>ERZ1292629.867-Hain-H43-01um-R1-867-length-32741-cov-6_pt1 | contig 32741 bp, 50 predicted proteins | sample MGYA00564399_ERZ1292629 | MGnify/ENA primary metagenome ERZ1292629 (study PRJEB36523, sample SAMEA6512636) | groundwater metagenome | collected 2019-01-08 | study: AquaDiva: Metagenomics assemblies of 32 groundwater samples
TGGATATGCTAGTAATACTGCTTGGAATTCTTCTTCACCTAATGCTTATTAATTGGAGTATCAATTATGCCCTATCCTAGTCTAGCTGAAATGAATCAAGCATACCAAGAACCTTTTCTTGAAGCAAATAAGTCTCTTAATGAGTCTAGTGCTGCTACAAGAGAAGGGATGGCAAAGCAAATTCAATGGCAACGTGCGCAGAATGATAATATAGTTGCATCTTTTAGCCAGAAACTACAACAGTTGAAAGATGATCCTGAGAAATATAGTAGGTTTCGTCAGGTAGTTCTCACTCATCCCAAGTACTCTAGAATGGTTGCAGATAGTACGCTTGGGACTGAGGGATTTTCTATTTTAACTGATCCTCAAAATCTTGATGATCCAATTGAGGCTCTAAAAAGAGACTATGAGAATAAGAATAAAGCATATGCAGAAACTCGAGAGAGTAGACAAGCAAATGCTGAAGCAGATGTTGCTGATCAGAGTAAGTTAGAATTGATTAAAGCAAAAGATCCTAATGCTAATGAAGCAGATCAGAGAAATGCTGAGAAACAGGCAAAACTACAAGCTGATGCAGATTTAATTCGTATTAAGAAACAGGTTGAAAAACCTAGACTTGATGCGGAATATGCTAAGGAAGTTGCGGATAATCAACTTAAATTGGCTCTTAGAAAAGATGATTTTAATAAACGAAATCCTACTAGTCCTATTCCAGATAATCTACCTGAGGATAAAGTAGTAGATTTCCTAGATCGTCATGATGCAGAGGTAAAGACTAAGATTGCTATTAAGCAAGGTCAGGATAAGGCGATTGCTGAAGAACTTGGTCAGCTTATGGTCAGCGTTAATACTGGTATCCGGGAACCTTTGGATGTAGATGGACAACATCATGAAGTAGTTACTCTTGGTATTATTAATGAAGTTGCTAAAAAACATCCAGAAGTTCTAGACTTGTATGAAACTGAAGCTGCTGCTAAATCTAGGGTTCTATATAAAGCTGGTATGGATAAAATTACTGGCGACCTATCTACTGCAGGTACTAATACAGAAGCTTTAGATAGATGGGGAAAAATGAAAGAACCTATTTATGCACAGTATCAAACATTTGGTACGCCAAAAGAACGAGAATTAAAGAAGAAAGAACAAAAAGATGTTCAAACTATTAGAAATCAAGCTATGCAATATTCTACATTATCTTCACCCGAAATAATTAAGTTTGTAGAAAATGTAAAAACACTACAAGATAATCTTGCAGATGATTCACCGTATAAAATTGAATTAGATTTTTTGTTTAAAGCAAAGCAAAAAGATTATGAGGAAATTTTTGCTAATACCTTTAATAATCCTAATTGGGGAGAACAACATCCTTGGTTTGATATTAAGTCTTTTATCGGGGCGGATCAGTCATTAGATAAAAAAGCTGCTAAAAAGAAACAAGATTTTGATTATGGTCCTACTATTAGGAAAATTAAAGTATTTGGCGAACAAACTCGGGAAAAAAATAAACAAAAACGAGATATGCTATCTATTCGTAATTATGGTTCTAATACTACTACGGGGAACTAACAATGGCTATAGAAACTATTGAACCTAATCAGCCTAGAGATTTAAATCGAGATATTGTAGATGAAGAAGGACAACCTATTGTAGTTTCGGGTATTGAGGAAATTAAACCCAATCCCCTAACTACTCCCCCTCTTCAACTTTCTAATAGTCAAGGTAAGTTTGAATCTTCTGGGACCATTCCTGATCTTACTACCCATAAGGGTATTGAGATAATTCAACCTAATGCCAGTATTGGAACTCCTAATACTGTTTATTCACCACTTTTAGATGACATTCCAGAAGAACTTCCTGGGCAAGAAGTTAAGGTTCCGGAAATCCCAGTTGATTCTACTTTTAAACAAGTAGTTTCTCCCACACCGGAGTTGAGACAGACTCTCTATGAACAGTGGGTTCAGTCTAAGGCTATTCCAGCTCGTACTACTCTAGGTATTATGGACCTCTGGGATAAGGTGACACCAGAAACTGAGATGGACCAACAGGCAATGTTAGAGGGTGGAACTTCCTATAATCCTCTTCAGTCTATTTCTCGTAATGCGTATCTTAATACTAGAAAAATGTATGAAAATATTTTAAAGAATCAAGAAGCATCTGTACAAAGAGAAGTTAAAAAGGCTATGGATGAAATGGGACTTGGTGGAGCCTTAGCTACTAAGTTTGCTTCTGAAGTCTGGCCTACTGCTATTGACTTTGCGGCTACTCTTAAAGTTGCTCATGCGTTTCCAGTTAAGATGTTTTCTACTGGAATTCCTATTGATGCAACTAAGACAGAGATTATCAAAACACAACTAGCAGAAGCAGTAAATACTGGTCTTGGGTTTGCTCGAATCCAGGCACTTAAGGAACAAGGTACTCCTATGCAGAAAGTAAAAGCTGCTGGAAGTGCTCTTGCATATAGTCTTACTGCTATACCTTGGATGGGGATTAATTCTAAGTTTAGTAGATTCCTTCTTGGCTTTGCCTCTAATGAAGGTCTCTCTGCTCTCTCTGCTTCCTTTACTGAAAAGACACAACAAGCACGAGATTTTTCTTCTTCTCTAGGAGTGGATTTCGATAACGCTTCTATTAGTAAAAAAGCTGCAATCTTCTTAACTCTTCATGGTCAAGGAATTGCCCAGAGTGCTTTCTTTGCAGCTCTTGGTATGGAGGCAACTACACCCAAAGGTAAGATTACTAATGAGGCTAAAGCTGCACAAGTCTGGCTCAATTCTAATCCAGCTGATGTAGTTAAGATGACTCCTAAAGCGCAAGAAGCTATTCGTATTCTTGCTCAACAAGAAAAAGTATCTGGAGAAGAGGCTTCTAAACCTACAGTAGAGGAAGCGGGTGCCCAGGGTCTAGCTACGCGAGAAAATACAACGCCCCCGGCAATCCCGGAAGAAAGACCAGAGCCCTCGGAAAAGGAGAAAGCATTTACAGAATCTCTGTTGAAGGTTACTGATAGACCGGAGATGGTTCCTGGAGAAGTGGAACTCTGTAGAAGAATTGCCAGGAGTATTAGGACGGAAGAGTATCCGGATGGGATGACGTTGGATCAGTGGCTTGATGCTAGGATTAATAGAATTACTGGGGATGAGATTAACAATGTTGGTAGAGTATTGGCCATGATGGCTGGGCCTAAGACTGCTGATGCACAACAGAAGAGTAACTTAGCTAGAGCAAAACGTGATCTTCTACCAGATGGTAGTAATGCGGATCAAGTATGGAAAGATACTGGCTGGGTTCGTAGAGAAGATGGTCAATGGAGATTTGAGATTAGTGATGCTGGAGCTAAGTTTAAGATCAATCCTATTGAGTTAGCTAAGAGTGAGAAACCACATAGGATGGAAGAGATATTTGATCATCCTGAGTTATATAGACTTGCTCCTGAGATGAAGGATGTTAATGTAGTCTTTACCTATAATGTTGGTAAGGATGGTACTATGGGTGGGGATGCGGATACTTATAGGAATACTATTCATATTAATATTCGGTATCCAGATAAGTTTATGGAAACTATGGTCCATGAACAAAATCATTTTATGCAGGAGAAAGAAGACCCTGCGGCTTTTGCGGGGTATATTGATCCAGATGGAGTACTTAAACCAGAGTTACAATCTACGGTACTTAAATCCCTTCAGTTACGAATAGATCAGATTAAAAATGCAGTAACTAAACTTAGGGATAAAGGTGGTTCACAGGAACTTATTAATAATAGTGAGATTAAGTTAAGTACTATTCTCTATTCTTATAACAAACAATATGCTCAAGAACTTCTAGATGCCTACAAGAACCAACTTGTAGAACGTGAATCTACTATGGTTGCTATGCGATGGGCAAAGGGAGAGTATGGTAGTAGACCTACTTTTAAACAAGAAGATCAAATTAGTTCTGTCTTTTATCTCGCTCTTCCAAAACGTATTCTAGATGGTGAAACTAAGATGCCTCTGGATACGAAGTTAGGTAAGGATCAACTCCTTGGTAGATTCAAAAGTATGCAGGGAGTTAGTCAGGATGAGTTGCAGTATTATATGGAGAATGGATTAAATGAGTTTCTATCGGAGAAACGTAGTCCTAAGGAAGTTGCACAGTGGATGGAGGAGAATGGACCGAAGGTGGAGATTAGGAAGTTGGAAGCCAATCCACGGGATAATGAAGAACTAACATATGAATTAGCTTCTATAGAACATACTCTTGATACATTGAAACCTAGATGGCGGGATGAAGGGGATTCTACTAATTTAGAAACACTTCCTGGTGATGGTGCTAAATTATATCGACGTTGGTTACAATTAATGGAGAATAGGGATAAAAGTAAAGAACGTAATGAATCCGCTACTGCTCTTTACACAATGGTCAATCCAAAGTCCTTAGACCAGATGCCAGGTGCTGTGGATTTATTGGTGAGGATACCACTTAAAAGTAATGATCCTAGTAAATATAAGAGTAGAGATATTTGGGATCTTAGTGAAGAGGCTAGTAAACAAGCAGGTTTAAGATTCGGCTCTGAACATTTTCCTAAAGAGGGTAGTAATGTACTTGTTTTTGGTCGTGGTTATTTTGAAACTCTTCCCGATGGTAGAAAAGTCTTTCATCTTTTTGAGTTACAAAGAGATGTTAAACCAGTTGAAACATCACCGGGTTCTGGTAAATGGTATATAAAAGGATGGAAAAATTTAGATGAATCTACTAATAAAGGAAAATACTATAAGTCCTTTTCGGAAGCTGATGCTTTCTTAAAGAAAGAAGAAAAACTATTTGGTCGATATAATGAAATTGGTTTAAAGGTTATGATTCGTCATGCTCTAGAAAATGGTGCAGATGCTATTGCAGTTAGCGATGCTAAGACTGCTATGTTGACGGAGATGCATGATCAGGCAACAAAAAAACAATGGGTTATTACTTTTGATGAGAGTAAACGTAAACAACTTGAAAAAAGAGAAACTCATGATGGATTAAAACTATCTAGTAATTCAAATTGGGAGATAACTCGGGATAATAATATTAAAGAATTATTAAACAAAGGTCAAATAGTTGTTAATAATAAACTTGAAGCTGAAATGCTAGAATCTGCTGGGGCTAAAGCAATAGAGGAATCTTCTATTTCTCAAGAATCTGGTATGACTCTTCACTATGATAAAACCATTCCTAAAATCATGGAGAAGTTGACAGGGACTAAGGGAGAGTGGGTTAGTTTTGGGGAGCATAAGAATGCATGGGATGATAGAACCAATCAAGGTGGTCAACCCTTTAATAATAAGAGAGCTAATCTTATCCTCAAAAATCCAGATGGTTCCTTCAAGACTGACATTTCTGCTCGTCTTTATAGTCTAAAAGCAGTTCCTAAAGACAAACAATTCTCTCTCTTCCAACGTCAACTAACTGAGAAAGGTATCCTTCGTGGTGCAGTTGAGTTTGATTCTCAACTTCGTGCCATTATACGAATCTTTAAGGATAAGGCAAATGTCTCTACTATTCCACATGAATTTGGACATATCTTCTTTATGGATGTTCCGAAGCATCATATTGAATATCTAGTTCAATGGGCAAAGGTTAAACGCGCTGCTATAGAAGAGTTTCTTTCTACGGGAAAATCTTCTACAGAAGAGAACTGGAATGATGTAGTTAAGTTGCAAGAAAAATTTACTAACTCATTTGTCCGGTACCTTCGAGAGGGTATTGCACCTACTAAGTCTCTTAAACCTATCTTCGACCAGTTCCGTGATTGGCTGAGAGAAGTTTATCAGTCCGTTAAGGATGTCTTTGGTGCTCAGGATATTAACCCACGGATTCGTCGTATCTTTGATGAGATGCTTACTACGGAAGAAGAACGTACTGGTGGTTCTATCTGGGCAGTGTCGGAAGGTAAGATGAAGACCTATCCAGTTCGACCGGATAAGTATAATAATCCAGTTGTGGATACTACTATTGATGGTATTAATGTTACTATCCCAGTGAAAAACTTAGTTCAGGGGCGTGGTGCTTCTAAAGAGCAATTACATATGCTAGGTGAAAGTGCTGAGTGGTTTCCTAGATTGTCTGAATCGGATATTTATAGTATCCAACCTATGCTTATTACTACTGAGTCTCTTAAGACTATGACCCGGAAGCAGATGGAACATCAGGCAGTTCTATTGAAACTCCAAGGTACTAAAGAAATGAGTAATGAAGAACTCAAAGTTAATCTCTTTGAGGCTTCCCGTCGTGCGTTAGTTATGAATGGTACTAAGAAAGATGACTGGGCAAGTCTACTCTGGTGGCAGAAACTTGCAACTGGAGATCATCTATGGATGCCTATGCGTGGGTATCTTATGTCTCTTGCTCGAAGAGTAGAGAGACCAGTTGGTGGAAAAGAAAATAGTGCTACTAGACTTTATGCTGCTAAGATTTATCACGTTGCTGATTTTGCTTCTCGTGCCTATGGTAATTTTAATAAGACTCGTGAGGAAGTAAAGAAAGCAGTTAGAGGATTCTGGCCAGAAGAACGTATTAATGCTCATGAACTTATGAGTCTTGAAGAGGTTTCTCCTAATGCGTTTGCGAGTAAGTTACAAGCACATATGGATGAGAAGTCTAGAGTATATTCCTCTAAGTTTAGACCTCTTAATGAGTATCAGCAGAAGGTATTAGATAGTATCCTTAGACTTTCTGCACAAACTGGTGCTGCTATGGAAGGTGCGAAGACTATGATCTCTTATGTAGATCATAATGGGGAAGTTCAGTATGAACCTTTCAAGGCACAAGTTAATAGGTATCCCAGGTTTTCTACTGATGTACTCTATCGTATTATGCGTGATCCTTCTGACATCTATAGGAATCATCTGGCTAATATCCTTTATGATATGAACAAGGGTAGTTTGTTTATGGACAAACCACTTACCCTGGATCGTATCAAGAAGAAACTAAATACTATCTCCAAACTTCCTACTATCCGTATGATCAATATGGAGTTTGGTCGAGTGTTTGATAAGTTTCCTAGTGCTATTAGGATGCCTGATGGTAGAATCGAGTACCTACTAGAAACTAATATCTCCAATATTGCGGAACGTATGGCTACTAGTGCTGCTATGCGATCTGCTTTCTGTAAGTATTTCCCCCAGAAGTATTCTGACGTAGAGAAACTTATAGAGAACTTTGAGTTAGTTGGCGGGAATAAGATAGACATGGAACGTGCAGTACGTTCTATGAATGGTATTCCACTAGAGGATTCTGTTACTTGGGGTAGGAGTGAGTCTCTAACTCCCGGATATGCTAAGGCCTATCGTTATAATCAAGCACTTCTAAATCTCTATGGAAATGCAAAACTAACTATGGCTTTGTTTCCAAACATCCCAGAGTTCTGGATGAAACTTCCAGCTACAGTAGGAAACAAACGTGCAGTTCAATCTCAACTGGTTGTAACTAGTGCAACTATGGATGCTATGTTGCATGGGTTCTTCCCTAAGGAATACAAATCTGGGGAGACAGAAGAGTCTGTTTCTAAAACGGGAAAACTTAGGGATGTTTCTCTCTATGCTTTGCAAAGACATGTGATTAATGCTGGAGCACAGAGTGAACGTATTGCTACATTTATGTTAAAGGATAATGAGAAGATGCTAGGTTATATCCGCAACTTTGCATCTGTTCTACCTATCTGGTCTGGTGTTTCTCATATTGGTAGTAGAAATGAGTTTATTGCGTCTATCGCAGCTATTACTTTAGGTAATGCTCTTAAGCGTGGAGAAGCAACTCAGTATGATATTGAGACATTGAAGATTCTTAACTATACTAATACTGAAATAGATATGATGGTTCGTCCAGAACAGTATAAGACTGAACCGGAACAAGTATATGTTAATGACCTCTATCGTTCTCTTATGGTAAGAGTTGCTAAGTATACTCAAGGTACTAATAAGTGGCCTGTTGAGATATCTTACTTTAAGAATACTCCCTGGGCAAGACAAAACATTAGGTTTGATTCCTATATGATTGCTACTTTTAATAACTTCTATGATGCTGGAGATATGCTTTGGCAGAGATATAGAATGAAAGAACCACCAAAGAGTATGTGGGAAGCTGGGAAAGTTTTGAGTAAATTTGCTCTTGCTTATACCACAGAAGCAATGAGTCCAGTTACTACTAGAACAGTAGATGGTAAACGATCCTTTACACAGAGTAGACTTGGTACTCTACATGGTGGTGCAATAGCAGCTGGGTTTATGTCTTATTATATCTTGAGTGTCTTGAAGACTCCAGGATTTAATGTTGCTGAAACTCTCTGGGATGATAATAAGACTACCGCGGAAAACTGGTGGAGTATGTATAAGAAGTTTGCTATGATGTCCTTACTCACTGGTCCTCCTTCTAATTGGTACTATATGGCGCAGAAGGGTGAAGGTTCAGTTTCCAGCTGGGCACTTGGTCCAGTCCTACCACTATCTGCACTTAATGAATTAACTAATATGATAGCTGGTAGAGGATATTACAAAAACCAAAGTTTATATGATCGTGGGATGTCCTACTTACTTCATATACCTACAGCCGGTCCTATCGCTGCTATGTATGTTAGTATTCTTATGGGTGATACTACTGTAGAACTGGAAAGAGCAAGAAAGCGATACAAGGCATTTCAGAATGCTTATCCTGGTACCTTTAGGGGTGGTGCATTTACTGGGGGAACAGCAACTCCGGAGTTAAATACACAGCGTGACACCTACCACACAGAACTCAAAGCGGCTCTTAAAGAGTTGAGAAAGGGTGATCCCGAATTTGACTCTTCTGGAGAAATAGCCATGGGTAAGAGTGCAGCAAAGCATCTACAGAAAGCCTACGCAGCCATGATCCCAGAAGTGGGAAGAGAAGGAGAAGAAGCAAGATCAAAGAAGATGGCTTCCAGCATTAGAGCTATGAAGTATCGTTACATTACTCCAGATGAACGTAATCCTAAACGCTGGGAAGAAGAAGCTGGAAAGTTCTTTAGTTCTAAGGATATAGAAGTTCTCCAGCGAGAGAATGAGCTCCTGGGACTAATAGCCAGGAATGTAGAAAATGGAATAGAGGGTATAAACGAAGCGAGATAACTAAGGAGACACAATGAAGGTAGGAATAATACTAGATAAGAATGGTGGGCACGCTAAAGCAATTATGGATAAGACAGAGGGAAATACCTTGGGTATAACCCTGGGTTGTGAAGCAGTATTTGTGGAGAATCCACTTGAGCAAGTAGAAGAGACTGGACTTCCAACGATTAATACCTGTATTGGAATTAAGAACCTACTGCTAAACAAAGAACTAAAGGATGCGTTTAATCGCCAGATAGGTATTGATCCGGCTCCGGTCTTCTCTTCTTTCTTCTCCCTCTTCTCGGGAACCCGCTTCTCGGACTGGTTGGAGGTCTCTTACTCAGGTAGGTTCATGGCTGGGGAAGTAGGCTGCATGGTGGGGTTTAGCACAGGCACGGGATTGCGGGTGAATCAGAACATACTCGAAGCCTTCCCCTCTTTGGTTAAGTTGCAAGAGTTTCTTAGTAAGATTGAGTATCATGGGGAAGTATTGGTACATGTTAGTGATAGGTTTACTTTAGTGGGTGTACAGTTTGGACATTTCTATGGACACTTCTCTATGTTTGCGGAAGTATCTAAAGTATCAGTACAGGATTTACTAACCTTTATGCTTGGTCAAAATCCTGCTTCCGTGGAAGTTCACGACTCCATCGTTGTAAGTAGTTTAGTATCTCAATTCCCCTTTCCATGTCCAGCTTCTGGGACGATACTAAGTCTATCTGCTCCGAAGAATGCTGAAAAGCATCTTTGGAGGATGCCAGTTCTACTTCTAAACCAAGAGGTAGTACTTGTAACTGTCCATGGGTTGTATTTAGGGGAAGCTCGTAAGAGACTTCGTCGAACGATAGAGAATATGTTAGCATATAATGACTTCCTACAATATCGAAATGATTATGGACTACATACTAAGTTCCTGCTGGAACAAGGAAGATATGAAGGTCTTTGTACCTCCCCATTCCAACAGAAAAAAGAAGATTCAATGAAAGTGCCCATTACTACGGAGAGTGTTGATAAGACTCCTGGTGTTTGAGTCTACTTCTGTAACCATAACATTGATACATTCAATTGAAGACTGGGTAATAGGGATAGAAGGAGTTCTTCTACGAAGATTTCTTTCTAATTTCTTTACCCAGTTTTTTATTGACTTAGTATTAGAGAGTATTCTATCTGTACTATACTTTGGATTTAAGATACTTGTCATTCTTTCTCCTCTTCTTTGTAGTCTGAATCTGCACAATCATCGCAATGATAAGCATAGAGACCATCAGAAGAGTTCCAAGGTGGAGGAATACTTCTAGCTGGTTCTCCTATGAATTCTTTATTACATTTAGTACATACCCAGATATCATCTTCTGGGGAATCTTTAGTTGCTAGGGTACTCATTTCCCTTCCGCAGCTTCGTAGTTGTCGGCGAAGAACGCCTTGCCGACGTACCACTGGTCGTTCGGCTTACTCGCTTCCGTCTCCAGCACGGCAATCCACTCGCACAGGGCGCACAGCTTCTTGCCCCAGTGGCCGCTTGCGACATTGATCGGACACGGCCCAGTTTCGTCGGTCCATCCGCAGAACCACTTGCCGATAACCATTGCGCGGTCAGTCTCTTCATTGGTGGGCGTTCGCTTCGCGCACATCGTCGCCGCTTCTTCCTCGCGCTTCTTGGCCCACCGCTCATTCTGGACGGTGGAAATGTGATGCTCGGAGACCGGCTCACGCCCAGCGTTGCGCAGTTCTATGACCTCCTTTGCAATCCTCTCGATGCGTTGCTGTACGGCCGTGCTCGGCTCGTCAGCTGTTCCGCAGATGAAGGCCGCTCCCGGATGACTGCCATCCACACGTTCGATTGCGCTACAGACCGCATATACGATATTCTGATAATAGATTCGACGTTCCTTTTCGGTCTTCATTTGCCCTCCGTTAGCTTCTTGGCGCGATTCCATGTTCCCTCTCTGATGTACTCACCGTTTTTCATCTCGATGATGATCTGCTTCGCAACCGCAATCGCATCATCCCTCTCGCGCCGATACGCATCGCGCTCAGCCCGGCATTCGTCGTATTCCATTTGCATGGCATCCCTCTCACTTGCCGCCTGGTCGTAGCCTTCCAAGGCGTTGTTGAGCTGGCGCTGCAAGGTGTCCCGTTCGGCGGTCATGGCGGCAAGGTCGCTCTCGATCTCGATAACGCGTTCTCTTTGACATATTGGCCCACTTGGATCGGGAATCCAATATGTACCGCAGGGCGAGTAATTTCCAGATATCGCATCCGTTCTCGGCGTGTCAGTCATGGGCGGGCCTCCTGTGTTCCATACGGTCGTAGACCTTTCCGCACTTGGCGCACTTGTACCAGCGATGATCCTTCATGTTTGCCTCCCCTGTTCTTCTAAAAACCGTACGACCTTGCTGTGGGAACGAGCGTATTCCAGTTCGCTCCGTGTGCTCTCCCCGATGTACCCGCCCACGTTCAAGATAAATACCTCATCGGCCAAGTCGATTTTGCGCTTGTGGAGTTCGTCAAGGGCGATCTTCTGTTCGGGAGTTGCCCCGATGCTTTCGCCGTGACGGTTGCCGCTGGCGTGCATGAAAAAGCCAACCGACAGTACGATATTCCCCTTCATCGCTTCCTGATAGTTCGCTTCATCGAAGGCGTCTTTGAAACGAGTCGAACCACACAGGCAGACCACTTTCGGCACGATCTTGCCCAGTTCCGCATCAATGACGACTTTCTCTCCGGCCAATTCGGCGCGTGACATAGTTTTGTAGATCACAGAGTCTTTCATCGTTTCCCCCTTCGTTTGCTTTTGCGTTGCGGCCATTCTCTTAGTGGTTCGGGAAGTTCTCGGACAACTTCATCCAATGTAAGCCTGTAGCAGTATGAGCACATTGGCTTTCCACAACAGAGATACATCGGAACTCCGGTACATCCGCAACGTCCGCATTTCATGTCGCCTCCCCCTCCTTGCGTGGTTGCCAGTTGTCATCGTACGGCGCACAGTGATCGCCATTCCCGCACGTCTCACCTGATGGTGGTGTCTGTAGTGCCAACTCCGCGTCAATGGCGGCGATGGTTCTTTCGATTTGGTAACTCGTTTCACCATTCGTATCAATTAGGTGGTAGGCTTTCTCTAGGGTCTGCTTGCACCGTTCCAGCAGTTCGCGGTTCATCGTCATTTCTTATCTCCTATATATGTATAAAACGTAGTAGTTTTCTTCCCAGTTCCTTGTATTCTTTTTATTTCTACTAATCCAGCTTGTGAAAGTGAATCCATCATAGGTACTAACTCATCTGCTCTATACTTATGTGCAAAGTTACGAAGAAGTCTAGCATGAGATACTCCCATGAGTTTATCATCGGGAAGTAACATAGTATACTTTTTCACGAAACGTTCTATATCTCCTAGAGTTCTACCAGTTTCTGTAGTTCCCATCTTATCCACAACACCTTTCATAAATTCCTCATTAGACTGTAATGCTTTCATAGCATGACCAAGATGCCAGTCACTAATAATCATAGAAGAACTTTCTGCCGCGGAGAAGATCATAGCTACTTTGATTAGGTGATCTCCTTTTCTGCCATAATATCCGCGAAGTTGAATTGGAGATTCTTCCAGTTCTCTTTTTAGATAATCACAATACCAGGTACTATAAAGTGTCTTAGCTTCCTTACTCCATTTGAATGGGCCTTGGAGGGTTTGTATTACTTTAAGGTCATTAATACAATTATTCCGCATAAAGAAAACATCTTCATTAATATTATCCCCTGGATGTGGATTAGGTTCTCGACTCTCTGTTCTATTAACAGTAATAAGACGAGAGTAGAATCCACCACCAATACTTTCTTCTGGAAGAGAATTCTTTAACCAGTCCGGTGTAGTACAAGCCAACATATTCAAACAGATATTATCAATCTCCTCTACTCCACGAGTAAGTGTAGTATAAGAACGATGTGCTGGACTATCATAGTAGTCTGTTAGAATCTGCATAAGAGTAGGATCTAGATGACTCTTGCCTAGGAATGTTGCAAACTCACTAACAAACATAAGAGCATCAGCACGTTGGGTTTTCTTGGAGAGTTTAGAGAGATAGTTAATGAATGCTTCTGGACTAATCTTCTGTGAGACTACATTAATGGTATCTCCTAGTGCTTCTCTAAGAACTCTATCACCTATATTTGCTGCACTACTCTTATGTACGATAGCACTTTCACCTACTAAAATGATATATAGATTAGGATATATCTTATAGTATCCTTGATCTAACCACACTTTTCTGCCAAGAGCTGTAGCAATAATACTAATAGCTACCCAACGATGAAAGTCCTCTGGACTCTCCTGCTTCTTGGTAAAGTTGATATACTCTTCTATGAAGTTACCTTGAGCTTTACGTTCAAGAGATAAGTCAATGATTGCCATTATAGGTTTACCTCAGTAGTGGTTTTATCTTTATGTGGAACTTCTGAAACTATTTCTCGATAATGACTATTAAGTAGATTCGCCATAGCAACTGAGATTTCCCAGTACTTAATATGTAATGCTTCAAAGACTCTTCTAGTCTCCTGAAGTTCTGTATGAAGTTTATTCAATAAAGTAATTTCTTCAGATGACAACATATTAGAGTCCCTCTTCTATCATTTTTATGAATTTACCTGGACTAGTTTTTGTTATACGAAGTAATAACAAAAATAGAATAGGTATGTCTGCCGTATAACATCTACTAATAATACGAAGTAGTTTTCTCTCTTCAATATTAGGTATAAAAGTAGCATCTATTTTTATTGCATTAGACATATCTAATAATCTCCTTATCCTTTACATCGTTAAAGTTATTTGCAAATCCAATCTCAACTGGAATCTGGATAGTAATACCATTCTTAGATAGTGGGACATTAAAGGCATCCCTCACCATTGATTTAATCTGTTCTCTATTACCTATCTTAACTCTAATTGCAAGACCATCATGGGTATTCATAGCTGGGAAACACCAGATAGGTTTCTTAACTAGACCAAGGTAGTATAACTTAGTCATACCTACAATAGTAAGTTCTCCAATAGTACTCTGACTTCCCCAAGCATATGCTTGCTTCTTTACTTCATCCCCCCACGGAGCAATAAATGTTCTACGACGGCCCAGTAAAGAGGTAATGCTACTTGTTCGTCTAAGCTCAATGTCAATTCTTTCCATTCTAGCTTTAATTCCTGGGAACTTACTATGATAGAAGTTGGACTGCCATGTCGTAACATGAATTGGTAGACCAGTTTCTTTAGAAAGTATTTCCGCCTGAGCATTATAGTTTGATCCATGGACAAATATCTTTGCTTTTTTATAGTCGTAGTGGAACTCTTTAACTTCTTCTGGGAAGGCATTAGTTGTTTCCTCCAAGAGCCATTGGTGAATCTTAACTCCGCGGTTTAGCATATCTAATAAGACTGGTTCTCCAGCATCTAACGCAGTAGTATATGCCTCAGCTGCCCACAAATCTATGATACAAAACTCCTCTCCTTCATCTGAAATAAGCATCTGCCTAGGGACTCCGGGAGCTAGATTCTGAAGATTAGTTCCAGTATCAAAAATACTCTCAGAAGAACTAAGTCTACCCGTATCAGTTCCTGTTACATCATAGGAGGAACACATCCGGCCATTCCAAAGTGGAGCACTTAACTTACCGGCCATAGTTCCAGCAGCTTTATACTTCTGACAAGCCTTACAAAGTAGTCCTACGTATTTCCTCTTATCCTTCTCTGCGAACTTTTCCAATGCTTCATCGTCTGTTGTAAGGACTCCTTTGTTGTATATACGTTTACAATCCAATAACCCATAGAAGAGTTTTTGTTTCTGTTGAGGGGAACTAGGATTAAACTTATGAGGAAACTTTTTGTCCGTTCCGAAGGCTTTAGGAAAGACCCTATCCAACGCGGTGATAACATCTTCCTGTATATATCTTTCCCTGTCAATACTACTGTTACGCAAGTTTTCATCTACCTTTACCCCTAGAGTTTGCATTTGAGTTAAACATTTAGTAGCTGCCATAGGGATACTAAGAAAGTGATCTAGTGTCTTTAGGTCAGCAAATTCTTTCTTCTCTCCCTCCATAATATGAATATTAGCCAGAGCATCCATAGCGTTATATAGATGTCTATCATCTTTAATCATATACTTATGATACGGAAGATCAGTATATAGAGCAATCAAAGAACCAAGGTCTTTGGGAAGATCACAATACAGATCATGTGCTGCTATAAGGGTGTCCCAGACGACGTTCCTAACGTGAATATTATAGAAGTGCTGGAGAAATACTGTGTCAAATTGAGAGTTTTGAGCAACCTTAGGTATGTCTGATCCCAGTAGTTGTTTAACCAGTCGAAATACCTCAAGTAGAGTAGAGGTAGACGGGTGGTACGGAACCATCTTTGAACCATTCGATATATAAAGCGGGATACAATAACCGTTATGCAGATCAGAACTAAAACCAATACAGTCCATAAAGCAATGACCAACTGTTTCAATATCATAGGATAGGATATTTGCGTTTGCATATAAGTCCTCTAATATAGCTATCGCTTGTTCTCCACTAGGTTCAGATACATAGTTAGTATCTGGAAACGGAAGTTCCCGACTACTAGATTCCTTTAATACTCTCTTTAAACCTATCTGAAAAAGAGTTTTATATTGGCCCGGTTTTTGTTTCTTCTCTACATATAGTTGACGAAAGCAAGTCTGTGGATCATACAAAGGAATGATTTTACAATCCAGTTCTTCACTCCAAAGTACATGTCCTTGCCACTTGGAGATAACTGAGTTACCAGTGATATATCGTAGTGATTTATCACCCAACGTACAAACTATAGTAGGTCTATTCCTCTTAATCAATAACTTGAGATTATTCACACTCTCTGCAAGCATTGGCATATTCTCTTTAGTCTCAAAGATAGAGAAGTCATTCTTAGGTGGAAGAATCTGCATAAGATTTTCCATCCTAGTAAGGTCTGGATTAATACCAATATCCTTACAGTTATCTTTGAGAAACCTACCAGATGCTCCGTCTATAGTACCGGGGTCTTTACCGATAAACCATATAGGAGCATCTAGTGGACCGCAACCTGGAACAATGTTAGACATAACTTTTCTTCATCCCCTGAATAAGCAAATCCCAAATCTTCTTAGTAACCTTAATATCACTAGCACTATTATGTGCATCATGAGCAAAACCAAAGAACTTAGCCGCGGTAATCAACTTATGATTAGGCCACCTACAACCAGTAGCATAATCATGTGCCATACAAAGTTGCATGGTATCGTAATACTTATACTGGAAGAACGAATCCATATACTTAGAAGTATCAGCATTAGGATACTTCACAGCATAACATCGCTGGAAAAGTTGTCGAATAAACATCTGATCAAAAGGAGTATTAAAACCATTAAGGAAATACTTTGTACTTCCCATATGACATTCAAGATCAGGAATCAGGAAGTTAAAGAATACATCATAAGCAAGTGGTGCATCTACCAATTCCTGCCTAGTAAAGCCATTGATCTGCAATGCTTTCTCTTCAATCGTATCCATATTGAAGGGACGAAAGATCAAGGTCTTAGTTGGATGTACATTCTCACCATCTACAATAATATAGGAGAGTGAGATAATATCGTGAATCATAGGATTAAGACCAGTAGTTTCTGTATCAGCGAAAAGCATTTTCATATTTCATCCCCCATAGTAAAGTAAAACGTATCATTCATCGCAGTTCCATCTATCCCTATTTCAATACCCATAATCGACACTACTACATTCCTAAGCGCAAAGACTTTAAAGTTCTTATCTACTGCACTAGGAATAATTCCCCCAATCACAACACAAGGATCACTAACTAGATTAACATATGTATTCCAGTTCATGATAACTAGATCAGGTTTAAGTTCAGAATGACCTCTACTTATTGACCATTGATCTAGTCGTTTCTTAAACGTTTCGTAGTAATTCATTTAAATTTTCTATCTATTTCTTATTAAAAGATTTTAGTTTTTGACTATTTAATCTGTTGTGTAAATATTCTAAACTAGTATATAATTTACTATATTCAGTTTCTAGTTTGTAAATTGTACGTTCTAGCTTACTAAGTCTAGAAAATATATAAATTTTAAGAGCTATATATATACTAATACAAATAACACAGCTAGCTACTCCGATAACTCCACCCATAATTAGTGTAATCACAGTATCTATATTCATATATTATTCCTTAATTGCACCCAACAAAACTTTATCATACAAAATCTTATCTGGACAAAAACACTTAACACCCCTACGTAAATCTAAACATGCTCTAACCATATTAATCCCATGACTACATGGATCACAAACTATATTTGCAATATTACTAGCCTTACCAACTATCTGAAAGTAAAATGAATAAGGCTTTTCCTTATGATGAAGGATGAACTCATCTTTCCGAACCGAAGTGCTTTCCTTAATACCGAAAGGTGGTTCCCCCGAAGAAGAAGAGCACCACACGAAGTTGCTATACACGTTCTCACCCTTTATTGTGAGAGTGAGGGGTTTATCCTGGAAGCGAAGACCAAGAGAAGAAAGAGAAGAGAAGAGCCGAGCGAACTTATCGTGACCTACGAAGATAAACATGTGTCCAGTTGGTTGGAGTTTCTTATGGAGTTGTGGGAGGATATCTTCGAGAGGGTAGTCTGAGAGGTCAGTAATGAAGAGGTGGATGGATTTATCCTCTAGGAGATTGATACTATCTGGAAATTGATGGTAGAGGAATGTATCTCTAGCAATACGCTGTATCCAGCTGGCATCTTCTCCGGTCTTGTTGTCTTCTCTTGCTCTTATCTCCCGCATAGCTTCCTTACGAGTGGTAAGTTTCTGCATTTCTGGATAGTTGTCTACTGCATCAGCTAGTTGAATGTCTTGGGAGATTTTACCTTCGCTGATCTTTAGCTTGTCCGCAGTATCCTTCTGTGTCCAGCGACCAAAGACTGCACTGGATTTACTAGTGTTATATTCATTCGCCCAGATACGGTGGAGGTCTCTATAGGCTCTGGATTCTTCTAGCCAGTTGTATTGTTTACGATGAATGTTTGTTACATGCTCGATTTCTTTTTGTTTGTCCTCGGAAAGATTCTCCTTTAGGATTGCTGGAATATCGAGTTTACTCAAGGCCTTATAACAACTAAGTCGCCGGAAACCGTCTACTAAAGTATAATGTTCTCCAGTCTTATCTACCACGATTGGGATAAGTAAACCACTAGTATCTATCGAGAACTGTAATTGAATTAGGTCTCCATTATCTTCCCTACCACGTTCTCCTACTTCAATCTTGGAAATAGGAATCATCTGTACATTAGGTGCTTTGTCCATAAGTAAAACCCTTATACCCTAAGATGTTAGAAAGAGGGCCGGGCATGTAGAAAAGGAAAGTAACTACAGAGGCCTACGCTACGGCTATCGCGTCTTTCTAGGGAGGACGACCTAGTTAGATTAGGAAAGCTTCAACTGATCCGTGATCTGATTCCGATTGTCCTTGATATTAACCACAGCCAGATACTCTGCTCCCATAAGTTCATCTGTATCCAACTTATCCACTTCCACTTCAATCCCACAAGCATTAAGCAAACGCTTAATTCTCGCTACACACTGTGCAATCTGCCCAGCATCCATATGACTCTTATCCGGCAACAGCATATTCTCAAAGAGAATACGATCCTGATGTTCCCCTTCCGAAACCTTAACAGTCAGTTTCAAGATAGGACTGCCAGGATTCTTAGACTGTGGCCCAGTTTCTCCAACTACCACGCTAGCAATACGAACTGGATACTGAGCCGGAGGAAGAGGCTTAAAGACCTCTCCATCACTATCTTTCAAACCGCCAACATCAATGAGTGCCATCTTCTTTCTCCTTGGTTATCTTACCTATGATCTGCGTACAACTACACTTTACTTTCTCACCATCTTCTACTCTCCTTCCTATATATCCACGGCCATAACACTTATGGCATTTTGGATTTACTACTACCTTTGCATCTGGGAAGTCTATGATCTTTACTTTTCGTGCGTTAGGTGGATTCACTTTGTCTCCTTAATAATAACTGGATACGCTCCACCATCTTTCAAACTAGGAAGTTCTATCTCCCCGCTACCTTTCAACGCTGTACTAGTAGCAATAGCCTTTTTATATGGTCTATAATGAAGAATCCGCTTATCACCTCCACCCCTTTCTAGATACCAGACTTCCTCAAACACACTAGGCAACTTGTGGAGAATAGTCCGGCCAGTAATAAGTGGCTGGATAGAATGTATTCCACTTTCTCCATCTACATTATAGTATTCATGTGCGGTTACTATCACATTTTTCTGGATAGACTTAATCTCTGTGAAGAAATACGCATAGTAACTACCTTGGTCTCCATAAACTGGAAGACTGGGTGTACTCTCAATCCCACCTTTACTAATCGTAGTAAAGTATTTCAAGTTAATCGTATCAAAAGAAGTAAGAGAATCAAGAACCATAGTCTTTACTTCTGGGTCTTGAGAAACTGCTTTCCAGTCTCGCTTAAACTGTAAGAAAACTGTCTTAGCATCTTCTGGACTCTTAACTGTATAGCTGGAAACATGTACTCCATCTACTCCATATAGAGGTTTCATCTTCTGGTCGAAATCCGCTACCCAAATAGGTTTAGGAAAGGAACCATAGAGTTCTGTCTTTCCTGCACCAGCTGGACCATAGAGGAGAATACGCCAGAAGGAATCTTCTATTGTGGATTTAGAAATATCGGTACCAATCATAAATTTTTCACTCCTGCCTTAATAAGAATCCTACCATATACACAAGCATACTTAAAAGCATTCCGAGTCTGCCCTGTATGATAGTCTCTAATATACTTCTTTGCAAAAGGGTGAGTTTTGTTATACGTCATATGAGCACTAACATCTGATAAAGCTAAGAGTCTTTCCTTCTTTAGAAAACTAATTGTATTTGCTGGAGTCATAGTTCAATCTCCTGTCCACCATCTATCTGTTCCCCAAGAGGAGTTTCTGAAATAGTTTCTTCCTCATCATCTTCATCATCCTCATCCTCATCCTCTAACACGTCCACAGTATCTTTAAAACTACTCTTTATCACCGTATCACTACAGAGATAACAATGCTTGATCTCATGTACATTCTCACCAAATATCCAACCTTGTTTCTCTAGAGACTTCCTAATCTCTGGAAGCAAATATTGATCTCCCTTTCCTTGATTAAACCAACCAGTCTCAATAGTCTCCGTAGAGAGATCAGTTTCCCAGATAATACTAGAATGTAACTCATCCAATGGCCAGTTGCAACCACAATGGTTACATTTAATTCTTTGAAGTGTTGGGTCCATTATTCTGTCACCTCTACTTCCTTTGTTACAAACTCATCCTTAACTGCTGGGTGATCGAAACCGTGCATACAGATAGGTAGGAACTTACACCCACCATAGTTCCCACAAGCAGTAGGACATTGATGAAAGTGCTCTGGTTTAGCTGGATTGGTCTTTAACATAAATAGAATATCATTAGTAATTCTATCATATGTATTAATAAACTCTGCCATCTGCAATTCACTTCGCTGGAAAGTCCTACGAACAAAGTTATCCTGTTCGGGCTTCCTAACAGTAGGCGCAGAATAAGGTACCTTAATCCCATCAATCAAGATACAATCACAATCTCCACAAAGCTGAGAGACTGCATAGAAGTATCCAGAAATCTGGAATGAGTTATTGTAACTCTTAAAATACCAATCTGTAAGAGCCATACTACTGGTCTTAGTATCAATAACCGTTATGAAGTCCTTTACTCTCTCTACCCTATCCAGCCTACCATTAAGGGTAGTACCATTAGGCATAATGACAGTAAAAGGAGATTCGATAAGGTCTGGGATAAAGTTATTCCCATCACCCTTATATGCTTCAAAATACCTACTAAGAATCTCCAATCCAGTATCCAAGTTCCTCTTACTATCTGGCATAACTTGTTCACTTGCCCAAACAGCGGAGAATGCCTGGATACCAGTAAGATAAGCCTTATCCGGTCCCTCTTGCAATCTAGCCTTATAGTATGTTCCTACTCCTGCATGGATAGAACTACCAAAGTGGGCTGCTGTATTAGCTTCCTTTGGCAGGAGTCCAAGAATCTTTCGGTAGTAGTAGAGTCTCTTACAGGATAGATAATCCTCAAGAGAGGTAATAGTAAACTCACCTTTTCGTGGGTCTGATCGGGTCATACTAAGACTCCACAAGGAAAATCATTTAGTGTATAGAAACTAACAAGTTCCTGGGCTGGTATACCAATATAGCCATTTATCGTAGCTAGACAGACAGCACCACAATAAGTAGAACATACAATATATCTAGCACTACTAAGTTTATGTACAACGATCTTACCAATCAAACTATTTAATTCTGCTTCCGTGTAGGATCTATACTTAGGTTCAGGTTTAACACGATATACTTCCTGAGTAAAACACCAAGCTGGATTACCAATAACAGGTTGCCAATTCCCACTAAAGGGTTTATTCCACTCAATACTCTTTCCCTGTGTATGTGCTGTAACTACGTCAAGAATTTCCTGATCTGTCATTATACTCATAATTCCACCTCTACTCCCGCTGGTTCACCAGACTTTTCCTTCTTCTCTCTCTTCTTAGTCTCACTAACCTTAGCAAGCCTATCCTCACTAGCATTCAGAATTGCCTGTAACTCATCCAGACTTTCGCAAGACTGAATTTCTGCAATAATAGAAAAGGTAACAGTAAGACTAGCAGAACTAGTAATGAAAGGCAATCCTTCATTAACCGGATTAACCTGTACCTTTGCATCTGTTTCTCCTTCCTCTAGTGGAAAGATAGCCATAACCACGGCTTCCATCGTATCCCCAGCAGAGTTACTACGATCAAGGACTTTTATCACATCCTCAATATGTATCTGCTTTCCAGTTGAATCTCTACATTGTCTAAGCATTTTCTAGAACTCCTGCTGGATAGCCATTGTATGTAAAACCTGTATCAAGAGCTTGTTGAAATTGTATTTTAATAGGACCAAAGATTAGATTATTAGTATCCACCCCGATAAGTATCATTTTATATTTCATAGAGGAAATAAATGTTTGCCCAAGTAATTGTTCTGCCTCTTGTCTTGTGTAAGGTCTATACTTAGGTTTTGATTTAACTCTATACATATTCTCATTAAAACTCCAAATTGGAGTTAAATTTAGAACTTTCCATGTTCCTCCTGGTATAAGAACCTCAAGGGTTTCCCCCCGCATATAAGCTTGTATAACATCTATACATTCTTGATCTGTCATTTTTCGCATTTATTATTCCTTTCCTTATTCTCTTTCGCTACTTGTTGAAATTCTTTCCAGCTAAAACCTTCTTCCTTTGGAACTAGAAACCTAACCAGAAGCCAGATAGGAATTAGTGGAGATAATAGAATATAACCTATAATCTTAAAGGCTCTATTCATTCTACCTCACACTTCTTCAAATAATTCCCTACAATCCAATACCTTAGATTATCCGAACTATACCCAGCTTCTATAAGAATCTTCCTAAACATAGCAGGATCAGATAGTTCATTCCAAAGATCACGCAAGATGTTACTTTGGATAGTACACATGTTGCAGTAGAGTTTGAAAAGCTGATAAGGGCTAGAATGTTCCATATCTAGTCTAGGATAGTAGGACTTCAGAGAATCATATGCTTCTGGACAGAGTTCTTTAAAGCGAGGAAGATTGGTTAGTTTACTCATCTTTTTGTTTCCTTATTACATAAGTATCACCAGCAATCTCAAACTTACAGACTGGATCGCTTTCATCCACTTCTTCTTTAGATCCAATATCTAGAATAATATCCGTAGTCCCAGTAGAACTATCTTTCCTCACATCTTCAATAGGATACATAAACTCACTATCACTAGCATAACTATAAACCACATACCCACCATGACCGCATTCTTTACGAAGGGTACAGAGTTTATCTATCAAGTTATCTAGTGACAACCCATCAATTTCTGGTTTAATTTCTTCTGTCATATTACTCCTTACGTTTAACGAAGAGAAGAGAAGAGGCTTTTAAGTAATGGATAGAGACCACCCAGCGAATCTGGGAGGTAGATAGAGAAGAGAGCAGCGGGGATTGCAGAGAAGAGAAGAAAAGACCCGGAGAAGAGAAGAAGGAATTGTCTTAGTTGTTTACTCATTTCTTCTCCTTCTGGTAAATGCAAATCAGTTTGTCATCAGCTCTACCTATCCACTTCTTAAGGCACCAGATTATCTTAGTTGGCCGGAAAGACTCACAGTTAGCACAAGAGTGTTGGTTATTTGTTTCTTTCATTTACACACCTGGACAGCTATAGCCACCACAAAACATAGGATTAGAATATCCACAATCCCAGCTAGGGCCACAAGTACCCACAAAACTGGGGAACCAATATAGTATGAACCCTTTATCGATTCTTCCGGCATAGTCTCCAGTACTCCTTTGTGCTCTTTCTTTTCCATCCTTTTGGTCCTCCATTATGTATCCTACAAACATCCTCAATTGTAGCCTCTCGCCCTAACCTTGCTTTGGTCGCCCAGTGTTGCATATAATAAGTATACACAACAAAACTAAGCTTAGGATCGAAACGATGATAGGATTTGAAATCAGTTCCATAATACGTATTCACATCCTCTATATATATCATCCTCTCACCAGCTATTCCAGCTGACCCATCAACTGGATTATACGCTAGCGTGTTACTACTACTCTCCCGAAAGCAGATTAAACTCCAAGCTAGTAGTAGGACGTTGGTACTTGGCATAATTACTTCACTTTTACACAACAAGCCTTAGTCTTACTCTTACTACAAACATGCCACTTGATAAATCCACTTTCTACATCATGCGTATGTGTATTATAGCGCCAAGCACAGATTAACTTACATTTAGGTGACTTACAGATGTATTTTTGCATGTCTCTTCTCCTACTCTTCTCTTCTCTTAGGTACGTTGTCCCCTCTTCTCTTCTCGCTGGGCGGCTTCTCTTTCTCAATCACTTCAGAAGCCTTCTTCTCTTCTCCTATTTAATTGAATATCTAACCTTAGAAAAGCAAACACCCAAGCTAGAAAAGAACTTTCTAACCTGGGAAAGTGTTGTGAAACCACAATTGCAATGGTGTATTACTTTTAAGCCTTGCTTAATCTCATAGGCTTCTGTCCAGTAACCACAATATTTATCTGTTCCATATTGATATGTCATAATACCCTAGAGTCTATCATAAGGACTCATACCCCCACTAACTACAGAGTAGATTTTTCCTACTCGCAGACTCCGATAGGTAGAGTCTAGTGGTTTCTATTATTACTTTTGGTTTAGAACTTCCGACTCAAACTGCTGGACAAAGTACTGGATACCTTTAAACCCATCATATACTTCCTGACTAGATACCCACTTTCCAGCAAACTTAAACTGCAAACCAGTATCTTGCCTAATTCTCCGTTGCAATCCCAGCTTATCCGCAATATTCTGCCCTAAAGACTGTTGGACAATACTCATACCTTTCCTTCTCCTTCCTTTATTACATAACTGGTAACCTTCCTCATTCCACCATATCTAATCTCACAAAACGTACCCGCCGGAAAGTCCCTAATACTACAATATGTTTCCTGGGTAGGAAAATGCAATTTAAAGTCTTTTCCAGATATCCAAGACTCTATAATCGCTTGCTTAGTATTGTAGTCCCTACCATAAGCAGGAGAGATAATTATACTATTCATTGTTCCAGCCAGTAAATAGACTCTTCAAAGTCTCTTGCTGTTTCTATACGACCAGATTCAATCAAAGCAGGAATCAAAGTATCTTGCAGATACGCTATGAAATCCTCTTTACTAGCAAACTGGGGAATCATGATAGTTTCTTTTTCTTAGGTATCTTCTGGAAAGATTCCATTTCTTCTACAGGTTTCCACTTACTATTGAGCGTTGGGTTTGATTCTGTACGCGTATAGTCAACTATCTCCTTAGACCTACATTCTGGGCAACGTTTCATTTCCCAATACTCACTACCATATCCACACTTGTTACAATACACTTTTAGTCTCCTGTTTATTCATCCAATCTAGTCCATCAGTTATGGAAAGACATAAACAAACTTGACCATTTATGAAAGTAATTTTATGTGTATAATTCTCTTGTTGATCTCCGAATATTATACTTTTTGTAAGTACTGGAAAGACTCCTTCTTCTACGCTTTTTATATCCTGCTGGGTATACACCTTAGTTCCTCCTAGTTAACAAACTTCCCAAAATACACTTTTAGTCTCCCATTTATCTATACTTCTATTTCGGTAACCTGAGAAAGAGCATTCTTAGCTATAGCTTGCATATAATCAACACCAGCTTTATACTCTCTTGTTTTTTCACAATCTTGAGTTGCAATACTCTCTAATACTCCAATTAGGGTTAAAAAGTGTTTACGACAGTGTACATATAATGCAGCATCACACCTTAGAGCTAAACCCTGTTCGGTTAGATTTTCTGCGGTTTCCTTCACATCTGCACTATGAAATGCTTCTACAATATTCATTTTATTCCTTTAGTTATAGAATTTCCCAATATAAACTTCACAAGAGAAACACAAAAATCCAAAGTGAACTACCATATCCATACTTATTACAATACACTTTACACCCCTTTCTTCTTTATCCTCTTCTTTATCTCATTCAATCTAACAGAATTAGCCAAACTACACATTTGTCTTACTGTTTCCACTAGCATCATCTCACAACCATGACAAAGATTTGTCCTTTCTGCTCCAATAATATAAATCTCTATCATCCTTACTTCCTCTTCCTTATCACAAATCGTACAGTATCCTCTCATAGTATCTTCCTTCCTTTAGGTCGCTTGCGTCCCGCCCTTAATTTTGACGGCTTGGTCACTAACGGTTACTTAGTCATTTTGATTCATAAGTGATTGATAATCAATGGGTTATGTAATCGTTATGATAGTTATGTTATATATATATAGAAATATATATATTATATATAATAAGAGAGCTGGTTGGTTAGAGCCTTCCTAACAAACACCAAACTTTCATAACGATGATGTAACGCGTTGGATTCCAACGGCTTGCGCGATTTTTTGACGTTTTAGTCATTTGTGACTACCTAATGATTTACCTAGGGCGATAAATAAAAATCCGAGTTACTAGTCTTTTAGACTAGGTAAGTATCTAGAGGTTAGGGCGGGGGGAAATTCACGCGGTGAAATTCTGCGCGCCATTAAAGCTCAATTTCCACGCGAGTCCGGGCAGGTTTTCGGTCGGAATTGTACTTAATGGGGGAACCAGACTTTACGGGAGGAGCAGGATAGATTACTAAGTATCCCTCTGCGTTGAGATACTCTTTGTATCCGAGGAAATAACACTGGGGATTTTCAAAATCTCGTGCGGAGATAGTAAAGGCCTTTCCCTCTATCTGCAATTCCGCAATACAATTAGCAACAGCACTATGATCTCTGCAATAAATAGCTATCTTTGTTTCCTTTATGAGAAAAAAACGCTGTTGGATTTGTCCTGATACCATTTCGGGGAACATTTCAACTTGTATAGGTTTCATCTTTCCTTTCCTTTTACTCCTATCCCCTAGTTATTCACTAGGGGATTTCGCTAGACTCTCACTAGCTCATCAGGGAGTTACAGAGAAACAACAGTCGTTTCCCCAGCATCCGTAGTGGCTTCCGCTTCGGCAGGCAGATTCTTAATCCCCTGCTTATGCGCGATAGCTTCCAAACCATGCACGCCAAGGCTAATCACGCTAGGCTTAACCGCCTTCAGACTGGCGATAAACCGATCAAACCATGCTCCGTCAACACCAGCCTTGACAAGCGCATCCTTCTTACCAACAAGGTCACTGGCAAGACCATCATAGGCCGCTTTCACCTTGCCACAAGCCGCTTGGATAACCTTATCCCCATCCGAGAATGTCACTCCAACAAACTCGAACGCGCTCGGCTGAATACCAACAGCCGCACAAGCCGCCTTGTATTCCTTGCCAGTCTTTGCCATCCGCTTTTCAACATTCGCCATAGTGCCCTATTCCTTCTGGCCTTATAGGCCTTTACCTATGCGGGTAATTCCGCATTGGCAGATAAGAGTATAGCATTTGCCATGCCAACCTTTACTTAGTATCAAAAACAAGTTGCAAGGTGTTGCGTATCAATGGGTTATGACATAATAGGACCAAACAGTCCGTTCCCTAGTGTCTCACTTTCTGTATCATGTGTCTCATTTGAGATAAGACATGAGACTAGGCAATAATGCCCACTAGGTCATTTGTGACTGACTGGTCAGTCATTCTCGCGGCCATGAGAATCTAACCATATATGACTAACCAGTCATTATGTATCGCATTGACTACCTAGTCAATCATACGCGCATTGACTAAGTGGTCACATATGACGGGGTAGGGGGTCACCCCCCAGCCGGGGGCACTATAAGTACAGAATAGACTCCAACTAATTTTTCCCATTTTTTCCTATAGAACTACCTACCATACTTACCTAATCCCTAAAAATTTTTCCGCCATTTCGGACGTGGGAAAATGATGTAGTTTTCCCTTGACAAGGGCCAGAGGCCCATGATACACTATATGCACCGAAGCTCAAAGAGAGAGTAGTATTGTGGAGTAGGAAGTTATGCAGAGTATAAATAATAAGCATAGAATGGTGGCGAGGTATCTCGCGCTGGGAGCACCGCTGGCGAGTATTTGTGATACGATGGGACTAAACCTGCCGACCTGGCAACAGATAGTGAGTAAGCCACTCTTCCGGGAGGAAGTGAAGAGAATCTCGGTAGAGATAGATAATAAGTTTGTAGAAGATGCGATTAATGATCCGATACATGCGGAGATTAAGACTCTAGCTAGGGAAGCTGTTCGCCAGTTGAAGAATGAACTTACCTGCACGGACAAAGAGTATCTTGGTTCCACAGCTATGAGTCGAATAGCCGCAGCAAAGGAAATCCTGGCTATGGCTGGGTATAAAACTAGTGAGGAAAAGCAACAATCCATGAGTATCACATTTGCTCTTTCCCCAGAAAAGCTGGCCGCAGTTCAGAAGTCTAAACCCAAGGAGAGTTAAGATGCCATATCAAGTTAAAAAGATGGGTGAGAAGTACTGTGTATGTAAACGGGAAAGCGGGAAGCCGGTTAAAGGTGGCTGTCACCCAGAGAAGTCCAAAGCTATGGACCATATGACAGCCATCATAATGAACGAGCACAAACCCAAGTCCAAAGGTATGATGTAATGCTCCTAGGTTCCAAACCACCAGTTCAGGACTTTATCCAGGCTATTCTGGATAAAGCAAACCCCGCAACTGAGCTAAGTACCTCTCTCGCTGGGGACTCCTTCTCTCTTCGCACTCTCGAAGCCTCTTCTCCTGAAGAGGATAACTACGACTTGTTGGATGACTCCTCTTCGGAACGTGAGGGGGGTCTGGGGGCTTCCCCCAGGGAACCCGAACAGCTAACGATAGAAGAGGAGATAGAGCAGAGTCCTATTGTTGAAGGTACTGGATTGACACTTAAGGAGGTTAAGGAAAGTTGTATTACTAGTTATTCGACCTTCTGTCGGTTGATGCAAGATGATGATTGGTTTGATCCAGTTCATGAGAGGATTTGTGATGAAGTACAGAAGGAGATAGAGAGACAATGGGAGAAGAATGAAGTTGCATATATTGGGATAGTTTTGCCTAGAGGTACTCTTAAGACTACAATCTTTACGAAGTATCTTCCAGTTTGGCTTACCCTCCTAGATTCTCACACACGTTCTTTGATTGCTACTAATACACATCCTAATGCTTGTAAGAAGGTTGGTGGTATTAGAGGGTTGTTTGATACGCATAAGTTATTCAGGACTCTCTTTCCTGAACTTCTTCCAGATGATACTTGTAAGTGGACGGATATTTCTGCAACTATTAAGAGACCTTTTCCCTTTGATGAAGGTACGTTTGAAGGTTGCGGAATGAAGACCCGAGTTACGGGCCGACACTATAATAATATTATTGAGGATGATACTACCTCACCTAATGAAAGTGAAACAACTACAGAGATAATGGCTCCTACGAAAGAGGATGTTGATAGGGCTATCGGTTGGCATAAGACTGCAACGGCTCTCCTTGTACCTAAGGGAAAGCGAGTTAGGATGGTTGTTTCTACTCGGTGGGCTGATCTAGATTTGATAGATCATATTAAGAGGAATGAACCTAACTATAGGATTTTTGATGTACCTGCACTAGACTCTGTTGGGAATCCTAATTTCTCTATGTTCTACTCAAAGAAGGAACTAGATACTATTAGGATGAGTATTGGTGAGTACATGTTTGCCTGCCTCTATTTGAATGCTCCCCTTGATGCTTCTAAGAGAGTATTTAAAGATGAGTGGATTAATAATTCCTGGGTTGAGTCTACTACGGTCCCTAGTGACGGGTTTGTGTCGCTCGCCATAGACCCTGCCATATCTGAGAAAGATGAAGCTTGTGAAACCGCTATCACAGCTTGTAGGCATATCTTAGTAGATAAGACCCAGTCCTTTCAATGGTGGCTTAGGGATTTGCATGGACATATGAATCCTAAGGAACTTGTAGATACTACACTTGACCTGGCTAAACAACTTGGAGCTAAGTATATTATTGTAGAGACTGTTGCATATCAAGCAGCTATTCAATATGCACTTCGAGATGAGATGATTAAACGAGGTGTTAGATATGCAATTCTTGAGTTTAATTCTCACCAGAAGAAGGAAGAGCGCATATTCGGTCTTGAACCAATGTTTGCAAATAGTAGGATTAAGATGGTTAAAGGTGGACTCACTCCACAAGTGGAAAGTCAACTTCGGCAGTTTCCTAATGGTAGGTTGGTTGATATTATTGATTGCTTTTCTATGCATCGTAGGGTATATCGTGGGGAGAAGATGGTAGAGAATGTTAGTACGGAACCTATGGATGCTGAAGATACTTTTATGTTTGAACTTAATAAGTTGAGAGAGAAGTATGCTAAGAAGCAAGGTAAAGGCGGGTTGGATACGGGACTTGGAAATAACTATAATCCTTTTGGTGGCCTAAGTACTGGACTTGGGACTGCTGTAGATCGTAAACTTATGTTTAGTGAAATGGGGAGAAATTAATGAAACAGGTTCTTGTTGGAATATTCTTTGGTAGTTTTCTTGGGCTTTGCGTAGTAATGGCTGATACGTTGTTTAAGTCTAGTGATAGTTATGTTTGTCCTCAGAAGGTTGCTATTGCTGGTGGGACTAATAATGTTATTGCTGTTACTAATTTGGGTGAGAATGCTTTCATCCTGAGTGGTTTGGAGATGCAGTTTGTTACTCCGGCTTCTGTTACGGTTAATGTGTTTAAGGTGAGAAGCGGGTATACGAATCTTCTTCAGGCGTATATTCTGACTAGTGCTACTAATTTGTTTGCCGGTCGGGATAATTTTGATGGAGTGTGGTTTAAGAAGAATGATATTCTTCAGATTAAGATTGCTAATCTTCCTGCGTTAGATGTTTCTGTTACAAATACCACGGTACTTAATATCGAATCGGAGCGGTAGAATGAAGTATGTTCTTATAGCTTTGTTGGCATCTGCACTTATGTGTCAGGCACAGAGTTATAGTGTGGATGGACACTGGTCTACTATTGGGATATTGAGTAATTTTGTAACTAGTCTACCTAATACTATTACTATTTCTGGTTCTACTAATCCTGTTATTGATGGTGTTTATACTAATGGTCCTTTTGTATCACCTTCAAATTCTTGGTATAGAAGTGGCCTAGTAGACTCTGTACAATATCATATCCGGTGGATTGATCCAAATAATAAATTTTATATTCGAGGTACAGCAGGCTCTACTGCGAATTGGACTAATTCTACTTTGTATAATCCTTTAGGTATATATTATCCGATATTAAAAGCAACTGGTACTATTACAGCTGTGACAGAGGATTACTATATTACAACTAATACTAGACCTGGGAGTATCTCTACTAATCATAATTTTCGTTTTTATTCAATAGATGGAACTCGAACAATTGAATATAGATAGAACACTTTTTAAGAACTCGAATCTAAGTCCTTCTGAGATAGCAAGGCGAATGGATTTGTTATCAAGCCAGCTGTTTAGTGTGATAAAGAATCTAGATGATAGGATTACTGCACTCGAAACTACTAGTGATTCTGGGATTGACCGAAGGCTTTTTCTCGTGGATAAGAATAGCAATACAGTAGGAATAAAGATAGTAAATGGGAAGATAACTGAAGTTACGGCTCCATGAAGAAACTACTATTAGTATTTCTACTTTGTTGTTCAGCTTGGGCTGGTCCACAGATTATTACGGAGAAAGGGACTAGTGCTTGGGGTATAACTAGTGAGGGGAATCTTACTACTTTGCAATATATGTGGAGTACAAATATGGGTTTGTGGTATGTAGTAGCTCCTGGGGAACTTATGGTATTTACAAACTCTCCAACATATGATTTGTTTTTTGTTAAGAACTACCTCTACACGACTAATATCATAGGAACTAATACTAATGTGGTTGTCACTTTGGAAATTAAAGTAAGATGAAAAAGATTATAGGTATTTTACTTCTTTGTATTTCTGTTTCTTATGGAGCTTCTTGGAGTCTGGTTCCTAATGCGGATAATGATGGAAGTATTGGAACTACCGGGAAGCAATGGGCGACTGGATATTTTAAGACCTTCTTTGTTAATAATATCGCATTTACTAATGGTAGTCCAGGTGTTGCTGGCACTAATGGAACTTTCTTCTCCCTGAATGGACTTACTGGAGTTGTGGTATTAGGTATATCGGGTTCTCTTGGTTTGTATACGAATGGACAAACTTTAGTTATAAGTAACTCATATTCAGATACACCTTGGTTAGTTAATCATGATCTTGGTGGCTATGCAGCGACTAATGCTGGATTAATTACTTGGAATGCTTGTTGGGGAAGTACGAATGTTTGGACGGGACCTCCATTGATGATTAATGGTACGGGTTTTACTTGGTATGCTACTTATACTAATGGTACTTTGGTTAGAACTAACTTGGATGCTATGTGGTGAAAAAGATTTTGGTAATATATCTTATGCTTTCCACTATTGGAATTTGTGCGAGTGTGAATAGGGGAAAGGCTTATACTTCTATTGGGGGAAACTATTATAGAAGTAATAAGACTTATACACAGCATAGTGGTAACTACTGGCTAGCGACGTTTGGCACGAACGCGAGTCCCGGCGATCCGTACTGGACTGACACGAACGTCTATTGGTTGTGCGTTGAGGGGGCGACAAACTCCAGCGGAGTCCCGCTCTCAACCGAATCCAATTCCTCGCCTAACACGGCCACACTATATGGTGCTACGCGAACGGCCATCGGGGTAAACGACTATGGACGTACAGAATACGGGTGGAGCTTCGACGGAACCGATGACTGGATCTCGTGGACCAATACCTTGACGCGAGGGGACCGCCTCAACACCATCGTGTTTTGGTTGTTTCTTCATGGAAAAGGTGGCTACCAGATGATTTACAATGATTCCCGAAACGACAATTTAGCAAACGGATCGGTTCAAGGCCTAATGTATAACA
>ERZ1292629.870-Hain-H43-01um-R1-870-length-32701-cov-219_pt1 | contig 32701 bp, 39 predicted proteins | sample MGYA00564399_ERZ1292629 | MGnify/ENA primary metagenome ERZ1292629 (study PRJEB36523, sample SAMEA6512636) | groundwater metagenome | collected 2019-01-08 | study: AquaDiva: Metagenomics assemblies of 32 groundwater samples
TACAAAAGACAAACATTCAAGAAGGGGTCTTTTGGGTTTGGTGGCTGACAGAAAAGCACATATGAAATACCTTGAGAAAAAAGATTTAAAACGCTACAATACATTAGTTAAGAAACTAGGTCTCAAGAAAAGTTCTTAACGCTTGAATTTTCAATTATCAATTTTGCAATTTTCATTAAATTTTCAATGTTTTAATTTTCATTGGAAATTGTTAAATTGGGTCATTGATTGAAAATTGTAAATTATAAATTGAAAATTATTTTAATAATATGGCAGTAATTAAACACAAAAACCAGAGAGTTGGTATTTTTATTGATACGCAAAATTTATATCATAGCGCCAAAAATATTTATGGCGCCAAAGTTAATTTTGATCAAGTTTTGAAGGAAGGTTTAGCTGGGCGGTCGCTTACTCGGGCGGTGGCCTATGTTATTACCACAGAATCGGGCGAAGAAAAAAACTTTTTTGATGCTTTGGAAAAAATAGGTATTGAAACTAAAACAAAAAATCTGCAAGTTTTTGCCGGTGGAGCAAAGAAAGGGGATTGGGATGTTGGTTTGGCAGTTGACGCTATTAAACTCGCTCCCAAACTTGACGCTGTTATTTTGATAACGGGCGATGGCGACTTTGTTCCATTAGTTGAATACTTAAAAAATGGCGGTTGCCAAGTTGAAGTAGCTTCTTTTGGCAAATCAACCTCGGCTCGGCTTATTGAAGTAGCCGACGATTTTATTGATTTAGACAAAAATCCACGCAAATATTTAATCTCAAATATGCGTCCTCGTTCTCGCAATCCGATTTCATAACCTCACCCCGCTTTTCTTACGAAAAGCCACCCCTCTCCTAGATGCAGGAGAGGGGAGAAATAAAAAAATATTATCAAAAAGTTTGCTACAATTATTTTATTAAAAGTTAATTTTAAAAATATGAAAGGATTACACATGTTGACTTGGATTCTTTTAGTTGTTGGTGGTTTGAATTGGGGATTGGCAGTATTTGGTTGGGATATTCAAAAACTTATAATAGGTGGAAATGGATCAATATTTTTTACCATATTGTATTTGCTAATTGGTATTTCTGCGATTGTTGAAATATTTACCCACAAAAGTAGTTGTAAACATTGCGAAACAAATGCCCCAATGCAGCAGATGTAATAATTTTTCAATCTTTCCTCATTTCAATCTTTTCCTCTATCCCTAAACCCCATCGGTTCTTTGGGGACTTTTGGCTCTGGTGGGTCTATAAGTTGTCGGATAACATTAAGAATATTTATTATGTGCTGGCTGTGCTCTTTTTGGGTTCTTTTCATTTTTTCAAACTCTTTTATTAAGTTTTTATGAGTAGCAAGCATTTCGCGAATTTTTATAAATGCTCTCACTACATAAATACTTATTTCAACCGCTCTTTCGCTGTTTAAAACAGAAGCCAACATTGTTACTCCGTGTTCGGTAAAAACATGGGGTAGGTATTTTCTGTGTTGGCCTCGCTTAAAGGTCGCAATTTGCGACCTTATAGATAGTAATTTTTTGTTTTCTTTTTCGTTAAGTTGAAACATAAAATCAGAAGGAAATCGTTTCAAATTTCTTTTTACCTGCTCGTTCAATCTTTTAATAGAAACGCCATATAAATTAGCTAAATCACTATCCAACATTACTTTCGCGCCTCTAATTAAATAAATTTTATTTTCAATTATCTCTATCGGAATTAAACTGGTTTCTTTTTTCATAAACATATTTTAACATAAATAATTAACTTGTTTAGTTTTTATTTGTTATAATGAACCTTCACTATGCATGTAGAAGATTCACAAATAAAAAGTTTTATAATTGACGCTGGGCTGATTTCTAAATTGGAAATAGAAGATGCGGAGAAAGAAGCCAAGTCAAAAAAGAAACCTCTGAGCGAAGTCCTGATTTCAAAAGGAAAATTTTCCGATGATGATTTGAGGCGGGTGCAAGCTTATATTTTGGGAATTCCTTTTATAAATTTGAAAGGTCAAACTTTGAATCACGAGATTTTGACTCTCATTCCCGAACCTATTGCCAGAAAACACAACATTATAGCTTTTGCCAAAAAAGACGATTCTCTTGAGGTGGCCATGTTGGACACAGATGATTTGCAGGCGCTTAATTCAATCAAGAAAAAGGTGGGGTTGAAGATTTTGCCGAGGTTGACTGATTCGGAATCAATGAGGGGAGCTATTATTCAATATCAAAAAAATCTGAAAGACGAGTTTGGCGACATTATAAAAAGCGATTCTGATGAAATAAAAACTATTGCGGAAAAATTGCCGGGAGACGACGCTTCGGAAGGTGATTTAAAAAAATTGGCGGAAGAATTACCGGTGGTGCGCATCGTGGATACTTTGTTGAAACACGCCATTATTCAAAATGCTTCCGATATTCACATTGAACCGCTGGAAGATCAGGTTTTGGTCAGATATCGTATTGATGGCCTTTTGCACGACGCCATGGTTCTGCCAAAACACATCGGCCATTCTTTGGTGGCTCGCATAAAAGTGCTTGCCAGTTTGAAATTAGACGAAAAAAGATTGCCCCAAGATGGCCGTTTCAAAATTGATATGAATGGCGAAAGAGTTTCTTTCCGCGTTTCCACTTTGCCCGTCTATTATGGCGAAAAAACTGTGATGAGACTTTTACGCGAGTCGGTTTCCGGTTTTACTTTGGAATCCTTGGGATTTCACGGCCAAGGTTTGGAAATTTTGCATAAGGCTTTACAACATACTACTGGTATGATTTTGACTACTGGCCCAACAGGAAGCGGTAAGTCAACAACTTTGTATACAATGCTTGATATTTTAAATACTGTCGATGTGAACATTTCTACCATTGAAGATCCTATTGAATATCAAATGAAAAGAATTAATCAAACTCAAGTTAAACCTGAAATTGGTCTTTCATTTGCCTCCGGTTTGAGAACTTTGGTTCGCCAAGACCCCGATATTATAATGGTAGGCGAAATTCGCGATAACGAAACTGCTTCGCTGGCGATCAACGCTTCTCTTACTGGTCATTTGGTTCTTTCAACTTTGCACACAAACTCGGCAGCTGGCGCAGTGCCTCGCCTTATGGATATGAAGGTTGAACCTTTTCTTCTCATTTCTACCATTGACGCCATTATTGCTCAAAGACTGGTGCGTAAACTCACAGACAAAAAAGAAAAATATTATTTGTCAAAAGCTGAAATAGACTCAATATCTAAAGTGGTTAATCTGGACCATGTTTTGGAAGTTCTAAAAGAGGAAAAAATAATTGGCAAAAAGGACAATTGGGAAAATGTGCCTTTTTATAGACCACTAAAAGATGCCGGGGAAGATGCTTTCAAAAGTCGTATAGGTATTTACGAAGTATTGAATGTCACTACCGCTATCAAGGACTTAATAATAAAAGGCTCAACTACCGAAGATATTGAGCTTCAAGCCAAAAAAGAAGGCATGCTTTCTATGCTTGAAGACGGCATTTTCAAGGCGGCTCAGGGATTGACTACGATTGAGGAGGTGCTGAGAGTTGTTTCGGAATAATTTTAATTTAATGCCTTTATATAAATACAAATATATAAAAGATGGGGAAGAAAAAGAGGAGACAAAAGAATTTGCTGATAAGGGGGCTCTTTATAATGCCGTGCGTTTGGATAATGGTTCTATAATTTCGGCTGAGGAAGTAAAAAATAAAAAAATTTCTTTTAAATTATTTTCGTTTAGAAAAAAAGTAAAATCACAAGAGGTTATAACATTTGCCAAAAATTTAGCTGTTATGATAGAGGCGGGGCTTTCTGTTTCTAGGGCTTTATCTGTTTTGGGTAAGCAGTCAAAAAATAAAAATTTTATAAAAATCTTGGAAAATATTATGGTTTCTGTTAACGGGGGAGAAACTTTGTCTGCTTCTTTGGGGGCGCATCCGGATGTTTTTTCCAGCTTATTCGTTTCAATGGTTAAGGCGGGTGAAGAATCAGGCAAACTTTCCAATTCTCTCAAAATTGTGGCTGATCAGTTAGAAAAATTCCAGAATCTTTCCAAAAAAATAAAGGGAGCCATGATTTATCCGGCTGTCATTGTCTCGGTAATGCTGGTTATAGGCGTTATTTTGATGGTTTATATGGTGCCTATGTTGACCGAAACTTTTAAAGGTTTAAATATACAACTGCCTCTACCGACCAGAATTATTATAGCCATAAGCGATTTTTTGATAGCCAATCTTTTGATAACTTTGGGCGTGGTTGTGGTTTTGATTTTTGGAACAATATCATGGCTTAAAACCATAAAAGGGAAAAACATGCTGGACTTCGTAACTCTTCATTTGCCCATGATTAAAAATATGGCAAAGGAAGTTAATGCCGCCAGAACCGCCCGAACTCTTTCTTCTTTGGTTTCGTCCGGTGTGGATATTGTTGGTGCCATAGGTATTACAAGTGCCGTTCTTCAGAATCACTACTTCAAAAATTTATTAAATGATGCAGCTAAAAAAGTAGAAACAGGAGAACTTCTTTCTGCTTCTCTTTCAAATTCAAATAGCAATCTTTTCCCTCTTTTTGTGGGCGAAATGTTGGCGGTGGGCGAAGAAACTGGCAGAATAACAGATATGCTTAATAATATAGCTTCGTATTACGAGGACGAAGTGGACCAAAAAACTAAAAATCTTTCCACTATCATTGAGCCTTTTCTTATGATTCTTATTGGTATCGTCGTCGGCGTTTTTGCCGTGGCCATGATGCTGCCGACATATTCTTTGGTAGATGCTATAAAATAACCTCACCCCTCACTTCGTGTAGCCCTCTCCTAGAAGCAGGAGAGGGAAGAAACAAAAACAAAATGAAACTAAAAATTAAAAATAGGGGATTTTCGTTGGTGGAGGTAATCGTGGCAACGGCAGTTTTTTCTATTGTGGTGATGGCCATTTTTCAGGGCATTTTTAGTATTAATGCTTTGGTTAGCGCTTCGCGAGATAAAGTGGCGGCTATTGATTTAATAAATGGCGAGTTTGAACTTATTCGCAACCTTTCCTTTACTAATGTTGGTTTGCAAAGCGGTATACCAAGAGGAGTGCTTTTGGCCACCAGTACTGCCACTAAGGATGGTCGGCAATTTTATATAACCAGAACTATTAGGAATATTGACGATCCCTTTGATGGTACTATTGGCGGTTCGCCAAATGATCTTTCGCCGGCTGATTATAAAATGGTTCAAATAAATGTTTCCTGTCAGGCATGCAAAAACCCTTTGAATTTTTCGGCGGTTTCCAATATTTCTCCCAAAAATTTGGAAACCGCTTCAACCAACGGGGCTTTGTTTATAAGAGTTTTTAACGCCAACGGCAATCCAGTATCCCAAGCGGATGTACACATAACAAATTCTGCCCTCGGAATTAATATAAATGATACCACTGATAACAATGGACTTTTGGCTGTTGTTGATGTTCCGCCGGCTCAAAATTCATACAGAATTATTACGAGTAAAAGTGGTTATACTACCGACAGAACTTACGCTCCTTCAGTTAGTAATCCCAATCCGTCAAAACCAGACGCTACGGTGCTTTTACAACAACTAACTCAAATATCTTTCGTTATAGACAAAGTAAGCACCATAAATGTGTCTTCCAAAAATTTGCAATGTGCCTCGGTGGCCAATGTGCCGTTTAGTATTGCCGGGGCCAAACTTATAGGGACTGACCCTGATGTTTTGAAATTTAGTGGCGACTATTCTACTGATGAATCTGGGATAAAAATTCTTAATAATATGGAATGGGACATGTTCAATTTAACTGTTGGGGGTGGATTTAATCTGGCCGGTATCAATCCACCACCACCTTTTATGGTACTGCCCGATTCAGTTCAAAATGTTGATATTGTTTTAGCCGAAGGAACGCCCAATAATCTTTTGGTTACTGTAAAAGATAGCGCGACAGAATTACCTCTTTCGGGCGTAAATCTCACTCTTGATCAGGGCAGTTTTATTGCAAATAAAGTGACGGGCCGAGGTTATCTTGAACAAACTGATTGGTCTGGAAATGGCGATGGTAATATTGATACTAACTCTCCAGCGGGAGAACTAAAATTAAAAAAAGTACTTGGACACTATGTATTGTTTGGGATACTTACCTCTTCAATTTTTGATACAGGAACTTCATCAAACTTTAACAATATAGTATGGACCCCAACTGATCAACCTCCACAGACTGGCGTAGATAGTGTTAAATTTCAACTTGCCACCTCGCCAGACAATACCGCCACGACCACTTGGCAGTATTTGGGACCAGATGGCACTTCTGGCACTTATTATACAATTTCAAATAACAATATAAATTCTCTTCACAATGGCGACAGGTATTTTAGATACAAAGTATTTTTGAGTACTGAAGCTGATAACAAAACGCCAAATGTAGCCAGTATTGCTGTTACTTACACTTCAGATTGTCTTCCACCAGGTCAAGCGCTGTTTAGTGGTCTTTCATCGGGTAATCATGATTTGCTTTTGGAAAAAAGTGGTTATCAAACCAAGACATATGAAGTGAACATAATAACCAATGGCGATTGGCAAAGCATAGAAGCTAATATGTCACCGGAATAATATGAAAAAATTTCAAATTTCAAATTTCAAATTTCAAAAAAAAGCATTTAGTTTAGTGGAGATTATCGTTGTGACGGCTATTTTTTCGGTTATATTTTTGGCGGTTGCCAATTTTGGTCAAAGTATTTTTTCTTTTAATTCAAATGCTCAAAAAAATTTAAGCGCCCAAACGGATGCCAGAAGGGTTTTAAAAACCATGATCAAAGAACTTCGTAGTGCTTCACCAGCAAGTACTGGCGCTTATACAATTGCTTTAGCTGGCACCAGCACCCTCACTTTTTTTAGTAATATTGATAGTGATGCTTATAAAGAACAAATTAGATATTTTCTACAAGGAAATGAATTAAAAAAAGGGATCACCAAACCATCCGGTTCGCCTCTTTCTTATAATCCAGCAAACGAACAGACAACAATTTTAGTCAGAGATGTTAGAAATGGAACTACTTCCATATTTGATTATTTTGATTCTAATTATACTGGCACCAGTACGCCGCTGGTTCAGCCGGTTCAGCTCACCAAAATCAGACTTGTTCGAATTACTCTTAAAATAGAAAAAGATCCAAATAAATCCCTAGGTCCAATTATTGTTGAGAGCCAAGTATTTTTAAGAAACCTTAAAGATAATCTTTGAAAATTAATACATTAAAAATTTAATGAAAACTAGAAATTTAAAATTGAAAATTATAAGCAAGGGTAGTTTGTTAATACCTATAATTATATTTTCCTCAATCGCCCTAATTATTATGAGCGGTATTATGAATTGGGCCAAAATAACTATTCAAACAAACAGAGACATGCTTGTGAGAGAAAGAGCCATTCAATTGGCAGAATCAGGTATTGATTATTACAGATGGCATCTGGCTCATAATAAAACTGATTTTCAGGATGGTACTGAATCCCCGGGACCGTATGTTCATCAAGTTTATGATAAAGATGGCAATGTGGTAGGGGAGTTTAGTTTATCCATCACTCCTCCACTTATTGGTTCAACCAAGGTTCGAATTGAATCAACTGGCATCCCCGTCGGCTCTGCTGTTTCAAGAAAAATAAGAGTAGAAATGGGTATTCCTTCTATGGCCAAATACGCCATGGTTACTAATAGCGTAGTTTATTATGGTTCGGGTGATGAAGTTTTTGGGCCCGTTCATTCAAATGTTGGTGTAGGATTTTTGAACGGCAGTCCTCAGCCTATTGCTCACAACTTGGTGACAAGCGCCACCCAAACTTTTTCTGGTAAGTTTGGTGTTTATACCACCGTGCCACCAGCCGATCCAAATCCTCCAGCCTCCGTTCCAAATCGTCCTGATGTTTTTCAAAGTGGCCGCCAATTTCCTGTGCCAGCTGTTGATTTTACGGGTATCACTAATGATTTATCAAATATCAAAGCCGATGCTATTGCCAATGGTTTTTATCGCGCCTCGTCCGGGGTTAATGGTTATAAAATTGTTCTCAAAACTAGTGGCTCCTTTGATTTATACAAAGTCAATTCTCTTTTGCCTACGCCTCAAAACTGCGCATATGGGCAAACGGGCTGGGGAACTTGGAGCATTAATACAGTGAGTGGAGCAACTACTCTTTTGGGCAATTATGCTTTCCCAGCAAACGGTCTCATTTTTCTTGAAGACCATATTTGGGTTGAGGGGCAAATAGACGGCGCGCGTCTCACTATTGTGGCGGCTAAATTTCCAATCAATTCTGCCACTTACAAAAATATTATTGTTAATAATAATCTTTCGTATACTCATTTTGATGGCACTGATGTTATTGGTCTGATTGCTCAAGGGAACTTTTTGGTTGGTATGGCTGGTGCCAATAATTTAACCATAGATGCCGCAATCATTGCCCAAAACGGACAAACCATAAGGTATTATTATTCGTCAAATTGTTCCCCTTGGACTTATCGTTCAACCCTCACAACTTATGGTATGTTTGCTTCCAATGGCCAAGGTTATTTCTATTATGGTAATAGCGGTTATACCAGCCAACCTGCTAGCTATGATGCCAATCTTCTTTACGGTCCGCCACCTTCTTTTCCTCTGACCTCTGATCAGTATGAGATTTTGTCGTGGGAGGAAATATGATATGATTCTGTTATGAAAAAACGCAATTTAGTTTTGGCAAATTGGAAATTGAATCCAGAGAGCTTGGAAAAAGCCAGGGCAATTTTTAATGGTATTAGGTCAGTGGCTAAGGAGCTTAAAAATACGGATGTGGTTGTCTGTCCGCCTTTTCCTTTTATTTTTCCTTTGGCCAAATTAGATTCTCCTAAAAATTTATTTTTGGGATCTCAAAATATTTCAAGTGAAATAAAAGGGGCTTTTACGGGGGAAGTGAGTGCTGAAATGGTCAAAAGTTTGGGGGCCAAATTCTCAATTATTGGTCATTCTGAAAGAAGAAAAATGGGAGAAACAAATGAAGTAATAAGAAAAAAAATAGGAATAGCGTTTGATGTGAGCTTAATTCCTATACTTTGTATAGGCGAAAAAGAGAGAGATAAAAATGGCGACTATTTACAATTTATAAAAGAACAAATAAAAGAATGTTTAACTGGTTTGGTTAAAAAAGATTTAGTTGGCATATATATCGCCTACGAACCAATTTGGGCCATAGGTAAATCTTATAAAGAGGCCATGAGCCCGACTGATATTCACGAAACTGTTTTGTTTATAAAAAAAGTCTTTGGCGAATTGTTTGGCAGAGATATTGCCGGTTCCTTGAGAATTTTATATGGCGGTTCGGTGGAAGCTGAAAATGCTTCTGAAATAGTCCGCCTCGGCAATGTCGACGGCTTCCTCGTCGGCCACGCCTCTCTTGTCCCCGCCGGCTTTGGCCAAATTTTGAAGGCGGTGGATGTGAAGAGATAGATTTATGCAAAACCACAAAGGTAAAAGAATATTTATCACTGGTATTCCAACATCTGGAAAATCATATCTCGCTAAACAACTCGCTGACAAAATATGTGGTATCGCTGTTTTACTTGATGATTTTCGAGAAAATTGTGCTGAAAATCAGCAGTATAAAAAATGGGTAAATTTTTATTTTGATATGGACGAAAAGAAGTATCTTACTGAGACAACCCCGGAAAAACAATGGGAAAATCTTGTCGCGCAATCTGAAGGATTGTGGCCCGCATTTTTACAAGAAATTGAAAAATATAAAAATGAAGAAAAACCAGTTATTTTTGAATGTGTTAATATTCTTCCACATTTGGCAAAAAAGGATTTAAATTTTTCGGGAATTGTACTCATTGGAAGATCTTATGAGGAAATTTTGGAACGAAATAAAAAATCTCCTCGTTGGGGAAGCACTCCTGAACTGCAAGAGTTGGAAGCAAAGTTATTTTTTGAAGTTGAGCGACCGCGTTACAGAGCAGAAGCAGAGAAATACGAGTATGACTTTTTTGAAGATTATAATTTAGCTTTTAAAAAAGCAGAGATTTTGATTTTACAATGAACTCTTTTTCAATTCATAAAGATATAGATAAATTTATTAACTCTTTATCAAAAGAAGAAAGAGATAAGGTAGATACGGCTATTGAAATGCTTGAAATAAAGGAGTATAGGATTGAGATGCCTTTTAGCAGAAAAATTGAAAATGATCTTTACGAGTTAAGAATAAAGAGTTCTAAAAATATAAGAATATTTTACACATTTCATCAAGATAACATTGCCCTGCTTCATATAATAGGGAAAAAGAGTCAGAAATTATCATTGAAAGACATAAATACCGCCAGAAATCGGCTTAAATGGTTGCAATGCCAATAACATATATGTTATCATATGAACATGAAAAGAATTAGTAAAAAAGACAAAGAATTGGGATATCAAATGATTCCATTTTCCAAAATTAGAGCAGGGTGGATGAAAGATCCTGAATACAGAAAAATTCATGAGGCTTCGGCTTTTGAGTTTGGAATTTTGAAGGCGATTATAATTGCCAGAGCCAAGCAAAAGTTATCTCAAAGAGAATTAGCGGAAAAGATTGGAGTCAAACAATCCGCCCTGGCGCGCTTTGAATCCGGTAGGACCAACCCAACACTCGGCTTTCTTAAAAAAGTTGTTTCGGGATTGAGGTTGAGTGTAATAGTTAAATAAAATAATAAAAATGCATAGCATTTTTCCATAAATTTCCCCTTAATTTAAGGGGGATTTAGGGGGTTAGAAAAAAAGGAGAAAATAAGTTATATTTATAAATATGAAGTCTATACAAGAAGCAAACATAATAGAAGGAACAAGGGTGTTGGTGAGAGTAGATTGGAACGTACCGGTTAAGGACGGGGCGGTTTTGGATAATTCTAGGATAGAGGCCAGTGTTAAAACTATAAATTATATTTTGGAAAGAAGTGGTAAGGCTATAATTTTGAGCCATTTGGGCGATGGTGCAGATTCACTGGAAGTGGTGGCCAAAGAAGCTGAAAAGTTTTTTCCTAATACCCAAGTGAGATTTGTGCGAGACCCTTGGAATTGCTCATCGCCAGATTGCAAAAAATCATTGGAATATTTGAATAACGGGGGAGTGGCCATTGTTGAAAATTTGAGATTTTGGGCCGAAAAAGAAAACGACCAAAATTTTGCCAAAAAACTGGCTGATTTGGGTGATATATATGTCAATGAAGCTTTTCCTGTTTCTCACCGAGCTCATACTTCAGTGGTGGCTTTGCCTAAACTTTTACCTCATTATGCCGGATTTAGGTTTTTGGAAGAATTTGAAAATTTGTCGCTAGCTTTTAAACCAGAACATCCTTTCTTTTTTATACTTGGTGGAGCTAAATTTGAAACAAAACTACCCTTAGTTCAAAAGTTTTTGAAAATTGCGGATGATATTTTCATTGGTGGCGCCAATGCTTTGCCGGCTTCTGGCGGATCTTTTGCTGACAATTCAAAAATAATTTTTCCGGTTGGTGACATTGCTGCATTGGATGCTAACGCCGAAACTTTGGAAGTTTTAAAATTGAAAATTGAAAATTGTAAATTCATCTTATGGAATGGGCCGCTTGGAAATTATGAAAAAGGTTTTGTGGCAGGTACCGTGGCTCTGGCCAGAATGTTATCTGAATGTGATGCTAAAGTTATAATAGGTGGCGGTGATACTCTAGTTTGCGTCAAAAAAGAAATTCAAAACCAAATTTCAACCCACGGCTTCATATCTACCGCTGGCGGCGCTATGCTTGATTTTCTTGCTAACGGCACATTGCCGGGGATTGAAGCTCTAAATACGAAGTAACGAATAGGTTAACGAATTGCAACGAATTAGGAATACGAATTGCAGATTCAGAAAAAATCAAAACAAATAAAAAATGAGCACCAATCTCGTTGGTGCCCACTTGGTCATTACCTGTCCAACTATCGTCCAGACATGAGCTCCTTGATAAGAGCTAGGTACAAATCAACAACTTGATCCACTTCCAGATTCTGAGAATCAGGAAAAGATTTGATCTCTTCAACCTCAGTCTCAAGTTTGCCACGAAGTTCCAAAATGTTTGCCGTCTCAAGCTCTTTTCTGATCTGGTTCTTGAGAAGAAGCCTACAAATTTCATTCTGTTGCAAATGTTCCAAGGTAGTCTGACCATTTGGCGCTATTCTTTTTGCGGGAACCAAAATCGAATTGTGCTGCTCCATTTCTTTGCGCACAGCACTTGTTGTGGTCTCGTTATATTTTGCGCCGACAATGAGAAGGATATTACCCTCTAATTCCGCAGGAACCTTACGTGCGCCAGTAAATATCTGTTGGATCAGGGACCTTACACTTGCCTGTTTGCCGGCGTATGAAGAGCCGTCAAAACTGACAACTTGTCTTGCAAGATCACTTTGAGACTCAAAAAGACCTGCACGCCCCTTCTTGGGGTCACCGACTAAAAGTAAAGACAGCGGAGTAGGTAAATTCACGTTATTTGCCTCTAAAAATATCATACCACGGATGTATAATATTGCAACGGCGTTGTTGCGGTTTAATTGCTTGAAAACATTTTTCTGTTCGTTAACAAATTTGTATCAATTCGTTGTATATTCGTTACTTCGTATTAGATATAGCATGTCTAATTTTCTCAGCGTTAGTTTCAAAATCTTTTGGATCGCCCTGAATTTTTGAGTCAGGTCCGGCTTTGGCGGGGTAAATCCAAATATGAGCATGATAGACATCCACCCCAACTATTTTTGAAAGTATCCAATCTGTCCCAAAAGCTTTTTGCTGGGCTTTGGCTACTTTTTTTACTACTTCAAAATATTTTCCAACATCAGGAACATCCCATACCCATCTATAATGCGCCTTAGGAATAACAAGAGTGTGGCCGGGAGAAAGAGGATTTATATCAAGAAAAGCCATAAAATTGTTATCCTCATAAACAACATAGGCCGGTATTTCTTTTTTTACTATTTTACAAAAAATGCAGTTTTCCATACGATACGAAAATTATGCGAAAGATACGAAAGGCTACGAAAATAGTGTATCATACAAAACATGCTAAAAAAATACACAATAAAACCTAAAGTTTCGGAAAATCTAGTAGAGCAACTTCTACATAACAGGGGAGTGAGGACTGAAGAAGAAAAAGAAATTTTTTTAGAGCCGGATTTTGTTAAACATTTGCACGACCCCTTTCTTTTGCCTGATATGAAAAAGGCTGTAAAAAGAATTTTATATGCTATTGAAAACGGAGAAAGAATAGGGATATGGAGCGATTATGATGCCGATGGTATTCCGGGGGCGGCACTTTTACATGATTTTTTTAAGTTAATCGGCTTTAATAATTTCATAAACTATATTCCCGATAGGCACATTGAAGGATATGGTCTTAATAGTGAAGGAATTGAAGAATTGGCCAAAGACAAAGTTAAACTTTTAATTACTATTGATTGTGGTATTAGAGATCATAAACAAATTGAACACGCCAAAAAGCACGGAATAGAAATTATTATTACTGATCACCATGAGCAATCTGATGGTCTACCAAAAGCATTTGCCATAATTAATCCTAAAATTAAAAAATCTAAATATCCCGAGAAAATTTTATGTGGCACGGGTGTGGTTTGGAAAATTATTGAGGCGATACTTCAAACCAAAAGAGATTTATTAAAAGAAGGTCAGGAAAAATGGCTACTTGATTTGGTTGGTTTAGCAACACTTTCAGATATGGTGCCTTTGATTGGAGAAAATAGAGTTTTAGCTTTTTATGGTTTGAAAGTTTTAAGAAAAAGTAGGCGATTAGGATTACAAAAACTTTTATCCAGTTTAAAAATAAATAAAAATAATTTAACAGAAGATGATATTTCTTTTATGATTACTCCACGCATAAATGCGGCTTCGCGCATGGGACATCCACGAGATGCCTTTAAACTTTTAGTTGCAGAAAATGAAGGGGAGGCTGAAGCTTATGTAAAACATTTAGATAATATAAATAAAGAAAGAAAAATTATGGTGGCTGGTATTGTTAAAGAAGCAAAAAAGAAAATAAAAGAAAAAATAGAAAATGAGGGAGAAAAACCTGTTATTGTTTTAGGCAATCCTGATTGGCGGCCGGCTCTTTTGGGTCTCGCCGCAAACTCTATCGCTGAAGAATATAATAGACCTGTTTTTTTGTGGGGCAGAGAGAATGGCGAATTTATAAAGGGTTCTTGTCGATCTGACGGCACAACGGATTTGGTGGCTTTGATGGAAAGAGCCAAAGATCATTTTATTGAATTGGGTGGCCATAAATTATCGGGAGGTTTTTCTGTTTTGTTTGAAAAAATTCATACCCTTGAAGACGCCCTGATTGAAGCCAGTACTCATATCGTAAATAATGATTTGGAAACTTTGGTTGACGCAGAACTTTTATTAAAAGATATTTCGGAAGAATCGGTTTCAGAAATTTTAAAACTGGCTCCTTTTGGAATTGGAAACGAAAAACCAATTTTTGTTTTTAGAGATATTTTGCCAGAGAAAATAAATAGATTTGGTAAAGCTAAAGAACATTTATCAATAAATTTTCGTGACAGTTCTCAAACCATAAGAGGCATTTCTTTTTTTGCTTCTCCCGATCAATTTGGTGATGCTCTAAAAGAAAATATAAAAACAAATTTGGTTGCCAATATAGAAAAATCTTTTTACAACGGCTCCTCCGAAATCCGTCTGCGCATAGTTGACTTTTTTATGTGATAAAATAGTTTCATGATTACTATTTACACAGACGGTTCATCAAAAGGAAATCCTGGACCGGGGGGATTTGGAGCAATCATTTTCGGAGAAAATGATAGTAGTAAGGGAAATGTATTAAGTATTATGGTTAAGGAAATCGGAGGTAGAGAAGAAAAAACGACAAATAATAGAATGGAAATGATGGCGGCTATTAAGGCGTTAAAAAATACGCCCAAGAATTCTGAAATAGAAATTTTTTCTGATTCGGAATATTTAATAAATGGAATTACAAAATGGATAATAAACTGGCAAAAAAATAATTGGAAAACAAAAAATAAAAAACAAGTTTTAAATAAAGATTTGTGGCAAGAACTTTTGGCCGAAGTTGAAAAGAGAAATGTTGAATGGGAAAAAGTTTTGGGACATTCAGGACACGAGTTTAATGAGAGGTGCGATGAGATCGCAACAAGTTTTGCTGATGGAATTAAAGTTGATCTATTTGAGGGATCTAAAGGGAGTTACATCGTTTCATCTCGTTAGAAATTAATCGCATTAAATATTTGTTTTAAATTTATCACTATTTCTAACGGGGTTCATAAATGATATATTCATTTACATTTTCATTTATACTCGGAATTATTTTTGAAAATTTTTTTCATTTTGGTTGGAGTGTGGGGGTTTTGATTTTTATAGTTTCAATAATCTTATCTTTAAGATTAAGAGTTTGGTTGTTTTTCGTAATAGGAACCGCTTTATTTTTTGGAATTTTGAGGATAAGTCTTGTGGATGTTTCTCCGGACCAAAATTTTACAAAATTTGTTGGCCAAAAAATTTATTTTGAAGCCATAATTTCCCATGAGCCGGATGTGAGAGATGCTTCTGCCAGTTACACGGTAAATCCCGCGGGTTCAAAAAGTTCAATGCTTCTTGTCGCCGATAGATTTCCTGAATTTAAATATGGCGACAAAATAAAAGTGTTCGGCAAATTGGATTTGCCTAAAAATTTTGAAAGTGATAATGGCACAGAGTTTGATTACATTTCTTATTTATCAAAGGACAAAATTCACTTTTTAATTTATAGACCAGAAATTAAAAAATTAGAAGGTTATGGCGGAAATAAATTTGTTGCCTCTCTTTATTCTCTCAAAAATATTTTAATTAAAAATATTTCAGCCGTTGTGCCCGAACCGAACTCTTCTTTACTTGACGGAGTTATTTTTGGAACAAAACAATCTTTGGGACAAGATTTGCTTGATGATTTTAAAAAAGTGGGGCTAATTCATATTGTTGTTCTTTCTGGTTACAACATTACTATTATTGCCGTAGGCATTTTTTGGGCATTGTCTTTTTTTGGAAAAAGAAATTTAAGCTTTATTTTAAGCCTTATTTTTATTCTTTTGTTCGCCACCATGGTTGGCTGGGGAGCGACTGTTGTTAGGGCTGTTATTATGTCTTTAATTTCTATTTTGGCTCTTTATCTCGGTCGGCCCAGCGATGCTTTGAGATGGCTTTTTATTGCCGGTTTACTGATGCTTGCGTGGAATCCTTTAATTTTATTTCACGATCCTTCTTTCCAACTTTCTTTTATGGCAACACTCGGTCTAATTTTGTTTTCTGAGATAATAGATAAAAAAATTATTTCTAAAATTATTAAATTTTTAATTAAAGTTGGCGTGCCAGTTTCTTTTATTGTGGCCTTGGAAAAAATTAAAATGAGAGAAATTATTTCTTCTACTTTGGCTGTTCAATTTTTTGTCTTGCCCTTACTTATTAAAATGTCTGGTTTTGTTTCTTTAATTTCTTTTTTAATTAATCCTATCGTTTTACCTCTGGTGCCTTGGGCAATGGGTTTTGGCGCTCTAACTGGCGCAATCGGTCTCTTGCCTTTTGTTGGTACAATTTTATCTTGGCCTTTTGGCATTATTTCTTATTTTATTTCTCAGATAATAATTTCTCTGACTGAATTTTCTTCTTCTCTTCCTTTGGCAACTTTGCAAACAGGCAGTATTTCTTTTTGGTTGATTTTTATTTGGTATTTATTTTATGGTTTTATTTTTTACAAATTAAAAACCTCACCCCGACCAAATAAATTTGGTCTGCCCCTCCTCTAGATGCAGGGGAGGGGAGAAATAAAAATTATTGTGCGTTTTTAAAATTTTGTTCAATAACTTGCCAATTTAAATTTTCAAAAAAATCCTCCATGTATTGTTTTTTGCCGGAGGGTTGGTAATCGGCCACGAAGGCGTGTTCCCACATATCAAGAGCCAAAATTGTTTTGCAGCCATTAAGCTGTCCCATGTGATGTTCATCCACCCAAGCATTTAATAATTGTTTTGTCAGGGGGTCGTAATAAAGCATCGCCCAGCCTACTCCTCTAGTTGTTGCCAAAGATTTAAAACGATCCAGCCATTTTTCAAATGATTCGAAATCATTTTTAATTTGTTTTTTTAACTCGCTCCTTTCTTCCAAATTTTTAGGACCATCTTCAAAAGAAGTAAAATAAAATTCATGATTTCGCATACCGTCGAATTCAAAACTAAAGCGACGGGTAATTTCTGCTACTGAATACTTTCCGTCCTCCTTGTCGACTTTGCCGTATTGCTCAATCATAGATTGGATTAGATTAGCGTTTTTCACATACCCCGCATACAATTTCAAATGCTCCTCAATATTTTTATCCGAAATGCCCTTCAGTTTTGGAATATTAAATTGTTTAGCGATAAATTGTGTCATGTTTATATTATACTATATTTATGATGAAGACCTACAAAATAAGACTGGTTATTTTAGCCATTTTGTTACTTGGCGCCACACTTTCTGTTTACGTCGCTTTTAGAGAAGAGAGAAACGGTATTTTGACGGTAGCTTTTTTGGATGTGGGACAAGGGGACGCTATTTACATTGAAACGCCAAGTGGCAACCAGATTTTAATTGACGGCGGTCCGGGTAAGACCGTTTTACGCGAATTGTCTAAAGTTATGCCTTTTTATGACAAAAGTATTGATGTAGTTATAGCTACTCACGCCGACCAAGATCATGTTGGCGGTTTGCCGGATGTTTTAAAAAAGTATAAAGTAAATATTTTTATGGAACCGGGAGTTTCTGGCAAGTCTTCTTCTTATAAGGAATTAGAGAAAATTATTACAGAAAAATCCCAAGGTCTCACCTTAGGAAATTTTAAAGGTGAGACCTTAAAGAAAATATTAGCTAGAAGAGGAATGATAGTTGATCTGGGAGATGGGGCAATTTTACAAATTCTTTTTCCTGACAGGGACCCTTCTGGTATGGACACAAATGTAGCTGGAATAGTGGCTAGATTAGTGTACGGAGAAAATGAATTTTTGTTAACCGGAGATTCGCCTATTGCTATTGAAAATTATTTGGTTTCGTTAGGGTGCCAAGGGCAACCCTTGAAATGCCCCGGTCCCAAAGGGTTGCCCTTGGCACTCGCAAGCGATGTTTTAAAAGTTGGCCACCACGGCTCTAAAACTTCAACAGGTGCAAGTTTTGTTTCCGCCGTTTCTCCTCAATATGCCGTCATATCTGTTGGCAAAGATAATCGCTACGGCCACCCCAATCAAGAAGTTCTAGACATCCTAAACAACTTCGGCGCTAAAATTTTGCGCACCGACCAGTCCGGCCGCATTGTTTTCAAAAGCGATGGAATAAACTTGGAGATTAAATAACCCCGGCATCTTTCAAAGTAGCGTAAGCGCCTTTCTTTTGAATGGTTTTTATGCCTTTGGTTGAGAGAGTGAGAGTGAAGGATTTATTGAGTTCGGGGACGAAAATTTTCTTTTTATGTAAATTGGCAAATTTCCTTGTATTGCCGCAAGGATTAAATTTTTCGGCACGTTTCCTGTTTGAATAGGAACCGCCCATTTGTGATGATTTTCCTGTAATTGCACATGATTTCATAATTAAGGACATACTAACAGATAACCCAATCTTTGCAAGTAATTTATGGATCCCGTAGTAGAAAATGGCATAGGAAAGTTTTTATATTTGGGTTAAAAATGTTATTATTTAATAAGTAAATTATTGGATATTTAAATTGTAAAAATGGTACTTTCCAAAAACAATGCCATTTTTCACTAACGGGATGGACTTTATATTTATAATAATCATTTTAATAATGTCAGTCGTCGTTCACGAGGTTTCGCACGGCTATGCTGCTTTGGCGCTCGGCGATCCGACTGCTAAATATCAGGGTCGTTTAACTTTGAATCCACTAAATCATCTTGATCCAATCGGTTCTTTTCTGGTTCCTCTGCTCGGATATTTTGCCGGCGGTTTTATTATAGGCTGGGCCAAGCCGGTGCCTTTCAATCCCTATAACTTAAGAAATGCAAAATGGGGCGAAGCATTGGTTGCAATCGCCGGACCTCTTTCAAATATTTCTTTGGCTTTTATTTTTGGTTTGTTAATAAGATTTGGTAGTAATTTAATAATTTTGAATCAAGCATTTTTAAGTTTAGCCAGTTTTGTAGTTATAATAAACATTACTCTGGCAATTTTTAATTTAGTACCCATCCCACCCCTTGATGGTTCTAAAATACTTTTTGCTCTTTTACCATACAAATGGCAAGGTATTCGCGAATCTTTTGAAAAATATGGTCTCATTTTAGTTTTTATATTTATATTTTTTTTATGGCAGATTATGAGCCCGGTTGTTCATTATTTTTTCTCTCTATTTACAGGTCTTGCCCCGTAGTAGATTTTGACATTATGCTTTGCATTTGCACAAAGTGCTATGTCAAAATTCACTACGGGGTTGCTTTTTAACTAGCTTTATATTAGATTATATCTGTCCCGCGGAAGCGGTTTTTAAATGACAAAATGCCGACAATAAATCAGTTAAAAAGAAAAAAGAGAAAAATTTTACACTCCAAATCAAAGGCAATAGCTTTGGCGCGTGGTTTCAATACTGTTAAAAACAGACCAGTTTTTTATCCTTCTCCATTCAAAAGAGGAGTTTGCACAAGGGTGACAACTAAGACTCCCAGAAAACCAAATTCGGCCATAAGAAAAATAGCCAGAGTACGTTTAACCAACGGTATGGAAGTAACGGCTTACATTCCTGGTGTTGGGCACACCCTGCAAGAGCACTCAGTTGTAATGCTTCGTGGTGGTCGAGTTAAAGATATTGGAGTGCGTTATACAATAGTGAGAGGTCGGCTTGATGCTACCGGTGTAGATAAAAGAATGACATCAAGGTCGTCTTATGGGGTTAAGCGTCCCAAAAAATAATTCAACATTACATGCGTAGAAAAGTAAAAAATAGAAATATAGCCAAACCGGATATTATTTTTAATTCTCAAAAGGTTGAGAAGTTTATAAATTATGTTATGCAAGAAGGCAAAAAAAACACTGCCAGAAAAATAGTTTATACAGCTTTTGATTTGATTAAAGAAAAAGCCAAAGTGGAAAATCCTATGGAAATTTTTGACACGGCTCTCAAAAATGCCGGACCAACTATGGAAGTTCGTTCTCGCCGAGTGGGAGGTGCCAACTATCAAGTACCAAGGGAAGTGAGGCCGGAAAGGCGAACTTATCTTTCAATGAAATGGATTATTGACGCGGCCAAAGCTAAAAAAGGCAAACCTATGGCCGAAAAACTTTCAGAGGAAATAATAATGGCCAGTAAAAACGAAGGCGAGGCCATCAAGAAACGCGAAAATGTCCACAAAATGGCCGAGGCCAACAAAGCTTTCGCCCACTTTGCGTGGTAAAACCATAATTTTCATAAAAAAAACGAAGCCCCGAATCTCTTCGAGGCTCACGATTGTGGAGTAGAATCACTCCTGAAAACTTTCTTTGTACTCTTTTCGTGATGCAAATTCGGTTTTGCACCACTCGCAATTCATCACATGGGCGTACACTTCCTCCAGATTGTCGGTGCCTTTTTTGGTGTGGGTAACATAGACACCAAGCATTTCCGGGATAAACCCAACTATTTCCGGATGATCATGTTTCAATCGAGCTTCTTGAACAGAGTAAGGTTCTTTCATTGCAAAACCCCTTCCAGACACAGACTATCAAAACCATTAACTTTTTGCAACTTATTAACCAATAGTGTATATTTATATTGTTCCGATTAGGAATTTTTTATTTACTCACTTTAATTCGTAGCAATTCGTTAATTTATTCGTTACTTCGTATATTATGGAAAGAGATTATCCACTGGAGAGAGTTAGAAATTTTGGAATTATAGCCCACATTGACGCGGGGAAGACAACTACTTCTGAGCGCATTTTGTATTATACGGGCTCACAGCACAAAATAGGCGAAGTGCATGAAGGAGAAACTACTACTGACTGGATGGAACAAGAGAGAGAAAGAGGCATTACTATTACAGCTGCCGCCATTACTTGTTTTTGGGCGCCGACGTATTTGGGTGTGGAAGAGAGAAAAAATAAAGATAATAAATATAGGTTTAATATTATAGATACTCCGGGACACATTGATTTCACGGTGGAGGTTAAAAGATCTATGAGAGTGCTTGATGGGGCAGTTATTGTTTTTGACGGAGTGGCTGGTGTTGAACCTCAAAGCGAAACTAACTGGCGATATGCAGAAGAGGCAGCTGTGCCGAGATTGTGTTTTATAAATAAATTAGACAGAATCGGCGCCAATTTTGAAAAATCATACCAATCAATTTTGACTAGACTTTCAAAAAAGGCGGTACGTATGCAAATACCAATTGGCGAAGAAGATAAACATGAGGGGGAAGTGGATTTGCTGGGAATGAAAGCCTACAGATTTGAAGGTCACTTAGGTGAGGATGTTATTGAATCAGAAATTCCTGAAAACCTCAAAGCTGATGCTGAGAAATATAGACACGAATTAGTTGAAAGAATTGTAGAGAACGACGATGCTTTTATGCATAAATACTTGGAGGGAGAAGAAATTTCTGTGGCAGATTTGAAAAAGATTTTAAGAAAAGCGGTTATTGAAAATAAAGTTTTTCCAGTTTTTTGTGGTTCGGCTTTAAAAAATAAAGGTGTCCAGCTGATTTTGGATGCCGTAGTTGATTACCTTCCGTCACCCTTGGAGATGCCCGCTATTAAAGGTATTGATCCAAGAAATGGAGAAGAGATAGAAAGACATCCAGATGACAAAGAACCATTTTCTGCTTTGGCTTTCAAATTGCAAGCTGACCCTTTTGTTGGTCAACTAACTTTCTTTAGAGTTTATTCAGGTACTATTGAACCGGGTTCATATATTTATAATGCCAGCACTGGTGATAAAGAAAGATTGGGGCGTATTGTGCGACTGCAAGCTGATAAAAGAGAAGAAGTTAAAAAAGTTTTTGCTGGTGAAATTGCGGCGGCTGTTGGTTTGAAAGATGCTAAGACATCCAACACTTTTTGCGATGAAGCTAATCCTATAATTTTGGAAACAATTGTTTTCCCCGAACCGGTTATATCTTTGCGCATTGAACCAAAGACTAAGGGTGACCAAGAGAGAATGGGCATGGCTCTGCACCGCCTCTCTGACGAAGATCCCACTTTTAAAATAAAAGCCGATTCAGAAACGGGCGAAACAGTTATTTCGGGTATGGGCGAGCTTCATTTGGATATTATTGTAGACAGAATGAAAAGAGAATTTAATGTTGAAGCCAATGTTGGTGCTCCCCAGGTTGCTTACAAAGAAACTATTACCGGTACAGCCGAGGCTGAAACAAAATACATAAAGCAAACCGGAGGCAAGGGTCAATACGGTCACGTCAAACTCAATCTCAAACCACTGGGGCCGGAAGTGATAAATAAAAAGAAGCAGAAAAATATCCACCGCGAAGAAGGTTTTGAATTTATTGATTCTATTAAAGGCGGTGTTATTCCTCAGGAATTTATTCCGGCCGTTGAAAAGGGTGTCAAAGAAGCTATGGAGAGGGGAATTGTGGCTGGCTATAAAATGGTCAATATTTCCTGCGAGCTCACTTTTGGTTCTTACCATGATGTGGACTCTTCCGAAATTGCCTACAAAATTGCCGCCTCCCAAGCTTTCCAAGAAGCTGCCAAAAAAGCCAAACCTGTTATTTTGGAACCCATTATGAAGTTGGAAGTAGTTGTGCCTGAAAAATTTATGGGTGATATAACTGGCCACCTTTCTTCCAAGAGAGGTTTAATTGAAGGTATGGATGACCGCGCCGGTCTTAAAGTAGTCAAAGCTAAAGTGCCTCTTTCTGAATTGTTTGGCTATGTCACCACTCTTCGCTCAATGACCGAAGGCCGTGGCTCCGCTAATATTGAATTTGATCATTATGCTATCGTTCCCGCCAATGTGGCGCTTTCTATTGTTGAGGCGAGGAAATAAAATATAAAAAGCTAGCCGCCGAACACTCTTGGTGCGCGGCGGCTAGCTGAACAGGAACCTCATACCAAAAAGTCAAGGAAAATGAAAAATGTGTTGAAGAATAAGGGGATTTTGGAATTAAGTCATTTTCATTACAGGCCTCAACATTTTAGAGGCGTTCATAACTTCAACGCCTATAACTTTTTTCTTATTATTTAATTCTACGGCTACACCGGGAGCAATTTCAACAAATTCTTCTTCATCTCCACTTTGCACGCCAAAATACAGGACATCGCTTTCCCTATCATAATGCACCATTTTCTGTTTTTTTATAATTTCCTCCATCTCTTTGTTTTTATTCTATTATATTTTTGCAAAAGTTTCAATGGGTGAATTGTAATTAATTTAACCTCTGAAAAACCTTCTTCATAAGCGACCATCATATCTCTATTTTTGCCTTTATACAAAACTCTTTTTACTGCCACTTTTTTCTTAGTAGCAAAATCAAAATATTTTTCTCTAGATGTTTCATAAATTTCTGCTGGCAATGAATATGGAATATCTCGCACTTTTATACGAAATTCTAGATGAGGAGAGTAGATTATTTCTTTCATAAATATATTTTAGCATTTCCAAAAATTAAAAACCAAATATGCTACAATTTTTATAAATGGAGGGAAAAAAGTACAAAATTTTGAATGTAGTTATAATGGCGGTTCTTTTGTTTTTGTGTGTTTTACTTTTGGCTGATAAAATAAATTTAAGCACAGCTGATTTGGGCAGACATATAAAAAATGGGGAAGTAATTTTGAATGCGCCATGGTCACAAAAAATGGCTGTTTTGAATACTAATTTTTATTCTTATACTGAAAATAATTTCCCTTTTGTAAATCACCACTGGCTCTCGGGAGTAATTTTTTATTTATTTTTTATTTATTTTGGATTTTTCGGCCTCTCTGTTTTTTATATTTTTTTATGCACTCTAGCTTTTTATTTATTATTTAGAATCGCCAAGACAGAAGCCGGAATTGAAATTGCTTCTATTTTATCTGTTTTGGCTTTGCCTATTATTACTCAAAGAGCTGAAATAAGACCAGAGGCATTCACTTACTTTTTTATAGCTTTATTTTTTTATATTTTATGGCAACATCGCCCTCTTTTTATTTTGCCGGTACTGATGCTTTTATGGGTTAACTTGCATGTGGGTTTTATATTTGGTTTTCTTTTGCTCGGCTCTTTCGGATTAAACGAAATAATAAAATTTTTTATAAGAGATAAAAGCCAAAAACAGAAAGACAAGATCATAAAAATTATTTTTGCTTCTTTTATTTCCATTATTGCCGCCTTAATTAACCCATTTTTTATAAAAGGTCTTTTGGAACCACTCAATATTTTTAGAAATTACGGCTATATGATAGTTGAAAATCAATCTATTTTATTTTTACATAATTTGGGATTGGGGGCTGGTATGCATTTTGTTCTTATAAAATTTTTATATGCTGTTGTCGCTTTTAGTTTTGTTTTTTTGTTTTATAAATTTAGAAATAAAATTTTGAATGAGTTTCCTTTTCACTATTTTTTTATTTTAATCATCGCCAGTATCCTTTCCTTTTTGGCCTTAAGAAATTTTCCCATTTTTGCTCTTCTTTTTTTACCTATTGTTTCTTATAATATTAAATTTATTTTTACAGAAAATTTAAGAATTTTTCATAGAAATACTCTAATTATTATTTCTTCTATTATTTTAGTTTTATTTTCTCTTTATTCTTGGAAACAAATTGAAGATAGGGGAGAGGTGTTTGGTATTGGCCTTTTGCCTGAAATAAATGCTTCGGCCGACTTTTTCAAAACAGAAAATATAAAAGGCCCTATTTTTAATAATTATGATATAGGTGGCTATTTAATTTTTAATTTATTTCCAAATCAAAAGTTATTTGTTGATAATCGCCCCGAGGCCTATTCTACTGATTTTTTTAAAAAAACTTATATTCCAGCCCAAGAAAATGAATCCGATTGGCTAAAATTGGACGCTCAATATAATTTTAATGTCATATTTTTTTCTTACCGCGACTATACGCCTTGGGGTCAGAAATTTTTGGTTTCAAAAATTTCTGACCCCACTTGGGCACCTGTTTTTGCCGACTCTTATAACATTATTTTCTTAAAACGCACTGCCCAAAACTCCGCCATTATAAAAAAATACGAAATTCCAAGAAGTAATTTCAGCATCAGGCAATAACACCCTTCCCAGAAGATGACCTTTGAAGATCCTGCCCCAAAAGGTCATCTTCAAATTCCAATTCCGACCCCACCCCGTTTTCCTTGCAGAAAACTGCCCCTCACCTTGCGAAGGTGAGGGGAGAAACAAATACACACATCACTGACGGTGGTCGCTAATCTGTGTATTGGTAAAAACCTAACGGCCCATTTCCTGCCATTTGAGCCGTTGCCATACTCACCCCACTCTCTCTTACGACAAGAGGGGGGAGAAAAAACTGCAACGCATTTATGTTTTAAATGTCAAAGGGAGGAAATTATATACTCAATTACTCTTGAATAATTTCAGGTTTTTTCTGTTTTCTTTCCCAAATCTTACGAGATAAATAGCGAGCAAACCATATTGCAAAAATCAATGCCCCGATGTTGCCAATACGGATAATATCTGTGTTTTCAAGGCTCACATGACTAAATACAAGTATGGCAATGATGGCCATTCTAATTAACAACCACCCAGTTAATAAAGCAACTAGACATTGCCACCACGAATTTTTAAAAGTCATTTTAAATTTATTGTCTGTTTCCATTATTTTTTCTTAACTTTTAATAAAATTTTTCATATCGATACTATCCCTCTTTTGGCCCAAAAAAGCAAATTAAAAAGTTATTAACATTTTGGACGCTCCTTGACACCATAAATTCCTCCCTAAAGTAAGGGGGTTAGGTAGTGTATAATATAAATATGCAACAAAAAGTGCAAAAAATAATCAATAATCTATGAAAAAAGAACAGATAGGACTAGAAAGTTTTAAGGAAAAAGTAACAATTGAAATACTTCGACAAGATGCAGAAAAAATTTATATTGCTAATAATAATTCTGATTATATTTCATACCCAGAATTTTTAAAATATTTTGCAGATTTAGAAACAATTACGAAGCACGATGTAATAATTGGAATAAATTTTAGCTATGGTTGGATGCCGACCATGTTTGATTTTCGTTCTGATAACTTTAATGAAGTCGTAGATATTTTAAACAGAGCAAAACAGGGACAAATTCCAACCGAAACTGAATTAGAAGTACTTAAAAAATGTTTTAACAACTCACTTGTTGGGACATCAAAGCTTTTGCATTTTATAAATCCGAATAAGTTTACAATTTGGGATAGCCGAGTGCTTGGTTATTTGACAAATCATAAGTCAAATTCTTATAGATTAAACAAACCAAGATTATATTTGGATTTTCTAGAATTTTGCAAATATATAACAAGTCAATCAGGATATAATGAAATTCATAATTCAATTTTAAAAAAGATCAATCATGGTGAAATGACTAAATATCGAACCGTTGAACTGATAATATACGAGACAATGAAAAAGGAATCGTAGATTAAATAAGTAAAAAAATAAATTTATGGATGATAATAAAAAAGATAAAAAAGGACAAAAATTTTATATAGTGCCACAAACAGAGGAAAAAATAGAACGCAACAGGAAAATCATAGAGGAAATGCGTTCTAGGGGTCTATTAGAGAAATACGAAAAAACATTTCAATTTCTCCCAGACGGTTCGGTTATTAAGGTTGAAGAAAATAAAGAAAAATAGCAAAAATTTTAATACCAACACACCTCCGCTTTTTCTCCAATTTTGTCAGATAAATATTTTTCTACTTCTTGAATACCACCGATTTCGTCAATTAAATGCAACTCTTTAGCTTTAGCACCCAAAACGCTTGAGCCATCTGCAATTTTTTGAACATCAGTTAGCGGAATACCTCGATTAATTGAAATGGCCTCTACAAAATTTTGATGAACAATATTTAAATCTCTCATAAATAAAGCTTTTTCTTCTTCGGTCAGGACTTTATCTGAGTTTCCCATATCTTTATATTTACCAACCGAAAGCTGGACAAAACCATAACCCTCCTTCTGATTTTTATTTATATTATCCAGATAAGACATAGTAACTCCAATTGAACCGACATCGGAATTTTTTGAGGCGTAAATTTTTTTAGCTCCTGTTGCCGCCCAATAGGCAGCTGATACTCCCGCTTGTCTTATAAGAGTTACTGTGGGTTTTGTGGAAGCTTTTAGAGCATTTGCCACCTCTTCTCCGGCAACAGGAACACCACCATATGAATCAATTTCTAATATAAGAGCTTTTATATTTTCGTCTTTCTCAGCCTGATTCATATAATAAATAATGTCATCGCTAGAAACCACATCTATATCTTCCATTGAACCATTATCACTTTGGGGAGAAATGTATGTATAAAGTGAACCATGTAAATTTATTCCAACTACATTGCAATCTTCCGTATCAGATGATGTTCCAGTACCAGAAGTCTCAAAAATATTATCGCTAGATATATTGAAAAATAATTCCTTGCCATAGGAAATTCCAAAATATGAAATAATGGACCAGAGAACAATTACAATAATGACAGAGATAACCCCAAAAGAAGATATGAATATTTTATAAAATTTTTGCCACATAAATTGTTTTTTTATACAAATCCTAATTATTAATAAGAGGTTCAGTCTACTCACACTATCCCTCTTTTGACCCCAAAAAGCAAGTCAAAAAGTTATAAACATTTTGCTTTTATGATATAATTTTTTATTATGGAAATAACAGAAGATTATTTTTTAGAGAGAAAAGAAAAAGCCAAAGCTATTTATTTAGTCAAGAAAGAAATTTACAACCCATATTTTCAGAAAAATATTATTTTAAATTCAGATGGATTTCACCATCTCCAATTTTCAGCTCGCAGAGAAAGAGACAAAAGAGAGCAATTATTGAAATTTAGTTTATTACCTCTCGCTTTTGAAATTATTAAAAAATCCGGAACGATTCAAGAATATAGAAAATTACTTACACCTATTGGAGAAAAATCAAAGAAAGAGGGGTCTATTCCTGTAAAAGAAATTGAATATTGGGGTCTGGTTGCCATAGTTGGTTCTAAATCAATAAAAGTAAAAACTATTTTGAGAAGAGTTGGTGACGGTAATATAACTTTTTGGAGTGTTATGCCATTTTCAAAAATAAAAGGTGGCAATCAAAAATTATTTATTGATGGTATAGAAGATGAATAAACAAAAAATCCGCATAAAGCGGGTTTTTTGTTATGCCTGCCTTCAGTTTAGGAAATCCTTAACTGAACGGGGCTTTCGCCCACAGGCATATTAATAGTATACACATTTACAACAAAAAAGCAAAAATTGGGGATTTCTTGAGGGTGACCCTTTGGGGCAAAATTCTTCAAGGGTCACCCTCTGGGAAAGGAATTTTGTTTTTCCTCCCTTGATCAAGGGGAGGGTAGGGTGGGGTTTTGGAGAAAGTGTGCTATATTACTAACATTAAAATAACAGTGGGATTAAGTTTGAATATTTTTGGGCCCAAAGGGTTGGACACAGAAACATTCAAGAATGATCTCGCACAAAATAAGATGACATCTAAAAAATTTGAAGTAGAAATTGGTGGAGAAAAGTTGATAGCCGAGTTTAATGATTTGGCTGAAAATGCTCATGGGTCTGTGGTTTTGCGACTGGGGGACACAGTGGTTTTGGCAACGGCTGTTATGTCAAAAGGCGAAAAGGATTTGGAATATTTTCCTCTCTCGGTTGAATACGAGGAAAGATTTTATGCTTCCGGTCAGATTTTGGGTTCCAGATTTATAAGAAGAGAAGGTCGGCCATCGGATGAAGCTATACTTTCGGGAAGGATAGTTGATAGAACAATAAGGCCTTTTTTTGATAGTAATTTAAGAAATGAAATTCAAGTGGTGGTGACAGTTCTTTCTCTTGATAAATATGACCCCGATGTTTTGGGTATTATTGCCTCATCGCTGGCTCTTGGCATTTCTGAAATTCCTTGGAATGGGCCTGTCTCGGCGGTGAGAATTGGTAAATTAAAAGGCAAAGATGAATTTTTGGTTAATCCTTCTTATGATATGAGAAATCTCTGCGAACTTAAAGATGGAGAAAATAAAAAAGAGGACTATGAATTAGATATGATAATTTGCGGTAGAGACGGCACTGTTAATATGATTGAAGTGGGAGCGAATGAGGTTGACGAGGGTGTCTTAATGAAGGCACTTGAAAAAGCCAAAGAAGAATTAAATAAAATTCAAGAATTTCAAAATAAAATAATTAAAGAAATAGGCAAACAAAAAACAGAAATAAAAAAACAAGAAATACCGGATGACTTGCAAAAAGCTTTTGAAAAAGAAGTCTTATCAAAAATAGAAAATGTATTGGGTGAAGCGGGCAAACACAAAATTTATGCTCTGGAAGATGAGTGGTTTAAATATCTTAAAGAAAATATGCCAGAAGCTGACCAAAAAATAGCCAAAAAACTTTTTCACGAAGCTATAAATGATTTTGTCCATAAAATTTCTGTTGAGGAAAATAAAAGAATAGATGGTAGAGGATTTGATGAATTGCGAAATTTATTTGCCAAAGCCGGTGGCATTTCTCCTGTATTGCATGGATCTGGAATTTTTTATCGTGGGGGCACTCATATTTTTTCAGCCCTGACACTTGGCGCTCCGGGAGATTCACAAGTAGTAGATGGTATGGAAACCCACACAGACAAAAGATTTATGCATCATTATAATTTTCCTCCATTTTCAGTTGGCGAGGTTGGTAGAGTGGGAGGGATGAACAGAAGAATGACCGGCCACGGCGCTTTGGCTGAAAAAGCTTTAATTCCCGTCTTGCCATCAAAAGACGAATTTCCTTACACCATTAGAATTGTTTCCGAAGTTTTGGCTTCAAATGGATCTTCTTCAATGGGTTCTGTTTGTGGCTCAAGTTTGGCTTTGATGGACGCAGGTGTGCCTATTAAAAAGCCGGTTGGTGGTATTGCTTCGGGTTTGATGATGGTCGGTGATAAATATAAAGTGCTTACGGATATTCAAGGTCCGGAAGATGAACACGGCGATATGGATTTCAAAGTGGCGGGGACTCGCGATGGAGTAACAGCGGTTCAAATGGATGTAAAAGTAAACGGTATTCCTTTGGCTATTCTTAAAGAAGCATTTGAAAAAGCTAAAACAGCGCGGCTCAAAATTATTGACAAAATTTGCGAAGAAATAAAAGAGCCAAGAAAAGAGTTATCACCTAGAGCACCTAGAATTATTTCTCTAAAAATTAAACCCGATCAAATTGGCATGGTCATAGGCACGGGAGGCAAAGTTATAAATGAAATTAAAGAATTAACTGGTGTAGAAATTGACATAGAAGAAGACGGCATGGTTTATATAACGGGCGAAATGGTTGGCGCTGAAAAGGCCAAAGCGATGGTTGAAGATATTGTTAAGGAATACAAAGAAGGAGACAAGTATTTTGGCGAAGTTGTGAGAGTGGCTGATTTCGGAGCTATTGTAAAACTTGGGCCAAAGAGCGATGGGCTTGTTCATGTTTCTGAAATAGCACCCTTCCGCATAGAAAAAACAGAAGATTATCTAAAAGTTGGTATGAAAGTGCCAATTCTCATAAAGGGTATAGACGAAAAAGGCCGTCTCAAACTCTCCATCAAAGATGCCGACCCCAACTTTGTTCAGAAAAAATAGTATAATGTAGATATGGATTCTGAAAATAAAGATAAATCTAATGAATTCGGCAGAGTTATTGATGCTTTGCATAGCAAGCAGAAGCTTCCTTCATTACGGACTTATCAGGGTGATATGGCCGAGTTTATAAAAAGCAAAAACGAGTCTGTTATTTCTATTGCCGTCAAAGAAAAAGAAAAAAAACAGGAAGAAGAACGAGAGCAAAATATTTTGCCGGTTATTAAAAAAACGGCTGTTGGCGAAGGAGGTTTTAAAATGAATCTGGCAACTCTTTTTTTGAGTATTCTTTTGCTTGGTGGCGGAGTTTTGGCTTCTCTATACATTTTTGAATTTATAAAAAAAGAGCCACCTGCCGAGATTGTTCTTAAAACAGAAATTATTCCCTATAATAATTTGATTACTCTGGCTAATTTGACAAACAAAAATTTTGGAACAGAACTGTCTAAATTAGTCCCAACAAATGGTATAAGTATTTTGAAGATATCTGACACAAATGGCTCGTTATTTTCAAAATCAAAAGAACTTTTTGATTTTTGGGAAATTTCTTTGCCTGCCACATTAGAGAGAACAATTAAAGACGAATATGCTCTTGGAATAATTTCTCAAAACAATCAAAAAGCATACTTTTTGGTTATTTCTGTGAATGATTTTGGGCGGGCTTTTTCAGGCATGCTTGATTGGGAAAAAAATATGGAAAAAGATCTCTCATTTTTAGAAGATGACCCTCAAATTGCAAGTTCGACAATACCAATGAAGTCAGAAGTCTTCATCTGGAAAGACATCATTATCAAAAATAAAGACACGAGGGGTTTAGTAAATGAAAAGAATCAAGCCCAAATAGCTTATACTTTCCTTGATAAAAACACTATTTTGATTGTCAATAACCTTTGGGCCATAGGCGATATTTCATCGGCCTATGCTTCTCGCTCGGTTGTCAGATAGTCTAATTGTGATAGAATATGGATATGAAAAATGAACTAGATATAGATTATTTTAAAGAAAAATTAGAAGAAGAACTTTTTTTGGTTGAAAAAGAACTCAATAATATTGGCCGAAAAAATCCGGATAATAAAAATGATTGGGAAGCTGAGCCTACTTTGATGAATGAAGATAGCGCCGATCCAAACGAAACTGCCGACAATATAGAAGAATTTGAAGAAAATACGGCAGTACTCAAAGAATTGGAAATCAAATACAATGACATAAAAGATGCTCTTAAAAAAATTGAAGAAGGAAAATTTGGTATTTGTGAAATTTCAGGCGAACCCATAGAAGAAGATCGCCTCATAGCCAATCCCGCCGCCCGCACATGCAAAGCTCATATGAGTTAATTTATTAATCTAATGCGTTTATTATGAAAAAAATATTTATAAGTATTACAGTTGTGATAATCGCTTACATTATCTTGGTTGAAGTTTTGGATGCTTCAGGTGTTTGTCCAAAATACATAAATCTAATGCCTCAAGTAGTTGGTTATGGAATAGAAACAAAAAATCCTTATGGTTATAAATGGTGCAACATTTTGTTTCCATTCAGATCAAAAGTTTATTAAATTTATTTCCTTTTCTTTTTAGTTTTTGAAAATTCTGATTGGGAAATTTAAGATTGTTTGATTATTGAAAACAGAGTATTTCATTTTGATTTAATTCCTCAATCCAAAGCTCCAACGCCTCTTTGGCATATTTTTTTGCGTCTTCAAATGACTTGCCGAAAGTGACACATCCCGGGAAATCGGGAAAAGAAACATTAAACCCCTTCTGCTCATTAGGAGTAAAAATAGCATTATAAGATAATATTTTTGTAATTTTCTTATTCATAGAGATATTATAGCACATATGCTAAAATATTTCTAACATGTCATATGCCAAAGTTCACAGTGCACAAGCTTCATTATTAAAACCTTATATTGTTGATG
>ERZ1292629.872-Hain-H43-01um-R1-872-length-32595-cov-19_pt1 | contig 32595 bp, 31 predicted proteins | sample MGYA00564399_ERZ1292629 | MGnify/ENA primary metagenome ERZ1292629 (study PRJEB36523, sample SAMEA6512636) | groundwater metagenome | collected 2019-01-08 | study: AquaDiva: Metagenomics assemblies of 32 groundwater samples
AGAATAAGTAAAAAAATAACAGGGCGATATTCTCGCTCTGTTATTTTTTTGGCGGTGGGGGTGAGCCCCGCTAAAGCGGGATTGCTGTTTGTTCCTAATCGCTTCGCTTTTAGACAAACAGGGAAGATTCGAACTCACGAAGGGATTGCTCACTTAGTTGTCCTTCAATAAATTCAGGATAAACTTTCTCCCGCTAAACGGGATTGCGATTTGCAATTTCGCTATCGCTCAAACAAATTGGGAACAAGCAAGTGCTTTTGTTCCGGGGCTATTTTATTCATCTTTTTTACGCCTATGGCGGAGGCGGAAGGATTCGAACCTTCGAGAGGATTACTCCTCTAGTTGCTTTCCAAGCAACCGCACTAGACCACTATGCGACGCCTCCGCCATAGGAACAAAGCAATGTTATAGCCCGTCTAAAATGAATGTTTCCATTTTAGGCCCACTCGGCCATCCTTCCGCCATAAGCGGGATTGCAATTTATAATTTCGCTTATGCGAACCCTCCTATGCTAGGGTCTTAAATTTTCTAACGCCTTTATTCTTTCTTCTATAGGCGGATGCGTGGAGAATATTCTAGCAAGCCAGGGGGTTTTCATTTCGCCCATTTCTCCCCTTCTACCCCCTTTGTCCGCGCCGAACGGATTTTCAAAAAATAAATGGGCTGTGGCGTTGGTGGCGGTGCGGATCGGCCGGCCATGAACTGATATTTTTTTAAGCGCCAAAACCAAGCCCTCGGGATAACGGGTCAATAGTACAGCCGAAGCATCGGCCAAAAATTCCCGCTTGCGAGAAATCGCCAAATGAATAAGGGTAGCGAATATCGGCGCCAAAATAGAAAGAGCTATGCCCACCAAAATCAAAACGCCGCGCGATCCCCTGTCGTCATTATCACCCCGACTTCCCAACCACATACTTCGCATAAACATATCCGCTAAAATAGAAACAAAACCCACCAAGACCACCGCCACGGTGGAAACCAACATATCGCGGTTGCCGATGTGCGAAAGCTCATGCGCCAACACACCCTCCAGTTCGGAGCGATCCAGTTTTTCCAACAAGCCCGAAGTAACACATACCACCGCGTGTTGCGGATTTCGGCCGGTGGCAAAAGCGTTGGGCGCGGGATCGTTAATTACAAAAAACCTGGGCATGGGTAAACCAGCCGTTATAGTTAAATTTTCTAAAACGCGATAAAGTTCGGGATTAGATTTTAATTCCACCGGCTGGGCTTTGTGTAAAGCCAAAACAATTTTATCGGAATACCAATAGCTGACAAAATTCATCACGATACTAAAAATAACCGCGATATAAAGTATGCCTGGGTTGCCGTATACTTGGCTGAACATCCAACCAATACCGATCACAATGCCAAAAAACACGGCCATCAAGAGCCATGTTTTTCTTATATTAGAATCCTTGTGAGTATAGATGCTGGCCATTTTAGAATTTTACTGCTACTGGTTCCTGCGCAGGAGAATTATCGTCCAGATCAAAAAATTCTCTCCCTTTAAACCCAAACATTCCCGCAATAATCATAGAAGGAAAGGATTGAACCGTTACATTAAAATCACGGACATTGCCGTTGTAAAACCGGCGGGCTGATTGGATTTTATTTTCGGTGTCGGCCAGTTCCCTTTGCAAATCCAAAAAATTGGCGTTGGCTTTTAGGTCGGGATAGTTTTCTGACACGGCAAACAAGGTCTTGAGAGTATTAGACAAAGCATTTTCTTTAACCGCTTTTTCGTTGGGATCATGCGCGCCCATCGCCGCCGAACGGGCTTGGGTTACATTTTCAAAAACTTGTCTCTCGTGCCCCATATAACCTTTCACCGTTTCCACCACATTGGGAATTAAATCGTACCTTCGTTTTAATTGAACCTCAATATCGGAAAAGGCCTCTTCTATGCGAGTTCGCAAAGTCACCAGCCGATTAAAAGCGTAAATAATCCAGAGGACTATTACACCGCCCACGCCGATTAGAATCCAAGTTGTTAGTGTCATAAATACATTATAACATCATAATGTCCAATTTCTAAATCCAAATGCCTAATCAATGACTAATGATTAAATGCTAAAAAATTTGATATTTGAGCTTTGGTATTTGTTATTCTTTTTTAGTAGTCCTCCATCCCTCCCATACCGCCGCCCATGGGCGCGGATTGTTTCTTTTCGGGAATGTCGGTAACTACGGCCTCGGTGGTTAAAAGCATGGAAGCGATAGACACGGCGTTTTGCAAGGCCAACCGAGTTACTTTAACCGGATCAATAATGCCGGCCTTAACCAAGTCCTCGTATTTATCCAGACCGGCGTTATAACCTATATTGCCTAATTTCTTTTTGACTTCTTCGGCCACCACCGAACCGTCCACCCCGGCGTTATAAGCGATTTGTTTTAAGGGTTCTTGAATGGCTCTAAAAATTATTTCGGCGCCGGCCTGTTCATCGGCCAGTTTCTTTTGAGTGTTGCGGTCAACCACTTTTTCCACCTCGCCTAGGGTGCGAATAAAAGCCACCCCGCCGCCCACAACTATTCCCTCCTCCACGGCCGATTTGGTGGCGGAAAGCGCGTCTTCTATTCTTTGTTTCTTTTCTTTTTGTTCAACTTCGGTGGCCGCGCCCACTTTTATCACTGCCACGCCGCCCGAGAGTTTACCCAACCGTTCTTTTAATTTTTCGCCGTCAAAATCAGAAGTTGTATCTTCTATTTGCGCTTTAATTTGTTTGAGGCGTTTTTCAATAGCGGCTTTAGAACCGGAGCCGCCGATTATCGTGGTGTTTTCTTTAGTGGCAATAATCCGGCGCGCCTGGCCCAACATATTGATATCGGCTGAATCCAATTTTAACCCTTTGTCTTCGGTGATAACTTCGCCGCCGGTTAAAATAGCCAGGTCCTCTAGCATTTCTTTTCTTCTATCTCCGAATCCAGGGGCCTTTATAGCCAAAGCGTTAAATGTTCCGCGAATTTTATTGACCACCAAAGTCGCCAACGATTCGCCTTCAACATCATCAGCAATAATCACTAAATCCTTTTTGCCGGACTTAGCCAATTTTTCCAGCAAAGGTAAAATATCGCCGATGGCCGAGATTTTTTTATCGGTTATTAAAATATAAGGATTTTCATGAACCGCTTCCATTCTTTCGGCGTTGGTAACCATATAAGGCGAAATATAACCCCGATCAAATTGCATGCCTTTCACAATTTCTTTAGACAGGCCGAAGGTCTGCGCTTCTTCCACGGTAACCACGCCGTCTTTACCCACTTCATCCATGACCTCGGCAATCAGTTGGCCGATCTCTTCGTCTTGAGCCGAAATCGTGGCTACTTGAGAAATGCTGTTATGGCCAGAAACCGGCCGGGCCATTTTTTTTAAGGCGCTCACCACCGCCTCGCTGGCTTCGGTCATACCGCGTTTCATGCCCACCGGATTAAATCCCGCCGAAAGTTTCTTAAAACCTTCCTGCACCATGGCCTGCGCCAAAACCGTGGCGGTGGTGGTGCCGTCGCCGGCCACATCATTGGTTTTGGAAGCCACCTCCTTAACCAAAGCCGCGCCAATGTTCTCAAACTTATCTTCCAGCTCAATTTCTTTGGCCACCGTGACACCGTCTTTGGTTATAACCGGCGCGCCATAACTTTTATCTAAAACCACATTGCGGCCTTTGGGACCGAGCGTAACTTTTACGGCGTTAGCCAAAATATCCACGCCTTTTTGAATGCGTTTTCGCGCGTCGTCAGAAAATTTGATTTGTTTCGCCATATTTTTAGAATTTAGAAATTAGATATTAGAAATTAGAAATTGCCGTTTTATTCTAAAACGGCTAAGATGTCGTCTTCTCTCGCTATCAAATACTCTTTGCCATCAATCTTTATTTCATTGGGACCATATTTAGTGAACAACACCACATCACCCTTTTTAACAGAAGGTTTTATAAATTTTCCATCTTTATCAATCTTACCCTCGCCCACCGCCAGCACCTTACCTTGTTCCGGGCGTTCTTTATCTATGGTCTCGGGCAAATAAATTCCCGATTTCGTTTTTTCTTCTTTGGACATAGGTTCAATTAAAACCCGGTCGCCGAGAGGTTTTATCTTGTAAGACATATTTTTATTTTATCACTCTTATATTACGATTGATAATAGTAACAACCCTAAAAATCCTAGTCAAGTATCATGGTAAATAAAAACCCCCTGGCGATTTTTTGCCAAGGGGTTGGGGGAGTTCCAAGAAGTTGAGTCAGCAATCACAGCCGGGGGGTGTCGCTAACTCAAACAACTTTACAGGAACATCCCTTTATTTTTATAAGGCCAGAAAGTCGGGGAATGTCCTTTCTGGCCTTTATCGACGAGGGCGGAGGGAGTTTGCCCTCGTCCAATGCCACCCATTGGGCGGTCCCTTTTTTGGGGATTGTAGGTATTATACAGACCCCTCCAACCCTGTCAACCCCGCTCTTGAAAAAGATAGGTCCCACTTGGCCAAGCCAATTTTTTTCAAGGGTGGGGTTAAAGTATAACAATTATGCGATCGCTTTATTGTTATACTTTTACTTTTTCAAAATTTTCAGAAATTGGCCGGTATGGCTTGCGTTTGATTTTGTAATATCCGATGGCGTTCCCACAACCACCACCCGGCCACCCTTATCCCCGCCTTCGGGGCCCAAATCAATAACCCAGTCGGCGGCGCGGATAACATCCAAATTATGTTCAATCACCACCACGGTATTGCCTTTATCGCGCAAAGCGCGCAAAACATTTAACAGTTTGCGAATATCATCAAAATGCAAACCAGTAGTGGGCTCGTCTAAAAGATAAAGCGTCTGGCCTGTATCGCGCCGCGATAGTTCCGTGGCCAGTTTGACTCGCTGGGCTTCGCCGCCAGAAAGCGTGGTGGCGGGCTGGCCAATTTCCATATAGCCCAAACCGACTTCTAACAATGTTCCGAGTTTGTGCTTAAGCGCTGGAATATTTTTGAAAAAATCACTCGCCTCTTCCACCGACATTTTTAAAATCTGGGCAATATTTTTATTTTTGTATAAAATTTCCAGGGCCTCTTTATTATAGCGACTGCCGCGACAGGTCTCGCATTCCACATAAACATCGGCCAAAAAATGCATCTCAATTTTTTTAACACCCTGCCCCTCGCAATCCTCGCACCGCCCGCCTTTTACATTAAAACTAAATCGCCCCAGCTCGTAACCCCGAATTTTGGCCTCGCGGGTGGCGGCAAATAAATCCCTAATAGGCCCAAAAACGCCGGCGTAGGTGGCCGGATTGGAACGGGGCGTGCGGCCAATCGGGCTTTGATCCACCACCACTACCTTATCTAAATTTTCCCAACCGGTTATTTCTTTAAATTTACCCGGCAAGTCCTTGGCGCCATAAAATTTTTGGGATAAAAACTTGGCTAAAATATCATTAATTAAACTGGATTTGCCCGAACCCGAAACGCCGCTCACCACCGTAAACTGCCCTAGCGGTATTTTTACGGTTATATTTTTTAAATTATTTTCTTCGGCGCCCTTAATAAGGATAGAGGGTAGATTGTTGAGAGTAGAGTGTGGTTTTTTATTTTCTACTTTCCACATTCTACTTTCTATTTTCTTTCTTCCGGATAAATACTCTCCAGTTATAGAGTTTGATTTTTTAAGCTGTTGAGGCGTCCCTTCAAAAACAATTTTGCCGCCATGCTTGCCGGCGCCGGGCCCCACATCCACCACCCAATCGGCGCCGGCAATAGTTTGTTCATCATGTTCCACCACAATCACCGTGTTGCCCAAATCACGCAGGTCTTTGATGGTTTTTATAAGCCGATTCTGATCGCGCTGATGCAAACCGATAGACGGTTCATCTAAAATATATAAAACCCCTGTTAAACCCGAACCAATCTGTGTGGCCAAGCGAATTCTTTGGGCTTCACCGCCGGAAAGCGTGGTGGCCGAACGGGACAGCGATAAATAATCCAAGCCGACATTCAATAAAAAATCCAATCGCGCCGATATTTCTTTAATAATCGGCTGGCTGATCTTTTGATCGCTCGGGTTCAGGAAGGGCCGCCCTTCCTGAGAAGGGCGGCCCTTCTCTACGACGGTAGAAAAAAAAGTTTTACAATCTTTTATAGAAAGATGGGTTACCCAGTTGATGTCTTTATCTAAAAATTTAACTGCCAAGACCTCGGGCTTTAAGCGGGCGCCTTGGCAAGCCGGGCAAATTTTTTCCACCATATAGCGTTCAATTTCGGCTCGGACAAAATCGGAATCGGTTTCCTTGTAGCGCCGCAGTAAATTATTGGCCACGCCTTCAAAATCGCCATCAAGATTTTTATCGCCGTATAAAATAATGTCCAAAATATTTGGCGGCAGATCTTTAATTGGTTGAGACACTGAAAAACCATATTTGACGGCCAACTCCTCAATGATATGCCAATACCAACTCTGCTGGCCGACTTGGCGCGAAGTCCTGTTACTTATACTAGATGAGTAACGGGATGAAGCCGAGGCCCAGGGCTTAATCGCGCCTTCGTCTAGAGTCAAATTTCTGCTGGGAAAAACCAAATCGGCCTCAATCTCCAAAGTGTGACCCAAACCAGTGCAATGAGAACAAGCGCCGTGAGGGCTATTAAAAGAAAACGAACGGGGCGCGATTTCAGGGAAATTTATGCCACAATAGGCGCACGCCAGCGCTTCAGAAAATAACTCGTCTGAAGGACCGACCTTCGCCAAAAGTCGGTCCTTCGTCACAATCATCAACCCGTCGCCCAAACGCAAGGCCTGTTCCACTGATTCGGCGATTCTGCTTCTTTCATCCGCGCCGGTTGATTCAATAGTTAAGCGATCAATAACTGCTTCCACAAAATGTTTTTTATATCTTTCCAAATTTAATTTTAAGGCCTCTTCGGTTTTCAAAATTTCGCCATTGACTCTAACTCGGGCAAAACCAGAATCGGATAATTTTTGGATCACACTTTTATGTTCGCCTTTTTGGTCTTTAATAATCGGCGCTAAAATAATCAAAGAAGTTCCTGGAGTTATTTTTAAAATTTGATCAGTTATCTGACTGGCGCTTTGACGCGCCACTGGCCGAGAGCACTGGGGACAATGCGGTTGACCCACGCGCGCAAAAAGCAAGCGCAGATAATCATAAATTTCGGTGATAGTGCCCACAGTGGAACGGGGATTTTTAGAAACACTTTTTTGATCTATAGATATAGCCGGCGACAAGCCGTCTATGGAATCCACATCGGGCTTATCCATCACACCCAAAAACTGGCGAGCGTAAGCCGACAAACTTTCCACATAACGCCGCTGGCCTTCGGCGTATAAAGTATCAAAAGCCAGCGAGGATTTGCCCGACCCGGAAAGCCCGGTGATCACCACCAGTTTGTTTTTGGGAATATCAACATTGATATTTTTCAAATTGTGGACTCTGGCTCCACGAATACGGATAAATCCACTTGAGATTACTTGCCCCGTTGATCGCCCTTTGGGCGATTTTACGGGGTGCACCCGCGCCCCGCGGATTTTGATGTAATTTTGGTTAGACATAAACGGTTGATTATACACCAAATTTGATCTGATATCCACTCCGCCCTTGAGCTGGATTTAATGATAGAGTATGATTTAAACATTATGCCCAGCAAAAAAACTACAATTGAGGACTTGTCTAGAATGGTAGCCCGTGGGTTTAGTAGTGTTGAGAGTAAAATGGCCACCAAGGTGCAATTAGAAGGTGTTGAAAAGCGTCTTGAGCAGCGAATAGACAATATAGAAAAAATAATTCTGAAACAACAAGGCACACAGATAATAAATTTAGAACGCCGTATGAACCGCCTGGAAGAAATGTTTGCCGTAAAATAAACAACCACGGGATTATGTTCGTGGTATTGGGGTAGAAGTAAAAAACCGCGATGGTAATTAAGCCATCGCGGTTGCTACATTATTTTTATTACGGATTAAATATGGGGATCCCTGGCGCCCTCATAGTATTCAGCAGAGTCAATGGATTTAGCAGTAACGGCGGGTGTGTTGATGCTAATCTTTTTTTCGTATTCCTCGATGATGCTTGCAGCAACTCCCACAAAAAAGAGAATCATAATAAAAAAATAGAGAAAACATATCTCTCTCGCCTCAACTTCTTCTAGAGAGTTCATACTTCCTCCTTATATAAGGAACTTGTTTGTAATGGTAATTGATTCTAATATTATCATAATTAAAATAATGGCGTCAAATCTAGAAAGAAAATTAACTAAATTGCCGGCTTCGCCGGGCGTGTATTTTTTTAAGGATAAGACCGGCCAAATTATTTATATCGGCAAGGCGGGGAATTTGAGAAACCGAGTCAGAAGTTACTTTCCCTACTTCGCTCCTCCTTCGTTAAGGACTACGGAAGGACACGGTAAAGCTTCGCAGGGCAGGCATAAAGGCGCTAAGTTTTCTAGCACGGCTAAACTTAAAATGCTGTCGGAGATTGTTGACATTGAAATTTTAAAAACTGATTCCGAAATTAGCGCCTTGATAACTGAATCTCAGCTGATCAAAAAACATAAGCCCAAATTTAATGTGCTGATGCGCGACGGTAAAAATTATTTATTTGTTATTTTCACTAAAGACGAATTTCCTAAAATAATCCCAACACATCAAAAGATGCAAGACCCAAGATATAAGATCCAAGATTACATCGGCCCTTTTACCGAACCCGCTGCTGTTAGAGAAACCTTGAGATTACTTCGCGGTATTTTCCCCTACTGCACTTGTAAACAAAAACATAATACCAAATGCTTAAACGCTCATATGGGCAAGTGTCTAGGATTCTGCTGCCTCAAAAACCTGCCCCCCAATGTCCAACACTCGGTGTTGGACATTTATAAAAATAATATCGGGGCGATAAAAAATATTCTTTCGGGTAAAAGCCAACTGGTTTTAAGATCGCTTAAAAAAGAAATTAAAGAAAAAATTAAAGAAGAGGACTTTGAAAATGCCGGCCGATTGAAAAATCAGATTGAAAACTTAGAAAGTGTTTTGAGCCACGCCCATGTTTTAGAAAAAGATCATCAAACCGCTCCGCCGATTTTTCAGGATATTAAACCCAATTTTAAACTGCTGGGATTTAAAAAAGATCCCCATAGAATTGAAATGTATGATATTTCCAATTTCCAAGGCCAGGAAGCCGTGGGTTCCATGGTGGTTTTTAACCCTGATAAAGACGGCAACCATAAACCCAATAAAAACGAATACCGCCGTTTTAAAATAAAAACTGTAACAGGCATCAACGATCCGGCCATGATTGCCGAAGTTATTAAACGCCGATTGGCTCATCCGAACTGGCCACTCCCCCAGTTAATAATCGTTGACGGTGGGAGAACGCAATTAAACGCGGCGATAAAGGTCTTGGACGATAAAAAAATCAGAATTATATCCTTGGCTAAAAAACTGGAAGAAATTTATCTGCCCGAAAAAAAAGAACCGATACTGGCCGGCAAGTTCGGCCAAAGCACAAAACACCTACTGCAGGCCATCAGAGACGAGGTCCATCGGTTCGCGATTAGTTATCACATAAAACTGCGTAAAAAACACCTCTTGACAGGGTAAAAATCAAAGTATAAGTTTAAATAAACTAGTACCTTAATAAAGAATTTTCCCATCCAATAATCCCCTATGCCAATAAGCATAGGGGGGCTGGCTGTTGCGCGGGGTGTTCCCCACTTTCGTACGACAGAGCGCGGGTTGATAAGGCGTTGGATACTAAGTGTCCGATGCCCCCTCCCTTTATTGATCCGAGCGCCAGCCCCCTTTGATTTTTATCTTTTCCTTTTTGATAACAGAAAGAAGGCCGCATGAAAATTTGATAAATATTTCCACCACCCCATACTGCGTTCTTCTTGTTTCCGCCGGGATCAGGAATTACAAGAAGAATAAAAAAGGAGGTGAATTGTCTTACTGTTTACAAACGGGCGGTCCCACAAAGATCAGAGAAGTTGATCCTCATCGCCTAGCGCGATGGGGATTAAGGGAAGCTGACAAGTACAAAGGGGAGAAAAACTTGTCATGAAAGCAAGAAAAGGGCTGAAACAGGTCGTGGAAGCGATCGTGACGGTAAAGAGCGAGGCCACTGTGGTGGCCAAAATCGTCAATGGTCGTTCCTGGGATGTTCTCGCAACAACAAACGGGATGAGGTACACTCTTGAGGACGAATGGAGACTGGATAGGTGGCAAAAACTGCCGCAAATCCCGGGAGTAGCCCCGTCGGTATTCGGATTGGTGGAGAAGCTCACTTACGCCAACCATGTCGAGCCGTTTGAGTTTCACGGCTCGCTCAATCCGAATTCCGACAAGCCCGACACGGAGGACATTGTTTTCCACGATCTTGTTTCGCTCCGGCGTTCCAGGTTCAATATGATTGACACTGGAACGCGCAAGGTGATCGTCAACCCGCCCAAAGAACCGGCAACCATTTCCTAAGGCGGGGTTTTAGGGGAAAATTTTCAAACCGCGCATCCGAGCAAAGTATGCGCGCGCGGACTGTCCCGCCAGAAAAAAATTCTGGCGGGTTTTTAATGTTTGTCGCATTTATATCTTTATATCATTATTATTAGCACGAATATGCGATCGCATTTTCATGCTTTGTTCTTTCTATTTTTTCTAGATTCTAGATTTTGTACTCCGACTCCGCGAGACCCGATCTCCAAAATGATCTTGAGATTCGTAACTGAAAGCACAATTCGTAAATTCGGTTGCCGCTTTCGGAATTATGGCTCGTGAGTTATGCCCGATTGATCCATCAAAGCGCCCGGTCCCACAAATAATTCATTGGGATTAACGCCGTAGCGCAGTTTGATGTTGGTCAGCGTAGAAGTAGCAGTGGTGTTAGTAAAGTTAATCGCACCCGCCGGCCAGTCACTCGCGGCCGGCGCCGTAGCCGCCCCATCCCCATTAGTATCGCCCCCAGCATCAACAGCATCATCCTTGTATGATGTGATAATGCCGGGATTGGCTAGCGTGGCAATCCAATTCAACACGCCATCTATTCTTAATGCCTCGTTGGCTGAACTCTGGGGTTTTAAGATAACGCCGGGATTGATGGTTAAGATGGCGTTGGAGGCAATGGTCGGCCGAGCGGTGGGAGTGGATTCCAGAATGTAGGGAATGGTGCTGCCCCAGGTGGTGTCGGCGGTAAAGTTGCTGTCGGAAGTTATCAATATGCCGTTGATAGTATTTGATGAAACAGTATTTGAAAGAATGTTAGGTGACGCGGATGTGATTTTAATGGGAGCGTTGCCGTTGTTCTGGAAGGTGGAGTTCTGGATGGTCATACTGGTAAAGCCGGCGCCAGAGAGCATAAAGACGCTGCCCTGGGATTCCTCAAAGGTGACAGTGTCGAAAGTGACAGCGGCGGCTGAATCAACCTCTACGGCGGGTTGAGGCGCGCCTGAATAAAATCCTCCGTATCTGTACTTTAGATATTTGAGAGAACTGTTGGTAGCGGTGGAACTAAAGATAAGCCGAGCCCAACTGCCTTTGACGGCGCTGCCCGTACCGCCATAGGTGGCATCCTTTAAGGTGGTGAAGATGATGTTGCTGGAGGGAGTGCCTTCAGCTATTAAAGTGCCGTTGATAGCCATGGAGGGACAGACAGAGGATTTGGCCATAACCACCACGCCGGGCTCAAGAGTGAGGGTTGAGCCGGCATCAATAGTCATTGTGCTGCTGGCAGTGCAGTTGGACTGAAGCACAAAAGGGCTGCCCGAGAGAGTCCAGGCGGTGTTGGAAGAGATGACTGTGCTGTCAGGCACATAGGTGGGCTGCCAGTTGGTGATGTTGTAGACGCTGTTCTGTGTTCCTGGAGTGCCGTAGATGGGGTTGGCAGAGGAATCGGTGTAAGTTGTTGAGCCCGCGCCAGCATATGTTCTCCAGTTGTAGAGATTGTCGCCGTTAAAGAGAGGATTGATTCTCTCCATGGTCTTTCTGGGCAGGGAGTTTGAACCGGCAAAGGAGGCCGAGGCGTAGTCCAGGGTGGTTCCAGCTGGATTCTTGAGATAGAGATAGTCGCTGCCAGAAGGATTGTCTATGGCGTCGGTGAAGGTCTGGTTCTCGGTGTATGATGTGGCGGAAGTGTTTCGTTCAAGAACAAAATATGCTCCTGATGATAAAGAGCCGTTAAGATAGATGCTAGGTGTGGAGTCCTGGGAGACCAAGTTCCAAGATGTGGCGGTGCCATCGCCTAAATTGATGGTGTAACTGGAGGTGTTGTAGAGTTCAGCCCATTCATGAGCCGTGGAGGCGGTGGTGCCCATCCAGGCGACTTCATTGATGACGATGGGAACAGGGTTGATCTCCAGTTGAGTGGAAGTAGAGGTGGTGTTGCCGGAAGTGTCTCTGGCAGAAAAGGTGAGGGTGTAGAGGCCACGGGTGGAGAGGTTGGTGGTGGTGGAGGTGTAGGATATGTTGGAGAGATTGTAACCCGAACAAGTGGCGCCCGAGAGAGAACAGGTGACCGAGTAGTCAGCCAGGTCAGTGGATGTGGAAGACCAAGAGAGAGTCAGGCCACTACCCGAGTACAAGAGGCAACCATTAGTGGCGATGGATGAAGAACAGGCGGTGAGGGTGAAAGAAAGGTTAGGGGGAGTAACATCATTAACAGTTAAAGTGAACGAATTGGTTTTATTGCTGGGTGAAGCGGTAACGGTAATAGTTGAAACCGCGATCGGGGTGGTGCTTGCCGTTGAAATTGTAATTATAGTTGAACAATTAGGGCTGCAAGACAAACTGGAAAACGAGGCCGTAGCGCCGGCGGGCAAACCGCTCGCTGAAAAAGAAACTGCTTGAGTGGCGCCGCTCGTTAGACCGGCGCTAATAGTGGTGCTGGCGGAACTGCCTTGCCCCACCGAGATATTGCCGGAGTTGGATAAAGAATAATCAAAAGCCGGCGGCGGAGGGGATGGAGAAACTGGAGGTGGCGGCGCTCCACCGCCGCCCGCGATCGGCATCGCCGGACTGGTGTTGGAAGGCACAAAAGTTATGGGCACGACCGGGCTGGTAGAAATTATTGAAGGGCTGATATCGGAAATCGGACTCGGAGAAATTACTTCTTGAGGCAAGGCAGTTATTGTTTCGGGATTAGTCGTGGAAATATCAAAAGTCGGCGGCGCTACTGTTTCCTCCACCGGTAAAATATAAACCTCGCGAGTAATGTCGTTTATAACTGCGTTCGTTAAATTCTCTCCCAGCGCCGAATCAACAACGCTCGCTAAAACAGATTCATTTTCTATAACTGGATTATTTTGAAAGTTTTTAACCAAAAACGACAAGCCCGCCACCATAATTATTACGATCGAAACAATTCCAAGACCGCTAAAAACATAAGATGATTTTATTAAATTGATGATTTTGCCTAACATGAAAATCGGCTTCTAAAATGCCGTTATTATTCAGATTATACAACACTTTTATACTTTACGCTATTTGAGACCCTGTTAAAATAATCTCAACCGTTAAATTTAAATTATTGACTTCCACACCCTCTTTTTGCTATCATAAAATAGCTTTATTTTAACCTCTATAAAAGCCATAATATACTACGGGGCTTAAGTACTGAAATAACTAACCTATGATAAATGTTATCCAGATAATCCTGGGTGTTTTGTTAGGTGTCGCTATTCTGCTCCAACGCCAGGGCGCCGGTCTTTCGGGCGCTTTTGGGGGGGAAGGAGAATTTCATCATTCCCGCCGCGGCGCGGAAAAATTTTTATTTACCGCGACTGTTATTCTCTCTATACTTTTTTTTGGCGCGGCCATAGTCAATGTAATTTTCTAATAAATATCCGGCCGCAAATGTATAAATAAATGTCAAACTCCGAAGATTTGATAGTCAAATAAATAAAAAATTGAGAACTGGACTTAAAAAAATAAAAGATCACTGGAAGTTTTTAAGATCATTGTCAACCCAACACTGGCGGCATCTGTTAAGAGGCCTTACCCGGGGTGAAATAAATTTAATTTTGTTCTGGCTGGGCTTAGCTATTGTTTCGTTGGGATTTATGTCGGGCTATGATTATTGGGCCTTAAGAATCGCCGCGCCGGCGGCGGGCGGCAATTATAGCGAAGGCCTGGTGGGTGAACCCCGTTATCTCAATCCTATTCTGGCCTCAACCAACGAAGTGGACCGCGATATTGCCACACTTATATTTTCGGGCTTGGTTAAACATGATAACCGCGGCCAAATAATCCCCGACTTGGCTGAAAGTTATAAAATTTCGGCTGATGGCAAGACCTATGAATTCACCTTGCGCGATAAATTATTCTGGCCCGATAACAAACCGCTCACAAGCGATGATGTGGTTTTTACGCTCAATTTAATAAAAGACGGCAAATATCAAAGCCCGCTAAGAAATAATTGGCAGGGCATAAAAATAGAAAAAATAGACGACAAAAAATTAAATATCAAACTACCGGTGGAATATGAACCGTTTTTGGAAAACGCCACGGTGGGCATTTTGCCCCAGCACCTTTGGGTTAATATTCAGCCGCAAAATTTTCTTTTAACCCAACTAAATACAAAACCTATCGGCCTCGGCCAGTATCAATTAACCAAGATAACCAAAAACGCCGCCGGGTCTGTCAGGTCTATGGAATTATCGCCCAACCCTAAATACTATCAAAAAGCCAATATCGCCCAACTGGTTTTAAGATTTTATGAAAACCAGGAGAATTTAATAAGCGGTTATAAACGCGGCGAAATAGACGGTTTTTCGCTAAATTCCCCCAAAGAAAAAGACGATATCAAAAACAGATCGGTAAATTTTTACAATTTGAAACTCCCCCGTTATTTTGCCATATTTTTTAATCAGACAAAATCTGATGTTTTGTCCGATGTGAATGTCAGAAAAGCGCTGGCCTACGCCACTGATAGAAAAACAATCACGGAGGAAATTCTTAAAAGCGAAGCCGAGGAGCAATCGGGGCCGTTCCCTTTTGGGGTGTTAACCTTAAAACCGCCCGCCCAGACCTATGAATTTAATATTGAAAGCGCCGAAAATACATTGGATAAAGCGGGCTGGAAAAAATCTTCCGAGAATGGTATAAGAGAAAAGAAACTAAGCGGCCAAAAAAAAGTGTCGCCTTTGGAATTTACTTTAACCACTACGGATTGGCCGGAACTAACCCAAGTGGCCAGTTTGCTTAAAACGGACTGGGAAAAAATCGGGGTTAAGGTTAATCTTGATGTTGTTCCAGTAAACGCCATTCAGACACAGACAATCCGACCCCGAGAATATGAAGCCCTCCTTTTTGGCGAGGTCTTGGGATTAAATCCCGATCCGTTTTCGTTCTGGCATTCCACCCAAAGAAAAGATCCCGGTTTGAATCTTTCGGTTTACAGCAACAAAAAAGTTGACGGCTTGTTGGAATCAGCCCGCCAGATGTTATCGCCCCAGGAAAAAATAAAAAAATATCAAGAATTCCAAAATATAATTATGAGTGATTTGCCGGCGATATTTTTGTACAGCCCAAATTATATCTATGCCGTTTCCGATAAAGTAAGAGGTTTTGAAACCGAGGCCATTAACACTCCCTCTCAAAGGTTTGAAAATATCAACCAGTGGTATATCGCCACTAAGAGGGTAAAAAAACAATAATAAGCAAAACAGCGGTTTGAGCGAAAACCGATGTTTGTATGGATATCTCATCAGCGGGGATGGCGAAATTGGCAGACGCGCACGGTTCAGGGCCGTGTGGGAGCAATCCCATGGGAGTTCAACTCTCCCTCTCCGCACCTAATAAAATTAAAAACTAAGAAGTAAAAATGAAAAAATATAATTTAAAATTAAAAACACTTTGAATTTTTAAGTGTGGTTTTTACTTTTTCATTTTTAACTTTTAACTATTCTATGCCTCCCCAACCCCAAAGAAGAAATTTTTTTAGATCCTCGCCCCCAACCCAGCGGCCGCCGGCGCGAGGACAAACTTCCGCTCGTCCACCGGCTCATTATAATAATTCCGGCCGCGGCGACAATAGAACCGAACAATCCCACGACGACGCGCGTCCTAAAACCGTTCAGCCCAACACATTGCGAATAATTCCGTTGGGCGGCTTGGGCGAAATCGGCCGTAACATGACCATTATTGAATGGCGCGATTATGAACGCGATGATCGCGATATTCTGTTAATAGACGCCGGCGTCAGATTTCCCGAAGAAAATATGCCTGGCGTGGATTTATTGATTCCCAACATAAAATATCTAGAGGATAAAGCCGACCAAATCAGCGGCATGGTTTTCACCCACGGTCATTTTGACCACATTGGCGCCCTGCCTTATATTTTAGAAAAAATAAAAAACCCGATAATTTACGCCGCTCCCTTAACCCGCGGGTTGATTATTAAACGCCACGAAGAATTTAAGCATCTGCCTAAACTCAAAATAGACGAGATTAAAAGCGGCGATATTAGAAAAATTGGTGTTTTTGAAGTTGAGTTTATTCACATCAACCATAGCATTCCCGACGATATGGCCTTATTGATAAAAACGCCGGTGGGACCGATTATGATGACTTCGGATTTTAAGTTTGATCATTCGCCGGTTATAGATAAGCCCGCCGAAATAGATCGGCTCAAAAAAATCGGCGACGACGGTTTGGTCTTATTGATGACCGATAGCACAGGCGCCGAGGAAACCGGCCACTCTATTTCGGAATCAACCATTCAAACTAACTTGGAGGCCTTAATCAAAGACGCGCCGGGCCGAGTTATTGTGGGTATGTTCGCTTCGGCTGTAAACCGTGTTCAGCAAATAATCGCCATCTCCGAACAATACGGCCGTAGAGTGGTGGTGGAGGGTTTTAGCATGAAAGCGGTCGTGGAGGTCTCTAAGGCCCTCGGCTATATCAAACCCAAAAAAGGCACGCTGATTTCGGCTTCGGAATCCCATCGTTACACCGATAATCAAATTACTATCGTGGGCACCGGCGGCCAAGGCGAAGAAAACGCCGTACTGATGCGCCTGGCCACTCATCGCCACAAGCAATTGGAATTAAAAAAAGGTGATACGATTATATTTTCTTCTTCTATTATTCCGGGCAACGAACGCACCATTCAAAATCTTAAAGATAACCTCTTGCGCCATGGTGTTCGGGTCTATAACTACAAAATGTTGGACATTCACGCCGGCGGCCACGGCCACCAAGATGATTTGGAATATATGTTCAAACTGGTCCGTCCTAAATTTTTAATGCCGATACATGGCCATCTTTCCATGTTATATGCCGTTCGTGATTTAGGCGTTAGAATCGGCATCCCCGAAAAAAATATTGTGGTGGTGGAAAACGGTTTTGTGGTGCGGGTAAATAAGGATTCTGTCTCGGTGGATAAAAAACCGGTGCCTTCGGAAATAGTTATGGTGGACGGTTTGGGCGTGGGCGATGTCGGTTCGGTCGTTTTGCGCGACCGCCAAATGTTGGCCGAAGACGGCATGTTTGTGGTAGTTACTATTATTGATTCCCGGAGCGGCAAGGTGCGCGGCAGCCCCGACATTATTTCCCGCGGCTTTATTTATTTACGCGACAACAAAATTCTTTTGCAAGAAGCCCGCAAAAGAATCCGCCAAATTGTGGAAAACTCCACCGCCGGCGAACATCCTTTTAACGATATTCTGGTGAAAGAAGAAATAAAAGAAAAGGTGGGCCAATTTCTCTACCAACAAACCCACCGCCGGCCTATGATTTTGCCGGTGTTGATTGAAGTTTAATATCTTGCTAAACTGACCCACATAAAAAACTGTTCTTTAGAAACAACCAAAAAGGAGGTAACAGCTATGCGCCTCGAAGGTCTCAAAAAGGTTCTTGGTCTCTTGCATATTCCGGTGTGGGCGGAAAACACTCCAAGCACTCTGGAAAATGCCGAAAGGAGTCACTTGGAAGCGAGAATACGGTTCCTTGAAAATCAACTCCGGGATGACAGATACGATTTACGACTTTATTGGTTTGGCGCTGGTAGCTTTTTGCTGGCGGTCACTTCACTTTTGATGTGGAAGTTCACCGGCACGGCAACTCCACTCAATCCGACCTTCGCAATCATGGCCGTCCCCACCTCTCTAGGGGTAATGGCTATGGCGTTTCTATTTCGTCGGGAAATACTGAAGAAAAATAAAGGGGAAAAATAACACGCTCGCGAAGCGAGCAGAAGCCCTGGGAAAATTTTATCTCGGGGCTTTTTTTGACCATCTCATTCTCAGCGCGAAGAGAAAAATTCCCTGAATGTTTTTCAAGATTCTGGCTACACGCCCGACAAGCGACATCTGAATTTATCAAAGAGCGCTCCACCAAATGGCCCCAACCCAAAGACCCCAACGCCGAATAAACCTCGGCGTTTTTTATTTTGTTCAGAATCAGAAAAAGTATAACAATAATGCGATCGCATTATTGTTATACTTTCATAATCTTAAAAATGTTCTAAGTTTGAGCTACTTTAAAACAATTTAAACAAACTACAAAAGTATATTAATTTAGGCGATCGCTAAATTGTTGTACTTTTAAGAAATTATTTGGTAAAATAAGACAAAATAAATTCATTATAAATAATAAACCGAATTTATGGCCAGAAAACTTAGTCCCAAAACTCAAAAAGTATTACTTCTCTTTGCGGGAGGGTTAGCTTTAGGTTTAAACAGATCATCCAGCCAATATTTCAAAATAATAAAAAGCGTTCACAAAGAATGGAAAAAAATAAACCGAAGAGAATTAAACCAAGCCATAAAATCTTTGTACAGAAGCAAAATGATTGAAATTAGAGAAGGAAAAGACGGAGCAACAGCTCTTGTGATAAATGATTCTGGAAAGAAAAAAGTGCTAGTTTATAATCTTGATGAAATAAAAATTAATAAGCCCAAACACTGGGACAATAAATGGAGAATAGTTGTTTTTGATATACCCGAAAAACATAAACCGGCCCGCGAGGCCTTGCGTAAAAAACTAAAAGAACTCGAATTCTACCAAATGCAGAAAAGTATTTTTGTTATACCTTACGAATGTGAGAACGAAATTAATTTTATTTTAGAAATGTTTAAAATCCGTCCTTATGTTCGATATATTGTTGCCCAAAGAATAGATAATCAATTACATCTGAAAAAGATATTTGACTTGATTTAACCAGTAAAAGTATAACAATAATGCGATCGCATTATTGTTATACTTTTATAATATATAATTATGAACTAACTTTGTAGGTAGATAGAAAGATATTTTATTCAGAAGATAGAATAGATTCAATTGTCTTTTTTATTTTCTTTAATTCCTCTTTATTTTTTCCTTCCAGATTCAACCGCCAGAGATTTTCGGTGTTGGATTTGCGAAGATTAAAGCGCCACTCGGTCGAATCAACCGTTAAGCCGTCTAATTCCGATATTTTTTCGGTTTTATATTGTTCTTTTAATTTATTTAAAATATCTTCCACTCGGCCATTAAACGGTAAATTTATCTCGGGTAAAATAATATATTTTTGATAGGGTTTTATAAGTTGGGATAACTTTTGTTTCTTTTTGGATAAAACTTTCAATACAGCCAACAACGCCAGCGAAGCGCTGTCGCCGTAATAAAAATCTTTGAAAAAATAATGGCCCGATTTTTCGGCGCCTAATACGGCTTTGTTTTTAACCATAGCTCTTTGCACATTAGACCGACCCACACGGCACACAGTCAGTTTGACCCCTTTGGCCTCGGCAATTTCTTTAATGATTTTTCCTAGAGCCGCATTCTGAACCGCGTTATCCCCCTTTTTTAAATAAAAATCTATCAACATGGAAAAAATAAAAGAGGGATCAACCGCCTCGCCTTTTTCATCAAAAAATACAATCCGATCCCCATCACCGTCAAAAATCGCGCCTAGATCAAACTTTTTGGATTTCATTAGGGCTTTGAGGCCTTTTTGACTGGATTCCTCTAAGGGATTAGGGCCATGGTCGGGAAAATTGCCGTTGGGAACTTCATTGATGGTTAAAAAATTTAGATCGGACTTTTCTAAAATTGAAACCAACTCCCCCGCCGCCATGCCGTTAGAAAAATCAAGCGCGACTTTAAGTTTTGGGTTTAGGCCTTTGGATTGATTAATAAAATAGCGGTTATATTCCAAAAACGCCTGGGCGGTATTTCCTTTTATAAAAAATGATTGGGCCGATTTGATGTCCACCGGCCGCAAATTAAAATCCAATTTATCCAATCGGGCCTTAATTTTTAACAATCCGGAATTTTTATCAACCGCGCCTGATTTTCCGGAATAAATTTTTAGTCCATTTTGATCTTTAGGATTATGCGAAGCGGTTACCATCACGGTATCAATGTGGTATTTTTGTGAATACCACAAACAAAACGGCGTAGCCACTTTCCCCAAATCAATTATTTTTATTTTCTGGCTGGCTAGCCCGGCGGTTAAATATAAAAACAAGGTCTCCGAGGAAAGCCGCGTATCTCGGCCAACGGCAATCTGAACCGGCCTAAAGGCCTGGCCTAAAGCCACACCCAGATTATAAAAAACGGCTTCGTTAATCTGGTCGGGATAACGGCCGCGTACATCGTAGTCGTGAAAAATACTGGAAGACATATCTTTATTATGATACCATAATCATTTCTTATAAGGAGCGTTTGAGAAATAGTTTTTACGAACTCAAAGGGGTTCAAAATTATTATTATAAGGGGATGCAGAGCTCCCCTTTGGCGAGTAAAAATTATTTCTCATTAGCGTATCTGACAAAATATGAAAATCGGTATTGTCGGCCTGCCCAATGTGGGTAAATCAACTTTGTTTAAGGCCTTAACCAAAAAATCAGTGGTTATCGCCAACTATCCTTTCGCCACGATTAATCCTAATGTGGGTGTGGTTGAGGTGCCCGACGAACGCTTGCAAAGAATGGCCCAATCATCAAACTCAAAAAAAATAATCCCGGCGGTCATTGAATTTGTGGATATTGCCGGCTTGGTTAAAGGCGCCGCTCAAGGTGAGGGTTTGGGCAACGCTTTTCTTTCCAATATCAGGGATGTTGACGCCATACTTCAGGTAGTTAGGGTTTTTAAGGATGAAAATATAATTCATGTGGAAAAAGAAACCGACCCGGTTCGCGATTTTGAAATAATCAAACTGGAATTGATATTAAAGGACTTGGATGTGACCAACCGGGCGTTAGATAAAGCCATATCAGAAACAAAAAATAACGACAAGCAAAAAATAAAAAGAAAAGAATGTCTGGAAAAAATTAAGAGTGTGTTAGAAGCGGAAAAACTGCTTTACGGCAATACTGATGAAAATGAAATTATAGCGGCTTCAGAAATAGGACTGATCACCCAAAAACCCATGCTGGTGGTCTTTAATATCTCTGAAACAGAACTAGCCGAAAATTGGCAGCCCGATTCTCTATTAAAAGCCAAATTGGGCACTATACCCTATCTGACCGCGCCGATTGCCGTAGAAGCCATGGTGGCCGATGTGACTGACTCCCAAGAACAGTCAGAAATTTATGAACTGGCCGGAATAAAAGAAACCGCTCTGGAAACATTAATAAAAAAGAGTTATGAGCTATTGGGTTTGATCACTTTTTTTACTACTGGCGAAGATGAAACCCGCGCTTGGACAATTCCAGTTGAGGCCAAAGCGCCGCGGGCCGGCCGGGCGATTCATTCCGATTTTGAAGAAAAATTCATTCGCGCCGAAGTTATTTACTGGAACAAACTTTTGGAAGCCGGTTCTTGGAGCAAAGCCCGTATCTTGGGCTGGTTGAGGATTGAGGGCAAAGAATATGTGGTTAAGGATGGGGATGTCGTTGAATTTAGGATATAAAATAAATAAAAACCTGTCCAAGCGACTTCAAAGAGGTTCAATAGTTTCATATAAAGAGGGAGGATGTAATAGCTCCTCCTTGCAGGAGCGAGGGCAGGTTTTTTTATTATTGACTATATTAAAAGTTTTTGTTAGGATACCTACACGATTTTGCTACAAGGAATGGCCCCGCCTTCGCTAAAGCTTTGGCGGGACGCTCATAATTGTGGCTAAATTTATTCTAAATTTAGACAATTATGGCGCATACAAAAGCCGCGGGGTCAAGTAAATTAGGCCGGGATTCACGCTCCAAACGACTGGGCGTAAAACTTCATGACGGTGAATTAGCCGCGGCGGGTAATGTTTTAATTCGCCAGCGCGGCAGTAAATTCTGGCCGGGAACTAATGTTAAAAAAGGCGGCGATGACACTCTCTACGCCCTTAAAAACGGCCAAATAAAATTCACCACTAAAATTAAAACCAGCTTTACCGGCCACAAAAAATTGGTAAAAGTGATTAATGTAATATAAATCCAAAACAAAGGTCCGACCTTCTTAGAAGGTCGGACCTTTTTTAATCTTCAGCCACAACTATAACCTTTACTTCTGCTTCAAGGCCGTGCGTGAGAATTACAGTTACCGTGTATTCGCCTATTTTTTTTAGGGGCGAACTTATTTTAATCTGATTTGATTTTATTTTAATACCAAGTTTATTTAATGTTTCAGCTATTTTAGTCGCTGAAACCGCCGCGTAACCAATACCCTCTTTAGAAACCTTCAAAGGCACTTCAATCTCCAAACCGTCCAGTTTGCCGGCTACAGTTTCGGCCATCAATAATTCTTTTTCGGCCGCTTTTTTGGCGGCTTCGCTATGAATTTCTAGTTCTAAAACCGCCGTGGAGGTCAATACCGCCGCTAAGCCCCGCGGGAAAAGATAATTTTTGGCGTAACCGGGTGAGACGGTTTTTATTTCCGATTTTCGCCCCAATTTAGAAACATCGGCTAATAAAATTACTTTCATAGACATATTACAATTTTAACACTTCTTCCATCGCTCTTTCCAATTGGGGATCTTTAAGATTCTCAATATCATCCTTGGTTATTTCCACCTTAATATCCGGCTCCAAGCCCTCGTTCATTATTGATTTTCCCGAAGGCGTCAGCCATTTGGCGATGGTAACTTTCAAACTGGTGCCTTGGCGCAAATTGGCCAGTTCCTGAACCGAGCCCTTGCCGAAACTCTTGGCGCCTATTAATTTGATATGGCGGATATCGCGCAAAGCGCCTGCCATAATTTCCGAAGCCGAAGCCGAGCCCTCGTTCATAAGCGCCACCATAGGCACATTTTTTAACACCGCGTTGCCGGCGGCCTTGTATTCATTATTCTTAGCGCCGTTGCCAAAATCCTCAATAGCCACTGTTTCTCCCGGCTCCACAAACCAGCCCAACAAGTCCTGCGAGACCTCCAAATAACCGCCGGGATTATTTCTTAAGTCCAAAACAATCCGATCGGCCGGGCTGCGTAAGACCTCTAAAATCGCTTTTCTGAAAGCCGCAGGCGCGGTTTGGCCAAAATTAAATAGTTGAATGTAAGCCACTTTATCTTTTTTAAGTTCCCATTTTACTGTGGGAATTTTAATATCATCGCGAATTATGGAAATTTCGGTGACTTTTTCATCATTCAAATGAATAATAACTAATTTTACCGCGGTGCCTTTGGGGCCGCGAATTATGCCGATGGCTTGGTTTAAATTTAAATCACTGGTAACGGTCTCGTTTATTTTTAAAATTTTATCGCCGGCGCGCAAACCAGCTTTTTGGGCGGGAGAATCCTCTAAAGGCGAGATTACCGTAAGAATTTCTTTGCGGATACCGATCTCGGCGCCGATGCCCCCAAAAGAACCCGAAACATCATCCTGAAACTGCTTGGATTCCTGGGGTTTAAAAAATGTAGTGTAAGGATCTTTAAGCGACTTAACCATGCCTTCTATGGCGCCATAAACCATTTCTTTTTTATCCATTTTGGCCCGATCGGCAAATTTTTCCTGAACCACTTTCCAAGCGTCCCAAAATAAACTGAAGTCAATATCATCTGGTTGGCCTAAGGTTTTATTACCCACGCCATCAATGGCATAGATGGAAGGAATTTGGCTTTTGCCATAAGAAAACCCGCCGTAAAAAATAGCTCCGGCTAAAACCAGCGCCAACAAAAAAATACTCGCTGTTTTTCTGCTGTTCATTTTTTTCTTTTCTTTAAGGTATAAAAATAAGACCAAACCAACCCCAAAATTATAGCCAAAAATAAATAAATAATATACATCTTAAATTAAGACAAATTAAAACATAAAAACTAGACGAATTGATTTTAACATATAAAATTAAATAGCAAAACTTTGATTTTATTCTCTGTTTCTGGTATTATTTTTTAACAATAAATCCGCCCTTAGCTCAGTTGGTAGAGCAGCTCCCTTTTAAGGAGATGGTCGCAGGTTCGACTCCTGCAGGGCGGACAAAAGATAAAACTACTTTAATATCAAAAACCCAATCAAGGGCAGAACGGCCCAAATGGCGCGGCTGGTATCGCCCGAAAACAGGCGGTTAACAAGTTCAATGTTATTTAAAATATCGGCGTTGGTCACAAAATTAAGCGCGCTGGAAATTAAAAATCCCACCACAATAAAAGAAAACAAAAACGACTTTATTCGGCCGGTGTAATCAGCGCCTTGAAAACTGCCCGAAAAAGATATTTTCAAAATAACAAAAACCGCAATTACCGCCGCCAAAAAAATCCAAACATTATTGCCGAATTTCAAACCCCAATCAAACGGCAAGGCCTGATACAACGCCGTGACCACATAAATGGCCAGGGCGAACATAACCATCCGCCGGCGTTTGAATATCATGGCTAAAATAAGGCCAGTCAAAACAAATCCGCCGATAAACCACACATCGGTGTTTTGCGTTCCGGTTAAAAATTTATCCACCTGGCCGTTAATTGCCCGCGACCAGTCAATGAGTTTGTTTAATATGGCATTCATATAGATATTATAATTATATAACAACAAAGCCCCGCTAGTAAATTTTAAGGTAATCCTTCGACTCAATTCTTTCGCTCAGGATATTTTTGCTTTTGATAATACTTATGGAAGCAAAAATAAAAGAGGGCTCTCGTTTTTCCGAGAACCCTCTTTGCCAACCCCGTGGGTTAGTATTTGTACATCGTGCCTTTGTGCAGAAACCGCGGGGAGAACTTAATCCCCAAGGCATAAGGCCGAACCCAGTCGGTCCAGGCACAGACGCCGGGGGTACCGATGCCATCCCGCCAGGCCACTTCAACCACGGCGGGATTATTGATGATCTTCTCGAAATCCGGCGTAAATTTCTGCTCGCCGAACCGAGAAAGATACACCACCTCGTACTTCCCGACCATAACCGATGTATGCGACTCAAATTTGTGCAGTCGCCATTCCCCGACACCAAGGACCAGCAACAGCACGGCTGCGAGGATCTGAATCTTTGACATGACGAACCTCCTTTGTTTGACCGCCTTGGGCGGTCGGGTTAAAAACCTTGAACCTGATTTAATTTTTTTAGAACTTTCCGTATCCGCTTTTTGTAAACTACCAGTGAGTGAAGTTGAACCTCACTCATGACAATCTATAAAAAGCGTGGAAGGTTTTTTTAGAGAACCTTCCGAAACTCTTTTAGTCATTCAGACAGACATTCAGCCAGGTTTTTCCCCTCGCTTCCGCTCGGGACGGTTAATTTACAATGAACATTTTAACAATACCAGTATAGCATGGTGCTATGTTCTTGTCAATAGCACGCAACAAAAACCTCATAAAAGCTAGTGTTTATAGGGATTTTTAACTTTCGAGGGACCTAGGCGCTAGGTTATCACAAAGATAATAAACGCTTAATCATTGAATCCAGATTTTTTAGAATCTTAGCGTCTATTTTGCCTATTTTCTTTACTAGTCGCTTTTTATCAATCGCGCGCAACTGCAAGACCAACGCAACTGATGATATATCCAGACCATTGGTTGAAGATGGATCAATAGCCAGAGTGAAAGGAAATCTTAAGGCCTGAAGATTGGAAGTACAAGGAATAATAATGACAACAGCTGTTCTAGTATCGGCAATAAAAATAGCGGGACGCAATCCCCGCTGTTCATGACCATCTATACCAGGAACTTCGACAATCCAAACTTCGCCCTTTTTCATAACCGTGATGGCGATTTTTGTGAAAGTTGATAAAATGCTTCATCGCTCAAAGCATCCCAAGCTAAAAATTCCTTTTCTAGATCAAGAAGTTTTTTGGCATTTTCCAAATAGAGAAGCAACGCTCTATCAATTAACTCTTTCTCGCCCACACCCATTCTTTTGGCAATTTCTGTTAAGCCCCTTTGGATATTTTTCTCAATTACAATACTCATGTTTCAATATTAACAAACTTAATGGAAAAGACAACTGGATATTTGATGTCAAAACTAAAGTTCTCCTTCTATTTCTTTGAGGATTTTCTGCGCTTTTGATGAGAGTTTTTTGGGGGTGCGAATGTTGATGCTAACTAAATGATCGCCACGGCGAGTGGCGGAATACGGCATGCCTTTGCCGTTTAATTTAAACATCGCGCCAGATTGAGTGCCCGCGGGAACTTTTAATTCTATTTTTCCATCAATGGTTTTTATTTCAACCGAACCTCCCAAGGTAGTCACGACAAAAGATATTTCCGTCTCGCTTAATAAATTAGCGCCGTCGCGTTCAAAAACCGGATGAGCTTTTACCATAACTCTGATTTCTAAATCCCCGGCCTCGCCGCCGCGCAGACCCTCTTCGCCTTTAGCATGGATTCGTAAAATGCCGCCCGACTCTATCCCGGCCGGAATGGGAATAGAAATTTTTTCTATTTTTCTAACCCGTCCATCACCCGAACACTCGCGGCAGACCTGTTCGGGGTATTGGCCTTCGCCATTACAAGTGGCGCATATTGTGGAATGAGCAAAAACGCCAAAGAAAGTCCGCTGGGTTTTTTTAATTTCACCCGCGCCATCGCAGGTTTTACATTTTATTTTGCCCGTGCCGGGCTCGCCGCCCTCGCCCTTGCAACGGGAACATCTAACCAGTTTTCTTAATTCAATATCTTTAGCCACACCGCGAAAGGCCTCTTCCAATGAAATTTCCAAAGTTACGCCAATATCGCGGCCGCGATAATTTTTATGGCCGCTTCGTCGGCCGGATTTATCGGAACCGCCAAAAAATTCGCCGAAAATATCCCCCAAATCAAAATCCACTCCGCCGAAATTAGAAAAATCAAAACCAGGCGAGCCGTTAGCATCGTCAAAAGTTCGGCCAAACTGATCGTACTGGGATCTTTTTTCGGAATTGCCCAAAACCTGATAGGCCTCATTCACTTCCTTGAACTTGGCTTCATCGCCGCCATTTTTATCGGGGTGATATTTATGGGCCTTCTCGCGATAGGCCTTTTTTATTTCGTCAGACGAGGCCCCCTTGGCCACACCCAGAATGTTGTAGTAATCTTTCATTTAAGTGCGATGCTAATTTACGAATACATACGAATCTGCGAATATTTTATACGAATATTTGTGTATCCATTTGTATCATTCGCATGAATTCGCATATTGGTATCGCGCTACTTATCCTTAAACTCTCCTTCTTGCGGCTTTTCATCTTCCGGATTTTTATCCTCGGGTTTATCCGTCGGGTGGGCTGATTGATCGGGTTGCGCCTGCCCCGACGAGTTATCTGTCGGAGCTTGTTTATACAAATCCGCGCCGATTTTTTGGATAACTAGCCCTAACGCCTCCGATTTTGATTTTATTTCGGCGGCATTATCGGAATCCTTAACTTTTTTAAGATCCTCCACTTTTAACTCTATTTCTGTTTTGATTTCGGCCGGAACTTTATCGCCCAAATCACGCAAGGTCTTTTCGGTGGTATAGATCAGACCTTCAGCGGTTATTTTTGATTCGGACGATTCCTTCTTGTTGCGATCTTCTTCGGCATGCAGTTCGGCCTCTTTTTTCATCCTTTCTATTTCTTCTTTAGACAAACCCGACGAACCCTCAATTTTTATGGACTGTGTTTTGCCGGTGGCTTTGTCTTTAGCCGAAACCGAAAGAATACCATTGGCGTCAATATCAAACGAGACCTCTATCTGCGGCGTGCCGCGCCCCGCCGGCGGCAAGCCATCCAAAATAAATCGGCCCAGCGTTTTATTGTCTTGAGCCATCGGCCGCTCGCCCTGCAAAATATGAATCTCTACTTGCGGTTGGTTATCCGAAGCGGTAGAAAATATTTGCGATTTGGAAGTGGGAATGGTGGTATTTTTACCAATCAAGACCGTCATCACGCTGCCCAATGTTTCAAGGCCGAGCGAGAGCGGAATAACATCCAAAAGTAAAATATCTTTAACATCGCCTTGCAAAATTCCGGCCTGCACCGCCGCGCCCAAAGCCACCACTTCATCGGGATTGATATTTTTGTGCGGCTCTTTGCCAAAAAGTTTTTTGACCGCTTCTTGAATAGCCGGCATGCGGGTCTGGCCGCCCACCAAAATAACTTCATTCACATCGCTTAACTTAAAATGAGCGTCTTCCACCACTTGGCGGGTTATTTTAATTGACTCTTCTATTTCGGCGCGAACCAGATCCTCCAATTTAGCGCGCGTCATGGTGTGTAAAAAATGTTTAGGGCCATTGGCGTCAGTGGTTATAAAAGGAATGTTCACTTCGGTCTGCAGGGTGGACGAGAGTTCGTGCTTGGCCCGTTCAGCCGCTTCTTTTAAGCGTTGCAAAGCCAATGGATCTTTGGCCAAATCCAAACCTTGGTCTTTTTTAAATTCATCAATAAGATAATGAATTATTTTTTGATCAAAATCATCGCCGCCCAAATGGGTGTCGCCGCCGGTGGATTTTACTTCCACAGTGTCTTGCGAAACCTCCAGCACCGAAACATCAAAAGTGCCGCCGCCAAAATCATAAACCACTATTTTTTCCTCTTTTTTCTTATCAAGCCCATAAGCCAAAGCTGCGGCTGTGGGCTCGTTTAAAATCCGCTTAACGGTCAATCCGGCAATTTCGCCCGCTTCTTTAGTGGCTTTTCTTTGAGCGTCGTTAAAATAGGCCGGCACGGTTATAACCGCTTCGGTAATTTTTTCGCCTAATTTATCTTCGGCGTCATGTTTTAATTTTTGCAAAACCATGGCCGAAATTTCTTGCGGTTTATGCCATCGATCCGACATTTTTATTTCTACCGAACCATCGCTAGCCTCCCGAATTTCATAAGGCAAAAGTTTTTTATCCCGCTGGACTTCGGCATCGGTGTATTTCCGTCCGATCAGCCGCTTAACCGAATAAAGCGTATTGTGACTATTGGTTACAGCTTGGCGCTTGGCCAATAAACCAGTCACTCGTTCGCCGCCTTTTTGAACCGCCACAATAGAAGGCGTGGTGCGGTTGCCTTCTTTATTTTCTATAATTTTCGGCTCGCCGCCCTCCACCACCGCCATGGCCGAGTTAGTTGTGCCGAGATCTATACCAAGTATTTTACTCATAGTTTTAATTTGGTTGCGATGCTAATTTACGAATTCATACGAATTATACTAATATATTTGCGAATTTGTAATTCAATTCGTTTCATTCGTATTCATTTGTATATTGGCATCGTGTTTACCTATTTTCACTCTCGCTGGTCTTATAATCTGACTTTTGAACAAATACCCTTTTTGCAAAACCTCCACCACTTCTCCCGAATTACCCTCGCCTTCACCCACTGATTCGTGATACATCGGATCAAAATTTTTGCCCCTGGCGTCTATTTCTTCCACACCTATTTTACCAAACATATCAGAAAAAAGTTTTTTAATTTCGGCCAAACCATCGGCCTCTCCCCCGGCTTCTAGCGCGTCTAACGCCGGCAATAATTTTCTAACAACATCTATGGTTATAAAGTCCCCCAACGAACTTATCTTTTCTTCCCAATCCTTTTTAGCGTTAATTAAATCGGCTTTGGCCCGCTTCCAACCATTTAGATATTCATCGCGTTCCTGTTCGGCTAAATTTAGTTTTTCTGAAAGTTCCTGAAAATTTTTATTATTTTGTTCTTCCATATTACGCATTTATGTTATTGATATGCTCGCTTATATATTTTACCAGAGACATATTTCTTTTGTAATTCATCCGCCTGGGGCCAATTATGGAAACAAAGCCCTGTTCGCCTTCGGGTAGTTGGTATTTTCCGGTAATTAAAGTAAATTCATTTATTTCTTTAATAGGATTTTCAGCGCCGATAAATACGCTAAGACCATCGTTTAAGACCCGTCTCCATAGTTCTTCAAAATGACTATCCACATTATCCATAAAATGCATTAACTGATTGATACTGTCTAAGGTTTGGAATTCCGGCTCGCGGGATAAATTAGAAAAACCGAAAGTATAACTATTTTCTCCGCCGACTGTTCCCGCCACCGAAAGATCTTTGGAAATTTCCGAAACCAGCCGCGAAATTTCTTTTAGCAAGGTCTGATCGTCGGGCCATTTTTTGTTTAGCGTCGCGGCCACTCTTTCGGATTCTTTAGCGGTTAATCCAACTACTACCGGCTTTTTATTTTTTTCGGCAAGTTCTTCCTGAATATACATCCGATAGGCCTTATCGGTTGGTACCCGGCCGGACGAAGTATGGGGCTTTAATAAGTAGCCGCCTTCCTCCAAAGAATTCATTTCTTTTCTTAACATGGGCGCGCCCAAAGCCACGCCGCGTTTAGTGGCCAGCACTTTAGAACTTACCGGTTCGGCCTCGCGGATGTATTCTTCTATAATGGCCTTCAATATTAACTTTTGGCGGTCTGATAACATAATTGCGATGCTAATTTACAAATTCATGCGAATTATACTAATATATTTGCGAATGCGAATTTGTAATTCAATTTGTTTCATTCGTATTCATTTGCATATTGGCATCGTGTTTAATGGTATTTCATTATCACTCCCATGTCAAGAGTGATAACCGCGTAAAGCTCACTGCGTTCGCCACGCGGTTTCTGACCATAGCAGAACCAAATATTCAAAGACCCCGTGACTGCGAAGCAGTTTTACGGGGTCAAGAGTGATAACCGCGTAAAGCTCACTGCGTTCGCCACGCGGCCTACGGCCACTTGACCCCGCCCTTGTATATTCAAGAGCGGGGTTGACAAATAAACATTAATAATACTAACTTAATAAAAAGCGTTCTTTAACCGTCGATGTCCAACATCGGATGTCGCGCAAACAAAGGAGGTCTAAAATGCAACGGTGGGAATACCTAGTTGTTTATGATGTAAGCAAAGATACCGCTATTGTTACAAATGACGATGGTAAAGAATGGCCTCTTTATGACTATTTGAATATGTTAGGAGAAGACGGCTGGGAAGTTGTAGCCACCATAGATACTGATATAATCCTCAAACGCCCCCTCGATTAAGTTCTATTGAGGTTTAACTCGATCCCCAATCCAAAACACCGGATTGGGGATTTTTTATTGGCAGATTACTGATATACTTTACTTATATATTTCTAGATTCTATTTTCTAGCTTCTATACTCTGCCATCAATGACCACCATTAAAACCCCCAATGTTTCCTGGATAGATATTAAAGAGCCCTCGCCCAAGGAATTAAAATATCTAACCGAGACCTACAATATTCATCCACTGATAATTGAGGAGTTAAAGACGCCGACGGTTCGTTCGCGCGCCGAGGACTACAACGGCTATATTTATGTGGCCTTGCATTTTCCTGTTTTTAGTCCCCAAAAAAAAATCTCCGAGCCGGTGGAAATTGATTTTATTATTACGCCCGATACTTTAATTTCGGTGCGTCATGTTGATATTGAGCCACTAGACGAGTTTATTAAAAAATGTAAAATCCCAACCGGTCATCTTCGTAAAATAGCCATGAGCAAAAGCACTATTTATCTTTTTTACCATATTATGAAAGAATTATATGATTTTTCTATGCGCCAGTTAGATCATATAGAAGAAAAAATAGATCAAATAGAAGAAGCTATTTTCTCGGGCCAGGAAAAAGAAATGTTGTTGGCTCTGTCTTTGTCCCGAAGCGACATCTTAAACTTTTTAAGAACCTTGCGTCCCCACAATACGCTTTTAGAAAGTTTAATAGTCAGATGCGATTTTTTTGAGATCAAAGCCAAACCCTATTTGGTGGATCTCACCGGCGAACACCAAAGAATTTTGAACATGGCCGAGAGTCACCGCGAAGTAATTGAAGGATTGCAAACCACCAACGAGTCCCTGCTTAATGCCAAAACGAACGAAATAATGAAGGTCTTAACCATAATAACCTTCATAATTTTGCCGCTCTCGTTTTTAGCCAGCGTGTTCGGCATGTCCAGCGCCTATCTGCCCTTGGTTGACCACCCTAATTTTTTCTGGATAATGGTAATTGCTATGGCGCTCGTGGTTATAACTTCGCTTTCTATTTTCAAACATAAAAAATGGTTGTAAAACTATACAACACCCTAACCCAAAAAAAAGAAAATCTACCGGCCCCTGATGACAAGGGGCTTAATCTTTTTGTCTGCGGTCCGACGGTTTATGATCACATTCATATTGGCAATGCCCGAACTTTTACTTTTTTTGATGTCTTGGCCAAATGGTTGAGACACCAAGGAATTAAAGTTTTTTATCTCCAAAACATAACCGACATTGATGATAAAATTATTGCTCGGGCCCGAGAGACCGGCCAAGAAACATCGGCCTTCGCCCAGAAATTTGAAAAGATATTTATAGAAGA
>ERZ1292629.873-Hain-H43-01um-R1-873-length-32577-cov-9_pt1 | contig 32577 bp, 34 predicted proteins | sample MGYA00564399_ERZ1292629 | MGnify/ENA primary metagenome ERZ1292629 (study PRJEB36523, sample SAMEA6512636) | groundwater metagenome | collected 2019-01-08 | study: AquaDiva: Metagenomics assemblies of 32 groundwater samples
ATACATCTCAAAAATCAAAGATTTTTGATGACTGTCAGGAATTTACATTCCTGAATCTTTAGTGTATAGTTCTTGACATAATTGCAAAGGGCTTCTTTTTCTCAAGATAACTAATCATTTTTATATTTTTTTCAGTTTTATAGTGAAAGATATATCTTTTCCTAAATAGTCAACGACAGGGTGAAATTATTAATATCTTTGACTATAAAATAATTATTGCATTTGGAAAAGGTTTTTAAGTGGTTTGCTTTTTGTTATTCTGGCTACATAGCTCAGTGGTAGAGCTCTAGTCTCATGAGCTAGAGGTCCTGGGTTCAACTCCCAGTGTAGCCATATTTAATTTAATTTTGTGTTTTGGATTTATAAATTCGATGAATTTCATTAGAAAAAGATAATATTTTTAAATGAGTTTTACTTATTTAAAAAATGAAAAAGGTGCGTAATTTTCTAATACTTTCATTTTTAGCTGTTGGTTTAATTAATTTTACTTTAATTAGCGCTTATGTTGTTTTGATACAATACGGTTCTGTCACTTTAAATCCTGGAGAAGAGTATATAGTTAATATCCCTTTTATTGGAAAATCCGATTCATCTGTTATATGTGGAAAAGCACAAACAATATCTGGAGAAATTTTGCAAGGCGTAAATGTCAGCGTTTATTATAATGGTAATTTAATAAATAAAAATATTACAAATTCAAAAGGAGAATATTGTATTTATCTACCTAAAATTACATCAAGTAGAAAATATGATATCTTTATAGAATATAATAACCAAACAAGTGATGGTGGATTTATCCAATTGGCTAGCAATAGCTATACTTTAGATTTTGATAATAATCTGCTTTTTAGCAAATTATCCAGCAAATATGCTGTTTTGAAAGGATCAATAAATAATGAGGATGCAGAAATTGAAAATGGCAGATTTGAAATAAATCTGCAATACTGGCCTGTTAATTCAAGCGAAAGATTTGAGATTTTTGATTATCAAAAATATTTTGTAAATATAGATGCACAAGAAGATTATGATGTTCCTAATGGTGAACTTAATGTTTCTTGGCAGATCCCAAATGATGCTAAAATCGGAAGATATAAGTTTTATATTAAAACCTCTTTTAATGCAAAAGAAAAAACCGCAAATATTTATTTTAATATTACAAAATAATTTTAATTTAATCTTTTAATCTATAGAAAATAAAAACCAGATGTCTACATTATTTGTTTTTGTGGCCACCCAACCTAGAATCTCAAAGTATCTTTTTTTAATACAGAAAACAAAATAAACTACTGCCTAAAGGCAGTAGACAATTGCCTTGCAATTGTCTTTGTTTTCTGTCTCAAAACTTCAAAATCTTCTGATTTTGAGGCCTCGAAAATCTATTTTTTAGAAAGATTTTCTCAGACTCTAAACTTCGAACAAACCATGCACTTTAGTGCATGGTAAAACACAAAGAGTTTTTGATATACTTATTAAAAACTTAAATTGATAATATTAACTAAAAATGTTTAAAAATAAATCACATGTCTAAAGGAGAATTAATTGTAATATTTTTAAAACCATAAAATATATATACACATTTTCTTTTTAATTCTATCATGAAAAAAAGAGGTAAGAGGAGAATAGTTATTTTTATAATTATAATCTTAATTCTTGCAGTTTTAGCAGTTTTCTTAATTAATTATTTTAATTTGACAGGAAAAACAACTGGTTCAACCGGAACAGCTGTAATTCAAGGAACGATTTATAATCATGAAACAAATCTTCCAGTTAACTACATCTGGTTAATATTATTAAAAGAAGGAAGATTAGTTGAACAAAAATATAATAATGTTGATGGCTCTTATAAATTTAAAAATCTTGAACCAGGAAGTTATAGATTGATTTATAATTCTTATAGAACCAACGAATATACTGAGAATAAAGTGATTATTGATGTTAATGGACAACAAACAGTAACAAAGAATATTTATCTTATTAAAAGAGAAGCAAATAATCAATTTTTAAGTAGGAGATCGTATCCCACAGGAATTTTGAGTTATTTGAAAGAATCTTCTGGCTGGTTGGATTTAGAAAATGGGGATTATCGTATAAAACCAATTTCTGGAAATAAATTTTTTGTTTTTTATGGAGTTTATACAAAAAATCTCTCTTTGTTGAGTACTGATGATAATTCATATTCTACATGGAAAAATGGAGAAGATTCAAATTATGAAGGTTACAAAGTTCAAGATGGGGATATTTTATCTTTTTTGGAATATGTAATTAATATTCCTGGATGCGGGATGGAAATCGATTTCACAGATGGAACTCATTTAAGATGGACTCATAAAGATCAAAATAATTATTATGCTCAAAGAACAAATCCAAATGCACACGGAAAATGGTATCAAAGGAGAGTTGATATTTCTGATATGAAAGGAAAGACAGTAAAAGCGATTAGTTTTGTCCAAGAAGCTGACAGAAGCGAAGGAGATTTTTTTGAATGTTATTTTGATGATGTAAAAATAGAATCAATTGGACTTAATAGACCTCCGAGAATTGAAACTAGGGGGGATAAGATATTTATTGATTTTAAGGAATTTAATCCATTTGGAGTTTATTATTCTCCATTATATTCTACAATAGGCACTAGTTGGGTGCAGAATATGGACGAGCGGATTAAACAAATAATTCAAAAAGATTTTAAAATAATTAAAGATTTAGGATACAACCATGTTGTAATTTTCTTAGTGGGCCAGCCGATAGACCTGAGTTCATATTGCGAAAATCTTAATTATGTTTTTGACCAGGCTTATGAAAATAACTTAATGCTTTCCTTAAGAATGCCTTATACAAATGCATGGAGTCCAGAAGACCCAAGCAGTTATATGGTTTTTAACAAAGAAAAACTTCAGGAACTTATTACTACTTGTGAGATTGATAAATCAAGATCTGTTATTGGATATATAACTGATTCAGCACCTAGTTTTGAAATTTTTGAAAGAACAACCAGGGAAGTATATCCTCTTGAGCAGAGAGCAAGAATGAGGAAGGAAGTAGTAGATGCGTGGAAAGATTGGGTGTTGGACAGATATAAAACTTTTGAAAATTTTGAGGGGATAACAGGACATAACATAATTGACGCGCCAACAGATGATGAACTTTGCGCAGAAGGCTCAAGTATTTTTATTGCAAATTACCGGACTTTTTTAAATTATTTTCAAGGCAAAAAATATTATGAAGTTGTTAAGGCAATAAGAGAGGTAGACAGCTCAAAGCTTATTCTTTCTGAAACAGAGCCTGCTGGAGCTTCTATAATTAACTTCTGCCCATTTGTTTCTTATAATTTTAGATATCTGCAAAAAGACTTGAATGCAATAAGCATTGATTATTATGTTGTGACAGGAGCTGCTTTAAAATCACAAGATAGAATTGTAACAATCAACTATGAAAAAATAAAAGAAGGCTATTTTCTTAATGAGTATTACAAGGTAGGAAAACCAGTTATGATTGGAGAGTTTGGATATGAGACTTTTTGTTTTCATAGAGGCAGAAGTATGGATATAGAAGAGTGCGGGGAAACACCAGAACAACTTCAAAATCAGGTAAATATTTATAAAAAAGTTTTTGAAATGGCTGAAAATTCTGGTTTTGTAGGAATGAATGGTTGGTGGCTGATAGGAAAGAGGCCTAAAGGAGAAACAGATTCTGAAAAAAGCGACTTTGGAATTTTAAGAGAAGATTATTCAAAAAAACCAGTTGTTGAATTAATAAAAGAGCATGAATTTAATCCAAAAAAGCCAGTGTATACTGGTGAGCTTGTTGTTGATGAGGATGCTTATACAAATAATGCAATATTTTTTAGAGAAATGAGAAGAGAATATGTTAAATTGCTTAATCAAGGGTATTATCCAAAAGTTAAAACTCCTTGCACAGGAACAGACTCTGAAAATTCTAAGAATAATTTAATATGTCAAGGCAATATAAAAACAGACAAATCATGCGAATTAAAATGCTTTAAATCAGAATTTGAAGAGGTTGATTTGGAAAATGGAAAAATAGTTGTTGCTAATACGGGCGAGGGAACATGGAAAGCTTTAAATGTAAAGCTGGTTGTTGGAGGAAAAGAGTTTAGCCTTGAGGAGGATGTTTCTTGGAATGAAAAAGCAGAATTTAATGTTGGAGATGCAAGAGGAATTGCGCAGTTGAAAATTAATTATAGATATTTTGGCGAGAAGATAAAAGTGTAAATAACTTATCTTATGTTCATTTTAATTGCTACGGGAGGAAAGAACCAAAATATTTTTATACTAAATAACTTAAATAGATTGCATGGTAAGAAGTATTAATAGATAAGCTAAGGAGATGGTTAAAATGAATTGCATATATTATTTTTCTGATAATATAATTAAAAATAAACATAGAAATGAATGATTATTAATCTTATAAAAAAGAAACATTTAATAAAGAATAATCTGGAGTTTTTATTTTTTAACGAATTGATGTATTAGATTAATTTTTTTATGACTTATTATGCATATTATTTTTTATGCCTATGAAAATAGAATAAATTGGTATTTATAGAGCAGTCACCTTTTATAGTATTTCTTCCTAGAAACATAGTTTTAAAAATATTAGAATTCTTTCTAATAAATGGCAGGTGAAGAATTAGTTTATGCACTTCCAGAAGCATTGCAAAATACAATAAATGTTGTTCTTTATATTTTAGGAACTGTTGGAATTTTTATAATCATTTATATTGTTTTTGGAATTATTAGCGCTTTTTTAAATAGAAAAGCTAAAAATGAACTTAAAAAGATAAATGAAAATCTAGAAGAAATAAAGCAACTCCTAAGAAATAGGAGAGTTTAATTCTTTGCAAGTGTTATTTCAATTATAGAAACATTAACTTTTCTTCCTTCTTTATTTTCAAACTCTTCAGAATCAATTTTTATGTTTTTCACAGAAATGTTATGCTCTTGAAGGAATCTTTTTTTAGAAACTTCTGCAACATCAACAGCCCTGGCGATAAACCTCCCTCTTGCTTTAATAATAACTTCTTTTTGTCCTTTAGTTGTGAATTGCATCATTACACTAGTAACGTAGTTCATAAAAGGCTTTGTTCCTATAAAAACTACATTTTCGTTTTCTCTTGCCTTTTCAATCATTTTAAACTCTTATTTGCTTATTGGTTGTTTTAGACTCATTGCTAACCTTGCTTCTGCTTTTGCTTCTGAAATTTTTAATCTAACTAAATATCCAGCCATTTGATTTCTTATCTTTTTACTTGGCATTGTGTTGCTCCCAAGGACCTTTTTATTATATTCAAAATTGCCTTCAAAAGGTATCCCCTTTTCGATTAGTTTAAGCGCTGTTCTCTTTATTAATTTAGATTTTATCTTTCCCATGTTTTATCCTATTTCAGGGGTTATTTAAAGTTTTCTGAATTGTTTTTATTTACTTATTCAAGCCCTCTTATATCTGAGAGGGTTTTTATAGAAGATATTAAATCTGAAAGTTTTTTTGACGGCTCTCCCAAACATATAATAATATATTTTAAACCTGTTCCTGAAATTTTTTTATAGGCGCTTATTACCTCATTTTCGTTTATTTTTTTCTTGTCAAAAGCAACTAATATTTTTTCCTCTCCATTTTCCTTTATTCTTAAAATTATTTCATTTTTCCTTAAACTTTCTATATTAATTATTTCTATTGAATCTTTTGAAAGAAAGGTCTTTATCTTTTCTAGGAATTTTTCATTGCTCTTTATTTTCTTGGGTTTTCTTTCAGATGTTTTTTTTATCTTTGTCTTTTCTTTTTTATGCTTAATATCTTGAATATCTTCTTTTCTAAAAATATCTAATTCTTTTTCTCCGGATTTTATTTTTTCTTTGATTTCTGTAGGTTCTTTTATTTCAATTATTGGCTTAATTTCTTCTTCTACTTTCTTGATTTCTGGTTTTAAGAATTTTTCTTGAGGGGTTGTAAAATATCTCCAATAAATTTCTTCTCCTACTTTGAAAGGGAATGCAAAATCTTTTAACTCTCTTATTGCCACCCTTATTGCCGGCTCTAATTCTGTATCTTTTAGGAATCTTTTATCCTTTAAAATTGTGAATGCTTCTTTTTCTTTGCTCTTTAGATGTTCTGAGAAATTTTCCAACATGTGCTCGTGTTCTGGAAGAAAATATAATGGAGAACCTCCAACCTTCATTTTACTTATTTTTAATTTTCGTTCTGCAAATAATTCTGAAAGAAAAGCAGATGCAAATAACATACTTTGGCCTGTTTCTTTTGCAACATGAACAGGAAGACACGGGCCCCTTTTTTGTAAAGTATCGATAACTTTTTCTTTTATTATCTTTGCATTTTCATTACTCATAAAATTCTTTATTCTTTAAGGGTTATAAATTTTTTGATGATTGAGATGATGAATATATTATGTAATATAAAAATACTTATAAGTCTCTATTCTTATTGACTCATATGGTTGTGATTGTTAATGGGAAGGGCGATGAGTCACTTAAAAGATGTATTCAAAACAAATTAATTGATACAGATTATGAAATTGTAACAGATATTGGAGGCATTTTTTATAATGTTGATGGATATTTTTTTCATGATATTAGAGATGAGACAAAGAAACCACTCACTTTATCTCAATTAGAAAAAGTTGGGTTTTGGGGGGCAGCCTCTATTGATCAATCTATGTAATTAATTGTCTGTTATCTTAAATTCATTTTATGGCTTTTTCCAAGCAACTTCATAATATGAAATATCCCCCTCTTCATCTAAAACTGCGAGAAGCAGATTCTTTTTTGTTGAGTGTGCAACTCTGTTTTTTGCAGAGAAATCATGCCATGTAAATTTTTCTGATTCATGAGAAGAATAAACAATCCATTTTGCGTGTTTTTTTCCGGGTTTTGCTCCTTTGTCATAAACTCTGAACTCTGCCCCAAATTTTAACGCGGTTTTAACTATATACCCTCTTTCTCTCAAATCTCTATAAACAGGATATTTTATATTTATTTTTTTGTCAATATTCGAAAATTTTTTCATTGCTTGTTTTGTAGAAATTATTTTGTTTTTTATATCAAACAGGTCTAATTTTCCCTTTTCCAATAAAAATAATGTTTCTGGAACAGTGTATTGAATTTTATCGTTATGTACTGAAGGTTCTCCAAATGAACTTTTGGCATACAGGTCATTGGCTTCTGAAGCATTGCTAGTTATGATTTTCCCTGATAAATACGCCTTTATTTTTTCCATGTTTGTTATTTATATAATAAAATCATAATATTTAAAAATATGCTTTTCTTAAGTTTTTTATGAGAGAATGCAAGGCTATGAAATATATGAATTCTGAGAGTGTTTTGTTAGTCTTGCTTATGTTAACACTAGTTTTAGTGTTGTAAATTCTCTCTAGTTTTTAATTCTGGAGAAAATATGGCTGATTTTTATGATAAACTTTTTGAAAGAGAAGGGATTTCTGTAATTGAAAGTCCAAGAGCACCTTATCCAAGAAATGGTTATTATCAAAGTGATTTTTTAGTTAGTTATGATGAAATGGAAACAGAAGTTTGTATTTTAGCTAATCAGCCGATTCATGCTTCAGAAGATGGAAGAAGGTTTGAACTTCTTCCTGATGATGTTAAAGAGTTGATGGGATATTCAAGACTAAAAATAAATGAAATTAGGTTTTTAGATGTTAGAGAGCATAGAAGCAAGCTGGCAAAGGCAGTTTATGATGAACTTGAAAGGTTGAAGAAGTATTAAAAACTTAGGTTTTTAAATTACTCATTATTATGTTAGATATGGTTAATGTAAGAGATAAGATGAAAATGAGAAATATAGATTTTCAACAAATAGAAAAAAAATGGCAGAAAGAATGGGAGAAGAAAAAGGCATTTAAATGTAATGAGGAAACAGGGAAAAAGAAGTTTTATCTTTTAGAGATGTTTCCGTATCCGAGTTCTACTGGATTACATATGGGGCATGCTCTGAATTATTCCATTGGAGATGTTTTTGCTAGATTCAAGAGAATGCAGGGGTTTAATGTTTTATATCCTATGGGTTATGATGCTCTTGGATTGCCTGCTGAAAATGCTGCGATAAAAGCAGGAGAGCATCCTTTAAAATATACTGAAAACGCAATTAAAAATTATATAAGGCAACAGAAAGAACTTGGATTGAGTTATGATTGGAGCAGAATAATAGAAACTCATAAGCCAGATTATTATAAATGGGATCAATGGATATTCTTGAAGATGTTTGAGAAAGGTCTTGCATACAGAAAAAAATCTCCTGTGAATTGGTGTCCAAAGTGTCAGAGTGTTTTGGCAAATGAACAAGTGCAAGGAGGAAAATGCTGGAGACATGAAGATACTGATGTTGAAATAAAACATTTAGAACAATGGTTTTTGAAAATAACTAATTATGCTGAAGAGCTTTATGATAGTGTTGATAGGCTTGAAGATTGGCCAGAACGAATAAAAGCCATGCAGAGAAACTGGATTGGAAAATCACATGGAACAGAAATTTTGTTTGATGTTGTTCGTGGAGATTATGGTGGGGAAGGAAGTAAAGGAATTTTTGAAAAGTGGCCGATATTTACAACAAGGCCAGACACTTTATTTGGAGTCACATTTATGGTTGTTTCATCTCAACATACAAAACTTATGGAGCTTGTTACAGATAATCAGGAAAGAGAAGTTGAGAGATTTTTGAAGAAACTGAAAAGTGTAAGTGAAAAAGAATTAGAAGAGACAGAGAAAGAAGGGGTTTTTACAGGAAGTTATGCTATTAATCCGATTAATGGAGAAAAAGTTCCAATATATGCAGGTAATTTTGTTGTTGCAGATTATGGAAGCGGAATGGTAATGGCTGTTCCTGCTCATGATCAGAGAGATTTTGAATTTGCAAAAAAATATAAATTGCCTATTAAGGAAGTGATAAAGGGTGGGAACACAGGGAAAAGCGCTTATACAGGAGAAGGAGTTTTAATTAATTCTAAGGAATTTAATGGACTTAATAGCGAAGAGGCAAAAGAACATATAATAATTGCTTTAAAAGAAAAAAAATTAGGAAAAAAAACTATTAATTACAAATTAAGAGACTGGCTTATTTCTAGGCAAAGATATTGGGGGACTCCGATTCCTATTGTTTATTGTGAAAAATGCGGTGCTGTTCCTGTTAAGGAAAAAGATTTGCCTGTTGAATTGCCTAGAGATGTCAAATTTGGAAAAGGAAATCCTTTAACAACAAATGACAAATGGATAAAAGTTAAATGTCCGAAATGCAATGGAAGTGGAAAAAGAGAAACAGATACAATGGACACTTTTGTTAATTCTTCCTGGTATTATTTAAGATATACAGATCCTAAAAATAATAAAGAAATATTTGACAAGAAAAAAGCAAAATACTGGACTCCAATTGATTTATATATAGGAGGGGCAGAGCATGCTTGTCTACATTTAATTTATTTCAGATTTTATACAAAATTTTTGAGAGATTTAAAACTGTTGGAATATGGAGAGCCTGCTCATAGATTATTTAATCAAGGAATGCTATCCGGAGAAGGAGGAGAAAAAATGTCAAAGAGCAAGGGAAATGTGATTAATCCTGATGAGGTTTCTAAAAAATATGGGATGGATACAGCTAGATTTTTCTTATTATCTTTAGCTTCTCCTGACAAACCCAGGGATTGGAATGAAGATGGAATAGAAGGAAGTTTTAGATTTATGAAAAAATTGATCGAGTATTTTAAAAACGTTAAAATAGGAAAAACAGATTCAAAAACAGAGAGCAAGTTAAATAAAACAATTAGGGAAGTAACTAATGAGATAGAAGATTTGAGATATAATATTGCTATAATAAGAATAAGAGAAATTTTTGACTCCTTACCTATGGAAACAAGCAGAGATGTTTTAGAAAAATGTCTTAAATTACTATCTCCTTTTTGTCCGCATATAACAGAAGAGATTTGGCATAATTTAGGAAATAGGAGTTTTATAAGTTTGGAAAGATGGCCTATAGCTGATGAGAAGAAGATTGATGAAAGGTTTGAAGAGCAAGAAAAAACTATTGAGAAGTTAAAAGGAGATATAATTAATATAATTAAGATAGTCGGTAAAGATAAAACAAAGATTTATATTTATGCAATACCCAATGAAGTTGAAATTATTAAAGAGAATAAAGAGATATTAACTAAAATAACTGGCTTAGAAGTTAATATTTATGCTGTGAATGACAAGGATAAATATGATCCTGAAAACAGAAGCAAAAAAGCCAAGCCCGGCAGTCCAGGAATTTTTTTGGAATAGGCCCCAATATTTTTTACAGGAATTTTAATCTCCCACCCACCCTTTAAAAGAAATATTTAATAGATTAAAAAACGTTGATTTATCATTAACACTTTGATTTTATTTTCGACACCTTTATAAATTTCTCTTTCTTCTTTTTTAAGGAGGTGTAAAGAAGAAATGTTTACCTTAGAGAGCTTAGCTTTGATTTTGGCTGTGTTAGTTGCGATTAAAATAATAACAATTGCGATATCTCCAAAATCTTGGATGAAGTTTGTAGAAATTATTTATAAAAGGCCTGTATGGCTGGCTGTGATTTCTCTTTTACTATCAATAGCAACACTACAATTGCTTTTGGATAATGGAATGACAATTATTCAGATATTTGCAGTAATGTTATTTTTAGTTTTTTTGTCTGCTCTGAGTGTTTCTGTATATTCCAAAGAAGTTTTAAATTTGGGAAAAGAATTGTTAAGAGATAGAAATATTTTTAGAAAAGCATGGCTTCCAATCCTTGTATGGCTGGCTTTAGCTATATGGGCTTTATGGGAAATATTTAGATAAGGTTTATTAACTTTTTTTTTATTTTGTTTGTTCTATGGATAGATGTAGTAAACTAATTAGTTTGATGAAAGCACAAAAGATAGTAATTGAAAGAAATCTTGACGGGCATAAATGGATGAATCGTATTCCTGATAGGCAACAAGCAGCTAGGGATTTTATTGAAAAATATGGATGGTTGATGAGAGAAATTTATTGTGAAGAGTGTTCTGAGAATAAACCATGTGAAGTTTATACTAATTATTTGGAAGAAAAAAGAGGGAAGATTAGTTCAGAATCGCTTTAGTTTTTTTATTTTATTCCAAAATTGCTTTTATACGTCGAATTCCTGCTGCTGAAGATTCTTCTTTGATAATTTTAAATGCTCCTAATTCTCTCGTATTGTTTATATGTGGGCCTGTGCAAATTTCTCTGCTGATTGGTTTTTTTGTCCGCTTGTCTTGAATTGTATAAACAGAGACAACATCAGGATATTTAGCATTAAATTCTGCTTGCGCACCTGTTTTGAGGGCTTGAGAAAGAGGCATTTCATCTCTTATAATTTCTAATTCTTTTTGAATTTTATCATTAACCCAATCTTCTATTTTCTTTATTTCTTCATTTGTTATTTTTTTTGAGAAATTGAAATCAAATCTTAGTCTTTCTGATGTGATATTAGAACCTTTTTGTTTAATATCTCTATCTTTAAGAACTTGTTTTAGTGCCTCATTTAATAAATGAGTTGCTGTGTGGAGTCTTTTTACTGTTTCTGAATCATCTGCAAGTCCTGATTTAAAAATTCCTGAACTCGCAGTTCTTGATAAATCTTGATGCCTCTTAAACTCATTATTATATTCTTCTAAATCAACTTTAATGGCTTTTTCATCTGCTAACTCTTCTACGAGCTCTATTGGAAAACCATAAGATTGAAATAATAAAAAAGCTTCTTTTCCTGAAAGGAATTTTTTGTTTTTAATCATTTTATTGAACTGGCTTAAGCCTTTTTCAAGAGTTTCGTTAAATCTTCCTTCTTCTTCTTCGAGTTCTTGCGTAATAAATTTATGATTTCTGTGAAGTTCTTGATAATCTGAATAAATAGGAAGAATTGTTTTTGCTATTTTTGCTGTGAAGTCTTCTTTTATTCCTAATTTTTTCCCATATCTTATTGCTCTTCTAATTAGTCTTCTTAAAACATAACCTTGTCCTGTATTAGAAGGCTTTATCGCTCTTTCGTCTCCTAAAATAAAAACAGCGGCTTTTAAATGGTCTGCAATTATTCTCATTGCTATTGTATATTCTTTATTTTTATTGTATTTTTTTTCTGAAATTAATTCAATTTCTTTTATTATTGGAAGAAAAACCTCTGTTTGATAATTGTCAGTTAACTCATTTAATACAGCCAAAGTTCTTTCAACACCCATTCCTGTATCAACATTTTTTTGTTTTAGTTCTTTATAAATACCTTCTTTTGTCTTGTTATATTGCATGAAAACATCGTTCCAGATTTCAATTTCTTTTCCATTTAAATTATAGAACATTTCTGTATCAGGGCCACAAGGGCCTGTTTCTCCTGCAGGACCCCACCAATTGTCAGTTTTTGGAAGGAATTTTATTTTTTGTTTTTGGATTCCAAGAGTTTTCCAGATATCTGCTGCTTCTCTATCTTTTGGAGAATTTTCATCTCCTGCAAAACAGGAGATTGCTATTTTTTCTTTTGGAATTTTAAGTATTTTTGTAAGAAATTCAAAGCTGAATTCTATAGCTTCTTTTTTGAAATAATCTCCTAAAGACCAGTTTCCGAGCATTTCAAAAAATGTATGATGTGATTCATCCCCTACTTCATCTATATCTCCTGTTCTTATGCATTTCTGAACATTAACGAGTCTCTTACCTAAAGGGTGTTTTTCTCCTAATAAGTAAGGAACAAGAGGATGCATTCCTGCTGTAGTAAATAAAACTGTAGGGTCATTTTCAGGAATAAGAGAAGCTGATGGAATGTGTTTGTGATGCTTGGATTTAAAAAATTCAATGTATTTTTTTATTAGTCCCTGTCTTGTTATTTTTTCTTCTGTTTTAGTCTTCATAAATATGATTAAGAATGAGTGTTTTAAAAATTGTTTGTTTTAACTAAGAGAATTCAATTTTTCCTGAATTTTTCTTAATTGTTCTTCTAAGTCTTCATCATATCTTTCTTCTTCTGCTCTTTCTATTTTTTCACTTAGACTTTCTATATCTTCCCCTATTTCTTCTCTTATAACCTCAGGTATTTTTACTCTTGGGAGAGTATTTTGTAATTTTTTTATTTCATTTACAGTTTCAAGAATTGTCCTGTCTAATCTTAATTTTATTTTTAGTTCACTTTTTCTAAAGAAATTATATCTTCTTATAATTCTTATGGCTTTTATAATCTCTCTTTCTGATAAAAGTATATCTCTCTTGGATCTGAGAGCTTCATCATATTCAAATTTTACATGTATAAGTTCATTAGTCATTCTATTTTAGAAAAAATTTCCTTATCTATTTTGTCTACTTGATCTTTTATAATGTTAATTTCATTTTCCCATGCGGTTAATTCTCTTTCCTCCTGGTCTTTTATTCTTCTAAGGTCTTGTAACATTGCCCTCATTTCATTTATTTTCTTTTTAGCATTTTCAAAAACATTTAAACTTTCTTGGAATTTATCCAATCTTATAAAAACAGGCTCAGCTTTTTGGACTTTAACCGAAGCTTCTCTAAATTCTAAGGGAATTTCTTCTATCGGGTATTCTTCATTTTCTTCTGATTCGATTTCTTTAGTGAATGGACTTTTCAGAGGCATCTGCATCATTTGATTTCTTCTATCTTCATCTGAAAAATCAAACTCATCTGCTCCTCTTCTATCTTCCTCTTTTTCCCCAGAGACAACTTTTTTAATCGTACCCTGAGAGAATTTTTCTCCGAGAGAATTAGAAGGAAATGCTGGAAGCTTGTTTGATTCTTTTTCTGAATAGTTTAATTCTGGAAGTTCAGGCAATTCTGGAAGTTCAGGAAGTTCTCCCAGTTCTTCCTCCCCCTTTTCTTTTTTATTAAACCAACCCATTTTATCTATTATAAATATATATTTTATATAATATAAAGCAATATATAGTTTAAAAATTCTTCTACATCAATTTATTTAATTTAGAATACCCACCGAAAGATATTTAATTGAATTTTTTTTATATTACTTATGCAAGATAAATTTCTTAAAGAAGTCGTGTCAATTGTAGTTGATAAACAGTCAGATAGGATTGCAGATCTCATAAATAGCAGGAAGCATGTAAACGAGTTCATTATAGCAAAAAAAATGGGCCTTACTATCAATCAAACAAGGAATATTCTGTATAAATTATCTGATTATGGACTTGTATCTTCTATGAGGAAAAAAGATAAGAAAAAAGGATGGTACACTTATTTCTGGAAAATTGAAATTTTTAAGTCATTTTTGTTTTTGGAAGATGTTGTAAAAAAGAGAATGGAGTTAATAAAAGACCAAATTAAAGAAAGGAGGGCAAAAGTGTATTATTTTTGTGATATTTGCAATACTGAGTTTAGTGAAGAGGAAGCAATGGTTAAAAACTTTACATGCGACGAGTGTGGAAAGGTATTTACTCTAAGAGATAATACTCCCATCATAAAAGATCTCCAGAAAAATCTTTCTAGACTAGATAATGAGCTTAAAATAATTCGGGAAGAAATTGAGATAGAAAAAGTAAAGTTGGATAAGCAAAAAATTAAAGAAATTGCTAAACAAACTAAAAAAACTAAAAAGAAAAATAAAGAAGCTAGAATAGCAAGACAAAAAAAGGCAAAAAAGGTCGTTAAAAAAAAGATTAAAAAGGCAATTAAAAAGAAAAACCACAAAAAAATAAAAACTAAAAAAACTGTTAAGAAAAAGAAAAAAAAGAGATAAATAAAAACCATGGCTTATATTTATAGAATTAATCCAGAGAGAAAAAGAACATTTTGGAATTTTAATGTTACTTTAACCCTGATTTTGATGAATGTTATAGTTTTTATTACCGCTTTGATTTTAGTGTCAATATATCCTAATTTTATAGAGTCTATTGCATTAAAACCCTCTAATATTTTTCAAGGAAAATATCTTTGGACATTTTTAACTAGTATGTTCATGCATGCAGGATTTTTCCATTTGTTTGTTAATATGTTTTCTTTGCTTTTTGTTGGAAATTTAGTGGAAAAGCTTATAGGCAGAAAAAGATATTTTTGGTTTTATATAATTTCCGGACTTTTTGCAGGTTTGTTTTTTGCAGGGATAGAATTCTTTTTTCAAAGCAATCCTGATGTCGCGGCAGTTGGAGCTTCAGGAGCTTTATTTGGAATTATAGGGTTATTAATGGTTCTAACTCCCAATTTGCCTGTTTATGTAATGTTTATACCGATCCCTATAAAAATTAAATACGCTGCTCCTGGAATTTTAATTGTTTTATGGCTTATTTCTATAAGTCCTACACTTTTTGGAGGACAGCAAATACTAATAGGAAATACAGCTCATTTAGGAGGTTTAATATTAGGAATAGCATATGGAATTTATTTAAGGAATAAATATAAAAACAAAGCGCGCATGATAAGTAAATATTTTAGCTGATTTAATTTTATATAAAATATTAAAAAAATGAAAAAGAGGATAAGAATTAATAACAGGGTGTCTAAAAAAAAGAATAATTTTATAATTGAAAATTATAAAGCTTCTTGGAGTTATTTAAAGGAATCTAAAAAGTTTATTTATTGGATTATTGGTTTATTCTTTTTTTTCACTTTATTTGGATATTTTATTCAGCCTCCACAAGTTCTTTATGATAAAATTATCGAATATTTAAAGCAATTAATTAGCCAGACAGAAGGAATGTCGCAAAAAGAATTAATTTGGTTTATATTTTCTAATAATTTGAATAGCAGTTTTTTTGGATTAATTTTAGGATTCTTTTTTGGAATTTTCCCTGTAATGGCTGCTATAGCAAATGGATATATGCTTGGATTTGTAGGAAGAATGAGTGTTGCAACTGGAGGAATTTCTTCTCTTTGGAGAGTATTACCTCATGGAGTTTTTGAGTTGCCTGCAATTTTTATGGCTTTAGGGCTTGGATTGAAGCTGGGGGCGTCATTTTTTACATTGATTATAGATTTCTTTAAGTATTATTCTAGAAAGAATAGGTTGATTATGATTATTTTTGGGGTTTTATTATTTCCACTAACTATTTTAATTTCTTACATTTTTGATTATAAATTAAGATTATTTAATAAATGGAAATTTTCTCAAGTTCTTATTAATTCTTTGAGAATTTTTCTATTTATTATTATTCCCTTATTGATTATTGCAGGGATTATAGAAGGAAGTCTGATTTTTTTGTTGAAGTGATGAATTGAAATAAGATAATCTTCATGCCACCAATCTTTGACTGGTGGTTCTTGACAAAAATAAAAAGAAAAATCTTAATCTTTTAAATCGCTTATTCCGAGCATTATGAATAAAAGGCCAATCATAATCACGAACCAGATTAAACCGCCCTTCAAAAAATACCAGGCTGGACTTAAAAAGTTTAGATTTATTCCCCAGAGGCTCCAAGCCTGAACTGAAGAATACCATGCTACTAATATGGTTCCAATTAGCAATATTAGTCCAATGAATAACTCACTCCATTTGTTCATATAGGGGATATCTTTTTTTTGTTTAAAAATATTGTGTTTGTTAAGTATATTGATTTTTTTACGACTGGAGTATAGTGATTAAATATAATTGAAAAATTTATTAATATGTTAATAAAAGTATTTTTAATCGAGAAAAGCACCCGCTACTATTATAGGAAAAACTATAGTGGCGTCTGCAAAAACTTTTACTGTATTTTGCTTATCTTTTATTTTTCCCCATGAAACCGCTTCATCTGGAGTTGCTCCTGAATCACTCCCATCAAATTCTTGGGCAGTATTAATATAAACTGCATAATCTGCTCCATCTCTAAATAGATTTGTATTACATACTGTGTGTTTTACAGTTCCTGCCCCTAAAATTATCATCCCTGTTTTTTCAGCTTGAAGAGTATAGTCTATCAAATCCATTAAGTCTTGAGTTACATCTACTTCGAATTCTTTGTTTGATTGTTTAAAGAAGTAAACCATATCTCCTAAAGAGCCGTCTAAGGGAGCTGGAATGAACATTGGAATATTATTTTTTTGTGCTTGATAACAGATAGAACTCTCATCATTTATTTTTTCTCCGAATTTTTTAGAAATATAAGAAGCAGTTATTGTTTTTCCATTTTTTTGCTCCTCTAAAAGCTCCTTTAAAATAGGATTTGTCCATTCTTCAAATAAGCAATATCTGTCATTAGGGACAAAAATATTTCCTGTTCTGTTAATTCCATTTTTTCTTAGTTCTTTCCCATCTGCATTAAATTTTCCCAATATAAACGGCTTTATACATTTGATTATATCCTCTTCTATTCCTGCTGTTGTTGTAATTAAAACATCGACAAATTTATTTTCAACCAGATATCTGATTATGTCTCTGTTTCCAGAAGTATTATTGCCTGAAGTGTAAGCAAGATATATCTTTGCTTTATTTTTTCTCATCTCTCTAATAATCTCTATAGCCTTGTATAATTCTGATGCCTGAAAACCAATTGATTTGTAAGATTCTATGAATTCTTTTAGAGAGAAATCTTTATTAAAATCATGACCTTTAATTTCTATCCCCTTTACATCTTCAGCTTGTTTGAAGATAGCTTTTTTTGCTTTCTCTAATTTTTCCTTAATATCCATGATTTTAAGTATTTTTTTGGGTTTAAAAAGCTGTCTTATTTAATAATTTTTATAGTTATATTGTCTTCATAAAATTTAAATAGATATTATTTGTGTCTTGTGGATGGAAAACGAGGTTGATTCTGGTCAAAAAATCATTATTGAAGATACTTTAGATTTTGGAGCTCTTGCTGACTCTGCAAAAATCAGAGAACCGCAAAATGGCTCTAGAAAAAAAGAAAAAGAAGAGGAAAAACAATTGCAAATAATTGATGTTTTGAAGATTTTTTCTCCTGGAACCGGATTGAGATCTGCTGTTGATGATATTTTAAGGGCAGAAATGGGTGCGTTGATAGCTATAGAGAACGAGAAAATTTACGATATCATAGAAGGAGGATTTAGAATTAACTGCAAATTCACTCCTCAAAGATTGACTGAATTGGCAAAAATGGATGGAGCAATAATAATTTCTAAGGATTTGAAAAAAGTCCTTTATGCTAATACTCTTCTTGTTCCAGATGTCAGTATTTCAACAAAAGAAACAGGAACTAGACATAAGGCCGCTGAAAGAGCTGCAAAACAAACTAATACAATAGTGGTAGCTGTTTCAGAAAGAAAAAACAAAATCACGCTTTATTACGGGGACATTAAATATGAAATAAGTTCCGGTTCTGAGGTTCTTAGAAGAGCGACAGAAACTCTTCAAATTTTGGAAAAACAAAAAGAAATTTTTAATGACTTGCTAAATAATTTGAATGTTCTTGAAATTACAAGTTCTGTAACTATATATGATGTTTGTTCTGTTCTGCAAAGAGCAGAAATGGTGAAAAGAGTTGCAACAATGGTTAAAAGGTATTTGATTGAGCTTGGAAAGGAAGGAATAATTGTCAGCATGAGACTTAAAGAATTGACTAAAAATTTAAACAAAGAGGTAGAAATGATATTAAGAGATTATTTTAATTCAAAACATACAAGAGCGTTAACCATTCTTTCTGGTATGAGCTTTGATTTTTTATTAGAAATTTCAAATTTATCTAGAATGTTGTTTGATGAAACTCATGATAAAACAATTTCTCCAAAAGGATATAGGATTTTAAGCAGAACAAATCTTTTAGATAAAAGCTCTAGATCATTAATAACCAACTTTAAGACTTTAGATAAAATACTTAATGCAAGCGATGAAGAGCTTCTAAAGGTTTTAAAAAAACAAGGGTTTGTAGACTTATTCAAACAGGAATTAGAATCAATAAAAGATAAAATTATGACTGGAAAGACGATATAGACAAAATTTAAATATCTCTCTTTTCACTCTTAAAAATGCTTACAAAAGAACAAATCAGTGAAATAAAAAAACATCTGGAAAAAGCGCAGAATCCTTTATTTTTCTTTGATAATGATCCTGATGGTTTGTGCAGTTTTTTATTGTTAAGCAGATATTTAAATGAAATTAAAGGCGGTGTTAAGGGCGTGGCTGTTAAATCTTTTCCTGAATTGGATGAGAGCTATTTTAGGAAAGTTCATGAGTTAAAAGCAGATTATATCTTCGTATTAGATAAGCCTGTAATTTCTAATGAGTTTTTTAAGTTAGTTGAACAGAATAATATTCCTATAGTTTGGATTGACCACCACGAACTCTCTCCTAATTTTTCTGTTCCGGGTTTTGTTCATTATTATAATCCTTTGTTTAATGAAATCCCTTCAAATGAACCTACAACAAGACTATGTTATCAAATAAATGACAACAAGAGAGATTTATGGATTGCAATTGTTGGATGTATTTCTGATAGTTTTTATCCTGATTTTTATCAAGATTTTTTGAAAGAGTATCCTGATTTGTGCATAAATTCTAAAGATGCATTTGAAATTTTTTATAAATCAAATATTGGAAAAATAGCAAAGATTTTTAGTTTTGCGCTTAAAGATAGAACTACTAATATAATCAGCATGATAAAATTTCTAAAAGAAGTTAAGACTCCTTATGAAGTTTTAGAAGAGACAAAAAAGAACTATACTATGCATGCTAGATTTAAACAAATATCTCAGAGATACAGAAAATTAATTGAAAAGGCAAAAGCTGTGAGCTACTCTGGAAAACTTATATTCTTCCAGTATGGGGGGGACTTAAGCATAAGCTCTGATTTGTCTAATGAATTAATTTATTTATATCCTAACAAAATTGTGGTGGTTGTTTATGTTTCTGGAATAAAAGCCAATATTTCTATTAGAGGAAAAAATGTCAAGCCTATTGTTCTTAAAGCAATAGAAGGATTAGATGATTCTTCTGGTGGCGGGCATGAAAATGCAGTCGGTGCTAAAATAAAATTAGAAGACATTGAAAAATTTAGGGAAAAAATTTTGAAACTTATTAGTGATTAAAACATTTTTATATCTTTTATTTTTATATTCTCTAAAATAGAAAAGTATTAAAAGCCAAGATTTTTTGAAGAGATATGGATAGGCACATAAAGAGCATGAGGTGGAATCTATATGACAAATTTAGTGTGAACTGTCCTACTAAATACACTTCGATTTAATTCGCATCTAAAAACGATTCGAATTGAATGGGGGTTGATTCTCTTTGGTTTGAGTCGTTAGAAGGTGGCGGGTTTATTTCGAAAGTTTAAAAGATGGAAGAAAAACAAAAAATGGATAAAACAGTCGAGAAAGAACTCACTTCATTGATTGAGATGACTCTAAAGCTGGAAGATGAGTTAAACTTAGTCATAGGATTTGATTAATGAAAAAAAGAAGTTAATCCTAAAAAAATCCACTATCTTTAGATAGTGGTTTGTTTGTAGTGGATTTTTTGGGAATCTCAAAACCAAAACAAACCACACACTTTAGTGTGTGGTAAAACACAAGGTTTTGTGATAAAATAGACTTACTTATTAACATCTAGTATGATCTAGCGAAATAAACTATATATAAAGCTTCTTTATCGCATAGAATACATTTTTTACCCTTTTTGGATATTTCCTCTGCAATACACCTGGAACCAGCACCCTTTGTTTTATCTTTAATAAGTTCTTCACATTGAATATCCCCACAAAATGGAGCTAATGCAATTTGTTTGTTTTTAACTACTTTTAAAAATTCATTCCAATCTGAAACTTTTTTAATGCTTGAATCAAGAAATTTTTTAGCTTTTTCGTAAAGAGAGCTTTGAATCTCTTGAAGGGTTTGTTTTATTTTTTTATCTAAATTACCTATTTTTATAGATTCTTTTTTTCCTGTATCCCTTCTCACTATAATTACTTCATTATTTTCTAAGTCTTTTGGACCTATCTCTATTCGTAGAGGGATTCCTTTTAATTCATATTCTGAAAATTTCCATCCTGGAGAGTATTCTGTTCTCTCATCAAGTTCAGCTCCTAGATTTTTTAATTTTTTCTCCAGCTCTCTTGCCATTTTTAAAACTTTTTCTTCTTTACCTTTTATTAGTATAGGAATTATTATTATTTTTAGAGAAGCAATTGCGGGAGGGAGAACTAGACCTTTATTATCTGAATGAGTCATGGCTATTGCTCCTATTAATCTTGTTGAGAACCCCCAAGAATTCTGCCATGGAGTCTGTATTTGTTCGTTTTTATCTAAATAGCGAATATTAAATGCCTTTGCAAATCCCTGCCCTAAATTATGAGAGGTTCCGCATTGCAGGGCTTTTCCATCCGGCATGAATGCTTCAATTGCTGTAGTGTATTTGGCTCCTGCAAATTTTTCTTTATCTGTTTTTTTCCCCTTTATTACAGGAAGAGCTAAAACATTTTTGCAGAGTTTTTCATATTCATCAAGAATTTCCCAGACTTCTTTGTCACATTCTTTTTCTGTTTCATAAACACAATGTCCTTCTTGCCATAAAAATTCTCTGCTTCTTAAAAATAATTTGCAATCAGAAACTTCCCAACGAACAATATTGCACCACTGATTTATCTTAAGAGGAAGGTCTCTCCAAGAACGAATCCATTTTGAGTATGCATCATACATAATTGTCTCGCTTGTAGGACGAAGAGCTATTTTTTCCCCCTCTTCATTTTTTTCCAGCCAAGCAACTTCTGGAATAAATCCTTTGGCATGCTCTGCTTCTTTCTTGAAAAAAGATTCTGGAATAAATAAGGGAAAATATGCATTTTTTACTCCACGTTTATTTATGGTCTGATTAAAATTTTCTTGAATTTTTTCCCAAATATAATATCCCTTTGGCATTATTATCATTGTTCCTTTTACAGGCCCAAAATCTGCTAATCCTGATTTAATACAGACTTGGCTATACCATTCAGGAGTATTTTCTTCTTTCTTTACAGTAATTCCTTCTTGGTTTTCTTTAGATTTATCTTCCATATAAAAGAACTAGTAGAAGCATTTAATAAATTTTTGCAATTCAATTAACTAGTGTTCCATTAAGCTTTTGCTCTGCAATGTTATTAATTGCTTCTTTTAGATAATTAGATTCAAGTGCAAAACCTAGGTTTTCCCCCCCGCCAATTTTGAAATTATTTATTCCTATAACCTTTCCTTCTTTATTAATCAAAGGACCTCCTGAATTCCCTGGATTTAGGGCTGCATCTGTCTGTATATATGCATTAATATCATTTGGACCTGGCCTGTCTATTGCAGAGACTATTCCTTCTGAAACTGAAAATTGCAATCCTAAAGGATTTCCAATTGCTATAACTTTTTCTCCTACACTTACATCGTCAGAGTTTGCGAGTTCTAAATAAGAGCCTGTTTCAGGAGTTTTTAGTAATGCTATATCTAAATCTGCATCATATCCTATGAATTGCGCCTCTAATGTTTCTTGATTAGAATTTACTATTACAACTTTTCTAGCTCCTGAAAGAACATGGGCATTAGTTACTACATATCCATCTGGAGATATTAAAAAACCTGTTCCTTGAGCAATATCTGTTTTTACTGTTACAACAGAGTTTATAGAATTGCTTATTACTCCTGAGAAATCAGAGCTTGCACTTGCCTTTATTTCATTCACTTTAACATCAATAGAGCTTATAGTATTCCCTAAAGATTGTCTTGTTTCTAGGATATTTTCAGTCAGTTCATTTATTTTTGTCTGAGTGTCTGTTTCTAACTCATTTACTTTTGAATTCATATTTGAAATAGTATAATCTATTTTTATAAATAGAACGTAGAAGATAATACTATTTGCAATTAAAACTACTAAAATTACAGCACTAAAGCTCCAAACAATTTTCCTATGATGGTTTTTTTCTATTTCCATTTTTCTCTTTTGTTAATGTTATATAAATAGGAGAATTAATATATATAAAAAACTTTGTAAAATGTAAGATTTAAACTTCAAAGTTTTTTAATACAGAAAACAAATTAAACTACTGCCTTTAGGCAGTAGATAGTTGCTTTGCAACTATCTGTTGTTTTCTGTATCCTAAAAACCCAACGAACAAACCACACACTTTAGTGTGTGGTAAGACGAGAGGGTTTTTTTGATAATCAAACAACCTATATAACTAGTGAAATTGTTTGATACAGCAAAATGCTATAGATGGTAGATTTATTAAACTCGATAGATTTTGGGCTCATCGTTCAATGGATAGGATAGTAGGTTTCGGCCCTATTGATGGAGGTTCAATTCCTCCTGAGCTCATTTACTTCAAGGGCGACAATGCGGGTTCGTGATCCCACCTGCCTCCTGAGCTCACTCACTTCAAATTCTTTCATTAAATTCTTAGAACTATCACAAGATTTTTATACATCCTTTAATTATTACAATCATGAAAAAAAGGGGAATTAGAAAATTAGTTTTAGCTGTTATAATAATTCTTGTTTTAGTTTTATCAATTTTTTTGGCTAATTATTTTAATTTGACAGGAAAAGTAATTGAAGCATTTTCCTTTAAAGAATATTCTTCAGCTGGGATGGATAATATTCAAGTAAGGCATGTTATTTCATGGGGCAAAGGACAAGTAACTCCTGTTAATGGAGAATATTTTCTTATATTTTTCGGGCGTTATACAAACCATCCTGGAAATGATTATGCTTATTATTCATGGCAAGGAGGAGAGGAAAATAATTATGCAGACTACGAGATTAAACAAGAAGATATTCTTTCTTTTTCTACTTATACAAAATCAGGTTCACCTGGATGCGGGATTGATATTAGATTTAAAAAATCAGGGGACCAGCCTGGTTTTGATTTACGAACAAAAAACCCTATAGACCAAAATGGAAAAAAAGCAAATGAAGGAAATTCCGAGAGCATTGGAAAATGGCATAAAAGAACAATAGTTCTGCCAAGTGATACAGTAGGAAGAAAAATCAATAAAATAAATCTGGCGCAAATAGAAGATAAAGATTCTGGAACTTTTGAGTGTTATTTTGATGATATTAAGATAACAAACCCAACAACAGATGCAATTGCAACACCGGAATATAATGTCTATCTGAATGTTGAAACAACAAAAGATGAATATTTATTGGGAGAGAAAATATGTTTTTCAGGAGATGATTCTTGTGAAGAACAAAGAATAGAAGAACCTCCACCAGAACCCCCTCCAGTCGAACCAACATGTACAGATGATTGCACTCCAAACTCTCGTCGCTGTTGCGCTCAGCCTTCAAATTCATATATCCAAAGCTGTGGGAATTATGATGGTGATTCTTGTTTTGAATGGGGAAGCTGTGGTTCTTGTTCTTCCACAGATCCAATAGTCAGATGTGTAAATGTAAGGGGAATTGATAAATGTTGTAGATATAATGTATGTTATTAAGAAGAATATAAAATGAGAAATAAAAAATTGATAATTTCAATGATTTTGATGTTTTTTTTAGTTGTATTTATCAATTTAATTAGTGTTAGTGCAGAAGAACTATTTACTCCTCAAAAATACAGTTTGACGATTAAATATGCTGATGAAAAATTTAGGGTTATGTCAATAGAACCCTCTTACAATGAATTTAGGAATAAAAAGTCTTTTGGCACAACTAATACGAATTTAATATTGTATTCAAAAATAGGAGACACTCTCTATACCAGTTCATTTTATTTCTCACCTTATTTATATTATGATAATTTTGGTGCAGATAATTCTGGTAATCTTGGAGGGGTTGAAGAATTAAAAGAATTTGATTTTGAGTTAGATATTCCTTATTTTGAAAATATCGGAGAAATTTATTTAAAGACAGATAAAATAATAATAGATGGTGAAGAAAAGGAAATTTCTACAAAAGAGGATGTTTCATATTTTTTTGATAGTTCTTCTGTTATAGTTAATAAAGGTAAAAAGGTCATATCTGGAACATTATCCACTCTTATTGAAACAGCAGATAAAAGTGCAGATAAAGGCGTTCAAGCGATATCTTTGCCTGATAAAAGAATAACATTGAATCCAGGAAAGAAAAAATACTTGAAGGATTTGATTAATAATCAGATATCTTCTGATCTTTCTGCTGGCGAATGGAAGATAACTGTTAGATTTTTAGTTAAAGGAAAAGTTATTGCAGAAAGTTCAAGTTTTTTTAGTGTTTCAGATTCTATTTGTGGAAATGGAATTAAAGAAGCTGGAGAAGAATGCGAGGGAACAGCTTTCGGATGGAAAAGATGCTCGAGTTTTGGGCCATATGATTCTGGAAGTTTAAAATGCACAGCAGGTTGCAGAGTGGATAAATCTGAATGTGCTATTTGCGGGAATGGAGTTAAAGAAGGAACAGAAGTTTGTGATGGTGATACAAATTGTGGTGCTGGACAAGTTGGAAAAAAGAAGTGTATAAATTGTCTGAGTGTTGATAGTACTTTTTGCAGAAGTCCGCCTCCAGCAAGAGGCAATGAATGCCCTACAGATGGTTGTATTTCTTATGGAGGATATACAGTTCCTGGAGCTATTTATCGAACTCCTGCTAAATGCGTAAATGGATATGTACAGCGTATTTGTTCACCATTTGGAGGCATTGGAAGAGCGGCATGTTGTTTGGATAAAAATGTATGCAATCAATTGGGAAGGTGTGATTATAGGGGATATTAAAATGAAAAAAATATTTTTAGTAAATCTTGTAATGATTCTTTTAGTCATGGTTTTAAATATTAATATTGTAGATGCGTCTATATGTTCAGATGGAAAGACAGATGCAACATGCATTGCAACAGAAACATTGCCAGATGGAAAAGTTGGTGTTGATATTGTAACAATGACAGGAAACCCTGATTGTTCTATGCAATCATGTGTTATTAAAAAACATAAAGGAATTTTTGAAATAAAATCTGAATTAGGAGAGTTTACTAATTTAGAAGGAGGAGTTTTAGAAATTGGTGATGCATTGAAATGCAACCAGTTAGAAAATCTTGGTGCATGTTCAACTGTTGATGATTTTTATTGCAGAGATTTAGATGTCACAGGCAAAAAAGCAAAGAGGATTGGCTATTCATTTTGCACTCGTGGAGATAAAGACGCTTTTCATTTTGAATTTTCGTGTGTTTCGGGTATACAAATAAGTGTAAATATTAATGAACAACTAAACGGGATTGAACTAAATGGGGAGATAGTAACATTAGAAGAATTAAATAATTATTTTAAGGGAATTTGTAGTTCTGTACAAGAAGAAAAACTAATTATTAATATTCTTGAACCAAAAGACGACCCTAATTTTTTGAATCCGATAACCCCTCCTTTCAGCATTAAATTTAGTATTCAATCTTCTGAAGGAGGAGGGGTATATTTGTCGAGAACAAGATATAAATTTGTTAAAGAATCCGGAGAAGAAACAAAATGGTTTAATGCCCCTTGGTTTGATATTTGCACAAAAGACTGCCAAAAAATAGGAGGAAATCCATGCGAATGTTTAGTTCAAGATGAAAATTTGTCTCCTGGAAAATATACATTGATTATAAAAGGGGAAACAAGAAATGGAATTGAAGGTCAGGGAAAATCAAGTTTTGTTATAGAAGACCCCTGTATTCTTTTAGATAAAGGAGGTAATGTAAGATTTAGAGTGACTTTTGTTGCTTCTGATAGATTAACAGTAGATGATTTAATAGATTATGCAGGGCTTATAGTAGATGATGGCTTTCATACAATTCAACCATTCGCGAATAATAAAGAAATATTTGAATTTTACTATAATGAAAATCTTGTTCCAAGCAGTGAATTAAAATTTACTTCTGATATTGGAGGGCATCTCTTGAACTTAAAAGGCGAGCGAGAAATAAAAAAAAGAGGCTGTGAAGCAAATAATATTATTTTTTTAGATCCAAGTCAACACCCAGGATATACACAAATGAGGGGGGTAATTTATCTTGGGAAATATTTTAAAGGAGATGAGGGTATTATTTATGAACATCCTGGTATGGATAATCCATTATCAGCAATGCATGAAGAAGGGCACGAAATTTGTAAATTAAGTGACGAGTATGTTTCTAAAAAAAGAATATCGCTTTCTAGATCTATTAACTGTGATATAACTCCTTGTAATAAATGGAGTAAATATGGATTTCTTTGTATTGGGACAGATGATCCTTTAGATGAAGATGGATGTTCTTTAAGTAAATGGAAAAGATCTTCTTATAATAGTATAATGAATAATCCATTTGAATCAGGTGGAGAAAAATTTAATATGATGAGTTGTGCAAGCTGCCTTATGGAATTGGGAATTAAGACAAATTTAGATTCTGCTGTAGAAGAATGTAAATGCCTTTTAAATCCACAAAGCAAAAAATTAGAGTCAGAAAAATTAATGGGTGCTGGTTTAGAGTCACAATCTTCAGAATGCAAAACAAAAGACCCCTGTGTAGAGTTAATTAAAGATAAAGGGTGGAGTGATTGCTCATCGAATGTTGTTAGTGGTGCATTAGGATGTTGTCCTTCTGGTAGAATTTGTTGTCAGGCTAAAAAAGGAAATGCATGTTGTCCTCCACAGAGAAATAGGGCAGGAAGTCCTTGTGGGGAGTGGGATGGAATAGCTTATTGTAAGGATGGCGATTGTAAACCTGAAGAAACAAAATGTGCAGCAAAATGTTGTAATGTTGAAATGAGTTGTTGTCATTATCCAAGCGCCAAAAATTTTTGTCAATATTCTAAAAATGTAAAACCTTCAGATGATAAATGTGAACCTTGTGGAAAACTACCTGTATACTGCATAAAAGGAGATATTAAATTAAGAGACCCAAAATTATGCTGTGAAAGTGGGTATAATTGTAAGTCTGTTGGTGGGGAAGAAGTTTGTGTTCCGTCAGAAGAAAAATGTAAAGAGAAAGATAAGGTCAGTTGTACTGGTTCTGGGGAAAAATATAGAGATATGACTGTATGTTGCCTTGACAAAGAAAAATGTGCTACTCATCCAGATGGATGGCCTTATTGTTTAGATGAAATTAGGTAAACTTCATTTAATTAAATATGATCTAAACCCTAATGCCAAAAAGGTAAGCACTCTAGAAAGGAATCACTAGCTGATTTTAAGTAATATAATTCTAATTTTTGTCTTTTAGTTAATTTTTTATATGAGTAATCTTTTATTTTCTCATTATCACAATATATAATAAACATATCCATAAAAGGTTCATCTCTTTCTTTAAATAATTTGGGTAATTGTTTTTTTATCCATTGATTCACCTCTTCAGTTGATAATTCTTCTAAAGTCATCCCTTGATTCACTTCTCCAGTTGATAATCTTCCTGAAAGATAATTTTTTATATTTTTAATCCATTCATTAGAAACCATCTTTCTAGACTCTTCATCATAATTAGTTTGTATCCTATATCTAATCTCATTTATTTCAGTAGGAATTAAATAAGATCTTTGATTCACACACCCGCCTGCAGCTATTCCAAGCATTTCTGCTCCTACCAATAAGTTTGTAAGTGATCTTGGTATTTTCATAAAATTTAGAGGTTTGTGAGGTATTTAAATCTTACTATTTTGTTACTATGTAATAGTAGTTTAATTGGAGTGGAAAGGGGGAGCAGAAAGTGGGTTCATGTTGTAATCCTGGAAAATGTGCTACAACTCCAAGAGGAATTCCTTATTGTACTGATGAGAAAAGGTTCTAGTTTTATTTACCTAGATAATATAAATTCCCATGCTATAGGATGATCTTGCATACTTTTAAGTACTCCATTAATCCAACGTAACTCTAATTTTTGTCTTTTAGTTAGATTACTTAATGAAAGGCATTCTTTCCCATATATATCAGAGTATTTAACTAATACTTTCATAAATTCCTCATCTTTTTCCCTTATTAATTTAGGTAATTCATGGTTTATCCACTGGTTTTTTTCTTCTTTTTTAAGCCCAACTTCTACTGAATCATATTCGCAGCTTTTTACACTTTCAAATAAAGAGCTTTCTTTATATTCTCCTTCGAATTTTTGTCTTATTTGCGAGGCTTCGGATTCAGAAATTCTATAATTTTGTGGAATCATCGCACATCCGCTTCCAAGCAAAGCTGCTAAGCCTAATGCAGCTGTTCCAATTCTGCTGAATTTTCTTGAGGTTTTCATCTTATACATCCTCCCTGCGTTCTTAAAATAAGCAATCCAAGTTTTGAAGGATCGCCGATGTACATGAGAAATTTATCTTCTAAAGATGGATTTTCTATATTAATCCATGGAAATTTTATCCTAGATTCTTCTATCCTTTTTGATGGTAATTTGTTTAAATCTAAATCATCAATCTCCTTTTTTTCTTTTTTTGATAATAAATCATAATAGGAATTAAGGTTAGTGTAAAGGATTATAAGAGCTTGTATAGTTACCTTTTCTCTAGTTTTAATGATCTTTCTATTTACTTTGTCTTTTTCTCCTTCAATTGCCCATTGAGTTTCCCATTCATTCTTTTGTTTTTCTGAAAAATGATATCCCCTATTTTTAAGAACAGATTCTAAATCTTCTATTGTGTAATCCAATGTATATATTTGTCTTTTTGGCTCAATATTTGGTTTAGAGGGGGTACTACACCCAGCTCCAAGCAAAGCTGCCAAGCCTAATGCAACTGTTCCAATCCTGCTGAATTTTCTTGAAGTTTTCATACAATAAAAGAGAGTTTAGAATTTATAAAGGTTTCTATTTTGTAACTACTTATGAGATGTTACATACAATTTTTCTGATACTTAAACTAATCCTTTATGAATCTTAATCATAAAATCCTTGAAATCTTTTTTATTTTCCCAATAAGGATTAAGTTTTTGTTTTACCTTTTCAATAAATGGATAGTTTTTATGTAAATCTTTCCTCCAACCAAACTTGTTAAAACGATTATCTGTTAGGATAAATTCAGGAATAACTTCTGATATTTTCCATATTTCTTGATTAATTCTCCAAGGCATTTCAACATCTTTAATAATTTTTTTGAAAGTCCCCCAATACTGTAAATGCAAGAGCTCTTATGCTGTAACATAAGAAGTCATATTCTTAATAGGATTTATAAAAACCTTATTTTCCGGGGTATACATTGCCCTTATTATTTCTGTGATATAAACTATTACATTATTAAAAGGAAAATCAAGGCCCTGTAATTTCATGTTGTCAATCTTTGACTCAATGTAAAGTAAGAAACCCTACACCTACAACAACACAATATTATTGTGCATAGTTAAACAAACAAAATGAAAAAAATATTATTTATCAATTTTTTAATTTTTGAGTACTATCAAAAATCAATTTTTCAGCATTTTTTCTAGCAATTCTTTTGCTATATTATAATCGGCTCTTTTGTTGCTTAATCTCATTACTTGTCCCATTAGGAAATTTATAGCTTCTTTTTTTCCTGATTTATAATCGTTAACAGCATTAGTATTTTCTTTTATTACTTGCTCTACTATTTTTTCTATTTCTGATTTTTCTGATATTTTTAAATGTTTTTTTGCCTCTTTTATAGGAGAGAAAGATTTTGGAATAAACATATTTAAAATTTCTTTGGCTTTTAGCTCTGTAATTATTTTTTCTTCTACTAATTTAAGCAATTCTATAAAATGTTCAACTTTTATTTCTATATCTTCGTCTGAGAGCTCTTTTTTGTTGTAATTTAAGACTCTTGGGAGCTCTATGATTGTCCAAGGAATTGCTATCTTTGAGCTTATCTCTTTTATTACTTTTTCAAAGAATTCTGCTATATCTAATTTTTTTGTAAGAACTTCAGCGTGTTTTTTTTCTATCTTATGTTTTTTTATCAGTTTTTTAAGTTTTACTTTTGGGGTTTCAGGAAGAGAATCCTTTAATTTATTTATTCTTATTTTTTCTATCTTAATTACAGGAAGATCTGGATCAGAAATAAATCTATAATCTTGGGCTTGTTCTTTTGAACGCATTCTTATTGTTGTTTGCTTTTCGGGATTGAACATTCTTGTTTCCTGAAATTTTGGAAGTTCTCCTGGTTTTTGCTGTCTTTTTATTTCTGCTTCTATAGCATCTTTTATATTTTTTAATGAGTTAATATTTTTCATTTCTACTCTTTCTCCTTTTAGTTCAGGAAGAGAAACATTGACATCTGCTTTTATTCCTGAAGATTTATTTATTGCCTTTATATAATTTAAAGTCGGGATTAACTGCCTTAACCATTCTATAACTTCATCTGAATTTTTGAAATCCGGCTCTGTTACAATTTCAACCAAAGGAATTCCTGACCGGTTATAATCTATTTCTCCTGTTTCTGGGTTCCAGGCTGCAGGATCTTCTTCAACGTGAACTTCTCTTATTTGTATATTTTCAAATTTTCCGTTTGTTCCTACTGGAATTGCATGAGTTCCTGAAATTGTATTTTGGTAGCCTTTTGGGAGATCAGGCCAATCATAGTGTTTTCTCTGCCAGACTAAAGTCTCATTAATTTTACAATTTAAAATTAAGGCGATTTCTATTATTTTCTTTATTGCTGTTGAATTTGGCAATAATGGCTTTGCTCCTGGCTGTCCTGTGCAAATAGGGCAGATGTTTGTATTTGGCTTTGCAAATTTCATTCCATGAATTGATTTACATTTGCAGAATAATTTTTCATTAGTATCTAGGTATCCATGGATTTCCAATCCTATCTTTGCCATTGTTTTTTGAAGGAAGTTTGATTTATTAATTTAATTATAAGGTATCTTTTTAGAGTAAGTTTTTTATAGTTTAATTTTCTTGTTTAAGGATGAAAAATTGGGTTTGGATTGTACTTATTCTTTTAGTTGTAGTTTTATCTGTATATGTTTTTTTATTCAATTTTGAAAAAAAATCAACAGGAAATGTGATAAGCAATCCAGGATTGCTTTTATATTATACTTTTGAAGGAAATTTAAAGGATTATTCTGGAAATAGTTTGGATTTAATTAATGAACAAGAACTTATTTTTGACAGCGGAGTTATTGGACAGTCTATAAGATTAGAGGGGAATGAAGCTTTGATACTTCCCTATATTGATAAATTAAACACTCCTGATGATTTATCTGTTTCTTTATGGGTTAAAAAGCAAGAGTCTGCTTATCCAAATCCGGTATTTGTTTCTAAAAGATACTGGCAAAATTCTGGATGGTTTTTTGGAGTTAATGAAAAAACAAATGTGCCTGTATTTCAAATCTCTGATGGAACTAAATATCTAGCTGTTCCTTTTGGAGTTGCAATAAGAAATAATGAATGGTATCATTTGGCTTTTGTTTTAAATAAAGGAAAATTCAAAGCATATATCAACGGGCAACTTGTTAGAGAAGATTCAAAGACTCTTCCTCCACAAATAATCCCTAATCTTAAACCAATTCTTATAGGAAAAAATCAGGAAAATGATAATAATTACTTTAATGGTTTAATGGATGAAGTTAAGATTTATAATAGGCCTCTTTCTGATCAAGAAATAAATAAAATATTTCAGAATAGCAATGTAAACAGCACAGGAACTATTGAAAAGCCAAAAATAACGCAAAAATACACTACTTTAGATTCTAATCAAAAAAAATCCTTTTTTGGCTCGCTATTTGGATGAAATTTTAAAGAATTATTCTTTTTTATTATTGCATTATTATTAATTGGGGCTTGAAAGATTAACCCATATTTCTC
>ERZ1292629.875-Hain-H43-01um-R1-875-length-32533-cov-4_pt1 | contig 32533 bp, 31 predicted proteins | sample MGYA00564399_ERZ1292629 | MGnify/ENA primary metagenome ERZ1292629 (study PRJEB36523, sample SAMEA6512636) | groundwater metagenome | collected 2019-01-08 | study: AquaDiva: Metagenomics assemblies of 32 groundwater samples
ACGCAATCGATCGAGCGCTTGCGCACCTTCGCGCGCTTGCCCATTGCCGCCACCAAAGAGCCGCCCTACGGCTACTTCCTGGCGGAGACGGACGCGGAATGCGACGAGATGCACGAGCGCTACATGCGCGAGCTGATTCGTTGCGCCGCCCTGGCGCGGCTGTTTCGTCCGCAGGCGGATATCGTGCAACGATTGCGGGGCCAGCTCGAGCTGGGGCGCAAGGGAACGATGAACGCGGAACGATGAAGGATGAACGGAAGGCTGATGGGTGACCGCTGAAGGCTGGAATCTGGAAATGAAACAGGAATCCCTCTTGCCGCATACTGACGCCATTCCGAAGCGCACGCTGGAATGGACTCGCTACCACGGCAAGCATCTGGTGCGCTACAAGGACGGACTGGGGTACGTCCATCGCACTCTGACCGCCGACCGCGCCCAGGCGGAAGCCGCTTTCGAGCGCTATCGCGAGCAATACAGCGCGAAGTGAAGTCTGAATCTTGAAGGGGGAAACATGCAGATTACTTATGAGGCGAATTCGAATTCCGTGAGGCTGGATGTTCATGGCGAGACGCGGGCCGAGCGGGCGCTGCTCAGCCATTTTCAAGAAGGCCACGTCGCATTGCTGTGCCAAGGGCAATTCAAGGATGACGGCGTTCGGGTCTTCATCCGCGAGAAATCGATGGGGGAGCATAAGGCTGAGATCGCCGATGAATTCGGGCGGAAGAAGATGCTCGAGCGGCGCCGCGCGAAGAGGCGCAATCGGAAATGACGACCGCCGCCCAACCCGACAGCCGACACCCGAAACCCGAGAGCCGTTCTGCCGCCCAGCGGCTCCCCGGGCATCTGCTCAAGGCATTACACGCCGAGTGGCGGAAGTTCTCGCCTGGACTGCAAGGCAGTGACGAGTGGCAAGTGACGAGTGACGAGCCAGACCCGGAACGCGCGCTGCGCCTGGCGTGGACGAATCAGGTTCTGCAATCTAAAATCCAAAATCTAAAATCTAAAATCGAGAGCTGGTCAGAACTCACGGTCGGCCAGGCGAGATATCTGCTCAAGAAGATGCGCGCCGAGTTGGGCGAGTCGCCACTCAATGACTACATCGCGCGCGCCGCGCTGCGCCTGTTTGGGTCGGGCTGGAATGAGGCCTTGGCGGAGCGCATCGGCCAGCGCTTCCATCGCGGCCCGGAAATTCAAGCCCTGGAATTCTGGCAGAAGAAGGCGCTCTTCGAAGAGCTGGTGGGAAGGATGGCGCGGCAGGACCAAGTAGCGCCGACCTCCGCTTCTGAGGTCTGCGGCACTTCTCAGCCCTCCGCCAGCGCACTGGCGGCGCGGACGGAAGCCCTGCGCATGGAAATCGTGAGGCAGAAATCATAAAGGCGATTCACCGCAGAGGCACAGAGACGCCGGATCGTCCAATAGAATGCCCCGCGCGGCGGCGGGAAGGGGTCGTCAGGCGATGAAGAGCGGGGGGCAGGTGTCAGGGGAGGTATCAGGGGCCGGGTGCCAGGAGAGGAATCAGAAACCATCAGGGAGGCCGTGGCGTGAGCGAAGCGGGTAGCGCAGACCTCCGCTTCTGAGGTCTGCGGCTTGTCGGCCGGAAAGAAAGAGCCGCGGACCTGAAACCCGCAGGTCCGCGCTACCCGCTGCGGGTTGTTGACAGCAGGGTGCGCGGCGGGCGAAGAACCCGATATATTTTGTGCCGGACATGCGGCCAGACGTTTCGCACCTCCCAGATTGTCATAGCAAGAAATTCATCGACCCCCTTGGACTTCACAAATTTTAGATGTATACCTAAAGATGCGAGGCAATTCCAAGCCCGACGAGTCGCGCGGCAGAAAAATTTCAATTCGCAGTTGATCCGACCGCGCCGCTCAGAATGACAGTGGACGAACTGATGCGGAGAATCGTTGCGGCGCATGGCGGGGTTCGGAAGGTTGCGGCGCGTGCCGTCGGCATCAGCGCCGCCACAATTTTGAATCGCCTGAGGGCGCGCAATCCGAAACCCGAAACCCGGATTCCGGCACCCGAAGTTGACAAAGTTCGCCGCGCGGAGGATTCGGCAGCCGCCGGAAAGGCGCCCGGCGATCATGCGGAGTCAGCTCCCCTCGCTCCGCGCGGCGAGGAATCGTAGGTTGTAGCGCAGACCTCCGCGGTTGAGGTCTGCGGCTTGTCGGCCGGAAAGAAAGAGCCGCGGACCTGAAACCCGCAGGTCCGCGCTACCCGCTGACGAGTGACGAGTGACAAATGAAAGATTCGCCGGATGCCTGAGAGCCCGGCGAAGATGGCCCACTGGACCTTCGAGGGACCCGGTGAGCTGAGGCGGCGGCGGCCCCTCGAACGTCGCCGACGCCTTTTGGTCACGACCGAAAACCGAAAATCCGTCGTCCCCGCGGAAGCGGGGACCCAGAAGTTGGATTCCCGCCGCCCCCCGGTTAAACCGGGGGGCGGGAATGATCAGGGCTCCCCCTCCCACGCCGAATTCCGCCTGATGAATCGCATTCATCGGCAATGGGGCGCCGCCATTGACGCGGCCTGCCAATACTCCAGCGTCCCTCGTGCCTTTCTTGCCGCACTGATGGCGCTCGAATCGGGCGGCGACCCTGCCGCGAAGCGCTTCGAGCGGCACGTCTATAACAAACTCATCAACGTCCAGCGCGGATTTGCCGACCACTATGGCGCGCTCTCCCACGGCGAGCTCAAGCGCTTCTCGAACGATGGCATTCGCAATTTCGCGACCAGTTGGGGTTTGACCCAGGTGATGGGTTACCACGTTGCCCGCCGTCCCGGCGGGATCGAATTGCTCATCAATCCTGAGACGCATCTCAAGTTCGCCCTGGGCATGCTGGCGGAATTCGCCGAGCGTTTTGGCCTGAACGCGACCCAGGAATTCGCCGAACTCTTGCGCTGCTGGAATACCGGCGCGCCTTATGACGATCCCTCAACGCCGCGCATCGAGGGCCGCACGCACGATCCGCATTATGTCGCGAACGGCCTGCGGCGGATGGAGATCTACAAGCGGATATTGAGCGGGGGAAACAAGGCGTCAGGAGAGAAGCCGGTCGCGATTTTCGCCACGCTGGGAGGTCAGACCTCTTGAAGGAATTTCTAAAACAGCTTTTCAGTGATGCTCCAGGGGTGAGCTTTGGCCGCGCCGCGACGGCGGTCTGTCTCGTCGCCGGCATCGTCTGGGTCACGCGCGTGGTGTGGATTACCAACGCCCTCCCAGCGCTCGATGGCGTGACGTTTTGGGCGCTCTCGTTCTACGTGGGCGGAAAAGCCCTGGGCAAGGGCGCGGAAGTATTGAGCGCGTTCGCGCTCAAGCAGTCAGCCGTCAGCAGTCAGCAGACAGCAGAGAAGGGTCAATGAATTCTGGGATTCTGAACTGGGTGCGGGCATGGATCATCAGAAACGCCGCCGCGATCATTTTCGTTGCGCTCGGCGTTCTCGGCGTCTCGGCGGTCTTCTTCGGCTGGAAAGCTTCGCTCGTCCGCAACGCCCAACTCGACTTGCGGATCGAGCAAAAAGAATCTCAGATTTCAAATTTGAAATCTCAAATTGCCTCAGCCGAAAGCCGCGCTGATGCCAGAGAGCGTCGAGTGAAGGAGTTGGAAGCGAGAGAAGAGCAGCTCTCAGCCCTCAGCCGTCAGTTGTCAGCAAAGCTCGAAACAGCCAAGCGTGAAGCAAAGAGACGCGAGGCGGAGCTTGCCGCGCTTCCCGCCGCGCAAGTCCATGCCCAGATCGAGGCGGAAAAGATCCCGGCATTTGCCGGGATGACTGAGGGGCAGGAGCGTGCCGCGGCGGGAATCATCCTGGCGCGGGATAACTGCCGCGAGCAGTTGGGACTCTCAGAAGCGCAAAACGAAAACTGTGAGGGCCGTGCGGCCAACTTGAAAGAACAGCTCGAAGAGCAGGTAAAACAAATTTCCAGTTTCCAGTTTCAAGTTTCCACGCAGGCGGAGGTGATGCGCCGCCAAGACGAGCTGCGCAAGCTGGAAGTCACGCGGGCGCGCGGCGCGTGGTGGCAACGCCTGGGACGGAATGCTAAGTGGTTTGGGTTAGGAGTCCTGGCGGGGGGCGTGGCCGCAGGAATTCTGGCGCACTGATTCTCGAACTGCATCGCCGCGCGGGGAGGCAAATTCGCAATGACCCTGTCGCTGATCGGGCTGTGGCTTCAGGCAGCAAGCCTCGAGCTGGGATGGATATTGGCGGGCTTTGGCGCGCTCGCCGCCGGCCTGGGAATCTTTCGCGCGGGATTCGCCCTGGGCAAGAGCGCCGGGGAAATCACGCGTACATTTCAGGAATTCGCCATGCACCACAACCAGACCCAGGAGCAGTTAATCTCCCTCGCACAAGAAGCAGTGACCGTGCTGCCGCGCATCGCCACCATCCAGGAAGGCCAAGAGCAGATGCGCATCACCATGCGCGCCATGAACCGCAAGCTCAACCGGCTGACGGGAGCCGATGAGGGGATGGAATGATGAGCCACGAGACCAAGAGCCAGGCACTGCACGAAATCGAGCGCGGCGAAATCTTGCGCTTTCTGGCCGAGGTCTATCCCAACCCCGTCACACCCAACATGCTCATGCATCATCTGGACGATTCCGCCTACTCCGTGGACGACGACGAATTGGGATTCCATTTCGCCTATCTCTTCGAGAAGGGCTACATCGCCCTGGAGGAATTTGCGCGGCGCGCTGGCGAGAAGCGCCGCATCAGGTGGGTCAAGATTACGGCGCGCGGGATCGATCGGATTGATAACCGGCCTCCGGAGAGCGATGGAGTGAGGATTTGATTGAGAATTCAGCCCACAAGAATCGAGCAGCTGGACGCGAAGCATCCCGGCCTGCGGCTGGACGTGGACTTGATGCTCGACAAGCAGGCCACGCTCGAGGCCATTGCCGCGCTGGTCAAGGAAAAGACCGGCGAGACGCTGAGCATTCAGACCATCTCGAATTACAAGCAGCGGCGCTGGCTGGCCAAGAAATTAAGACTCGAGGAATTGCGCGAGATATTTACGACCCTCAAGGCCGAGTTGGGCGAGGCGGCGATCTCGGAATCCACTCAGGCGCGCCTCTTCGAGCTGGTCGACCAGGCCATGAGAAGCGGAGCCGCACTCGATCCCCACTTCCTACTCAAAGAACAGCGCCTCTGGGCATTACAGGATATCTGGAAGCAACAGAACGAGAGGCTGAAACAGAAACTCGAAATCGAGCTCGAAAAGACGCGGCGCGAAATGAAGGATTCCGTGGATGAGGCGGAGGCCAAGCTGCGAGGCGGCGAATCTCTAACGGTGGGAGACATCGACAAAATCCGCGAGCGGGTGTTTGGCCTCCCGGCCGCGAAAGGCGGCAGCGAGTGACGGTCCAAGTGGCACGGGCGAAATTGCCTCCGGTGATTGCCCTCCGGCCGTACCAGCGGCGCTGGGTCGACGATCCGGCGCGCTTCAAGGGTGCGGTGAAGTCCGCGCGCATCGGTTACAGCTTCGGGACGGCGGTCGAGGCGGTGCTCGACTGCCTCGAGCGGCGCACGACCTGGACGGTGCTCTCTGCCTCCAAGCCGCAATCCGTGGAGTTCATTCAGGAGCACGTCGGGAAAATCAAGGAGGCGATGCAGCTCACCGCCGAGCTTTTCCAGGAGCCCTTTGCGGACGATCTGGGTAAGACCGACGTCATGGTGCAAGTCGCCAAATTTCCCAATGGGTCAAGAATCCTCGCCCTTCCCGCCAATGCGCGCACGGCGCGCGGCTATCCCGGCAACGCCATCCTGGACGAGTTCGCGCATCACGAGGATAGCTACGCCATCTGGGCGGCGATTACCAGGCAGCTTGCCCTCGGCCACAAGATTCGTTTGCTCTCGACGCCCAACGGTGAGCAGGGAAAGTTTTTCGATCTGGCGCGGGAATTTGGGCTGACCGATGGCGTTGCGCCCGCGTCGAATCCCCTCAAACTCAAGTCCTGGTCCTGGCACTGGGTCGATGCTTACACCGCCGTGCGCGAGGGCTGCCCCATCGATATCGACGAGATGCGCGACCTGATCAAGGACGACGACACGTTCAGCCAGGAATTCCTCTGCGTCTTCCTCAAGGCGGTGGGCGCATGGCTCGACCTCGAACTGATCGCGCGCTCGGAATCGGATGAAGCGACGATGGATTGGCCCGCCGGATATAAGGCCATCGGGCCACTCTATTTCGGCCTGGACGTGGCGCGCGATGGCGACCGCACGGTGATGTGGATTGACGAATTACTGGGCGACGTTTCGATTTGCCGCGCCGTCATCCGCCTGCACTCGATGCCCTTCCCGCAGCAGGAAGAAGCCCTCGGGCCATGGATCGAGATGTGCTCGCGCGGCGCCATGGATGCCACGGGCATGGGCGTGGGGATGTATGACCACCTCAACCAGGAGCATCCCGGCAAGGTGATGGGTATTAACTTCGCGGGCACGAACGATGCGGGCGTGAAGATCAAGACCGATATGGCCATCCGCATCAAGAAGCGCATGGAGCAAGCGCGCTCGCGTATTCCGCGCGACCCGCAGGTTCGCCAGGCGCTCCAGGCGATCAAGCGCGAAGCGACTTCGACAGGAGTCAAATTCGATGCGCCGCGCATCGAAGTCGATTCCGCAATCGCGGGCGGCAAGCGAAAGAAGATTTTCAGTCATGCGGATGAGTTCTGGGCCAAGGCCATGTGCGACCTCGCCGCCGAGCAGCCGGTCAGCCATCTGAGCGATGGCGCGATGATCGGCCGGGCGCGCGGGAATGAGTGGCAGCCGGAGCCCGTAGGGCTCGCTGAATTTTAGATTTCGGGGCCCCGCCTCGCGGGGGATTTTAGATTTGCGATTGCTGAAAGCTGAGAGCTGAGAACTGATGGCTGCAGTACTCGAAACAATTCGACGGTGGGTGGGAGCGGGGCCGGGCAATGGCCATGGCCGGGCGGCCGCTCTGGCGGAGCCGCAAGAGCCAAAGCAGATTCTTCGCTCCGCTCAGAATGACAACCCTGGGGATTCTTCCGTCAAGGGCATTGTGGGAACGCCCAACTGGGCGGGATGGATTCAGGATCTCGGGGAATACAACTCGAAACTCGCTCCACCCACCGCCTTCACCACTTACGAAAAGATGCGCCGCTCGGATGCGGATGTGGCTGCGGCGCTGCTCGCTTGCGATTTGCCTATCAAGGCGGCCGACCTGCAGGTTCTGCCCGGCGTGGATAAAGACAAGCCAAACTACCGCAGAGCCGCAGAGATCGCAGAGTTTGTGGAAGACAACCTGATCGGCGGGTTGGAGATGGACGTCGGCGGCCGCAAGGTTTCTCAAAGCGTCGATCGCGTGACGGAAAACGCGCTCATCATGCTGCCCTTTGGCTGCGCGGCGCATGAGCCCATCTACGCTGTCGATGGCGGCAAGATCTGCATCGCGCGTTACGCGCCACGCCTCCCATCGACGTTCTACAAATTCACTCTCGGGGCGGATGGCGAGACGCTTGCTTCGATCGACCAGCAAGGCTATTCGGCGGACGGTTGGAAGACCGCCACGCTGAGCGCCGACTCGGTCGATTTCTTCAGCTTTCAGCGTGAGGGCGCGAACTGGTGGGGCCGGTCGATTCTGCGCACTGCCTACAAGCATTGGTACATCAAAGAGCAGCTCGAACGCATTGACGCCATCGCCTGCGAGCGCAATGGCCTGGGCGTGCCGACCATCACCCAGGCCGCCAACGCTTCCAAGGAAGACCGCGAAGCCGCAGAAACCTGGCTCAAGAATCTGAGCACGCACGAGCAGACGGGATTGTCATTGCCCTTCGGATGGACATTCGCGCTCAACGGCGTGGCGGGCCGCCCGCGCGATGTTCTCCCCTCGCTGCGATATCACTCCGAAGAAATCGTTCGCTCGGTGCTGGCGACGTTTCTGACGCTGGGAACGACCGAGAGTGGCTCGCGCGCCCTGGGGCAATCCTCGACCGACTTCTTCAAAATCTCGCGCGAATCGACGGCGCGGCTGATTGCCGAGACGATGACTCAAGGCTCGATTCGCAACCTGGTGCGATTCAATTTCGGCGATGTGCCGCCCGAGCTTTATCCCTGGCTGAGCTTTCAGAACATCATGTCGCTCGATCCGGTCGAGATTCTCAAGGTGGTCGGGCAGCTCACGCAGCAGGGCGTGATCGAGATGGACGATGACGCGGAAGCCTGGGCACGCGAGAAGCTCGGCATGCCGGTGAAGGGGACGCCGCGCGCGGCGCCACTGCCGCCGCAGGGGATGGGGGAAGAAGAAAATCAAAAGGCAAATGGCAAAGGGCAAAAGGCCGAAGGCAACGATGAAGGCGGAACGCAGAACGATGAACAGAAAAATAACGTCTCGGCCTCTGACGTTCATCGTTCATCGCTCAGCGTTCATAGTTCCGAGCGAAGCTCCCGCGCATCGCGGCGCGAGCTGAAAGCCTTCGAGCAGAAAGTGGATTACGACGCGCTGCGAAGAAGGCAGGACGCCACGGCAAAGAAAGTGGCGCGACTGCTGCGCGCGGCCAAGCCCGAAGCGATTAAGCAAGCGGCGCGCATGGCCTCCATGATGCCCACGGTGCATCTCCAGGGCTTGGCGCTCCCCGCTGATCCGAGAGTGATCAGCCAGATCGAAGAGGCGGTGGGGCCCGCGTTCGATTTTGGGCGAACGTCGGTGCGGCGCGAGCGGATGAAAGCCACCGGGCGGAGAGGGAATCGGCCGGCGGTGCAGCTCGTTGAGAAATCCTATAGCGCCGGCTTCCAGCCGGCAGGCCGCCAGGATGGCGGCGCTACTCTCCTTGCAGATCGATTGAGCCGCGCCAAGGATGCTCCACGGCTGGTGGCGGCGGCGACCTGGGCGGACTTTGCCAACTGGATTGCGCCGCGAGCGATTGCGGCGGCGGTAGACGCTTCGAAGCGCGGCATTGTCGGCGAGGCATTGGCGGGGGCGATCGAGGGGGCGCTCGACGAGCTGGCCGACCGCGGCCTTGACAGTATCGGGATGGAAGCGGGGCGCGGCGCGGTGGCGGGCGGCAGGTATTCGACGCTGGCGGAATTTGATGCGGAGATCAGCCGCTATATCCGCACCGAAGCCGACGACGATCGAACGTGTGAGATCTGCAACGCCGCCGATGGCACGGAATGGAATTCGCTCGATGAGATCGACTGGCAGCCGGGCGACGATTGCCTGGGCGGAGATTTATGTCGCGGGCAAATCGTCGCGGTGTTCGCGGACGAAGGGAAGGTAACAACGCAATGATGAACGATGAACGCGGAACGATGAACGCGCTCTTGGCGGAAGAAGTTCCGACACCCGACACCCGGCACCCAATCCCTTCCATTCTGCTCGATGTTATGCCGGCGGCGGGCGCGGACGGCCTGATCGAGATCCCGATTGCCGTGACCGGGAAGTGGAAGCGCGGCGAGATGGAGTTCTCGATCACCAGCGACGACCTGGCGGCGATGGCGGCCAACTTCAAGAAGCGCAAGAACGGCGAGATCAACATCGATTACGACCATGCCTCCGAGATGCCGGAAGTGGCGCGGGGAGGTCCGGTGCCGAGCGCCGGGCGAATCCTCAAGATGCGCTCGAATGGCGCGCTCTATGCCAGCGTGGAATTCACCGCGCGCGCGCTGGAATTGATCAAGGCGAAAGAATATCGCTTCGTCTCGCCCGCCATCGGCTACGGAGTGAAAGACAAGCAATCGGGCGAGGACCAGGGGACAACGCTAACCTCGCTCGCGCTCACTAACCGGCCGTTCCTGGAGGAGCTGCCGCCACTCCGCTTATCAGAGATAAGCGGGGAAACTCGAAACTCGAAAAACGAAACTCGAACCAATCAAGCCGTCGAAGGAGCGAAGCACGATCGCATGAACGCTCGGGGGGCGGCAGGAGAAAACACCATGTTGAAACCCAAGAAGATTGAAGCTGGCGAGCATGCCGGAAAGTACGGCTGCTATGAGGGTGACGCCCTGGTTGGCGTCATGGAGGAAGCGGACCTGCCCGTTGTCCATGACGGGAGATTCTCTGACGAATCCTTCGCCGCCTTTCTGACCGACGTGGGCATCCCGAAGGAAGCGCACACACCGGACAAGCTCAAGGCAATGCTGATGGCCGGAGAAGCGGCGCAGGCACGCGCCCAGGCGGAAGACTCGCGCCGACTGCTGCTCACGGAAGTGATCGAGGGCGGCAAGGTGAACGCAGTATTCGCCGCCAACTATCTCGCTGAGCGCAAAATCACGCCCGAAGATTTCAAGGCGGGGATCGCCGCCGAGCGGCGTGTGGACGGCGCCATCCAGGCCGGGAAGCTGCTGCCCCGCCACCGGGGCGAGGGCATTCGCCTGGTGCTGATGGAGACAGACAGCTTCAAGCCTTTCAAGGCTTTCATCGAGGAAGGCCGACCATTGGTGAACCTGAACCCGAAAGGGCTGGCTGTGAGCGGCTCGTCGGGAAATGCCACTACGGATCTGGTGAACCTGGCGAAAGCGCGGATGGCGGAAAAGAACGTCCCCTACAGCCAGGCGCTTACCGAGGTCTCGCGGGAGAACCCGCAGCTCGCCCGCGAACATCGCGAGCGCGTGACGGGCGGAGAGAAGTAGTCGCCGCCGAGGCGGCGAAGTGTGAACGCGGAACGATGAACGCGGAACTCCGAATTCATCGTTCATCATTCATCGTTCATCGTTAAGGAGGAAGGAATGCCAGGAGCCACTTATGTTTTGGATAAGACCTACAAGCAGATAACGGCGGCAGTAACGAAATTCCGCGCCGTTGCCTTCGGCACCAACGACGGCGAGTGCAAGCTGCCCGCCGCCGCGAACGACGCCTGCGCCGGGATCACCCAGGAAGCGCAGGCGACGGTGGGCCAGAACGTTGCAGTCCGCGTGCTGGGAATCTCGCGCGCCTACGCCAACGGCACCATCACCAAGGGCGACTGGGTCGAGATCGGCGGGACCGCCGGCGATCTGGTCAAGGCCACGCTGACGGCCGGGACGTACACGGTGCACAACATCGTGGGCCAGGCGCTCAGCTCGGCAGCGAGCGGCGAAATCTTTTTCGTCCTGCTGACGCCCGCGCCGTGCATCAATGCGGCGTCCTGATTTTGGATTTTTGATTTTGGATTTTGGCGTCGAATCGAAAATCGGCAATCCAAAATCCAAAATTGCAACGCGGGTCCGGTCTCGAGGGGCAGTCCTCGGGATACTTCGCAAGCCGGCACGGTGCGTGCCCCATTGCCGGGGCGCGCGGGCTAACCCGCCTCGCGCGCATAAGCCGTGCTGAGCTTCGGAGCAAACCATGCCCGACATCTCTGTTGTACACATCGACCAGGCTCTGACCGATGTGTCGATTGCCTACCGGAATCTCGATTACGTGGCGGATTCGCTTTTCCCGCCGCGCCCCGTGGACAAGCAGTCCAACAAGTATCTGATCTACTCCAAGGACCGCTTCCGCGCTATCGACGATGCCCGCCGGCCCGGCGCTCGGGCCAACGAAATCGAGTGGACGCTCTCGACCGACACCTACTACTGCGAAGGCCACGCGCTCGCCCAGGCCATCCCGGACGAGCTGCGCGCCAACGCCGACGCCGCCCTGGACATCGACATTGACACCACCGAAACGCTCACCGATCTCATCTACCTGCAGCGCGAAATCCTGGCGGCGGCGAAGGCGATCAACACCACCACGTTCTCGGCGCAGCGCAAGACGGCTGCGGCCTGGGATACGTCGCCCTCAACCCCGATTAGCGACGTTGAAGCCGCGAAGGTTGCGATCATGCTGGCGACCGGGAAGATGCCGAACAAGCTGCTTCTGAGCTATCCAGTCTTCCAGAAGATCAGGAACCACGCTTCCATCATCGCTCGCGTGCAATTTGCGCAGCGCGCCCTGCCGGCCGACATCAGTTCGGCAATGCTCGCGGCGGCCTTCGACGTCGAGCAGGTGCTGGTGGCCAAGGCGATCAAGAACACCGCAAATGAAGCCGCTGCGGACAGCATGGATTGGGTCTGGGGGAAGAACGCTTTCCTGTGCTACGCCCCCAGTGCGTTGGGACTCCGCACCGTCTCGGTGGGAGCGCAGTTCCGCCTGAACATTGGCGGCGGCGGGTTCGTGGTGAAACGCTACCGCGACGAATCGCGCACGGCGGACATGGTTGAGGCCCAGCTCTATCACGACCTCAAAGTTGTCGCTGCCGGGGCGGGGTATCTGTTCGACGCTTGCATTTCGTAAGTAAAGCTCTCAGCGCTCAGCCGTCAGCTTTTAGATGGCTGACGGCTGAATGCTGAAGGCTGATGATCGAAAGGAGAGAACGATGAAACGATTCTTTGACACACTTCTGATTACCGCGCTGATTGGCGCCGCGGGCCTGTTCTTCAACGCCCAGGCCGTCGAAAGCTGGACGCAGACGCTGATGAATGATCTGGCTTCGGGCGCTTCGGCGAAGGGCGCCGGAGTGCTGCAGACGGGCGAAGTCTCAACGCTTTCGGCGGTGGCCTCGAACACAACCCTGGTTGCCTTGGTCGCAGCGCCCGCCAGCGGCCAAACCTACGTGCGTGGCATCTGGATCGAAAAGTTTGCGACATCTACGGGCGCCATTACGCTCACTTCCGGAACGACCACGACCACGGAATGCGATACGGGGGCGGCGACAGCCTTCACCATCAGCGCGGCCGCTGCACAGCTTCCGCCGTTTGGTTATCAGCCCATCGGGATTCGCATCCCGGCGGGGAAGAAATTGTGCGGCTCGACGGAAGGGACCAACACGGCGTTTCGAGTGTTGGCGCAGTAGGCGCGCGACGCGCGCACCCTGAGCCCGTTCGCTTCGCTCAGGGTTAACTTCGCGAAGGGTCTGTAGTTGAGCTACAGATTCTTCGCCCGACGAAAAACGTCGGGACTCAGAATGACAAAGGAGAAAACGATGAACCGATTTCTGAACGCTTTGCTGATTGTGGCCCTGACGGTTTTGGCTGGGGTGTTCTTCCAGGCGCGCGCCATCGAAAGCTGGACCCAGACCCTGATGACCGACGTGATCGTTGGTCCGATGGCAAAAGGGAACGCGGTCCTGCAAACGGGCGAAGTCTCGACACTCTCGGCCGCGGTGGCCAGCGCGACGCTGACTCAGGTGGTGGCCGCGCCGACGGCCGGGTCGATCTACCTGCGCGGCATCTGGATCGAGAAATCGACTACGGCAACAGGCTCGATTCTGGTGCGCTACGGCACGGGCACGAATTGTGGGACTGGCACCACCACGCTGCTCTCGCTGACCGCAGCGACGGCGCAGACTTTCCCGTTCGGCTATCAAGCTATCGGCGTGCCGGTGCCGGCGACCAAGGCGCTCTGCCTCGGCACCGATGCCGCCACGACGAGCGTGCGGGCGCTGGCACAGTAGGCGAAGCCATCAGCCTTCAGCTCTCAGCTTTCAGTTGTTGCTGGCTGAGGGCTTCGACGGGAGGTCGAAATGGCGAAATATGTAGTCGAAATTCCGGCGCCCTGGAAGGACGATCTCCACCAACCAGGCGCGGAGCTCGAGCTGACACTCGAGGAAGCCTTGTCGGCGGAACTCGTAGGAAGGGTGCGGGCCATCGAAGAGCAGAAGGCAGAAGGCAGAAGGCAGAAGGCAGAAGGAAAGACAAAAGCAGATCCTTCGCCTGCGGCTCAGGATGACAAGCCCGAGGCGCCGACCCCGAGTCCTGAACCCCGAATCCCTAATCCCGAAAAGCGCCGGAGGCGCTGGTAATGGGCTATTGCAGCGTCAGCGAAGTCGTCAAACCCTATCCATCGTTCGTGCGGAACGCTCCGGGATCGGTTCAAGACAGCGATATCGAGGGCTGGATCGAGGCATGGGCATCGAAGATTCATTCCGCCTTTCTCACGCGCGGCGTTGATCTCGATACGCTGACGCCCACTCAGCGGCAATCGGCGTTTCTCGGCTCGATCAATATGGATGGCGCGGCGGCGGATCTGGGCCAGGCGCTGCAAGGGCCCATCACTTTGCAGCCGGGGGAATTCTCGATTCCGGCGGCGCGGCGCCGCTCGGCGGAACGCATGCTCAAGGAAATTGCCGAGGGAATGCACGATGCGCTCTTCGGCCTGGGGGGCGGCGCGACGGCAACCTTTGGCGGAGTCGGCGGGGCGGAAAGGGCCAAGGAAGATACGCCCGAAGCGCTGGATGAGAACAAGAGCTTCGGGAAGAACCAAAAATTTTAGATTTCTGATTTTGGATTTTGGATTAAAAGCGCGAGGCACAGCCGTAATCGGCAATCCAAAATCTAAAATCCAAAATGGAAACATGGGCGCATTTCTCGATTTCCGGCTGAAGTGGCAGTACCAGGGCAAGTCCGGCGAGATCAAGGCCGGGCAGGAATCCCTTTTCCATCGCGCCTTCCTGAATCTTCGTCACGAGTTGGTGGACTGGGCGCCGGCATTTCAACTGATCGTGGAAGACGTGCTGGAGCCGTTCGTGGAAAAGCAATTCCAGTCGGAAGGCGCGGCGGGGGTTGACGTGGTGCGCAGCGACAAATCCAGCGGCACCGGGCTTGATTGGCAGGAGCTGGCGGAATCGACGAAGCGCGGCCGCGCCGGGACGACGATTCTCTACCGTTCGGGCTCGCTGGCCAAATCGTTTCGCAAGGGCGGCGGAGAGCATGTCGAAAACATCACGCCGCAAAAACTCCAATGGGGCTCCAGCAAGCCTTATGCGCTCTTTCATCAAACCGGCACGGGCAAAGGCTTTGGGCAGGAGCGCGTCGAGACCGGTCCTGGCACGGGGCGCGGCATGGCGATGCGCAAGATCATCGTGCTGACTGACCGGGAGAAGCGCCGGATGAGCCGCACCATGACCGGACGGATCGCCCAGGTGGCGCGACAGATCGGCTTTGGCATTGCCGGACATGACAGGATCTCGGCGCAGGAGGCGAGAAGGATCGGGAATATCCGGCTGGGGTTGGCCTAACGATAGGAAGTAGCGCCGCCATCCTGGCGGCCTGCCGGCTGGAAGCCGGCGCTACGGTGACAGATGTCTTGGACGTCGAGATGGAACGCGAATTTTACCAAGCCGCTGGTGCGGCAGATCGTCGCCATCATCCAGCGCGATCAGCGCGCCGCGCTCGACTGGGTGGGGGGGGCAAACGTGCTGCCCTCGATCGTGGAATTCGATTTGGCCCTCGTGGCCATCCGGCAATTCCCCGCACTGCTGGTGACGCCCTTGGCGGACGATTTCGCGCTCGAATCCTCCGACACGCGCCAGCAATCCGTCCGCCTGGCGGTCTCGATTGCGGCGACCGATCAGCGGCCGGGGGCGGTGGTCGAGCTGGTCGAGGATTACGTGCGCGCCCTCGATGCGGTTCTTTTGACGGTGCCGCTCACGGATTTTGCCGCAGCGCTTTCGCTGACCCTCCCGCACCTGGGAACGATCAACACCACTCCACTGGCCGCCGGGGTGGTGAAGGATTTGGTTGTCGAGGCGCACGCTTATGACGAAGCGCGAGCCTTGCGCGGCAACATCTTCGCCATGACGGCGACCCTGGGCGTGCGCGTCGAGATGGAAGAAATTTAGTGATTTTACGATTTAGCGATGAGCCGATTTGCAAATCACCAGATCATTAAATCGCTAAATCAATCAATCAAGGAGGCAACATGCCAGTCTCAGTTCAGTTTTCAATCAATGGAAGAAAGATCCACCGCGGCACAGGCTACGTTTTCTACAACGTCTTTCGCCCGGCGCCGGGAAGGCGCATCGTGCTTGACGCCGGCAACCCGCCCACGGTCACCGACCCGACCGATCCGGCGGCCTGGGCGGCGACGACCGCCTATACCCTGGGCCAGCTCGTCAAGGGCGCCAACGAATACATCCAGCGCTGCATCACGGCGGGAACTTCGGGAGCCTCCGAGCCGACTTGGGGCTCGGTGATTGGCGGCACCACGACCGACGCTACGGTGACCTGGCAGAACATCGGCTACTTTCCCGGAATCACCCGCACCAATTCCCAGCCCTATCTCGAAGATGATCAGATCCGGGACACCAACAACAATATCCAGCACTGCATCGTTCCGGGAACCTCGGCGGGTTCGGCGCCGACCTTCTCGACCGCCCTGCACGAAATCACGCTCGATGGCACGGTGCAATGGATGAATCTCGGGCCGACACTGGGAATGGGAGCGCGCGAGGGCGCGGTGGAAATCAACGCCGAGGGCACCACCGAAGCGGTCGAAGCGGACGAGGAATTCAGTCCGCTGCGACGCGTGCTCACCGCGCAGAAAGTCGATCTCTCCGCCACGTTCAAGCAGCTCGATGTCAACCTGATCGCCCGCGGGCATCCCGACGTGGCCTACCAGACAGGGACCGACGCGGCGCTGCCCTCGGGCGCGCAAGCTTTCGCCGAGCTGACCAGCGGCGGCTTAAGCGTGATTCCGACGCCCTGCCTCGCGGTCGTCGCGCCCAAGGGGGACTACTCGAATCCCTACAAGAATTACGTCTTCGAGCTTTACAAAGGCGCGGCAGAAGGCGCTCCAGGTCTCGGCTTCACGCGCACCAAGGAAAGTTCCTGGAAGGGGAAGTGGTCAGGGCATGCCGTGCTGACCCGGCTCAACAAAGACCGGCTCTGGAAGTTCTGGGAGCAGACGTAATTCGCCCTGGGCGAATTACGCCCTGATGCCGCAAGGCGGCAGAAGGGCCTCGGCAGTTCGAGCTACGGAGATGCTTCGTCCCGACCAAAAGCGTCGGGACTCAGGATGACAACCGGGGGAGGCGAGTCATGGACCAGAAAAGCAACGGCATTGCTAGGGCGGAAGATTTCAAAAAGCTGGCACAGGCCGGAGCCTGGGAGGAGGCGGAGCGCATCGTGCTTCCGGCTTCCGGCCTGGCGGTGATGTTGCGGCGGCCGCGCCCGCAGGCGTTCGTGCTGCTCGGCCGACCACTGCCGCAATCGCTGGCGGCAAAACTTCAGCAGGAGGGTGGATTCGCGCAAGCGACTGCGGAAGAATTGGTGGAATTCTCGCGTTTCTGGACTCAAGTCTTCCAGCAGATGTTTATCGCGCCGCGACTGAGCTTGGAGCCTGGCCCCGACGAGATTCATCCCGGCTGGATTCCCGAGCAAGACCAGATATTCCTAATGCGATGGGCGGTGGGCGAGGTTGCGAGCGATGGCCGCGACCTCGCCGCCTTTCGCGGCGAGCGACGACCTGCTGCTCCTGGCGCAGATGGCGGAGACGTGGCACTCGCGCCCATCGGAACTCCTGAAGTCGAACGTGGAAGCCTTCCAGATTGATCTTGCGGCGGCCGTGCGCCTCTGGCAGTGGCGGGAAGAAATGACCGAGCGGATGGGAAGGATGAACGATGAACGATGAATGATGAACTAAAGAGCGAGCGGCGGAGGCATTCCGCGTTCATCGTTCCGCGTTCATAGTTTCAAATATGGGCGGATTTGGAAATACTGTCGCGTTGTTGTTTGAAATTTCCGCCGACCCGAAGAAGGCGGAAGCGGCGATTGCCGCGCTGGGCGCGACCATCGAAACCAAGCTCGGTGTCGCCCACGGGACGCTCAAGAATCTGGGCGCGGCCTCCCTCGCTGCCGGGAAGGATTTGCTTTATCTGGGCGGGGTAGCGGCGGGCCTGGCGGCGGGGGCGCTGGCGCTCGCCAAGCGCTGGGCGGATGCGGGCACGGAAATCTTCGAGGCGGCCGAGAAGACCGGGATCTCCGCCGAAAAGCTTTCCGGGCTGCGCATCGCGGCGAAAGAAAACGAAGAAAATTTCAATGCGCTGGCAGTGACCATGGCCCGCATGGGGCGCGTGATTGCTTCCGGGTTGAGCGACCCGGCCAGCGACGCGGGGAAAACCCTTCAAGGGCTTTTCAAAAACACCGAAGAACTGCGCACGCTGGGGCTCAAGCCCGCCGAGGACCAGGTCGCCCTGGTCACCAAGAAAATCTTCGAGCTGAACTCGACCACACAGCAAAACATCCAGCTTAATACCTTTGCCGGACGCGGCTATAACGAGCTGCGCTCGACCCTTCAGGACCTGGGAACGGGGGGCTACGATCCGCTCATTGCCCGCGCCAAGCAGCTTAACCAATTCTTCGATGCTGAAGCCGCCGCGCGCGCTCGCCAGTTTCGCTTCGAAATGGCGCGGATGAAGATTGAGGTTGAATCGCTCGGCCTGGCAATCGGGGCGAGCCTCGTTCCGGCGCTGACCCAATTGGCGCTTCTTACCGAAGTCAAACTTCAGCAATCTCTCGGGAAGAATCTAGTGCAGGCGATTCGGGACGCAGGGGTAGAGCTTGGCCGCATCCAGCTAATGCTGATGTCAGCGGGCACAAGCGAAATTTTCTTCAAAGACCAACTGGATAAGGTCGAAGTGGCACTGGCCGGCGGGAAAGAAGAGACGCAGGCGCTCACCGATGCGCTGGTCAAGCACCAGGCGGAAGTTCAGGCGCTGATTGAGCAGCAAAAGAAGCAGCAAGCGGCGGGGCAGGGCGCGGCGGATTCGCAAGAGAAGGCAGCGAAAGCGACGCGGCAGCTTGCCGGCGACATGAAGGACGCCACCATCATCATGCCGCCCTTTATCAAGTTCCTCACGGATATCGAGCGGTCGCGCGCCGACGAGCGATTACGGGCGATTGCCGAAGCCATCGAGCGCATCAAGCCGCCGCAACTGCCTTTCCCAGGGGGTGGGGTGCCCGGAGCGCGCGAGCCCGCCATCCCCGATTTAAGCCCTAGCCTGCGACGTACCAACGAGACCTTCGACCAGGTCATCGCGCGGCTGAACGTCGAGTTTCCGCAAGCGACTTCCATCGCTGGGGAAGCGCTGGAGTCGATGGGGCTGACGTTTGAAAAGACGGCCCAGCGCTTCAGTGAGGGCATGGGCCAGGGTATTGCCCAGGCGATTCTTTACGGGCGTTCGGTCGGGGAAGCAATGCGTCTGGCACTCAAGGCCACCGTCGCATCGATTGGGGCGGAGGCGGTAGTGCGCGCGATTTACCAGACGGCCATGGGCTTTGCGGCACTGGCTAGTTTGAATTTCTACTCTGCGGCGATGCATTTCAAATCGGCGGCGCTTTTTGGCGCGGTAGGCGGCGCGGCGCTGGTGGTAGCGGCGGCCATTCCCGGCGCCAAGGCGCAAGGTCCTGCCGGGGCGGCGGCGGGGGGCGGAGCAACCGCAGGGCAAAAGGCAAGCCCCACGCTCGCAGGAAGCGCTGAAGAACGTTCTGGGCCGATTGTAAACGTTTATTTTTCCGGGCCGGTGTATGGCGGCCAGGAAGGCATCCGCGAGCTGGTGGCGGATATCAGCGACGCGGTGAACAGCAGTGACGTGCAACTGCACGCGACTTCGGCGAGCCTGGTAAGGGCAAGGAGTTGAACGATTTTGGATATTAGATTTTGGATTTCAGATTAGTAGCACGAGGCAGATGGTTGAATCCAAAATCGGCAATCCAAAATCCAAAATCAAAAAATGGCCTTTCCCAAGATCGAATACGGCGGCGGAACGAATTGGCTGAATTATCCCAGCCAATTCGACAATGCGGCGTGGACGAAGACCCAGTGTTCAGTGACCGGGGCAAACGCGATTGTGGCCCCGGACGGCACTCTAACCGCCGACCGAGTTACTCCGGCCGGAGCCGCCACCGACGTGCAAGTCAGTCAATTCCCGTCCCCGCTTCCTTCACCCCTCGTAGGCTCCACATTCCGCGGGAGGGCTTGGCTAAAGGCCGCCTCGGGAACGCCGACGATCAACTTCTTCATATGGGACAACATCGGCCAGGACATAGTCCAGGCCGCATTAAATACCGGCTGGCAGCGATTCAGCGTAATCCGCACAAGTCCTTCGGGCGCAACCAGCATTGCTCTCTACGTTGGCGGGTTCGTCTCGTGGGTTGAGGCGGAAGGCGCGGTCGATATGTGGGGTGCGGAGCTTTACTTCCTGGCGGACGTTCCTTCCGTGCTCCAATTCAAGCGCCCTAACCGCTTCCTGCCACGCTACCTCAAGGAAGCGGTGCGGCACGACACGATTGCCTCGGGCGGGGCGAAGCAATCCATCCTCGAGCGCCTCGACCAGTTTCTGGAATTCGATATGCCCTGGATCGCGGAGGGCGCGGACGCCGGAGCATGGGAAGCTTTCCTCGACCACGCGCTCGCCGGCGGCGAATTCGATTATTACCCGGACGCCGACTTGCCGGCGTTGACCCGCTACACGCTGGAGAACATGGACGCGCGCCTGACGCGGAAGACGCCGGGGGAATGGGCCGTGACCGGGCTGCGGTTCAGGAAGGCGGTCTAACGCAGAGACGCGGAGAGCGCAGAGAATCATGATTACCGCCAATGCCAACTGGCTGGCCGCCAACACCGCTCGGGCCAAGCGCCTGATCTTCCTGTTTGAGATAGCGGGCTACTCACCCGTCTTTACTTGGACGGACTCCGGCCAGAGCGGCCAGGAAGCCTGGATCACCAAGCTCGAGCCGATGTCGCAGACGGTTTCGGCGTTGGAGGGAACCTCGCAACTCTCCGGCCTGGCGGTCACGGTGCTCGACAAGGGGCGGGGAATCACCGCAGATTTCCCCACCTTCATCTTCGAGGGCAAAGCCGCCACGCTCAAGGCGGGCTTTGCGGGTTTAAGTCAGGCGGATTTTGTGACGCTCGCCACCGTGATCATCGATTCCGTCGATCATTCCGATCGGAACAATACCTACATCTTCCGCTGCCGCGACAATTTCCGACGGCTCAAGCGGGTGATTTGGCGGACGGCGGACGATGGCCGGTCGACTTCACGCGACCATCCCAAGACGCTCGACGCGAACCCGATGGACATCCTGCTCGAGGCCATTCAGACGGAGGCGGGGCTTTCAGCGGGACAAATCAACACCGCCAAAATCACCGGGTACAAAGACGGCCTCTTCGCCGGCGTGCGCCTGAAATTCTCGCTCTCGACGGCGCCGGAGTGCAAGCAATTCATCGACCGGGAAATCTTCAAGGCGCTGGGCGGCTATTCCTTCATCGACAATCTGGGGCGCTTCACGCCCATCTTCCTGATTCCCTGGTCGAAGCCTACGGCGGCCTTGACGCTTACGACGGCAACGGTCATCGGCATTCCCGAACCCGCCGCAACCGATCTGGTCAATCTCGTTACTTACCGGCTCGATCACGATGGGCAAAATTTTGGAAGCGAATTGACGGATGTGCGCGCCGCGAGCGTGACCGCGTTCGGAATCCACGGCCAGCAAGTCATCGAATCGCGCGGCCTGAGAAGGAATTTCGGCGGCTGGGGCTGGGCGCGGATGCTGGCCAACACGCTTTTCCTGCGTCATGGCGGGATTCCGCAGGCGGCGCCGGTGGGGAAATCGTTTGAAGTTGAAGCCGAGGCGTTCTGGGACGCCGCCCTACTCGAACCGGGAGACTTTATCCGGCTCACCCACGCGCTGATTCCCAATCGCGCCGCAGGAACCATGGGAATGACCAACCGGCTCTTCGAGGTGCTCGACCGAGGCTGGGAGTTTACCAACGGCAAAGTCAAGCTGCGGTTGCTCGATGCCGACTGGCTGGATCAACTGGGCTACTACCAGATCGCGCTCGATACGACTCCGGCCTGGACCGGGGCGAGCGCGGAAGAGAAAGCGACTTACATGTTCGTCTCGGACGAGGCCACGGGAAACTATTCTGACGCTTCGCCGGGACACGCAATCTTTTGAGGAATTTTGGATTTTAGATTTTGGATTGCCGATTAGATCGGGAGTTTTGTTGTTCAATCCAAAATCCAAAATCGGCAATCGAAAATTAGAAGATGCCCTTCACGCTGACGCAAATTCCGGGGCTGTTCGATCTGCCCGACTCGCTGCTTGATTCGGGCGACGGGGCAATCGACGCCACGCTCTCGAAGATCGCCTCCAACGCCAAATTCGGCGCGGTCTGCGTTGAATTCTTCCAGGGCGAATTCCGCGATGGCGATGAAGTTCCGCTGCCCATTTCGAGCGCCGACGGCTATCGCTACTCGCGTGACGAGCTGATCTATTTCCGTGAAGTGCGCGCCACGGGCAACCCCTCCGCCGTTGCGCCTTCGGCTCCCGGGCAATTGCTTTTTCTGATGCCTGCCCTGGATTCCGCCACGGGCAAAGTTTCGATGCTGACGGGATATTACGTTCAGGGCGGGCAGCAGACGAACACTAACGATGGCTTGTTGGCCCTAACCGTCATCGGGATTCGCGGCCGCGCCGAACTCGCGCTCGCCGCTCAGCCGGCCTTTACCGACGTTGCCGCTTCCGCTTTCGCCGTCGATGCCTCTCTCAAAACCTCGCGCATCAAGGAAGTGAACCGCAACGCCAAGCTCGCCGCGGTGCGCGCCGAAGCCTTTATCGATACCGCAGGGACATCGAATTACTGGACGGCGAGCGCCGCAAAATCAGTGGGCAATCTGGTCAAGCCGACGCTGCGCCGCTCGAATGGCCTCTGGTACAAATGTATCGTCGCCGGCACGACGGGAGTGACCGAGCCGAAGATTTGGCCCGGCTTGGTCGGCCAAACCATTCAGGACGGATCGGTGACCTGGGAAGCTGCCGGGTTCGGCTACTCGAATAGCCAGACGGTGCCGCTGCCCGTCTCCCCAATTGACGGCTACGCCTACGGGCGCGCCGAAATCGTCGCCAACCTGCCCTTCTGGTCGTTTACCGGGAAGCCCGACCTCTTCGACACCACGGGCGCCGGACGCATCCGCTACGTCAAAAAAACCGTGAACAGCGCCACGGGCGTGGTGACCACCCAGGTCAATTACTGGAACGGCCAGACGGAGACGGTAACCACGGATGGCCGGGTGGGGGTGATTACCATCTGCCTGCGGACGCTCGGCACATTGGGTGCGGTCGCCTCGCCCTTCGTCGATACCGACTTTGGGAAATTCTTTGCCGGCGAGAAGCTCGGGCACACGCGGCAGCAGGACTTGAATCGCAACGCCAAATTCTCCATCTTGCGCCCGGAAATTTTTAGCGCGAATTACACCCATGGACAGACGGTGGCGCTGCCGGTGAGCGCCCACGACGGGTACAACTACGTCCGTGACGAGCTGATTTATCTCGCCATGCAGTACGACACCGGCATCGCTTCGGCGGCCATTCAACGCTGGAATTTCAGGGTCGATCCGGCCACGGGCGCCGTGATCTCTTCCGTCAGCTTTCAGGCGGAAAGCGGCGGAATCTCGACGCCCAATAATGGAACGATCCTGGTCGTCACCATCGCCCGCCGGGCGCACAGCACCACGTCATCGGCCTCGAACCCGACGGCGCCCACCCCGCCGCCCTCGCAGCTGGGCCCGGTGAGCGGGTTTGGCAACGTCCCGCAAAGCTATGGCGACTCGCGCGTGGGCAGCGGTAAGCAGAGTTACGGGGCGTCGATGAATGCCAGCTCGACGACCATCACGCTCTCCAACGATCAATACGATACTTTCGTCGCCGAGGATGCGGGCAAGACGATTATCGTCTATGGCGTCGAGAGCAACGACATCATTCGGCGGGGAGGCACCATTGTCTCGGTCACCGATTCAACCCACGCAGTTTTGAGCTTCTCGCCTCCGGTCAATTCGACGAATGAGGACGTTTTCTGGTTTGACGCCGCGCAGGATGACGCGGCGGCCATTCAGGCGGCGTTTAATGCGGGAAGCATGGTCCATTTCCCCACCGGGGTCTATGTAGTGGCGACGGCGGGCTTTACCTGGAACAAAAAGCTGAGGCGAATCTCTGGAGAAGGCCGCCGACGTTCGACCATCCTGCACAAAACGAACACGGGCCTGGGCAGCACCCTCGATTTTATCGATCCCGAATTTCTTCACATCAAGGATCTACTGTTTTATGGGCCGGGGATCAATGGAAGTTACGGCGGGCGGCTGCTCTTCCGCCGGATCAACAATTCCAACATCAACGGGCTGATTCTCGACAACATCGAGGTGCGGGGCGTGGCACAGGGCGCGGGAATCGATGTGGATACGCCCATCCTCTCGACTTTCCGCAATATCCGGGCTTCTCAGGTCGTGGGCTACCCGATTTACATCAAGAATGCTGTGGCCTGCGATTTGATCAACTGCTATGGCATTACGTGCTTGACGGCGGGCATCTATATTAGCGGCGGCGCGGCAATCGGCTTGCAGGGTTGCGCGGCGGAAGTGGCAGGCGTGGGCATCCTGGTCAAAGATGCCTTCGCGGTGCGGATCAGCCACTGCGATTGCGAGAGTACACTCGAGCGCGTGCCCGACCAGCCTGCAGGGGTGACGCCGACGGCCGTGGCGGGCGGCAGCGTGCCCACGGGCGATTACCGCGTGCGCTTCAGTTGGATAAGGCAGTTCCTTCCGCCCATCTCATTCGATATCGAGTCTCAGGCTTGCCCATCGTCCGGGCCGGTGACGCTGACGGCGGGAAACCAAATCATTCAATTCACCATTCCGGCGCGGCCAGGCTCGCTGATCACGAAAGCGAATATTTACATCTCGCCCGTCGGCGGCGCAGCGGGGACGGAGGGCTACGTCGAGCAGGTTTCGGTTTCCGACAGTCCCACAACCTACCAGCGCAGCGCCAGCTTCACCCCCGGCGCGGCGCCCCCCAAGTGGAGTTGGGAAGGCCACGGGATCGTACTCGATGGCTGCGAGCAGGTGGCGATCGATACCCCGACGCTGCGCGATGTCCCCGACCTCGACGCGCGCTACATCCTGGTGGACGCCTCGAAGCGCGTCACGCTCTCGGAAATCCGCCGGCTGCACGGCACGCTCACCCCGACTTATTCTGTCGAGATTCGCGCCAATTGCGAAGCGGTGAACTTTCTCAATTCGAACGTCCCGCTGGCGGAGGTCTTGGACGCGCAGGCATTTCCCTCTGACCCGGGCTGGAACAAGTTTTCAGGGCGCGGTTTCTTTATGGAACGCCTGGGAGTGGGGACGGATGCGCCACTGGGGAAATTGCACATTGCCGCGATGACCGGGGTTGCTTTTCCGGGCAGCATCGCGCTCGCCATCAGAGACTCCGGCAGCCCTAGCGATGGATTCGATTTCGACCTTGAGGGCGTGTCTACTGGCGACTTGTCGTTGATGCGCACCATTTCGGGGGCGCAGTCACAAGTAATGACTTTCCAGCGCGCCACCGGCAACGTCGGCGTCGGGATGGCTAACCCGCAAACCCAGCTTGACTTGCAAAAAGCCATGCGCGCGGGCGTGAACGCCGTCGCTTTCAGCGCCACGCCCACGTTTGATGCTTCGCTTGGGAATACGCAGAAAATCACTCTGACGGGCAATGTCACCAGCTCGACGCTCTCGAATGCCCAGGCGGGCCAGCACCTTTGGTTCATCATTATCCAGGATGGAACAGGCGGTCACACCTTCGCCTGGCCGTCGAATGTCAAGGGTGGAATGACCATCGGCGCGAATCCCAATGAAGTCAGCGCGCAGGAATTTATTTTCGATGGCACGAATGCCCGCGCGGTCACACCAGGAGTGGTGACGACATGAGAACACGATTTTGGATTTCGGATTTTGGATTTTGGATTCAACGGCTTCTTCTTTGCTTCTGGCTTCTGGCTTCTGGCTTGCACGCTCAAACGCCGGCGAAAACGACAGTGGCGGATACGCTCTACGATCAGGCGGGAAACAAGCTATCGGGCTTTCTGCGCGTCTCGAATCCCGTCACCTTTACCAGCGCCGATGGCTACGTCGTTCCGGCTGGAAGCGTGGTTCAAGCCACCGTCGCCAATGGCGCGTTTTCCGTGGCCCTGATTCCCAATGCAGGGACCAATCCCTCGGGGACGTATTACCGAGCGAGTTATTTCCTTACCGGATCGAGCCGGCCGGATGAAACCTGGATCGTGCCGAGCTCCGGGACGCCGGTGAATTTGCTCGCCGTGCGCGCGCTTTCGCCGCCTTTGCCCACCGCCATGCTGGCGATCGCGCAGATTAATCCCCCATCGCCCTGCGTGAATGGGGATTTCATTCGCCGCCTGACCGGAGGCTGGGACTGCGAAGCGGTTTCTGGCGCAAGCGTTCCGACCGGGACAGGCTTCCGACACGTTACGGCCGGGGTGGAGGATGCGGCAAGCAAGCTGGCCGAGAACGCCGACGTGCACGCGAGTGCCGCGATTCTCGAATCGAAATTGGCGCTCAATTTTGCTACCCACTCGAACGCCAACGACCCCACCGCCGACCAGAAAGCGGCGTTGGCGGGCACCAGCGGCGCGCCCAGCGTCACCAATAAATATGTGACTGACGCCGACAGCCGCAATTCTGACAGCCGCACCCCACTTGCCCATGCCATCGACGGGGCCTTGCACAGCGCCTCCGGGCTGACGGTGGGGCAGCCGTTGCGCGCGACGGGCGCCACGGCATTTGGGTTTGGCGCGCTCGACTTGGGGAACGCCGATGCAGTCACGGGAACACTCCCTGGCGGGCGGGGCGGGACGGGGAACGCTTTCTTTGCGGTGAGCGGCCCGGCGACGGCACTTAAAACTTTTACGTTCCCCAATGCCGATGCGACGATGGAGTACCAAGCCAACAAAAACGCGGCTTCGGGCTACGCCGGGCTGACGGCGGGAACGAAGTTAAACGCCGCGCAGGGCCAGGAAGTCTGGGCGGTGGTGGATCTCAGCGATGATAGCAACGTTCCACTCAAGAATGCCGCCAATATCTTCACTACGGCGGGCGCGATCACCCTCGACAATCAACTAGGCATCCGGCTGCGCGAAGCCACGGCCGGCGGCACGAGTTATGTGGAACTTAAAGCCCCGGCGGCGCTCGCTTCCAGCCCCTCGCTCGTCTGGAATGCGCTCGGACAATGCACCGGAACGAATTCCGGGAAATTGACGATCAATGCCTCACTCGAAGTGGTCTGCGGAGATGATGTCTCGGGCGGCGCGGGCGGCGGCTATGACGCGGTGAGTGGTGATACAGGTTCCGCATCGAAGACGGCGGCGGAAGGGTTGCAGGTCAAGGGCACAGCCAATCAGCTTTCCAGCGTGGCGGCGGATGGCACGCCGGACACGATCATCTTTTCGATCACGAATCCCTTCACCTTTCCCGGCAAGGCCACGCTCACCGCTTCCGTGGCGGGCGCCGCGAGCTTGAATCTGCCCTCCGGGACCGCGCCCAGCGCGCCCAGCGATGGCGATATCTGGGCCGAATCCGGCCTACCCAAATTCCGGGCAACCACAACCAAGGAATTTTCGTTGCTCGGGCAGACGATTGACGGCGGCGAATTGGCCGACCCACTGACCTTTCCGGGCAACTTGATCGGCACGCAGAAGGCGAATGGCAACACATTCTTCCAAATGACGCGGTTTACGGACACCGCGCCCACGGGAAACTTCCTGAATCTGCGCAATGCGGCGGGCGTGACGGTTTGGAAGGTGGACATTACCGGAGCACAGTCTTCGGGCAGTGCGACGGAGGCTGGTGTTAGCACCTTGGGCGGGGCGTCCTCGACAACCCCCAGCCAACTTAGCGGCTTTGGTGCCGATGGCGCGGCTAACGCCGAACCGTTCAAGATTCGCGGTATCCCTTCACCCGTTGCGACTGGCGACGATTCGTGGCTTTTCCCTTGCTCCGTGGGCGGGAGTTGGGGAATTTCTTCCACCGATCCTGCGGCCGACTGCACTACGGCTCAGACGATTGCTCGACGCGGGAACACGTTGGGCGACTTTGCAGTGACAACCTCACTGCAATTGGCCGGCGTGCTCTCCGATGAAACCGGAGGCACGTCGAAGGCCGTCTTTGATACAAACCCGACGCTCTTGGATTTAACCCTCGACGACTTGTTGACTTTCCTTGAAAGCTCTGGGGATGCGACTTGCGCGGCAGGGGACTACTGGGTCAAGGGCAATTCGACCAGCGGCAAGCTGCGCGGCTGCGAGAACGGCACGGCTGGCGACTTGATTGGCGGGGCGGGCGGCGGGGCGAATCAGCAACTCTCGAATCTGGCGGCGACCGTGGCTATCAACCTCTCCCTCATCCCCGGCGCGGCGGGGACGCTGCATCTGGGCTCGGCGACGCTTCCTTGGGGTGAAATCTTTTTGGCCGGCACTTCGGGGACGCCCGGAACCAACAACTTCAAGATTACCGGGGCCTCGACCTCGGGCACGCGGACGGTGACGCTGGCGGACGGGGGTTCGGTGACGGTCATCCCCGATGCGGGTGCGGCCAACAATTTCCTGACGGCCATTTCGACGGGCGGAGTCATCTCGAAAGCGCAACCCGCATTCTCCAACCTGAGCGGCACAGCAGGCGACACCCAAATTGCCGATGCTGCGGTGGACGGCGGAACGGCGGGAGAGATTGCCGACGCCTCGATTACGAGCGCCGACCTGATCGCGGCCAACAAAACCTTCATCAAGTCGTTTGCGATCTTCGATCCGGTAACGGGCGACACGAACCGGGTGCAGATGTACTTCCCGCAAGCCGTCACGATTACGCGCGTAGTGTGCTCGGTGGCGGCGGCGACGAGCGTGACGATTCAATTGGACGAGCGCGCCGAAGCCACGCCCAACACCGCCGGCGTGGACGTCATGACGGCGGCGCTGGCGTGCGATGTGGACTCTCAGGCGACCACGAGCTTTACCAACGCGGCCATCGCGCTGCGCGTGCCGCTGAATGTGCAGATTACGGCGGTGACGGGCACGCCCGGAACGGTGCGCGGGCATGTCGAATACACGGTGGATTGACCTAAGGAGCGGCGGGCTTCAGCTAATTGTAGCGGCGGGCTTCAGCCCGGCACCATTAGAAACAAGAAGATGCCGCCCTGAAGGGCGCCGCTACCAATTGTAGCGGCGGGCTTCAGCCCGGCACGATTAGAAACAAGAAGATGCCGCCCTGAAGGGCGCCGCTACGGGTCGGAAGGATCAGCACCACGATCTGGTGACATGATGAGAAACAAATCAAAAGGCAAAGGGCAAAGGGCAAAGGGCAAAGGGATTTTGATTTTCGCCTTTGGCCTTTGGCTTTTTGCCTTTCCGAATTCCGGCCATGCCGACCGCTCCCACACCTGCGGCTTCGAGGAAGGCGAGGCGGCATCGGGAATCACGATATGGAACGTCCTGGGGGGGAGCGGCGTCAACATCGTGACGACTCCGGTGTATTCCGGCACCTACGCGATGCGGGCCAATCGGATAACTTCTGGCACGGCCTCCTTGCGGCGCGACCTGGCGGCTGCCGACACGACGGGAACCTACTGCCAGCAGATGCGGCTGCGCAGAGCTACGGGCACACCCTCCGCCGCTACCATCGTTCATCAGGTGCGTTCGAGCACATCGACGGATGCCTGGCAAATTAGCGTAGACACCAGCAACGTGCTCTCGCTCATCAATGCCAACGACGCCTCGAGCATCACTGGACCGACGCTGACGATAGACACCTGGTATCAGGTTGAGTCCTGCGTCCTGCTCTCGACCACGGTGGGAACGCTCGAGCTCAAGGTGGACGGCGTAAGTCAGGGAACGCTGACCGGCAAGAACACCCTGCCGACCAACGTCAATTATTTCTATTGGGGCATCTTCAACACGGTGGTCACAGCGGATTTCTACTTCGACGACATCGTGCTCAACACCGAGCTCGGAACGGTTTTCAATTCCTGGCCGAACGGCGAACGGATCGCGCTGCTTAAGCCCGCCAGCGATAACACCGTGCTCTGGACGAAGACCGGGGCGAACTGCTCGGGGACGACCAACACCGATTGCGTCGACGACCAGCCGGGAACGCCTGACGACGCCAGCGGCTACACGATGAGCGCCACGGCGAACCAGGAAGACCGGCTGAATGTCGGAACGCTGCCCGCCGAGGTGCCGAGCGATGCCGACATGCTGGTGCTCGATGTCTATTACCGCTGGGGCGGCAATGGGAACACCGGAACGCGCGAAGGGCGGACGTTGATTTGGGACGAGGCGAGCGTGCAGACCAACGGGCCAACCCACAATCGCTGCGACTTCGCCGCAGGGACGTGGAACATCGCTACCACGGCAAACCATCAAGTGTTCGATCTGGGCGCGCGCAGCAAGGCCAATGTTGAAGCGTTCGATCTGGGCTACGAGCCGCTGAATAGCGCGGAGTGTCGGGTGACTTCCTTGTGGGGAAACGTGGGGTGGAAAGCCGCCTCCGCAACGCGTAACCGCGTGGTGGTGATTGAATGAAGCGCTGGCTTACATCATGGATTCTCTCCTCCGTCCCCCGGTTAAACCGGGGGATCGCCGGGGGATTCGCGGGAATGATGGCGCTACTCATAGCCTCGCTGGGCGCTCGCGCTCTGCCGATGCCAACCTGGCAGCAAATCACCGCTTCCGGGAATTATTCGTTTTCCGGGCGCACGGAAACGGCGGCGCAGGTCATCATCTTTCAAGACGGGTTTGAAACGGGGGACTGCTCGCGTTGGACGAGCATTCCGTGGGGGTGCGATGGTTCGAACTTGGTCGCTGTGAATACGACGAGGCCGCACACGGGAACCTACAGCATTGACATCCACTATACGCACACTGGGCCGGGCGACTTGAACCGCTATCCGTCAAAGACCACGGCGGCATCCTACAACCACTTCTTTGTGCGTGCCTATCACCGGTTCGAGGAAGCTTCTCCGCCCGCCACCGCAGCCGGGAAGAAACTGTACTGGTTTGCGGACTCGAACGACTCCAACACGGGATATCAAATTCTACTTTCTGGCAACTCTCATGTTAGCGGCAGTCCCATCAATCTCAACGTCGGGGTGCAAACCCCAGACTGTAACGGTGGGGGTAGCGCGTCGTGGGCATCGGGCACCCTGGCGACAGTGAATCGAGACACTTGGTACTCGATTGAGGCGGAGATTCAACTGAACACTCCGGGGGTGGCCAACGGCATCTACCGCGTATGGCTGGACGGGGTGCCCATCTACAACCAGACGGACCGCAACCTGCGCTATGACTGTACGGCAGACGTGGACTACTTTCGGATTTGTGGGATTCAGAGCAACTTGCTCGATGCGTCGATCCTCGACGAGCACCGCTTCTGTGACGATGCGGTGGTTGCCACAGGGTATATCGGGCCGTAGGAGAGATGGAATGGCAGGCAGGATCGGGCATCTTCGGGAGCCGGGAAACGAGCGGAATGAATCGCTTTTGCGTTGGCATGGCTCGAAGCGGCTGCTTGCGCCGACCATCGTCAAGCTCTTCCCCGCCGGCTACGAGAAGATGGTTTACGTCGAACCGTTCTGCGGCTCGGCGGCGGTTTTCTGGGCCAAACGGCCGTCTAAGGTGGAAGTCCTTAACGATCTCAATGAGGAGCTGGTAAATTTCCTGATGACCGTGAAGCTTCATTCGCGCGAGCTGGCGCGCGCGCTCCGCCTGCTACCGAATTCGCGCGCCCTCTTCGCCCAGGCGCTCGATTGCTCGAACTGCCAGTCTAGCGGACGGGTGAATCCGTTCGAGTCCAGCATCCTTCGGGCGGGGCGGTTCGTTTATCTTTCCCACATTTCTTTCGGCGGGTTGCGCGAGCATTGGGCGCCGGAAGGGCGACACGGGAAGCCACCCCATATTCATAATCTGAAAAAGCGGTTCTATCGCTGGGCGCTGCGCCTCGCACGGGCTTACCTCGAATGCTCCCCCTGGCAGGAAGTGATCGATAAGCATGATTCGGCGCAGGCGCTGTTCTACGTCGATCCTCCCTATCTTGGGACGCAGGGATATCAAAACCCATTCGGCGAGAGTGACTGGCGCGAGTTGCGCGGGCGCCTTGAGATGATCAAGGGCAAGTTTCTCCTCTCGGCCGGCGGGACGGCGCGGATGAAGCTGCTCTGGCGGGGCTTCCATGAACGCCTGACGGCCATCACATCGTCGCTCGGCCCGAACGATCGCCGGCAGAAAGAGCTTTTGGTCTGGAATTACTGATGCCTCTGGAATCTAAAATTGCCCTGCGGCGCCACCAGTGTCGCGCGTTGTGTGGCTACCCCGCGCGCCCGCTTGGCCCACGTCGCGCCAACGGCGGATTGGTCGAGGGTTGGGGCCTTGGAATTAAACGTGGGGCCTGTGGGCGCTTCGTGAAGGCTTGACTATATGAGGCTGAAGGGAGCCCATAGAAGCCACACCTCTAGATCTTGGCGCGGCTTGAGGTTTGCAGCGTGAAGAGTGTAGGAGTTTGACCGCCGGGCGCGGCGTTTAATGCGCCGCCTGCGCCAGAATCGGCGTCTTAGGGCGGTCGCTGGAGACTGAAGAAGGCCGGGTGTTGAGGCCCCGAGCACCACGCTCGGGCGGGCGAAATAAGCCCTCCAACGCCAGCCTTTGTGGTGTCTCTACTTTCATTTACTCACCTTAACTCCGCCACAACCCGCCCCTGGCCCCTACCACTCACCTCAACTCCGCCACAACACTCACCCCAACCCCGCCGCGCTACATCCGCAGACACGTGTAGGGGCGGGCGCAAAGCCTTGCGCCCCTACGTCAGGTGCAGTGCCAACGGGAGTCCAGAGGGCTCCCCTACACGCCGATCATCGAGCGGCGATGCGCGGAACTCGCCCGGCCCATATCTGGTCGCAGCGATGTTATGCTGGTAGTGACCAACACATCGGGGAATCACATTGCCCAACGCCGCTGAGC
>ERZ1292629.876-Hain-H43-01um-R1-876-length-32507-cov-7_pt1 | contig 32507 bp, 52 predicted proteins | sample MGYA00564399_ERZ1292629 | MGnify/ENA primary metagenome ERZ1292629 (study PRJEB36523, sample SAMEA6512636) | groundwater metagenome | collected 2019-01-08 | study: AquaDiva: Metagenomics assemblies of 32 groundwater samples
TTTGCATTCGATAAGCTATTTTAAAGGGATAGGACATATGTCTGTAGGGAGCACATCAGTTGCTATTAAAGATACTTTTAAAAATAAGCAGTATAATAAATAACTATGGGAAAAAGAAGAGGGCTTAGGGATTTCATTATAATTCTTCTTGCTCTCTTTGGGACAGTACTTGTAATTTTTGGAAGAGAATCAACAATTTTAGCTATAATTGGGACATTATCAATAATTTTATCCGTAGTAATTAGTTTATCAAGATTTTTATTGAAATGAGAGATAAAAATGAATGGATTCAGCGAAATACCAAAGTATGTAAGATATGACTTCTTAATAACTTTTATTGCAATTATTCTTATAAGCTCTGCATGGTATTTTACCAACATCAATGAAATTCCAAAAGAAAATACGAACATCTTCTATTTAATAGGAATCCCTTTAGCTATCTGGGGCTTCGGAGAAATGTATAATAATTATCGTGAAGGCAGAGATTTAAAGCAGCTCCAAACAATAGTAGAAAAAAGAGAAATATATGAAAAATTAGCCAAAAATAGAATCTTAGATTCAGAAAAAAAAGGATTCTTCATAAATGAGCTTAAAAAAGAAATGAGCGAAATAATAGAAAAAAGAAAAGTTTAGTCAACAATCAAGCAAGAATCTCTGTGTTCTCAGAAACACTATTTCCAGCCAAATCAACAACTTGAACATTTATTGTATTTGATCCAGAATTCAATTTTACTTTTCCTTTACAAATCCCATTTATTAATTTAGAACAAAGTTTTCTTTCAGTTGGTTTTATATCATCCAAATTCATATAAATAACTTCATCAACATTAGTTTCATTGATTAAAACAGAAACTTCAGCGCTCAAACCATTGACAGTACTATTTATATTAACTATTTCAGGCATCTCCGTATCAACTTTCAAAATCTTTTCCTTTGAGTTTACCAAATGTTCTCCCTTATCTTCCAAAGTAAAGAAGTAACTTATAAATTGATCATTAAAGTCATCAACCATAGAACGAATATCAATGCTGCACTTCCAATCACCTTTGCCATTATTCCCACATGTGTTAATATCGTTAAACATTACATCAAAACTTCTAAATCCATCATCTAAGTTTCCATAAGTCAATGTTAAGTTTTCAGGGTTCTCCTCTTGAAATTCTAAATAGAAAAGTCCAGAAGTCAAGCCTTTTTCAGGCATAGTCTTCTTTATCTTAGGATCTTTCGAATCAGTAAAGAACTGTATACTATCATTAACTACATTTCCACCCATATCTTTGACAAAAATAGTCAAATCATGATCGCCATCTTTCAAAGACACTTTCTTCTGACATAATCCGCCAGTCAAACTCTTGCAAAGATTCTTTTCCTTGCCATTCTGTTCATTATTATCAAGATAAGTTACAGAATTCAAATAAGGTTCAGTAACATCTATGACAAGAATTACATTTTTACCTTCAACTCTATATGTAACATTGTTTATTATAGGAGAGGAGTAATCAACATCCAAGTTCTGTATAGGGTTCTCTTTTAAGTTTCCGGCTACATCTTCCAAAGCAAAATTATAACTAATCTGTTCTCCATCAAAATCACTAAGATCTACATTTGTATTACATTCATAATTATCTGTTCCAGTATTAACACATTCGTCTTCAATATCTAATTCTTTCTCTCTGTTTCCAGTTTCTAAACTACCATACTTCAAAATCAAACTCTCTGGGTTTCCTTCTTGGAACAGAACTCTAAAATCTCCAGATGCAAAACCCTTCTTAGGTTCTGCCGATTTTATTTTAGGAACTTTCGAATCTATGTAGAAGAATACATCAAAGAAAGCAGTATTTCCAGCTTGATCTCTTACTCTGAAAGTCAAATTGTTAGGCCCTTCATTAAAGTTCCTTTCCTTACTATATCTTGTGCATCCATTACAAACCTGCTTCCAGCCAACTCTTTCATTATTGTTGTCTATAAAATCCACATCTGATTTTTCCGTTGGGTCTAAATCAAGCAAAACAGATTTCTTAGTATAAACTCCGTTGTTTGCAGGAGAAAATATAGTCATATTTGGAAAGCTCAAATCATGTGTTGTGTTAGTTCCAGAAGTGCAACTTAAACCGAGAGAATTACAGACATTTATACTAGTAGGGCAAATCTTACCATTATCAAGATAATGAACACATAAATTTATAGGTCCAGTTCGAGGTTCCATTGCAGGATTACACAAAGTAGGAAGATCAATCGTTTCTCCAGCTTTCAAACAAGTAAGCTGATAGCTATCAGCCAAAGCAAAAGGTAAAACTAACAGCGCTAGAGCTACCAGTGCAATTCCTTCAATTACCAATTTTCTTGTGTTCATATTTTTCTTCTCCTGTACTAATTTCTTCCCTAGTAATGTCTCCTGTGTACATTCTTTCTTCTCCTACTCGTTCTAACTCTTTCCCCTCATCGGGTGTGAATATAAAATAAAAAAAAATAAAAATAAAAAATTAAGTCTATTTAGATAGCTTCTCCCCAGAAGTAAATACTTCCAGTGTCAAAGTCTCCGTTACATGGCTCAGGCAATGACAATTTGAATGTTACTGCCATCTCAGCTCCAGGAGCTAACAAGTTAGCTGTGTAATAAGGACCGACTTTTTGAGCCTGAAGAATTTCATATCCGTTATAAAATACATTTGGATTGTTGAATCCAATACCATATCCTATACCGACATAACCTTCTGCATCTCTAACGCCTGCTCCTCTTCCATTACCTATGTCCTGTGAAGTTGAGTAAGCTCCGTTTGTAGCGAAATATCTAAAGCTGTCTAAAGACAACTGATTTGTAGTTGGGCATTTTGCGCCTGAACTTGCGGAATCGTAGAAGTCAGTTCCAGAGATGAACATATCCATCATAACTCCTGAACCTTGATCTGCGTCGTTTCCTACAAGCAATGTACTTGAATAACTATCAGTACCTGGTCTAACATTATCAAATGTTAGATCTCCATCAATGCTTAAAGCAATGACAGGGTTAAAGAACCAGTACTCATTTTCATCCATTGTACCTAACAAACCATCCATATCTTCAGCTTCAACAGTGATCCAGTGTTCGCCGTACATACTATCAGATGTTTCTACAGTAAATGTACAATCATAATAAGCCATCAATTCAGAATTGAATGTTCGAAGTTCCTCTTCAAGAATTCTCGCATTACATGATTCAGCAATTATTGACTGCTCAGGACTGCCATAACCACTTGTTCTTCTACAGTTTACTTCGATATCGTTACCAGCTCCTTGTGAGCTGCCAACAGTAGCATAAACATCTTTGACTTTGTCAATACCGTTTTTATCCATTACAAGAACTTGCCAGTGAACCTGCTCTCCTTCGAAAGCATAGTTATTGATTCTTTCAACCAATTCCTGTCCATCACCAGAAACCCTTCCTGGTTCGGTTGCGTCATCAAACACAACTCTATTGTCACACATGAATACTAGAGGTTCGAAATCTTCTGTTTCTATGTTGACACCAACACCTATACCTGTTTCAGCAGCAGATACTAAGCTTGGAACTACGGAGATTACCAAAAGACTTAACACTAATAAATTAAGTGTTGTTCTCATGATCTATTTTTCAAACCCCCTTTCAGTTGTTAGTATAAAAAGATTGTATTTGTAAGATCCACTCGCATCCAGTCCATCTGAGACTATGATGTAATTCCTAAGTGAATCCCCTTTTCCTCTGTTAATCATAAAACAGCTCTATTACATTTCGTATATAAAGACTATTATACTGCAAAACCAGAATTTTGTTATCACTCTTTACAAATTACCCAAAGAAGAGAAATACCCCACTATCTATTTTCTCCATGTTCTTTGAAAAAATCTTCAAGCTCTTTTTTCGTCGGTGGACCATCAGCGCTTTCACCAGAATAATAATTTTTTCTAGATTTGTTCGTTTTAATATTATTTTTTTGTTCACCCCATATCCAGTACTTCTTCTTAATTAAAACAAAAGCAACAAAACCAAGAACTAAAACAACGATAACACTAAAAACTATTTTAACAACTTTCCCTTTAGCAAAATAAGAACCAACTTTTTTAGTCAAAGATTTAGTTCCATCAATCAAATAAGAAGCAGCTCCTGTAATTCCCCCACTTTTTAGAATAGTTTCATTAACTTCACAAGCCTCAACGCTTGGTTTAATATTTTCAGAACCACAACTATTCAAATCTTTACATTCTGTCGCAATTCTTTGTCCATTTAAACATTCACTCCAAGTGCATTCCCAGTTTTCAACACAGTTTTCCTTATTTTCCTCAACATAAGTACAGTTCTCTATCAATCCAGGCATTCTAGTGAAACAATCAAACCTTTTTCTCTCGCACTCCCTGTTCCTTGTCCCATCAACAGCACACTCTCCCCAATCACCACACTGCCAAACATCAGTGCAAGAAGCAGCCTCATCTTTAACAGCCGTTGTTCCCACTTTCTTCTCTTCCTTAGGTTTTTCACTTTCCTGACTTCCAGAACCTTGACTTGAACCAGAACTAGAGCCAGAACTCTCCGTCGTACCTTGAGTTGAGTTACTTTGATTTACTGTTTGCGTCCCCCCATATAAAGAGAACAAAATAAAGGTCGCATTCGTCCTGTGTCCCAAAGTATCATTAACAATCAAAAAGAAAGAATAGTTAACAACACCTAAAGAACTAGAATTGTAAATAACTCCTGAATTATTTATCTGAAAAGTTGTATTCCCTCCCGTATATTGCACACTATAGCTAGAAATTCCAGAAACATCACTAGCAACAGTTTGATAATTAAATGTCTGATTAGTATAAATTGTTTGATTTATCGCATTCATCTCTGGCCCCCTAACATCTAAACATCCTCTATTTCCTGAAACATCAGTCCATGTTCCCAAAATACAACTCCCAAAAGAAGTTGCAGAGCTGTTTTTAACACTTAAATTAGATCCAGACCCAACAAAAATAGCATTATTGAAACCCAAGAGGTCACAATTCTCAAGGCTTACATTATTCAAATTAGCAAAAACTAAAACTCCATAAGCGTTCTGAGTAACATGTCCATTAATATCATAGTTTTTACAATCAAAAGCCACATTTGAAGAATTTATGTAAACTCCAGTTGAATTCCCGCATAAACCAACGCTAGCATTCAATTCCCAATATCCTCCAGAATTAATGTAATTAGAACAGCCTCCAGAATAAACAGCAAATCCAGTTATACTCCAATTTCTATTAATGCTGACAGCAAAAAACAAAATCGTAGCACAAATGAGCAAAATGAGAAAAATCTCGGTCGCCCCTCTCTTCACCATCAACTAGACTAAACTTTGCGATATTTAAATTTAATTCTTTTAAATTACTTAAAATATTTAGACCAGCTCTCTTCTCTAAATTTCAAAAAGGAATGTCATCATTGCTATTACCAGAGGGGCTGGTATCAGAATAATGAAATAATGTGTTTTGTTCACGAGTATCTCTTTGGACAGGAGAGCCATTAATTTCACTTTCAGTTTTACGATAATGTTTATCAGAGAAAAATTCCCCGAGTTTTTGTACAATCCTTATTGCTTCGTCTCTTCTAATTTCTCTAAAATAGCTAACAACACTTTCTCTTCCTTCCTGTTCATTTGTGCACCTAGCCAAAGGATAGCCTTCTCTTTCATTCACTTTGCTTATTATATCGAATGAAACCTTTATTGGAATTTCACCATGATGAATTACATACGTTCTAAGATTCTCTAAGTTTACAACAGCTTCATATATTAAACGACTCGTTTCCTCAGGTGTCTTAGGAAGTGACTGTGAAGAATCTCTTTTAGAGCCATTAAAAAAATCAAAGTCCACGCTGCCTTCTCTTACATGATCCTTAGAGATTTTTGCCAAATACACAGACGAAACTGAATCTTCTCCTACTCTCTCTTCAACTACAATTTCCAAAGTTCTATTAATAGCAAATGTCATAATCAAATCGATAAATAACAATATATAAAATTTTATATAATACATTACATTAACTAAAAATTATCTATTTAATATATTCAATACTGTCAACGTCCAAAACCAAAAAATCTTGATGTATTGGCACATCATTCGTTCCACCCATTCCCTTTGTATTTCCATGAGCTAAGTGAACTGTCCGTTTGCCTTTTCCAGAATTTCTCATTTTCTCTGCAACAGCAACGCTCCAATTTTGCATAAGATATTCACTGCTTATAGAAGGATTAGTTCCAATTCCAAGTTCTGCTAATACATCATATCCTGGTCCGCCAAAGATCATTGGCTTTAAAGTGCTATCGATCCACTCTTGTCCTCCTCTAACTCTATTTTTTGATTCTACTCCTACAAACCTTGCTCTTTCGATAGTAAACCTAGCATCATATTTTAATTGGTCTCTTCCTCCCCAGCCAGCCGGAACTTTAAACCAACCGCGAGATTCTCCGCCTGCACATGGATGAACAGGAACAGCAAAGGCTTCTGCTCCAAGCCAATTATCAATGCTTCCTGGCTGAGTAATTAAACCAGTGCCTGCATGAACTAAATTTTGATCAACATGGATTAAAAGATCTGCATTGATCCCAGCAACTCGAACATATCTGCTTTGTCTCAATTTATCTGCAATTTCTAATGTTTCATCTACAATTCGATGAAAATCTCCTTCTACATCAAAAGGCCCTCCAGGAGTAAACATAGCAAGAGAGGAATTAGACATTGTAGCAATTCTAGAACCCTTTTTATTTTGTTCTTCTCTAAACTTAGTATGAGTTATAGAATAAGCACAAGGAGCAATTACAATTTCTGGAACTCCAAACACATCTTCATACCGCTCAATCCGTTCATAAAGTTCTGGAGTCGGATTAACCGTCGATCCCGGTGCAGAAGGAACATAAGTCATCAAAGAAACATTAACTCCTGCTACTGAATAAACTCTAGAAAGTTGCTCGCATAAATCCACTGACCTGCCTAAAACCTCTTTTGTATCTACAGACAAAGAAGAAGCCCATCTCTGCGCAACAATAACAACTTTTTCCTTAGGCCTATATCCCAAATTATTGTGAAGAGCCTTCATCATTACTCCCTCCATTTTATCATCAATAGACATCCGAGTTTCTAATTTGATTTATATTTAAATCTGGTTAATTACTAAACTGTAATAAAAATAAGAGATCAATTAAAACTCTCTCCATTATATTTCTCACAACGTCCAAATTTTATCACAATAAAGTAATGAGCTATATTTATAAATAACATTTGCGAAAAACAACTTAACATGGCGCGTCACACTAACCACGGACCTTATATATCAGGATACGCCTCACTTGGCCTCCCATCAAACGTAGTTTCACAAAATCCAAGTTCTTCCTCCAAAAGAGAAAAAGGATATACTATTCAAGTTGCATTTAAACCACGAACAGGAAGATTCTTTGCATCCGCAGGCTCAAACCATGTGTGGAGCGGTTCAAGTTTAGAAGATCTTGCTACACAAATGGCTAGAGCTAAAGATATTAATTTTAGAATTGCCAACTTTGTACCAGGAGAAGTCTACGTAAGAGTCAAAGGCGGAAAAGCAAAAATAGAAGGATCAAAACCAGCCTTAGACCAAGAATATGAATTAACTGGTGGATATTTTTCAAGTACTTTGGAAGACGCAAGAATGCGAATAAAAAGAGAAGAAGCTAATAAGCGAAACGTTGTTGGATCATATACTGCAGAACAATTTGAAAGAAGTCGTGAAATAAACCTCCAACTACTAGCTAAAAATAGAACAAAAGAAAAACAGTCAAGATGGAGCAGTTATTAATCAGCTAAATTTAATTTTTATTTTTTGAAAAAATACAATTCAAACTAAAGTCTATTAAAAATTTAAACACATTAAGACCTAGGTTTTTCATCATCAGCTATATAAAAAGTACGACCTTGTCTTAACAAAGGAAAATAGCGCCTTCCCTCTAATATGCTATCTGCATACTTAGCATCGAAATACTCCTGCGTTGCTACCTCGAACTTAGGAGGAATTTTAAATCTTTCAAGAAATTTCTTTTTAAAATCTTCTACCAATAACCTCTTATCTTCTTTAAATATTTCTTCAAAAAAAGCTTCCTGTCCTCCATCACTAACAACAAATTCCAAATAAAGTTTTTCTGTGTGATCTATTCTATCTACTTCCATAATAATCACAAAAGATTACAATTTATAAATCTTTTTATTTAACTACTTTATAATTACACAAAAGTTAGATACGGGAGGTAAGCCCCAGACGGGAATTTAATGAACTTATGCTCGAACTCTGAAAAACCTCAGTCCTAGTTTTTTTTATCATCTAACAACTTCTTTGTTCTTGCTGAATTTAGTATCTTCTCTAAAACTTTTAAAAACTTCTCACCTTGTTCCAGTGGAATTGTAATTGAATGCTCATGTAGCCAGCCGCTTTCAGTTTTTTTCTTTTTCTGTATCAATAAATATCTTCCAGTTTCCCCTTCTAAAATATCAAACCAAATAGTTTTGTTATCATAGTCCATCTTTTCAAAATCAAGATGCTGAACTTTTCTATTAGGATAATAAACTTTTGTAATTCCAAATTGTTTCATATAAATTTCGTTTTCTAAAACAAGAACTTGTAAATGTTTCTCAATAGCTTTTCTAGAAAAACCAGAGGCATCAACAATATCAGTCATAGTTAATCCCTTAGAATTTTTCTTTAGATGCTCTAATATCTTCTTGTGTATATCTTTTTCTTTTTCTGCTGGATTCATTTTATTTAGAACTTATTCATTTAATACTTTATATTAATTACCAAAAGATTTATATATTTATTGTTCTCTATATTGGTAACCAATTATGATAATTAAGAGGTAAAATGAAAATAAAATTTCAAAATATAGGATGGCAAAGCAAAGTATCTCAGAAAAGAGCAACTTTTAGTATTTCTATCAACAAACTTGTAGTTATTGGCGCTTGTATAGAAAAAGGACAAAAATTACATTGTTATATGGCTGAAGATAACTCAAAAAGACCATTAATTATTGTTTATTTAGATGGAAAGAAAAGGAAAGTTTAAATATAGCTATTTCCTAAGAAGAAATAACTATTTCCTAAGAAGAAATATATAAAAATAAAATGGCAATGCTTGAAAAATCAATAAGAGAAATTATGAAGATACTGCTAAAGGATTTCACAAAGAGAAATACCATAAGTTCGCTGTCAGAAGAAATAGGAATAGAAAGGCCGGGAGTTTGGAAAGTCCTTAAACGATTAGAATCAAAAAGGCTGATTAATCTAGACCCTATTGGTAAAGGGAAAACAAGCGTTTATGAAGTAACCTTAAACTGGAAAAATTCCCTTGTAGAGAAAACTCTAGCTATAATATTAGAAGAAGATGCACTCGAACAAGAAAGGTGGAGAGATAACTTTAAAAATCTAGAGAAACGCACGCTTTTCGTAATATTATTTGGAAGCATATTACATTCTCCAAAAGAGGCTAATGATATAGACATTCTTGTAGTGGTTAAAACAAATAACGATTTTAAGGCAGTAGAAAAAATTGTATCAGAAGTTCAACAAACACAAATTAAAAAGATCCATGTGATTGACTTAACAAAAGAAGAGTTAAAGTCGGAATTGAAGAAAAAAAATAAAGCATATCTTGAAGCTTTAAAAAAAGGAGCAATATTATTTGGGCAAGAAAATTTTATAAAATTTGTCGAGAAGATGTTAAAATGAGCAAAGAAATTAGAGAATGTTTTGAAGCGGCTAGAAAAGATGAAGAAAAAGGAAAAAAGCATAAAGGACTGCTTGTAGTAGATTCCTCTATAGAAAAGGCAAAGGAATATCTCGATAAAGCAAGAGATAGTTTAAAGTTTTGCGAAATGTATAAGAGAACAGGGTCAGATTATAAAATTCCAGAGGAATGGTATTATTCTTTGTATTATTGTGCTTTGGCTATTTTATGTAAATTCGGCGTTGAAACAAGAAGTCAAAGGTGTACTGCTTTATTTGTTAAATATGTTAAAGAAAAAGGACTAATAGATTATGATGATGAATTTATTAACAAAATTATAGTCTATAAAGATAAAAGCAAAAAAAATGTTGTTGACGAAAGAGAAGAAGCGAGGTATGGTTCGAAAATAAAAATAAAAAAGGTAGAAGAAAGATATGACGAAATGATGGAACTATGCAAAAAAGCTATTTCCCAGGCAGAAGATATTATTTATAGCGATAAAGAATTGAAACTGCCCAAAGAATTACTAGAAAATTGATCTTGTGTGTTTTCATGCGTACGCAAAAAAGTACGTCGTAGATACTTAAAATCTATTTTTCAAGAAGATATATGGAAAACAAAATAAATCTTGGAGAAGCCTTAAGTCTATTAAAAAAAGAAAAAAGCAGACTGGCAAGGCTTATTTCTTTAAGAAAAGAGAATATCTATATAGAAGAAGGTAAAAAATCTCCATTTGATCCAAAAAAACTATCTGAAGAAATAAAGGGAAAAATAGAGCTGATAAGAGAACTAAAGATTAGAATACAAAATACTAATCTCAACACAGATGTCAAAGAAGAAGATATAAGCCTAGCAGAAGCAATTATTAAAGTTAATGATATAAGAAGCCAAATTGGAAGATTATCGGATCTTTTTGAAAAAGAAAGAAGGAGCTGGCTATACAGAGATAAGGAAGAAATAAAAATAATATCCCAACTAGACCAATCGGAAATAGAAAAGGAAATAGAGAATCTTGAGATGGAAAAATCAAAATTAGATAATAAAATTCAGGTAACAAATTGGAACACTCAATTAATTTAAATCATACTTATCTAGAGAAACCTTCGGGTTACTCATAGGTAAGATTGCCAATGGCTTTGATCAAGTATAGTAAAGATAAATTACCAATTGTAAACTGGAACAATGACGGGATGTTTTAAAGATTAAGATTAAAGTTCAATGCTCAATAATCAAAGGTTAAGGTTCACTTACATCTGTACCTTTTCAAGTTGTTGGCAATTTAAAATAAAAATGAAAGAAATTGAAAAAATAAACAAACTTGTATTAACAGCAGATAGCATAGAATGCAAGAGGTGGAGTCTTGCACAGAAAGAGAACCCTGTATTGTGTTATTATTGTAAATCGCCTCTTTTTTATGCAGCTATTGAGTGGGGAATTGTTGAGGAAAGAGAACTTTATGGAATCAAAGTATTAGGAAAAGAAAGAGAACCGCAATACAATATAAGAGAAGTTGGTTTAATTTTGTATTGTGCAGAATGCGGACACTTTCATGAAAATTATTCAAAATATTTTTATCCAGAAGATAAACTTGTTTGCTCTTGGTCGGATGAAGAATTGAATTTAGCAGAAATTGAAGAAATAAAACATTGCCTAGAACAATTTAATAGAAACGGAGATTTTAACCCAAATTATGAGTCCAAAGAGCTGTCTTATTTGAAAGAAAAATTGGAAGAATATGAGAAAAAATACTTCAAGAGTAAGAAGAAAAACAAGTCTAAATGAATACGGAGAGTAGGATTCCCGTAACACGTTAGTGTGAAGACACCGCGAAACTTTGTTCTGCGTGTGCGTTCGAATCCTTTAATTAATGCGGGGAGTAGGATTCGAACCTACGAAGGCACTAAGCACACAGGATTTCTCATCCTGAACTTAAATCTTTCACAGTGAAAGACCGACATCTTAAGTCCTGCCCGTTTGACCGCTCCGGAACCCCCGCGTAAAAAAAGAAAATGAAAACATCTTATAAACATTCCGTTTTCTCTAAATTTTCTATCTATTGCAGAATAAAAATAAATATAAACTAGACAAAAAGACAAGATAAATGGCATACCTTACAGTAAAATTTCCAAAAGACCCTAAAGAAGAAGTAGAAATAAGTAGATATGATGATGGGAGAATGTATAGAGTAAATTATGCACTGGAAGAAACAGCTCAAGGACGCACAAACGGATCAAAAGAGAAGCAAACTATGCTGATCGAAGCAACTTCTTGGGAAGAAGCAGATCAAATTTTCAAGGCAGTATTGCAAAAAAGATTAAAAGAAAGTTCGTCTGAAACGACACGTTGTGTATCTAGTTCCATAGACGAAATAGTAGAAGACGTTTACAGAAAAGTTCATCCAACTGCATAAAAAGATTAATAACTCTCATTACTATCTAAATTATTCAAAATCTCTTCAACACTTTCAGTAACATGTTTTATCACTTCTTGCGTCTGCGCCCTCGGATTTTTCTCCTTAAACTTCATGGCATGAGAAGCTCCAGCAACAACAGCGATTTTCAACTTATACCTCTCTTCACTCATTCATTAAAATCAAATATTAACTATATAAATTTTCTCGTGTTTTATCACAACTAAAAAAATAACAAATCCAAAAAGATATAAACTAAGATCAATTTTATAACCTATGAAAATTCATGCCATAGGCGGTTATAATGAGGTGGGAAAAAACATGACTGCCTTGGAAATAGATGAAGATGTTTTCATTTTTGATTCTGGTCTTTTTCTGCCTGCAATAATTGCCGTACAGGAAAGAGATAAAATACTTACTGAGAAAGGAATGCGCGCTCTCGGTGCTCTCCCAGATGATATTTATCTTGAAAATAAGGGTCTAAGAAATAAAGTTAGAGCTATTTTAGTATCTCACGCACACCTTGATCACGTAGGCGGGATTCCTTACAACGCTCAAAGATATGATGCTAGCGTTTTAGGAACACCATATACAACAGAAGTACTAAAAGTTTTAATGCAAGACAACAGCCAAACAATAAAAAATAAAATAATATCTGTCAAGCTAAATTCTACAGTTACAATTCGTGGAAAAAGCGACAACTACAAAATAGAATTCATAAATATAACTCATTCAACAATAGAAAGTGCCATGATCGCAGTACATACAAAAGAAGGAGTAGTAATTTACGCAAACGATTTCAAATTAGACAACACACCAACATTCGGAGATAAACCTAATTACAAAAGATTATTAGAATTATCAAAAATCGGCGTAAAAGCGCTAATAGTAGACTGCTTATATGCCTATGATGATAGAAAAACTCCATCAGAAAGAATAGCACGTGGTCTGTTGGAAGAAGTTATGCTCGCAAAAAATAACAATAAATCAGCAATGGTAGTAACAACTTTCTCTTCGCACATAGCCAGATTAAAATCAATAACAGAATTTGGAAAAAAACTAGGTAGAGAAATATTGTTTTTAGGAAGAAGTTTAGCTAAGTATACAACAGCTGCAAGAAACATAGGAAAAGCTCCATTCATAAAAGATGTAAGAGTCTTAACTTATAGAAGACAAGTTGAACAAATGCTAAAAAAAGTAGAAAGAGATAGAGAAAAGTATCTTATAGTTTGTACGGGTCATCAAGGAGAACCAGGATCTATACTAGACAGAATGGCTAGAAATGAATTCAACTTCAAACTAAGAGCAGACGATCAAGTAATATTTTCTTCAAAAACAATTCCAACACCTATAAACGAAGCAAATAGAGAAGAACTTGAGCAAAGGCTAAAAAAACATCATGTAAGAATTTTTGATAATATTCACGTTTCAGGACACGGAGGGAGAGAAGACCTTAGAGATCTTATAAATATCCTAAAACCAGAACATGTGATACCTTCACATGGAGATCTAAAAAAAACAACCGCAGGAGCAAAGCTTGCAGAAGAAATGGGATACAAACTAAATAAAAACGTTCATTTGATGGAAAACTTAAAACAGCTTGAGATAAAAAATTGAAATGAAAGAGGAAATATACTACGGCTTGAAAAACGCTATAGAGAAAAATGAATCTCTAGACTCAGCCATGCAATCTTTCATTAATGCTGGATACAATCCAGAAGAAGTAAAAGCCGCAGGAAAAGCTATAGAAGAAGGAGAAAATGACTTCAAAGATTCAAGTCTTCTGCCTAAACTTCCAGATAAAAAATCTCTTCCTCAACTGCCAAAAATAGAAAATAGTTTCGCTCAAGGCAAACAACCAGAAATAAAAAAGAAAGGCAAGAAAAAAACAATAATCCTGCTTATAATACTTCTTTTATTAATCTTCTTGGGGGCAATAGCTTATCTGTTATACACATTGATAAAATGAAAAGGAATAAAAGAGGAAACAAATAAATGGAAATCGGAAATTTAATATTTGCTTTTATTATAATAATTTTTATATTATGGTGTACAATAGTCATCATTAACATCATTTTCAAAATCTTTATTTTGAATCACCTTCACAAAAAAAGAAAACTTAACTCAAATATTTCAAAACAAATTATTTGGCTAATTAAAAATGGTTTTCTGTTTTATGCCTTTAGAAAAGATTATTATGATAATTATAGAAGTATGTACAAATACTATGAAATAAAATCTCCACAATATAGAAGATTGGTTAACAGATCAGCAAAATCATTAAGATTTGGTCTAAGCATATTTAATATTATCTTTATTATGACCTTATCAATCAATTTATTTTTTTATTTTTCTATTATACTAAGAGGTCTTGATTAAAATGAAAAACAACATGATAAAAATATTCTTTTATTCTCTAAAAGAATTGTCAAAAAGAACAAATATGATCTTCCTAAGTCTTATTCTTTGGGTCATCTTAAATCTTTTATCGCTTGCTTCTAAAAGGATAAACATTCTGTTCTCCACGAACATTCAGTTCTCTATTTGGATTGTAGTCTTCTTTCTCGTTTATATTGCAGTTTTATCCTTTTTCTCATCAGAATTAATTAGTTTATCAATAACTAAAAATAAATTTACGAACTTTAAAAATACCTGGAAAAAATTCTTTCTCAAAAATTTAATAATAATGATTTTGATTTCTTTAATAACACTTATAATTTCTCAAATAACTTTTTACTCCTCTATGTTTATAGGAAAAACTCTGTCCCTCTCTTTAATCACGGCACAAATAGTGTTCTTTCTAATTTATTTTGCGTTGTTAGCAGGTTTTCTTATATTCTTCACATTCTCAAGTTTTTTTGTAGTAATTGAAAACGCTTCAATAAAGGAATCAATAAAGAAGTCTTTTAAATTTGTAAAAAATAATTATCCAGAAACACTTTTGCTTATGATTTTTCTTTTCATAATTTTCTTTTTGCTCAATAAATCTCCAAGAATACTAGCAGAATTAATAGAATATGTTTTACTTATTCCTCTCTCTATAACATTTATAAAAAACTTCCTGCTTGAAAGAAAATGATTTACGCTCCCTCTGAAGATTCTGAACTTTTAGCAGAACAAGTAAAAAAATTCGCAAAAAATAAAAAAGTTCTCGACATCGGTTCAGGATCTGGAATACAAGCAGAAACAGCAATATCTTCCGGAGCGTTTTCAGTTCTCGCCTCCGACATAGATCAAGATTCAATAAAATTGTTAAAATCAAAAAATATCCTCTGTATTAAATCCGATCTTTTCTCAAAAATTAAAGAAAAATTTGATCTAGTTATCTTCAATCCACCTTATCTTCCAGAAGATAAAAAAGAAGATACAGAAAGCAAAAGAGCCACAACTGGAGGAAAAAAAGGCGATGAAATCATCTTAGGATTTATAAAAAATCTAAAAAAACATCTTAATAAAAATGCCTTTGCCCTTTTATTAATTTCCTCTCTTACTCCAAAAAACAAAATAAAAAAAGAAATCAAAGAACAAAGTCTCTCCTATGAGATTCTATCAGAGAAAAAACTTTTTTTTGAAACTCTCGAAGTTTGGAAAATAGAAGTTAAAGGGCTTTAACTTCTAGGAACTCTAAAGTAATCTAATCTTGATCTTGGTGTCTCTCGCACTGAAGCACTAGCAGCACAAACATATGCCAAAGCTTGAGAAGGGGGCAAATTATATTGGCTAGCAACATCATGCACTGAAACTCTATCATTAGCAAGCCCTTTTCTTATAGAATGAATAGCCGCAACCTCGTCCCTGCAAAATCCATCAAAAGCATAATGATCTCTATCTCCACTCATAAACAAAATTATTAATTTCAATATATAAATCTTTTTAATAGGTTAAACTTCGGTCTGATTCTTCAAGAGACCCATTAGAATATCTGTCATGTAATTCAAAAGCTAATGTCACAGATCTTGCCAAAGGCAAATTATGCCTATCAGCAAGCTCATGGAGGATATAATTTTCCCCTCTTGCAAGCCTATCTCTTAATTCTTCAGTGAAATTTTTTTCCATCATTACTTCAAATATACTCTTAAACATGAAAATTCACTTATTAAAATACTTTAAATAGTTATCTTTTTTCATATTTCTATGAATAATGAAGAAGAAATGCTTTACAGAGCAACTGTACTAAAAAACCAGTCTGAGCAGCTAGAAAACACAATTCAGAGCGCAAATGAACAAATCAAAGAACTTGAAGAATTAAATTCAACTCTAAGTTTAATAAAAAATGGCGAAAAACAAGTTCTCAATCCTATTGGAAAAGGAATTTACTTGAAAGCAAATATTGAAAATGATGAACTATTTGTCAATGTAGGTTCAAATGTTGTTGTTAAAAAAACCATCCCTGAAGGTAAAAAGATGATAGAAGAACAAACATCAAAACTAAGAAAAGCAAGTCTTGAAATTTCAATGCAATTAGAACAATACGCAATGGAATTCCAACACATGCTAAAAGAACTTAATAAAATCAAAGAAGAGCAATAAAATGAGCCACAAATATCTAGCAGTATATGAAACATCTAGTACAGAATATAGACAATTAACACATCCTATAGAAGCAAACTCCCATGAAGAAGCTAGGAATAAAGCAGAATCAAGAGCACTTAGTATAAAAACAACATTATCGGATATTAGAGACACCGAAACAACGGTTACACTCAGAAGTTTAATTGATACTGCTAAATGTAATAAATGTGGAGTTCCTAACTCCTGTGAAAGATGTTCTGTTTTATAATTTCGAATTATCCAAGATATATATCTTCTCCAGATTTTTTGCCCAATTCTTCTTTTGCTGTTTTAAGTATAATTTCAGCAACTTTCTTTGGGTTTTCTCCTCTTAAATTAGTCATTGGAGTTGCTGTTAAATTAGGGTTAACGCAATATATTCTAATATTTTTAGGCAATTCATCAGCCAAAGCCTTTGTGAATCCTCTTACTCCGAATTTACTCGCTCCGTAAGCGGTATGTCTTGCATGTGTATATTTTCCAGACATGCTGGAAACATTAACAATCACGGCCTCTTCATTTCTCTCCAGATATGGAAAAGATAGCTTTGTCACCTTTATCAAACCCTTCAAATTAATGTCTATTTGTTTTTCCAATTCCTCCAAACTTTGTTCTTTAAACATTTTACCAATTAAAATTCCCGCATTATTAATCAAAACATCAATTCCTCCAAATTTCCTTAGGGCTTCCTTTATAGCGTTTTCAACAGATTCTGTAGACAACACATCCATTTGAACAAGCATAGCCTCAGAATTTTTCTGACATTCCTTCAAAACATCTTCCCCAGATTTTTTATTTTTAAGAAAAGATATAACAATCTTAGCTCCAGACTTTGAAAATTCAATAGCTGTTTCTCTTCCTATGCCTGTGCTAGAACCAGTTACAAAAACAACCTGATCTCTTAAATCCATTTAATAAAAAAGAACAATAAAGAATTTCTCTCACAATTAGGACACGGAATCTACATAAAATCAGAAGCAAAAGAAAAAGAATTCTAGATTAATGTTGGTTCTGGGGTTGTAATGAAGAAAAGCCCAGAAAACGCAAAAAAATGATTGAAAAACAAATACAAAATATGAAAAAAACAAAAATACATCTTTCAGCACAACTTGACGAATACGCCCATGAATTCAAAAAGATGCTAAAAGAATTGGAAAATTTAAAAGAAGAAGAATAAAATGACAAGTTATATAGCAAAATATGAATTACCATACAGAGAAATTACTAGTTTGGTAAAAGCAAAAACACAAGAGAATGCTTTGGAAGAAGCAAAAAAACAAACAAGCGTTCTAGAAGAAAAAACATTAGAAATTGATGGAACCAAGTCTCCAGTAAACCTTTTAGGCTTAACCGACGTAACTAATTGTGAAATTTGTCGCGAGAGTAATTGTAAAAACTGCAAGTATTCTCTAATTTGAAGATAAAGAGATTTCCTATAAATTCCTAACTTTAATCATGTCTTTCTAAGAAGTAAATATCTCTCCGAAAATTCTTTTAAACTGAGAACACCAGATCTAAGAAAATCAAAATCTTCTTGTGTAGTTTCAAGTAAAACTGCAAGAGAAGATCTTTTTGATGACATTTTATCTATTAAACAAACTTGATTAAAAGGAATATCTTGAAAATCTTTTTCTACCTGTCCAATCGGAACAGCATCTTTAGTATCTTGACTCATCTCTAAAATCTTCAATTTGTCTAAAGAATCCATTCTGCTCCCTAAATCATGAATATACATATTTTTGTTTCCATGTAGGGGTAAAGCTATGATTATATGTCTTTCAGAGTCATATAATTGCTCTCCTCTCCAAGTTCTGTACTCAACTCTAGAGTCATATCTACTCAAGTCTACTGATCCAAAAGAAATTCTTTGTTGATCCATTGCCCAAAATCCTTCAGCAACACCAAGCCAATAAATTCCAAAAGTCATAATTGCTGTAAAAAATTTAAGTTTATAAGAATTGTTGTACAAACTAAGGAAATAGAATAAGTAAGTCTATATATTATCTTTTCTTCCCTTCAACAATTCTCTCAGTAAACAAAGACAAAATCATATAAGAAAACATAAAAATAGAGAATATTAAAAATACAAATTTAAAAGGGAAAAACAATAAAGCCAAAGAAGGTATAAACTTAGCTATAAGGTGTCCCACATCAATAGTCGTATTATATGCACTGTAAAATCTGTAAGGTTCATTTCCCTTGCTTATATCAAAGAAATAACTCTCACAAGTAGACTCAACCATAGCAGTTCCAAAACCAGCTAAAATCAATGCTCCAAGTATAAAATAAAAATCATTTGACAAGAAACATAGAAAGGCAGAAGTTCCAAGAATTAAAAATCCTATAAAAAATATTTTCTTAAAACCTATTCTGTTAGCCAAAGAAGCAGCAGGATATGTAAATAAAATATTTGGTAAAACAACCGCAAATAAAAACCCGCTAACCCATAAAATATTATATCCCTTATCGTAAATAAATAAAGGGACAAATAAATATATCAAAACCCACCAACAACTTATACCTCCTCCTAAAAAATAAGCAACTACCCTTTTTCTGTTTTTAAAAAAATCAAAAAAATTCTTTAAAACATTCGTGTCAGCCTTTTTCTTCACATTTCCATCTTTTATCCCAAACTGCCAAAACAATATCAAAGCCATAAAAACAAATAAGGAAGCAATTAAGAAAACACCTCTATTTCCAAACCTCAAAGCCAAAAATCCTGCAAGCAATGGTCCAATAAACCATCCAGTATTAAAAAACGTATAAACAATTCCCTCATTTTTAGCAAGAACTTTTTTCTTTGAATTATCCCTTACTAATATTCCAAAGCTGGATATCCTCAAATTGGCAGCCAAAGTCAAAACAACAGAAAAGATAATGAAAACATAAAAACTTTTAACAAAAGAGAAAACAATATATGAAACAATCACCATACATAAAGCAAACATATACAATCTCTCCTTGTGCCCCCTCTCAATTATTGGGATTATCAAAAACAAAGAAACAAGAGAAATGCATGTAAGAATCCCAGAAAAAAAGCCAATGTAAGCATCATTATGAATAAACTGTTTAACAAAAATTATCCAAATTGTATCTATAAAAGCAGCCGCAACAGCAACAATGAAACTGACTAAAGCCAGTTTAGTAATTCCTCCATGAAATCTCAACAGCGATCCCTTTTTTATCAAATGACTCATAAACCTTCAAAATAACCTTATTATTTAAGGATTTTCCTTGGAATACTTTCCTCTATTCTTTATCTCCTTCTCCTTAAAACTAGATTCAACTTTCCCAAAACACTCTTCTGAACAGCATCCTCTCATTTCAGAATCACAAGAATCACAAACAATCATCAGTTCATCACACTCTTTATTTCTGCAATTTCTATAAAAGTCACTTTCTTTCAAACAATGTCTACATTTAGTTATAGGTCTAGTTTCCTGCCCTACTTTACTCACAAGCCTCTTATCAAAAACAAAACAACTACCTTCCCAAAAAGTATTAGGAAAATTCTGACAAAAAGTAATTACTCCTCCTTCTAATTGATAAACATTATGAAACCCATTTTCAACAAGCATTGCTGAAGCCTTCTCACATCTTATTCCTCCAGTACAATAAGTAACTATTTTTTTATTTTCAAAACCTCTAAGTTGTTCAACAACCTTATCAAACTCCCTAAAATTTTCAATATTAGGAGTTACTGCTCCTTTAAATTTCCCAATCTCAGATTCATAATTATTTCGCCCATCAACAATAACAAAATCCTCTCCACTTTCGTAAAGTTTAACCAATTCATCCGATTTAATATATCTCCCTTTCTTATTCAAATCAACATCCTTTCCAATATTTATTATATAATCTCTAGTTCTTACAACCATTCTCTCAAAAGGATGTTCTAATCCTTCTTCCTCTTTAAAAACAATATCTTCAAACTCTTTCTTCCTCCATAATTCCGTCTTGTATTTCTCAACCTGTTCCATCGTTCCAGAAACGCTTCCATTTATTCCTTCCTTAGCAACAAGTATTTTCCCCTTTATTCCCAAGTCTTCGCAAAATCTCCCATGTTCTTCAACAAATCTTTCAGGATCTTTCATCTCAACAAACTTGTAAAATAATAGTATTTTTATTGCTCGAACTGAGTTCAATACTTCGCGGCTTGTTGCGACAGTCTCAGTTTGAGGCTTAAAAATACCCTCACAGCTTGCTGTGTTTGGGATTTTTATTTTTTCCATAAAAACAAAATTATTAAGTGTATTTAATTATAACTATCAGCTCAATCCAAAACTATCCATAAAACCAACAATCCGATTATATTCAAAAAGATACTTATTTCCCTTTTCCGTTATCTTATAAATCCTTCCTTTACCGCTCTCATCCTTTTCCTCAACAATAAATTTCTTTGTAATCAATTCATCTAGGTAGTCTTTCATCATATTGTGCGATAAATTCGATTTATACAAAATATGGGTCGGTTTAGCTCTACCATTCTTATTCCTAACAACTTGAAGTATATCTCGTATAACTTCAAGGTGACTTCTTTTTCTTTCCATTTTGCAAGATAGAGATCAAACTGAAGAATATGAATACATAGCCAAGTATATCAAGAACATGTGAAAGAGCATATAGGTTTGGAACAAAATAATCATCTACTAGCATAAGTAAAAGATTAGATACAAAAAAAAAGACCATACCAAGCATCACAAAAAATGTGTTTCTATTACCTTTCAATTTATACAAAGAAATATAATGATAAACTACAAACAATAAAAATAGTGAACTTACAAAGTAGATCATGAAAGATTTATCAGAACTCAATAATACACCTAGTATTGAAACAACAATCATGATAAAATAAAGTTCATTGTTTTTCTCTTTCTGTGTAGCGTAAACTAAAGTACCTAGTCCACTAACCAAAGAAACAATATACAAAACAAAGAACAAAGCTTTTATTTGATATACTCCCTCTATCCAGTACTCTCTTATATTCCCACTTATCTTCAAAAAAAACAAGTTACTTAAGCAAAGAATCAAGTAAGATGCAGAAAGAAAAGAAAAAGCACCACCAAAAAGTTTAGCCTCTCTACGATATGTTAATTTGTAAACTTTAAAGGCGTACAAAGCAACTATGCCCGCAAGTAAGAAAAACATGAATTCCAAAATTATGCTATACCCAAAAAACCATCCAGGTAAAATATATATTCTTTCCATTTATCTAAAGGTCTAAACTCATTTAAAAGCGTTGTGAAAGTTCTCTACTATTAAAAATCAAGTTTATTAATTTCTTAAGAACGAACAAACTTTATCCAAAATCTCATTTAATTTTTCTTGCTTCAATGAGCCAACTTTATATTTAATCAAAGATTTATCGATTGTAAAAATCTTATCAAGCCTAATAAAACCTTCCTTTTTTAATTTTCCCTCGCTAAAATCTTCATGAGTTATTAAAATTTCTACACTTTTTTCCTGAGACTCAGCAGTCATTTGCAAAACAATGATATCATCTCCTTTAGGAGCTTTAATAACTAAAACTGGCCGTCTTTTATAACTTTTAAAATCAGAATAAGGATATTCAATTACAATTATATCCCCTTTTACAAATCCTTCCATGCTTCATCCTCTTTCTCATTAAACCATGTTTTTGCTATAGATTTATGAGAAATAAGCACATTCTCAGGAATAGATTTTTTTAAGATTATCTCATCACCCTTTCTAATTACAATTAATTTATCTCCTTCATTAATGTCCTTTCTCATATCCAAAGGAATTACCACTTGTCCTCTCGAACTCATTTTAGTTGTATCAATTTGCATAAATAAGATTAATCTTACTTATATTTAAGTCTTTCTCAAAAGAAAATTACGCTAAATTTAAATCCTTCAATAGCAAATAAACATATGGAACAAAAAACAGAAAAAGCAACATTTGGAGCGGGCTGTTTCTGGCAAGTCCAATACATTTTCTCAGAATTAAAAGGTGTAATAAAAGCCGAATCAGGATACATGGGGGATTCAGAATTTAAAAATCCAACTTACGAGCAAGTCTGTTCAGGAGAAACAAACCATGCAGAAGTTGTCCAAGTTGTTTTCTATCCAAAAAAAGTATCTTACAACTCTCTCCTTGAAATATTCTGGAAAAATCACAATCCAACAGAATTAAACCGCCAAGGGCCAGACATAGGATCGCAGTATCGTTCCGTTGTTTTCTATCACACAAAAGAACAAGAAGAATTAGCAGAAAAATCAAAAAAAGATCATCAAAAATCACTTTCAAAAAAGATCGTAACTCAAATACTTCCAGCACAAAACTTTTACAAGGCAGAAGAATATCATCAAGACTATCTAAAAAAACATAACAAAACTTACTGTCATATCTAACTCCAAAATAATTAATAACTATTATCAGAATCAATTACACTCTCTAATTTTTCAGAGTAACGATTTCTTATCTGGTCTAATTGTCCAGCATTCAATTCTCTAGAATCATCTATTCTAGGATCATAATTCTTGCCCAAAGCATCCCGATAAGCCAGCGCCCAGTCCTTATCAGAAGTTCCAGGCTCTCCATCCAATAAAGAAATAGCATTTAACACAATTCTATATCTATCGTTCTCATCTTTAATAATTTTTTGACGTCCAAGCTCAGCAGCTAAACCAAAAGCTAAACCCGTAACTACCAGCGAAGCCATAGCAAGTCTAAAATCATAAGATTTATTATATCCGCTCATGAAAACTAAGCATATTTCATCTTTTTAAATATTTATTCTCTGTAAAATAGATCAAATAAAAAAGCTCTAAGTAATCACAATAACTTCTTTCCCGCTAACAATGACCGTATGTTCAGCCTGTGCAACTTTTCCTCCACCCTTTTCAACCAATTGAGGATAATGATGTAAAACTCCTGCCTGCTCAATCTGCCTCAAAGCCAACAATCCTCTTGATCCAAATTTCTTATGAATCCAACGAGAACAAAAAGGCAAAGTCTGGTATTCCTCCAAAATAAAAGATAAAACATCTCTGGCAAAATTATCTCTTACACTCCCATCTTTTTCAACTGAATAAATTCCAGAAAACTTTCCATCTCTTACGGTTCCTAAACCAGTAGTGGTAAAAGGCTCAATAGCGTAAACACCTTCATCAATTTCCAAGTTAGAAGAATTATCAAAATTAGGAACACTTATTCCAGCATGAACGTTATATTTTTCTATAGAATGTCCTGTTAAATTGTGAACAACGCTAAATCCACTAGAAATTACTTTTTTCTCAATTTCTCTGCCAACTACACTAAACAAAGAGCCTTTCTTAAAATGTTTAACTCCCTCACTTAACCCCTTTTCAGCGGCCTCAATCAATTTCTTATTTTCTTCATTATTTTCAAGATCAACAGAAAAAGCGCTATCGGCTACAAATCCATCAATATGAACTCCAACATCAACTTTTAACAATCCATAAGCTTTTGTCTCATCATTAAAAGAAGGCGTTGAATGAGCAGCAATCTCGTTTATTGATAAGTTAATAGGAAAAGCAGGTTTTCCACCCAGTTCAAATATCTTTCTCTCAATCTTTTCAGCAATCTCAAAAAGAGGCATATCTTTCTTCACAAGTCCATGAGCATAATCTTTAACCTTCCTACATATTTCTCCAGCTTCCTTCAATTTCTCAATCTCTGTCTTATTCATAAAACTGAATAGATTGAAGGTTTAAGAATTATTCGCTTCTGTGTTTTGATGTGTTATCTGATTAATATTTCTTGACGGATGGATTATTATTGAGCGCATATTTCACATCTTCAGCATATGTGCCTCCATATTTGCTAAGTTCTAAAATTAAGTCTTCAGGAAGATTTTTATTTCTAGCCAACTGAACTTTCAAATAGGCATAATAATGAAATATCTCTTGTTGATCTGTTCCATTATCTTCCAAAGAAAAATTATATAACTCATAAAGTATATTTGTTGGCGTTGAAGGATTTGATGCCAATCCATAAAAGATGAAAAATTCTTTCTCGAATTCACTATTAGAGCCATAAAGAAAAAGAGCATGATTATAAATTTTATAAAACAAATCTTCAGGCAAAGCTTCATTAAAAGCTAAATTTTGAATTACAGGATAATTGTTACTTTTTACAGCCTTTTCGAAAAGCATATAATAAGTAGAATTGCTCTCTCTTTCAGAACTTGAAAGGTTATATGCTCGAAAGTAATTAAAAATAAACATAGAAATTATAAAAACAAGCACAACTATGATTATTAAAAATAAGACAGATAAAACAAACTTCTTCCCAGTTATTAATTTTCGACTTTTTTTATCTCTAAAGTAAATAATATTGAAGATGGACAAAAAAGATAGAAAAAATAAGAAAAAAGCAATAACGAAAAAAGGAATGACTGCTAATATTGCAAGACCTTCTTGTGCATCACCACCCAAAAAAAAAAGAATGTAAAAAATAAAACCAAAAAATAAAACCAAAGTAATTATCAAAGAAATATAAACAGAAGTCTTTCTCCGTTTATCATATGAAAACATCTTACTCGTCACCATAACAACGTAAAAAACAACTATTTATAGTTTTTGGTTCTGAAGATATTGTCAAGTTATCGATACATAATTATCTCTGACAAACTCTATTAAACTCAACAACTTTTTTCTTTTTAAGAGCAGAATTATCTCAGCCATTTCTGCTGGTGTTTTTCCTCCCAATTCCTGATTTGGATTTACAAAATTGTGGATTGTTCTTCTCAAGTCCATAAAATATCTCGCATTATCAAAACTTTTAAAACCACTTCTAATATTTTTTATCCTGTCTTTTATCTTTCCGTTATATCTTTCAATTGGATTGTTATTATGCTTCACACCATGTTTTTGGTAAGCGATTGAAATACCGAAGTTCAATTTGCAAATTCTATAAAACAATTTGTTAAATGCACTTTTATAATTCGCAAATTTGTCGCAAGTAAATTCAATCTTATTACCCTGCTCAAATCTCTCAAGCATTTGTTCATAGCAATTATCTTTAATTTGTTTTAGAAATTTATAACATTCTTCTTTCGTCCGTTTCTCGACGAAAGAATGAGCTAAAACAAATTTAGTTTTGCTGTCAATTGCATTTAAATCATAACAATCTTTCTTCTTAACTTTTACATATTTTTCATCATAATGAATCCCACCAATTATTTTGGGTTTGACAATTTTATATACTCTATTTTAAAAAAACACCATATTTATTGCACCATTCTCTTATTGCTTCCCTGCTAACTTTCACACCATCGTGTTGCCATATATGGTCTTTCACCTGAAAAAGTGAAAGCCCTTCATTGTGCAGATGAATTGCACGCACAATATGTTTTTTATTATATCTCATTCTCTCAAATCCATTTTGTTTAACAAATTTTATTTTACATTTATTGCATAAATAAAGTTGTTTTGTTCCAGATTTATTATATCTTTTCCCTCTTTTTGAAATATCTTTACCTTTACATTTTAGGCATTTCATAAATGTTCAACTTCCTTTATGAAATATAACTCCTAGGTTTTATATACTTATCCCTTTAAGTTGACAATATCTTGTTTTGAAAGCCCTTCCAAAATCTTCAAACCTTCCTAGCCCTAACACCATTTTCCGTATCCTCTAAAACATATCCTCTTTCCTTTATCCTTTGTCTTATTATGTCTGCTTCAGCCCACTTCTTCTGTTTTCTCAAAACTTCTCTTTCACTAATTAAAACCTCAATTTCATCAGACACATGGCTGCTGTCATCTTTCATTTCTTTAAATCCTAAGCCAAGAACTTTATCAAAATTATACATCAAAACAAGCTTCTTAACAGAGTCAAAACTCTTATCCTCAAGAGCCTTTAAAAAAATCTGAACAGCTTTAGGTAAATTCAAATCATCATTAATAGCTTCCAAAAAAAATTTCTCATACTTTTCTGTCAAATCCTTTCCTTTCAATTTGTCTTTTTTTAATTCAACAATTCTTCTCTTAATTCTACCGTAAGCGGCTTTTGCAGCGTCTAAATTATCTAAAGAAAAATTCAAGGGTTTCCTATAATGAGTAAGTAAACATAAATATCTAAAATCCTCTGCATTATATCCAATCTCTTCTAATTCAGACACAGTATACAATCCCCCTTTAGATTTAGAAACTTTTTCTCCTTTAAACAAAAGAAAAGCTCCATGCAGCCAATAATTAACAAATTTCTTTCCGCTAACACATTCGCTCTGCGCAATTTCATTAGTGTGGTGAACTGAAATATGATCTTCTCCTCCTGTGTGTATATCAAAATGTTCTCCCAAATAACGCATTGACATTGCAGAACATTCTAAATGCCATCCTGGAAAACCAACACCCCATGGAGAATCCCACTCCTGTTGCCTTTTACCTTCAGAATTAGAAAATTTCCACAAAGCAAAATCCGTCTTATGCTTTTTCTCGCCTACTAAAACTCGCTTGCCAGCACTAAGACCTTCTTTATTTAGCTTAGCTAATTTACCATAATTCTTAAATTTAGAGCTATTAAAATATATTCCATCAGAAGTCTTGTAAGTAAAACCTTTCTTTTCCAATTTCTTAACAAGTTCAATCTGTTCCTTAATATGTTCTGTAGCTTTAGACCAGATATTAGGTTCCAAAATATTCAATTTCTTCATATCTTTTACAAAAACATCAAAATAAAATTCAGCTATTTCTTTTGCAGATTTACCCTCTTTTACAGCTGCTTTCTCCATTTTGTCTTCTCCTTCATCCGCATCAGAAGTCAAATGCCCAACATCCGTAACATTCATCACATGTTCAACTTTAAGTCCATTAAACAATAAAATTCTCTTCAGTAAGTCAGAAAAAATATAAGTCCTTAAATTCCCAATATGCTGAAACCAATAGACTGTCGGCCCACAAGAATACACTCCTACTTTTCCCTTCTCAATCTCTTTAAAATTATCCTTTTTCCTAGTAAGCGTATTATACAACTTCAACATGATAAAAAATATCTCTAGTTATATTTAATGCTTTCTAAACTCCAGAAGGAGTACGTTCACTAAAAATTTTATAAGCTCTCTTAAGTTTCTCATCATATCTAATAGCTTCTTGAAATAAGTCAGAGTCTATTACAACCCTAAAAGTCGCCCCTTCAACTCTACAAACATAAGCAATAGTCTTTCCAAGAAAATAATGTATGCCTATCTTGCTAGGTTCTCTTAATCCCGCCTCAGTTTGGCTACGATAAAAGCTATTTCCAATCGGACACCCTGCAGATTTAAGAATTCTTCTCAAGATTCTGTCAGGCGTTGATATAGGATTTTCAGCTTCTAACTCAAATGACAAGTTTCTACTATTACAACAAAGAAAATCCGCAAATTCAAGTTCCCCACTCATAAAAAACATAAATATTCTCCATTTTAAAGTATTTCTATAGCTTGTAAATTCCCAATTTAATAAACAACAAAATACAAAAACTATTTCAATCTAAATTTTCTTCATTTAATATGAAAATCTACTTAGCAGGCAAGATCCGTCAAGAATCAGAAAGAGAAGCTCTAGAAGAAATAGATTCTCTCTGCAAATCCCTTGGCTTCAAAACTTTCCTCCCACATAGAGATGTTGGTCTTGTAAAAAACATCAAAGATGTGAAAAGAATATTTGAAGGAGACATAGTAAAAGGTTTCAAAGATGTCTCCCTAGTCATAGCTCTCCTAGACGGTCTGCATGTCGGAGCAGGAACAGCCTTTGAAATTGGTTACGCATATGCAAACAAGATCCCAATTATAGGTTTAAAAACAGACGAATCCCCAGAGGAAGCTCTGGAATATCTCTCAGCCATAATCATCAGTTCAACAAAAATCCTGTCTTCTTTTGACGAATTAAAAAAAGAACTTAAGAAGTTCAAAGAAAGAGGTAAAGTTTAAGACCCCAATATTTATAATTCAACTTTTTCCTAATTTCCAATGGTAAGCGTAAGAGGAGATCAAGTATATGGGGCAGTCACATATCAATGGGAAAAGCACGAAAATATAAGAAAAAGGTTAAGAAGAGAGTTGTGTATCGATCAACTGAACTGGCTCCAAAAAGTTGGGTATGCGCTGACTCTTACATATTGGAACGTTAGTACGTTTGATATTATTGGAAAATTAGCCTCATTAGAAGATCAAGACCTTATAGAATCAAGAATGAATAAAAATACTCTGCCTATCCCAAGAAATGAATACAGAAAAAAAGCCTCTGGAAAAACAGAACTAGCAGATCCAAGATTGCAAACCGAAGGTTTAGGCTATTTATTATCTACAGCTTAAATTAGCCCCTATAAAAAACCCTAAAATGATATGTTTTTAAACTTTGTTTACACAAACCTATTATGGAATTTACAGCGATAATAGAAAAAGATGAGGATATGTATGTTGCAAAATGTTCTGAGATTGGAACAATTAGCCAAGGGAATACAATAGAGGAGTCTATTGAGAATCTGAAGGAAGCGACAGAACTTTATTTAGAAGAATTTCCAGTTCAAAAAAGGATGAAGCCCCTAATGACTTTTTTTGAAATAAAAAATGTCCAAACTCAAGAAAATATCAGGTAAGGATTGTATCAAAATTCTTTGTAATAAGTTTGGTTTTAAAGTTGTAAGACAAAGAGGGAGTCATGTCTTTTTGAATAAAGAATTACCTTCTGGAAAAATAGGGACAGTAGTACCAATGCATAATGAACTAAAAACAGGCACACTAAAGGGAGTTTTAGAATTAGCTAGAGTTGAGGAAGATGAGTTTGTAAAGTATCAATAGAAGAAAAATTTATAAGTGGATTGTCTCTAAACCAGAATATGGCAAAAAGTATGTTTGATATTAATGAAATTAATCGTAAATTATATGGATCTAATTTAAAAAAAGAAACTAAAAGAGGAACACTTTATTCGTATGATAAGGACAAAATACTACAAAGACAAAAAGGTCTATGTGCTGGAAAAGTTTGTAAAAAAATGCACAATGGGAAAAGAATGCCTGTGAACATTAGAAGTCATTTTGACCATATAAAATCTTTAGCATTGAATGGTAAAGATAATGTTACAAATCTTCAGGTGCTTGTGCTAACTGTCATCAACTAAAAACAAGAGAAGATAGAAAGTTAATTACTATTGGAAAGAAAAAGACAATAAAATCAAATAGCACGTATTTCATTAATCCTGTAACAGGTAAAAAAGAAAAATCCGTCAATATTTGGAAACTCTAAATTTTCTACCTATATTGTTCTTCATATACTTCTTTCAATCTTTTAATTGAAATATTAATCTTCATCTTTGGTGTATTAAAAAATCTTCAACTATTTGTATAATACTTTTCCCTTTATCAAACACAATACCTCTCTTGTTTATCATCTTAAAAACAATAAAAATAACTCTTTAAACTTTTTCCTACTTTACATTCCAACTCTCAACCCTTCCCCAAATTCCTTCATCTCTTCCAAACTCTTTAGTTTCATAAACTCCGCTCTCTTTTCTCCAGCACCCTTGAATCCTTTTATGAAATTAACTCCAATGTATTTAGCCCTCCCTAAATCAAAAACATCATACTTTTCAGCCAATTTAAAATATTCCTTAAAACATTCTAAATTTTTCTTTAAATCTATTTCGCTCTCTTTTCCAGTTTTCAGGTAATTCAAAACCCTTGAAAAAATAAGTGGATCTCCAATTGCTCCTCTAGCTATCATAACGGCATCACATCCAGTTTCCTTAAACATCCTTTCAGCATCCTTTCCAGAAAAAATGTCTCCATTTCCTATAACTGGAATTTTCACGCTTTCCTTTACTTTCTTTATCCACTTCCAATCAGCTCTAACGCTTGCCCCCTGTGTTGCAAGTCTCGCGTGAACAGTTATCGCATCCGCTCCAGCTTTTTCAATCTCTTTAGCAACTTCAATAACATTGTTCTCTTTAAATCCAAGTCTTATTTTAGCCGTAACTGTCAACCCTTTACCTTTCAGAATTCTAATCATTCTTCCTATTTTTTCAGGATGTTTCAATAAATAAGACCCAGCCTCATTCCCAGTAATTCTAATTGAAGGGCAGCCGCAATTAATATCTACTAAATCAAACTTTCCAAAATGTTTAGCAGCCTTTTCAAATTCTTCTTCATTATTACCAGTAATTTGTATTCCTAGTGGTTTATCCTCTTTGCAACTTTTCATAACTTTCTTTGTCTTCTCATTTTCGTGTAAAATAGCATCAACATAAATCATCTCCGTATAAGCCATCTCTGCTCCAGCTTTCCTACATAACATTCTATAAGCTAAATCTGTTACATCAACCATAGGAGAAAGAAAAACCCTATTTTTTATCCTCAGTTTTCCTATCTTAATTCCTTCCATTATTCTTAAACAAAACAAGAATTTATAAAATACACTAAAAAGGAATTATATGACTCATCTTACTTATGATTCACAATTCGCAGGATTCATGGCTGAAGCTTTCCTTCAAAATTTAAGAAGTTTCTCTCTTTTTGATGAATCACATAGGATCTTATGCGCAACTCTAGAAGATGGATATTCTCTGGCCCATTGGACAAGAGAAACTCAAAATAGAAGAAGATCAAACAAAAACTGATATTAACATAAAAGACCGCAATGGATATTTACTTTGGATTTGTGTTGAAAGAGATAAAAGAGGACAAGGACACGGCTCTTCTTTATACAATTGCATTGAACGGTTCTTCAGAGAACAAGAATGTGAAAGAATAATTTTAACTCCCTCAGGAACAATGCCTGACGGAAGAAAAAAATCAGAATGGTGGAGAAATAGAGGTTTTCAATTTAGAGAAGAAAATCCAAACGAAATGGACAAAGTACTCAAATAATAATTTCATTACTTAAACCAAACAAAAAAGAGCATCCTCTCCAAAATAGTCTTCTCTTTATTCCCTTTCTATGACAAGAACATTTAAATAGAAATTCCTTCTCAAAAAATAATGGAAAAGGATATTGACAAAATAACGAAAAACGCCGAGACAGACATAGTCATAAGAATAGACGATTTTGGTGGAAAGAGAGGACTTACAATAAGAGAGTTTGTAAAAAGTGAAAGATACACAGGTTTTACAAAAGCAGGAACAAGAATCCCAGCAGACAAGTTTTCAATTTTCAAACAAGCAATTAATTCAATAAATGAAAAAGATCTTTTAGAAGAATCAAGTTCAAGTTCAGTTTCAGAGTCAGAAGTAAAAGTTAAATCTTCCGAGCATAAAGAGGCCTCCCCTTCAAAGAAACATAAAAAGATAGATATGGAGGAAGAAGCTTACTAAACTATCTTGGCAATTAAATCTTCTGGTATTTCTCTGCCTTTCCCATCATCTAAGCCAACAATAACATATGTGCTATCTTCCCTAGAAACTATATCCTCCCCTCTAAACATTCTTTGTAATGTAACTACTTTATTCTCTCCATCATATTTTTGAAACTTAGTTGTTATTGTCAAGAAGTCTCCTTCAAACGTTTGCCTGAAATATCTAGTAGGGCCCTTTTTAGGTATAAAAAATCCCAATCCTCTCTCTGTCAAAGAATCCACAGAAAATCCAGTTCCATTGAAAAACTCTACTCTGGCTGCATCAAAATGAACATTATATCTTGCATTATTCATATGTCTATTCGCATCAATATCCTCAGACCCAATAGTAAATGTGTGTATCTTCTCATTCATACTAATTACAAAATTACATGATTTTTAAAAATTTGTGTAATGAATTAAGCGCCTGCTCAGTCTACAAAGGTTATACTTAAACGAAACAAATAATTAAAACTGTGTAGCCAAGGGACATATGTCCTAGGGCTACCGAAAATTAGTTCTGTAAGA
>ERZ1292629.877-Hain-H43-01um-R1-877-length-32494-cov-6_pt1 | contig 32494 bp, 27 predicted proteins | sample MGYA00564399_ERZ1292629 | MGnify/ENA primary metagenome ERZ1292629 (study PRJEB36523, sample SAMEA6512636) | groundwater metagenome | collected 2019-01-08 | study: AquaDiva: Metagenomics assemblies of 32 groundwater samples
AATACCCCAGCTTCTCCCACTATTTCCCGACGAATCGGATCATCTATAGTCACTACCGGCAAGTTGGAAGCCAATGCTTCGAGAAAAACCAAACCAAAGGCTTCCCTCTCCCAGGGTACAAAACAAAAAACTTTCGCTTGCTGATAAATTTTGGGTATATCTTTCCAATCTGCCTGAACCGGATTTCCCTGTCCCACTGCAACTAATTCTACTCCCGGCAAAAGGGCCACAGCCCGAGCAACCAAATTTATGCGTTTGTTTGGATCGTTGCTGGCCACGCACAAAACCGTGTTTTTAATCACTTTTTGGTTTACGGGCTGGAAAATTTTGGTATCCACTGCGTGCGGAATTACTATTATCTTGGTCCAAGGAAGTTTGAATTTATTGGCCCAAGCGGCTTGGGGCGAAGAAAATGCCACAAAAATGTTGGGACTGCACCATAAATTCCATTTATCATCGGCTCCGGGGCCGGAGTGGCCAAAAACTACGATTTTTTTGCAAAACAATCTGGCCAACAAAACTTGAAACCGGCCGTTGGCGGGAACAACGATATCGGCCTTTATCCACAACAATGGGTTATAACTTTGCCAGCCGGAAAAAATTTGTATTCCGGAGAGGTGTTTTTTCAAATTCCTGGCCCAAGTTTCCACACCCCGATAATATTTTTCCGAATAAAAGCTCAAAATGGCGATTTTCATTGTTAATTTACGAAACGGTATTTAATAAGGGTCCAGATGGCTATCAACCCGTCTCTCCAACCAATTTTCTTTCCTTCGGAATAGCTTCTGGGTTTGACTTTAATGGGTATCTCTATTATCTTCACACCTTTTTTTAGAATTTTGGCGGTTATTTCCGGTTCAAAATCAAAACGGTTGGCAGTCAACCCAAGTGAAATCATTAATTTTCTGTCTATCACTTTATAACCGGTTTCCATATCGGTGATAGAACTGCCATATAAACAATTTGTCAGGAAAGTGAGAAATTTATTGGCCACAAGATGGATCGGCATTGGAGTTTTGTGCTTACCCAAAAGCCGGAGGGGATAATTTATCAGGCGGCTTCCGTAAACGACTTGAACATCTTTATTTTTAAATGGCGTCAGTAATTTAAAGTAGTCGTTGGGATCGTATTCCAAATCGGCGTCTTGAATTAAGATTAAATCACCGGTGGATTTTGACAGACTGGTAAGAATGGCCGCGCCCTTGCCTTGATTTTGCCGATGCGTAAACAGTTTAAATTTTCTTTTTATTTTGGCCAATTGTTTATCTGTCCCGTCGGCAGAAGCGTCGTTCACTACAATTACTTCACAAGTCATGCCTGCCGGCAACTTGGCAAAAAAAACTCTGCCTAAAATTTGCCGAACGGTCTTCTTCTCATTATATACGGGAACGATAATACTGACTTTCATACTTTTTGGGTCACTGTCAAAATAGACAAACCAAAAGGAAATCTGATTTTAGTTTCCAGCCACAGCAGAGGTTGAGAAATAATATCAAATATTTTCAGTTGCCAGCCAGGTAAAATTTTCCGTTTCTCTAGCTTGCCGTTTACAAACCAGCCGATCAGTCCCAAGATATTTAAGTAACGTTGGAAAATAACTTTAAATCCGGCCTGATTCACTAATTGTTGTAAAGGATCAATTTCGTAACGGCGCACGTGACCTAAATGTAAATCAAGACTGCCGTAAGCCCAATTGCCCGCTGGGACAAGGACAATTAATTTTCCTCCCACCTTTAGCATTTGCCGCAAATTAATCAGAGCCTGAAGATGATCAGATATATGTTCCAAGACGTTAAGAGTGACAACTGTTTGAAATTTATTTTGTAAGGACGGAGGAATTCGTTTTGATTGCAAATCGAATTTTACCGTGGTGATGTTAGGAGATAGATTTTTGGCTTTATCCAAATATTCTGAATTAAAATCTATGGCTGTAACCGAAGAATGATCAACACTTAACAGGCCGGAAAAAATACCTGTGCCAGCTCCGGCCTCGGCTACCGGATCTTTAATCCAGGGTTTAATCATCCCATACAACCAGCAATTATAGTTAACTGCTTGAGCCATTATTTCTAACGTCTGTCGGCCAACAATATCTGAATATTTTTTCATCCTTTATTTTTTACCTACAATAAATAACTGTGGCCCCCAGTACTTAAACGGAAAAATATTAAGCCTTCCAAGTAGGTACGTCAATACTTTTCGTGGATTTAGGCTAGGATTTTCTTTTTCCCAAAGCGATGAACATTTTTCAATTATTATCTTTTCAGTTTCTAAAAATTTAATCAATGAATGAATGTATGGTTCAAGGGTCGTGTCGTCGTCTTGATGAAGATATTCTTGTCTGGGATTTACTTGTTCCCAATTTAAACGGACTAAATTTTTAGACAGTAGGAGCATAAAATCATTAATTGTTCCATTTATAAACTTGGAGTAGGGGTTTTCCTGTGATATCGGTGATCTTCGATTTGGTGAGCCATAGTTTGGGCACAGTACAACTATTTTGCTCTGTATCTTACAAACACGAACCATTTCCTTGATAAAAATTTCCGGATCACTGGTGTGTTCTAAGACAAACGCTGAGTATACGATATCAAAACTGTTGCTACCGAACGGCAGAGAACCAGACTTTGACAAATAAAACTTGTGGTGAGGGTATTGTTTTTTGGCTAAAGAAATTGCGTACGGATTAATATCCACTCCGTAGCCTGACTTGTTGCGGGATAGTAAAGTATTCAATCGTGTTCCTTCGCCACAACCTATATCCAACACCCGATCGGCTTGAGAACAAAGATTTTTAAGGTACTCCAATCCCTTGTGTCCCTCAATCTGAAGACTCGCCTCTTTGGCCATTCTGTAGTAATTCTTCATACTAATAACCGGAAGGCAAATTGACCACTCTTCTGCGTATCATTTTTAAAGGTGTTTGCCATAATGCATTGGCCATATAAAGTGCTCCCCTTCTCGTCCAAGGAGATGGAACCATGCTGGGCCGTGGCAAATAAAATACCCGAGGGAACTGAAAGTCCTCAGGGAAACCAATCCCCAGCTCGTATTTATATTTCTGCCAGCGTTTGGGCACCAGCTTATCAAAACGTCTGCCTGCTGACCGTAATAAATGAGTGGAGTGCAAATACGGCTCTTTAACCAATGTGTACCGACTTGACTGACGATCCTGAATTAAAATATTTTGTGAATCAAACAATCCCCGCTGACCGTGGGGTCGGTCAAAATGTAATCCTGGAATCGAAAGATTAACCGCTCGGATACTAAAATTGCCCACATGTTTTCCCAAAATATATTGACCCGCTTTTGGCTCTTGATAATGAAAAACATCTCCTAACAAGTTGAAATACGGGGAAATTAAATAATCATATTTGGAGCCGTTCTTTCGTATTAATCCCGTTATCTCCTTCACAGCCTTATCAGGCCAAATTTCGTCTCCGTCTAATAGAAACAACCAGCCAGACTGTGACTGGGACAGCATTTTCTGGCTGACCTCGGTAAATCTCACAGGGTCCACGCTCTCGACTGCCAGAAATTTTATTTTAGGACTATTAATTGTGTGTATAATTTCTACTGTCCGATCAGTCGAGCCCGTATCCCAAACCATAATTTCATCCACAAAGTCAATCACAGACATGATGGCAAACCAAATCCATCTCTGTTCGTTTTTGACTAGACAATGAACAGTTATTTTAAGATGTGACACGATTGTGGTAATACCACAGAGTAATTAAACTGATAATGGCAATATTGATTAGAACGGCCAAGGCGGCTCCTGGTATTCCCAGTTTGGGAATCAAAATTTGATTTAACGAAATTAAAGCTATTATTGAAACGGAGCCAATTATGAACGTGAAACTGGATTTTCCGTAGAAATAGAGAATACTGTCTTGGAGAGGGGTAATAGAAAAAAATAATATTTGTCCGGCCAAAAGAATCAGAAATGGAATTATGGCCTGAATATATTTTTCTCCCGTAAACCAGACTACGATTAAGGCAATAGGGATCAAAACTATGGCTAGGAAAAAACCAATGAAAGAATTAAGTAGTACAGCTTTCTTAACATATTGACGGTTGTGATGAGTGGAAGTAAAAGAAGCAAACTTGGAAGTTGTGACGGCGCTTACGGCAGTTACCAGTTGAGGAAAGGGGGCCACCATTTGAGTAGATAAAGTATAAACTCCAGTAGAAACAAGGCTTAATAAACGTCCGGTAAAAATTATGTCTAAACGGGAAGAAACGGCAGTAATAAGTGAGGAAAGAGTAAGCCATTTATTAAAAGAGAAGATTTGAGACAGAAATTTTGGAGAGAAATGAGAACTAAAAGTTCGGGTGTCTATGAATAGACATGAAACAATAAAACCCAGTAAAGGCAGCAATGCAAAAAGAGCCAGGGCTGAAGTAGGATTAAGACGATGAATATAAATTAAGAAAATTAGAGCTAATAATCTAAGAAGGTTGGTACCGACTAAAAGACTTCCCCAATGCTTGTATTTTTCTAGAGCTTGAAGCAGATAAATGGAAAATGAGAACAATAATTGCGATAAAATCCCCACCCCTACTAATGGCATAAGCGGGGCCAAGTCTGGCTGGCGAAGGAGGTACACAGAAAGCGGGGAGGCAAAAATCCACAGAGCCACAACACCTGTAATCCCTATGGCCAATTTTAAAAATAATATAGTCTTAGCAAGGGCAAATTTTTGGTCTTGAGTTTTGTGACTGGGAATAAATTTAATCAGTGCTTTGCTGGTACCTAGATCTAAAACCCCTGCTAACATGGGGATAAGGGTAATGGCCAAAGAGAATTGGCCATATTCAGCCGGATAAAGAGTTTTGGCTAAGATGAAATAAAAAAATGCCCCTAGGATGGCACTGATCATGGTGCTTGTAGAGGTGATAGCGCTCTGGCGAAAAGTGGAGGTTTTTAAGGCTTGGAAAATATCCATAGCGTCCCCAAAAACAACATAGTAACAGCAGTAACGATTAATCCATACGGAACGTATTTTTGTGGAGAAAACACCACGTCATAAACTCCGTCCTTGTTGACGGTAAAACCATTGACTAAACTATAAATGGGTAGGCTTTTTTGATCTTGCATCTTCCATAAAGGATGATAATTTTCGGAAAATATTAGCATTCCCGGTTGTGTTAATCCAGAAATTCGAACCTGGTAATGAGATGACTCTAATCGATTATAGCTAACCCGGGCAGAAGATTCCTGTATTTTTGGCGAAGGCATGTTTTTTATTAGGCGAGCAGACAGTAATTCGTCCGCCAGTTTTGAATTTTTGACCCATTGAGTTTGATCTATAACCAGAAGGGAATTAACCACATTTATTTGTCCCTCTGTAAACAGAGTTAAGGGTTGATTTGAAAATAATTCTCCGATTAATTCCCAATGGAAATCGGCGCGGGAATAATTATATTTATTGTCAGGTATATCTGCAAAACCTGTAAGAGTGACAGTTTTGATTTGAGAGTCGTTGTCAAAAGTCGAAACCTCGCCAATTTTAGTGTTTTCCTGCAAGAAAGATATCTTTCCGCCTTTGTCACTTTTCATAACTCTGGCTAGAAGTAATTTTCCTTTTTCCAGACGGGTGTCGGAAATTGTCAATGAATTCTTCCCTTCCGATACGGACCATCCGCCACCATAATCAAAATCCAAATTGTCTATTTGGTATTTTTGCTGTAAAAAATCCCGCCACTTAATTAGATCTGCGGTGTCTCTCTTCCACCAACCTGAAGAATCCGGAGAAGGTTGGAGAAGGCGCGAGGGGAAAATATAATCCCGAGGAAAAGCTAAACTAGCAATGAGATCTGTTTGGGTTTGGTTCCCCGTATAAATTTTGGCAAAGGGATAAGAAAGGATCTTTCGGGTTAGGCCTGCTTGTTCTTGAGAAAAAATCAGAGCGTTTTGAGATAATGACACCCCGGTTAGATACATATCTTCATCGGGACCGAGAACAAACGAGGTGGATGAAGCAAGGAAAAATCTATCCTGATGGGACTTGGTTTTAAGTACAGGAATACCCAAATCGGTGTCAACCTTTTTTAACCAAGGAAGGTAGGAAAGTTGGGCTAAGAAAGTATTGTAGTATTGAAGATTATCTGTTTCTGATGGATCTTTTTTGATGTTCGGAGGGGGGTTTACTAGATATTCTATTCCGGAGACATTGAATATTTCTCCCATAAACGGGCTTTCCCGCAAAAAGTTATACGCCTCATAGCGGCCCACGGCCCCAATTGCAAATGGACGCTTTTGGAGCAATATAGAAGCCTCCAAGGCGGGATGGAGGGAGTTGGCTATTCCCAAAGGGGGGCGGTAGGGCACCCAAGTTACTCTGCCAAAAGATGAGTCTGATTCAATAAAATCAGCCAGGGGGCGAAACTGGTTGACCGGAGGTAGGGAAAATAATCCGGTCATTTGTCCCAAATAGGCCGGGCGAGCCAGAAAAATCAGATATACGAGCACAATCAACCAAGCATATCTAAACTTTTTAGAAATGGCATCGACGGTAAACGCCAGTAAAATCGCATAGGCAAGAGCCACCAAAGTAAAAAACTTGGTGGAGTCACGGAAAAGGAAAAAGCCGGGGATATGGGAAAACAGCCAAGAATAAACTTGAGGATATGGGGGGACTGCTCCCTTAGTCAAGAAGATAAATACTAAACCGGAGGTCAACCAAAAAAACACATGTTTATTTTTGCGAACCAGAAACGGAGCTGAAAACACCAGTAAAGGCAAAAGGGCAAATTCGGGTCGTAGAGAAGTTATTTGTCCAAAAATATTTTTGTACCAATGGGGTTGCAGTAGAAACAGGGAGTGCCCCAGGGAAGTAAAATTGAGAAAACTAAGTTGTGAAGTTTGGGTATATGAGACCGGTAGGCTGGACGAACCACGAGCGGTCAGTACCGGAATCCACCAGTAGGCATGGAATCCAGCCAAAATAACCAAGACAGATAAGGCAGTTATCAGGTAGGCCCGCAGTTGGGATACTTCAAACAAAAAGTTAAACCCCAAAAGCAAAGCCAATAAGTAAAGAAATCGAAAGTCTACAATAGATATGGCCAAGCAGGAAACCAGTAGGGGTACAAGACGCCGGATTGAACTATGGTTAACAAATTCGCGAAAGAGATAATAAGCCAGAGGAATTAAGGAATAGGCAATGGCCAGCGATAGCTGGCCGCCGTCGATTAATAGCAAAAAGTATGAATTTAGAAAGTGGAAAACGGTTCCTATAAAAACAGCCGGAGGAGATAATTGATAGATGGATAACAGGCGGCTCATTCCCCAATAAGATAAAGTTAGGGGCAAAAGAATGAAGATGATATCAACTGCCAGCCAAAATGGCAGGCCGGTGTTTCCTAAAAACCATAAAAAGACATCCAACGGCCAGGCCCATAGAGTGTCGGCAGAATAATAGCCCAAGCCATCGGAACCTATAGTTTTCCAGGTTTGGGGTGATAAATATTCCCTTAAATCAAAGTTGCTACGGTAAGGATAGGGAAAATCGGCCGCGGTTCTAGGACCGGGTGGGAGAAACACTTTCCAAAAAACTAATCCTGCCAGGGCTATAAATAGCCAAAAACTAATTTTTGTCATATAAAAACAGATTTAAAATTAAAGTGATATAAGTTCCCATAACGATTTTTTGAGCCAGGCCGCTGTGACCGGTAATCAGCAAGATAAAAATAAGGAGGACTTCACCGAAAAAAAGAGTAAAAATAAATTTAGTCATGAATCTGCCCTGAAGCAAATATTCTAATTAATCCAATAATGTATATCAAAAAACCTAACTCAACCAACGAGTTACTAATTACAGCTCCAATTCCTAAGAGCACCAAACCTATACCCAGCAGACTTTGGGGAGTCAAATACAAAAAGCGTATACCCCAAATAACGGCTATCAAAATCAGCCACCAATAATAAGAGGCCAGGGAAAAAGATAATCCCAATTGAGAAAGGTACAATTGAAATCCTATCAGGGTAAATAGGGCGGAGAAATATAAAATATACAATAAAAATTTAATCAGACGACCCATGTTTTCGCAGGACAAGTCCAACAGCTAACCACAGAATCAAAGAAGCGACAGACACAATCCTAAACAGTACTAAATATTTTTCGGGTTGGTATTCCAAATCCAACTGAAAGTCCCCGGTCTTATCAATCAGCCAAGCATTGGCAAACCCGTTAGCCAGAAAATGGGCGGAAAAATACTGATTGGATCCGGCCAGCTTCAGTTTCCACCCGGGATCATATCTTTGCGAAAGCACCAGGACAAACGGTTGAGAAGCTGACTTAATGTTGACAATGTATTTGGAAGGATTTATTTGATTAAAATCTAATTTTGGTGAGGCAAGGGTGGGATCGGAAACAGATTTGAAAAGATATATGGGATTGGAAAAATCCTTATAAACAGTAAGGTTCTTAACAGATGCCTCGGTGGGCTTTTCAAACCTTTTTCGATAATCATCTTTAGCACATAAGTCGAAAATTGAAATTCGGTTGGATGGGCAATAATTGAATGGAGGAAGATATAGTTCCAACCAACTATTTGCCGCCTCAATTGCGGAAGAGAACCCTCCTCCGAAGTGTCGCCAACCGTGTTCATATCCGTCTTTGGAAACCCGGAGCCTGGTGTAGTTGCGGCGGGAGTCTTCTATAACTTCATCAATATTCTGAATGTACCTCAACTCTATATCACCACCTTTTCTAATCAAATAATCAAAACCCACCTGATAATTGGCTCCGGGGCGGAAATTTGAGACGGCAATAACTTGTTTTTTTGAATCGGTAGAGAGATCAAACGTCAAGTTGTCTTCCACCAAATTGACTGGTTCCGGTAAAGGAATAATTATTTCGTGAATACCGGCCGAAAGAGAATAGTTTCCCAGGGGAATCGGATCAACTTCAGCAGAAGCCAAGACGGAGGTATGAAGAGAATCGTCTAGTTGGTATATAATTTTTTCTTGAGGAAAACGATAGTAAGCTGATAGGTTTTCCGACGACAAGAGGAGGGAATACGTGTTGGGTTCCGGTATCTCGAAGCGAACGACCCTTCTAGGCCCAGAAATTAATGGGAGAGCCTGGGATTCATATATGGATTTCATTCCTAACTCGATAAGAGATTTAGTCAGAAACTCTTTTAAGACTATCAGAAAACGAGCCTGCGTAGGATTGGAACGACTTAGAGCATCCGCAAGTAAAGATTCGTGAACAGCAAAGGTTCTAACCAGAAAATCGGAGGGAACGGATTTCAAGACGGCAGCGCTATCGGACCCCAAAAGGGTTGATTTAAACAAAGCTATATAACGAGCTACGGCAGAATCCAAATGGGTTTGATCAGAGGACAAGATCAAATGGTGAATTTCGACTAAGCGCTTGCCTAAAGTGTTAAACGTGTCCCGGGTGCGTTCGGACTGATCCGGAGAAACTGAAAACTGTAAGACTCTTTCTTTAATTAAAATCAGAGGAAAAATCGGACTGTTGGGTAAATGTTTGATCGCGGGAAGCAGGAGGAGTGCTTCTGCGGGGGTATAGGTGGTATCCAGTAAGATAAAATCTTTTTGAAGTTTGATTAAAAGTTGACCCGAAAGTTTGGTCTGAATTTGAGGAGAATATTCGATTAATGTTTCTGAAGAAAGATAGGGAAGATACAAGAAATCGCGGAAATTGATTTTGGGAAACGAATAGATGAGATCGGTTGTAGCATATATCCAGTCTAAAGGGGGTGGTTGATCGTAAGTAAAGAATTCCAGTTGAGGAAATGATTTAACGGGAGAAAAGGCTTGACTTTGGGTTATCAGTTGTCTGGCTCGGTCCGGATCCCGAACTTGGCGCCGGCGGAAGAGGATATCGTCTCTTACCACAACGTATTTGGTATTTAGTTTTGATAACAGAAAAGGAAACCTATTTAGAGATAAGGACAAGGTTTCTTCCAAAGAACGGTTTATCTCCGCCAAAAAAGGCACCGAGGTGGTGAATGAGATAACCGGTTTAGCAAAAAATTCTGATAGGATCTCTACTCCTGAATAGATTTGCGGCCAGTTGTAGGTGGCTCCCTCTCCGGTCAATGGTATAGCGACAGTGCGAAATATCTCATTTTGTGACGACAGCCAGGAATCGGCTTGGGAATAATATAGAGGAACTACCACTAAATCTCCTTCAAATACCTTCCCGCTCCAGAGAGGATATCCCAGCAGACCAAAAATTAATAAACAAAAAATGAAAATTATTTTCTTCGGCAATGTAGCCAGTATGTATCCGACCAACAATGAGGCAGAAACTATAATGACAAATCCGACCTTTTCAAAGGAGTTTCGGAAGACTTCTAAAAATCTAATTTTGGAGACTAAAAGGGAAGTCAAGTCCCCTAATGGGGGGGTTGTACCTTTGGCGAAAAATACAGTCAAAATATATAGAAATAAAAAGTACCACACTAGCCAAGATTTTTTTCGCATAAAGGCCACCCCAAATATTAGTAAAGCTGGAATCAGAGCAATGACGTGAACAATGGGGGAAAGGAAAAACTTTGTCCAACTTAGAGTCGCGGAAACAAAAAATGATCGATCCATTAATCCAAGCACATACGGCAGGCCGCCTACTAAGCGACTAAGGGCACCGAAAGTCCGAGCGTTGCCAACTTGAGTGACAGCCTCGGAAGTGGAATACGCAGTGGAAAAGGTACTGATAATTAAGGGTCCAAACCACCAAAGATTAAGTGTCGTCCAACTAATAATCAGTAGTCCAAAAAACTTAATAGCAAATAATAAATTGGACCGATAATCTATCAGAGCATAAACCATCAAGAAAGAAAAAATTACCATCCACCAAAGTACCAAAAATGGGAAAGAGGCCAAGGCTAAAGAAAATATAGTGCTCGTCATGCTGATCCACACTGCTCCAATTAATCGCCGACGAAGAACAAATGTAACCAGCAATAAAAGGGAGAGAGGCAGAAAAGCGTAAAAGGCTAAAAAGGGATAGAGGAGCCGATTAAGAACAGACACTGTAGTAAATAAATTGAAAATATAAAAAAGTGAGGCTAGTGTAGCGGCCAGTTTGTTTGGAGTAAGAAGTTGAGAAAGATAGAAAATCGAGAGCGCGCCAATTGTAAGCATAAGCCAGTAAAATGAGGCTTGAACTAAGAATTGGGGAAGATGGGCGACGTTTAACAGGTTAATGTAGCCAAAAAACGGCATTGCTCCCTGATTAGTCGGACCGCCTAATAAAGTACTGGTCCACGCGTAATAGTTTCTGTTTAAGAGCCGACTATAGTTGTAAAAGGGAAGGCCTGATTCGCCCGCTCCTATCATCATCCCCTTATGGAACCAAATAAAGACCAGGATTGTAACAACTATTATTATCGTCAATTGCGGGATAATTTTTTTAGCTATGTTTTTAATTTTTTCCATCATGGGTGGCTACTATCCTTAAAACCTCTCCCTTCCCCATAAGGGCTGCCAGAAATCCATAGATTATGGATATGGGAAAAGTAAGAAACAAAAATAATTTTCCAAAAGTTTTGTGGGAGTGTTTGGAGACGATCTTTTCAATAGACAAAGAAAAATTTAACAGGGCTCTAGGTGGATAATCTTTTCTGATAATTTTCATTTTCCCTTTTCGCAGAAGATAACTCAAGCTGGATGCGGAATAATAAAAAATATGCTCAGGAACCATGAGCCAATTATAATCGTTTTTAAAGGCGTTAAACAGGATCGAGCTCGCATTGGGAACCTCAAAAATGAGTTTCCCATTGGGTTTGAGAAGTCCAGACAGGGTGGAAACAAAAGCAACCGGATTGGGGACATGTTCCAGGACATGCCACATACAAATAACGTCAAACTTCTTTCTAAAAATTCCCGGCCTGACAGGACCTATCTTGATCACTGCTTGTTTTTCCAGCCTTAGTTTTGAATTAGTTACTGCTTCTTTGCTGGCATCGATCCCGTTTACTTTCCAGCCCCTTTTTTTCATTATTTCGAGAAATTCTCCATTACCGCACCCCACATCCAAAAGCTCTCCTTTATTCTTTGAATTAAGTTCCACATATTCATGGTATTCAGGAAAAAATCTGATTGATAACAACCTGTCGAGCAGTCCAGATTCGGTAGACTGGCAGAGTTTTGCGAAGTATTCGAGATCGGAATATATCCGGTTGAGAATTTGTGAAGAAAGAGCGGGATAAAGGCAAACTAGATAACAGTGATTACATCTGAAATAGCCAAATTCCCTGGGACCGATGGCTCTGGGATTAAGGAAGAAAAAAAGGCGGGTAAATTTGGAGTGACGGCAGAGGGCGCACTTCATGATTACTTGATACAATCCGCCAAGACGAAGGCTTTGACTATGGGGGTAGAGTCGATCCTTTGGGCCACGAATTGCGAACAAGGCAACCAGCAGCCGTTTTGACTGTAGTAGTATGTGTACCTTGCCCGGCTAAATCCAGTTAGGAGTTTTTTAAGTTGGGGTTGGTTGTAGACCCGGTATGAATCGGTCAGGTTTTTCTTGCCAAAAGGCACTGTAATAAGAAATTGGCCTCGGGGCTTGAGAATTCGCAGAATCTCAATGATAGCCTTACGATCCGCCTCAAGATCAGGTGTTGACCGACCCTTTTCATAAAAGCCCAAGCCTATATGCTCGACTGTGGATACGGCAGTGACGACAGCAAAGAAGTTGCTGCGAAACGGGATTTTGGTTACATCGGACTGGACAAATTGTAAATTAGGATGAGTATAAGGATACGGCTCCAAGTCGATGCCGGTTACTTGGTAACCCAAACTGGATAACTGGAGGACTAAATTGCTATAGCGGCAACCCACATCTAAAACCCGGCCGGATTTGGGAACGAGGTGACGAAATATCAAGGGATATTCCAACAAACGTTCAGACACTACATCTTGGTAAAAAAGATTTCTCAGCCGGGCCTTAACTGAAGATTCGGGAAGACGGGATAGCAAATCAATTGCAAATGACAAAAACTTATCGATCATTGGGGCTATTGTAGCACTTTATTTGGAGAAAGTTGAGTGGGCTATCTGGTGAAGGGGAAGAATATATTTGCTCCAGATGTGGAAAAAACTGCCTTTTATCATTACTTGATCCATTATAAATTGATCGGAGAATATACGTTGAGACTGAATTTTTTGGCGCTGAATCAGGGTATCCGGAAGAGTCCAAATTGTCCACCCCAAAGCATGGACGAATCCCAGAAAAGGGATGAAATTGCCTAAAAAAAGATGTTTTATGGACCTGGCCAAATGTAATAAAACTAGCCAGGGAAGGAATTTCACCAAGTTTCCCAGTTCGTAATTTTTTATGAATACCCGAGGCATACGGTTAAAGTACTTTTCGGCTTTAAAGATGGAAATGGGCCGGGCCGATTGAGGCTTGCCGCCCCAGTGATAAGTGACGGCATTGGGAAGACAGACAGTTTTGTAGCCGGCCAGCCAGATGCGCCAACCCAAATCGATATCATCGACTTTGTGCCCGATGACGGTATCGAATCCTCCAATTTGCAAGAGAACCCGACGTCGAGCCATGGTACCTACCGAACCAATAACAACAGAAGAGATAGTGGAGTCGGCTGATTTAACCGTCAAGCCGTAATTACGCATGATAACCCATCCGGTATGAGGAACGAGCATCATTCCGTCAGCCTGAATGTATTTTTTTTGCCGTAAATCAAAAACCCGACTATGAGCGGCTCCAACTTCGGGATGCTTCTCAAAATAATCAACCATCCGCCGGATCCAAAGAGGATGTGCGGCCATGTCTGTTTCAAAAAAAGCGACGTATTTGCCGGACGCTTTCCTGATTCCGTGATTTCTGGTTTGTGACGGCCCTAAATTTTGACTGTTTTGAAAAATTTTCAGTTGGTTGTGGCGGCCGAATTTGGACTGGACGAAGCGTATTGAGTCGTCTATGGACAGGTCATCTATCAGAAGTATCTCCAGGCTGGGGTATTTGAGTTTAAATAATGATGAAAGACAGGTATCGAGGTGTTGCCGGGCGTTAAAGCAGGGGATAACAATTGAGACTAAGGGTAAGGAGGCCATGAGTTAGGACAGGTCTTTCCAACAGAAAAGATAAACTCCCCAATCTGGGTTAATTTTTAAGACCGGGCCTGCCAAGAGAGAAAAAATGGAAAAGAGATAGCTAAACACGCCCCATTTTTTGACTGCGTTACCCGATCCATAAAAAAATTTCAGCCCTTGACCCGTGACTATGTATCCCCTATCGGAAAAGTCATGGGCCTTCCATTCCGATTTGTGTTTTTGATGAGTATTACCATCGTATGGATCTTGAGGCATGTGCCCGGCGGGAGTAATAAAAATAACTCTCTTCTTGGCTATTTTTTCCAGAGTTTTCATAAGCGCAAACCCTTCTTTTTTAGTGAGGTGTTCTATAGCTTGAGAACATAAAACCAAGTCAAACGACTTTGAAGGAAAATTCAGCTTTCTAATGTCTGCCTTTGTTATTTTTGCGTAGGCGTGAGTTTGTTTAGCTTTCTTAATGTATGGGTCAAAAATATCTGCTCCGTGAGCCACAAAACGATGGTCAGAATTAATTATTGTCATAAATTGGCCATCTCCGCAAGCTACGTCCAACAAAGTTTTTCCCCTATTCCCTATAGCTTTTAAGGTCTGCCAATAGTGAGTGTAAGGAATTATTTTATATAGTGGTGTCAAAATAAAGTCTATTTTTCTGATTATTTTTACTTGGTTAAACATATTTCTGTATTTTACATTATCCACTCACTGGATAAGTGATGAATTTCACACCACTTTTCCAGCAACTTGGCCATAGGAAGTGTATCCAAATGACGACCCGTGTTGTCAAAAAATCTGCGGGACAAGGTCCTGACCATCATAAGAGGTATGGATTGGACGATGAACCAGATGGGAATGCCCCAGGCCCGGGAGTATTTCTCCACGACTATCTTAATTATGGAGGAGTATGGGCCATGGCCGGTAAAGTTGGTGGCCAGTCCGTTTAGATTATCGCCTACCCGCGAGTTCTGGATAATAAATGTCAAAAGATCGAAAAGGGGTGATCCTGAAGATTTGAAAAATTCCCAATCAATGACGTGAATCTTGTTATGGGAATCAAATATAATATTGGTCTTGACAAAATCTCCATGTTCGGACACATAGGGTAACCTGACCTGTGTTGTTGATTGGCTCAAGTCAGACAGCAGAGACCGAACTTGGGAAGTAACTGGTTTGGATAAGCCAAGTTTGTCCAATAAATTGATAAATCCGGTGCAATAATTTTGAAATTTCCCTGTCTTCCAGTACTCGATGTGGGTTTTTTTTTGAAATTGAATCAGCCATTCAACGGCAGATAGATTATCGGATAAATTGTGAGTTTGACAGATTCTTCCCTGCAAATAATTCTCGATAAAAACTGTCCTTCTTTCGAGATTACATTTTCTAACCTTTATTCCCCCCCATTTTTGCAAAAGTTTTTCTTCAGCGGATAAAGACTTGTCATAGTCCGGAAATCTGGCAAACTTGGCAACATGGGTGGGTTGTCCGTTTTTTAACAAAAAATAATTAACTTTAGAAGTTATGCCGTGGGTACCACTGCGACGAATGAAACTGGTAGATCCCGGAATTAATTTGATGAGACGTTTCTCGAATGTTAATGGGGTCTGACCTTTATAGGCAAAGATCAAAAAACTGGGACAAAAAACTGGGAGGAAATACTTCATTACCCATCGGGGAACATATTGACCCAGTTTTGTGGCCAGTTTTCCGCTTAAAGTGAAACTAAAGTCGTGTTGTTTAAAGTGATTGAGCAAAAATTTAAAACTTTCTCCATCAAATTCCCCAGATTCTGTGGGGCTATTGTAGGAAAGAGCCCAATTGAGATTTACTTGAGAGAATCCGGATTGAGATAAAAGATGTTGATATCCCCATTTGGTGTACGTATAAGTGCGGTAATCCGGCCATTCTATGGACATTCTCTTTAGGTCGTCGTATTTATGATTAGTTCTACGATAACGTTGGACCAGGAAATCTGCCAAAAATCTGGGAACCAGACTAGTAAAGGGGAGTCCGCTATGATCCAGGCTTCCTAAGAACAGGAAAAAGGCTAGTCGGTTTTCAATGCCTATATATACACATCCTCCGGGCTTAAGAACTCTATAAATTTCGCCTAAAAACTTTTGTTGTAATTCCCGGGGAGAAGATTTCAGGTCGGAGAGTCCGATCCATTCGAGTACTCCGTTAACTACTACCAGGTCAAATGAGTTATCAGCAAAAGGGAGTTTTAACCAATCTGATTGAACAAAAAAAATGTTTTTTCTTCCTTCCTGCTTGGCTCTTTCCTGTTGAAATTCGATTCTTTCGGATACTGACTCCAGTGACCAGACTTGAGGCACATGCCGGGAGAGAGCTAAAGAAATAGCCCCCCATCCACTGCCTATGTCTAATGCACTGTTAACTTTCTCGAAATCGACACAACTAAAGATCCAATCAGCGCGGCTGTAGCTAAGCATATATTCCATCATTCCCGGATGAACCGACTCCAATTTGCTTACGGCTTCACTTACCCCCTGTGTTTTGGCTTGGGGTTTGATTTTCTTAGCTTCTGACTGTGAAATTTCTCCCCAATAATAAGGGGCCGGAGCTAACTTGACCAGGTCTACTGATTTAAGAAAGTGCCGTCCGCATTTGCAACAATCTAAAGAACTTGACCTTTCTACGAGGAGTGAGCCACATTGGGGACAAAGTACTATTTGGTCCATAATTTACTGAAAATATTTCCTATAAATATTCAATAATGATTCGTTGGTCATGATTTTGGCGTAGAGATAGCCGTCGCTGACTCGGCGCAGGGATTGAACCCGGGTTCTGGTCCGAAGAGTATCCGGCAAGTTAATCAGGTTCCATAAAAGCGAGGTAAAGGCTGTCCAAAGAGCGGAAAAGTCTCCTTGAGAGATGAGGACTATCAGTCCTCTAACCCAAATGATGGCTAGGCCCACAGGTAAATACCTGCATAAGTATTCGACTGAGTAGTTTTTAAGCAATGTTCGAATAGTGTTTTTATTGATGTGGAAATATATAAATGATTTAGAAGCGGACATGAGTTTGGCTCTCTGATCAACCGATTTGGACCAGTGAAAAAGGAAGGAAGACGGCACATAAAGAATTTTGTAGCCCGATAGCCAGATGCGCCAACAAAAGTCTAAATCTTCGGTATGAACAGCCAGTTTTTCGTCGAACCCTCCGATCTTTTCAATAACTTGTTTTTTAACAGCCAAGGCAGCGGATATGGCAACCGTTTCGGCAGGTTTTTCCCATTTTAAAGTGCCATTTTTGTCTCCCCCGCCCTTGGCTATGCCCCAACCGGTGTGAGGAATAAGGAGTAGGCCGGCGGTAGAAATTACCGAGGGCCTCTGAAAAATTAAAGTTTTACTGCAGGTAGCCCCAATCTCGATGTTGTGTGCCAGTAGGGGTTTAACTAACTCCCGCAACCAATGTTGATCTACTCGTGTATCGTTATCTAAAAAAACGATTATTTCTCCCTTTGTATATTTTAAACCCAGGTTTCTGCTTGCAGAGGCTCCAGTGTTTGTTTTATTTTGGTAAAGTCTAATTTTCTTTGATTTTCTTTGCAACTTTTCAATTATTTTTAAACTTTCATCGGTTGATCCGTCATCGATAATTATGACTTCGAAACTCCGGAAAGAAGATTTGAGGAGAGAGTGAAGACAGGTTGGCAAAAACGTCTCGCCATTGTAATTTGGAATTATTACAGACACCTTAGACATAATCTTTAACGGCGATGATATACCCTGCTAATGCCGGGACAAAATAAGTGAGTGGAGTAAAAACATATTGAAGTGCATAAATTAGTGGGGCGTACCACTTTCCATAGGGGTGGGGCAATTTTATTCCGAAGCCGTAAACTTGATATCCTCGGGAATAAAAGTCGTTAACGGTCCAGCGTGAGTGGTGGGAGTCGTAATCTTGGTCTGGTAGGGGCTGTAGAGGAATATTGGGCAAAACAATAATGACCCGACCCTTGCAAGTCCTATCGACCTCGTCGAGAAACCTTTCTCCGTTTGCCCGGGATAGATGAGGAAGAGTTTCAATGTTTAGTAACATATCTATTTCCTTGTTGGCAAAAGGCAAGGAACTAATATCTCCGGTAATATACTTATCATATATTCGGTGGTGGGAGGCAAACTTGGCATGATGAGGGGAGAGATCCATGCCTATCAGTTTTGAGTCTTTGAGATTTCTCGTGGTACGGATTAGGAACCCATAAATACCTTTGCCGCAACCTGCGTCCAGGATAGTTTTATTTTTCAGGTCAGGAATAAAATTAAAAACTAAAGGATGATGAAAAAACGGAGAGATCCCCGTCCAGCGAAAACCCTCTTTTACAGCTGACTTTTCCATTACCTGTGAATTTTAGCAGATTCTATTAATCCGGAAGCCGTCCCTTCCAAAAATATCCAATAACCCCTAAATTGCTTGTAACGTAGAGCCAGCCACCCGTAATAGAAAATATAAACAGGTAAAAATGCCAAAAATACCGGCCAGGATTTACCAAAACGTCTCATAAAAACTATCCTGTTTCTCCCAATTTGAAAAGGATAGCGGTTTAAAAGTCGCATCGCCTCGTCTCTGGAATCGAGAGACAGGTCGTGATAAGCAACAGCTTGAGATGAATAATAAATTTTGAAACCTGCTTTGGAGGCTCGGAAACATAACTCGGTATCTTCCCAGGAAGCAAAAATTCTCTCGTCAAAATTACCGATTGTGTTTACGACTTGTTGGGATATAAGCATGGCGGCGGGAGTTACCTGCACCTCTTCATCTCGGTTGTACTGCCCCCTATCTATACCATTTCTGAATAAAACTTGTCCTGTCCAGAGGTTAATACCTGTACCTGCGGACCAAATATGATTATTTGATTTTTTGTAATATATTTTCGGAGTGACAATGTCTGCCGAATTTTTCCTGGCAGTTTCCAATAATTTCTCTAACATTTCTGTATCCGCTGTCATGTCGTGATCGAAAATAAAGATATATTCGGATTTTTTTTCTGCTGCCTGGATCCCAGTATTTCTACCTCCAGAAACACCGGTATTTTTTGGCAAACGAATGAGTTTAACTTTAGGAAAACCCCGGGAGACAATGTCTGGAGTACCGTCGGATGAACCGTTGTCGACAACGATTATTTCTGTGGGGGGGTGAGTTTGTTTTTGCAGTGAAGAAATACAGGCAGCAATGGTCTTAGACCCATTCCAAGTAGGAATGACCACAGAAATTTTTGATTTACTATTCATGAACTATAGTCTGAAAAACTTGGGTTGCCCGACTGTCCCAAGACCAATTATTAACTACCATATCTTTTGCCTGCTGGCCCAACTTAATTCTGACAGAATAATCTTTCAGTAATTTCAGAATGGCTTGAGCCATAGCGTCTAAGTCCCCTACTGGTACTTTGAGCATCCCTTGAGGATAATATGAAGCATAGGAAGCCAGATTGAATCCGACTACCGGAAGTCCAAAAGCCATGGCCTCAGCGGCAAACATGCCACCGGAATCGTAAAAAGCGGGATGGACGACTAATTTGCCCTGGGAGAATATCCGATATTTGCGCGGTCCGTCGTAAATATAACCAAACAAGGTGATGTTTTTCTCAAGATTTAGCTGCCTTATCTTTAACTTTACGGCTGACATGAGCTCCCCATCTCCGATCATACCCAGCTTGGCGTCTGGGAATATTTTTGTAACCTTACTCCAAATATCTATCATTTCAAGCACACCTTTTTGTGGATGGAACCGGCCCATAAATAGAGCATTGTATGCTTTTTTTACTCTAGGATGCGATTTAATATAAGCAAGAGAATAAACAATATCTACGGCCCCCAAGACAACAACAGCCCGCGGGAAAGCGGCTTTCTCGTTCTCATTATTAACCAAAATAAAGTCTGCCCAATGAGATACTAATGGTTTAGCGGCCGCCTGAGATAGCCAATACAGAAGAGCGGTGGCGCGGTAAGTCTGCTTTCTGGCTCCTTCTGCGTAGCCCTTGAGAGGATTTGGGGCCGTCTGGTACCAGCCGGCGCACCAGGTACTTCCCGGGTGGCACAGTTTAAGAAGCCATGCCGGCAGACTATCCATCAAAAAATCGGAGCAGGAATATAGATAATCAGATTTGCCCACGTCTAAGGTCAATCCCAGTTTTATCCCGGCAAATATTCTAGCTAAATAATTGATGACAAATCCCAAGCGGGGCCAGTAACCTAGATTGACAATGTGGAAATGAATTCGTGAATGACGTAAGTTTTGGGCTTGGGTAATATTGTAACCTTCTTGCCAAAGATAAATATGAATTTCGTGTCCCCATTTGGCCCAGCGTCGGGCAAATTCTATAAATATCCTGTCCCCCCCAGATAATCCTTCTCCCACTGCGGCTAATGCAAAGAAGTGAAAAGTGTACTGTTTAGAATTTATTTTTGATTCCATACAAATGACTTTGAAAGCATTTTTCTGCCTTCTTGTGTTGTCAGGAAAGTAATTAAAATTAGATTTGTAGTTAGCCAGACAAAAACTGGCTCATATAATCCAACCCAGGTTTTGTAATAAATTGATTTCATTAATCCTACAATTGTCGGGAGGACAAAACTGTTGGCGTAAATAACCCAGATAAATAATTTTAGAAGCTGAAAAGGATCTGACCAGTCTATCCACGTCCATTCTCTTGCGTCGGGTTGATTAAAATACATAGTATGTAAATTTCTTGATCTTTTAAAAGCCAGTTCCGATAGTGAGGTTATGAAAGGATGGTGCATCTTAGCATTAGGAACATAAGCAAAGCGTGAATGTCCGTGCTTAACCAGTAAGACAATAACATCTAACTCAACGAACTTATGCCTTTGTCCAATTATTTCAACCAGTGATTTTTTTCTGTACATACAAAGACCTGTGGGGAGCATTCTATTAATGGTGTAATTGCATATTTTCCATGTTTTTATTTTCTCTACAACGACTTGCTCCAAAGACGGAGTGAGCCAAATAAAAAGAGGGTCTCTTTGAAGATAATCTAGAGTAATATATTTATTTAGGGGTGAGTCCGAAGAAAAGGATGAATATTTAGTGAAGGATGCAATTACCGATTCGTCTGCCAATAGCGGTTCGACCATTTTATTGAACCAAAATGATCCGAGAAGCTGGATATCTGCGTCAAGATACATGAAAAACTCACCAGTTGCATTATCTAGTCCAATTTTTTTTCCATACAATAAGTCTCTTCGGCCATTGATAAGTATTGTAACTGGATATTTCTTAGCTTTAGCAACCGTATCGTCAGTTGAGTTATCGTCTATGATAAAAACTTCGAGTTCACCGGAATATTTTTGTTTAAATATGGATTTTAGACATGAATCAACAACATCAGATTCATTGAATGTGGGTATAGCAATAGTTATTTTTGGCCAATTATTGATCATCTGGTTAAATTTTTTGTGAGTAGACCCTTTATAAATCCTGTTCCGTATGTAAGATGTGTGGCAATAATTCCTAATCCCACTAGGAAAGAAGATGATATATCTGTTTTATGAAATACAGAGGCTGCTCCAAGTATTAAAAAGAACAAAAAAACCAATGAGAATGTTAACGATATTCCTGTGTTAAAAAATGATCCAATTAAAAAAAGGAAAAATCCAATTAATAAAATACTCGGTAGAAAATAAAAAATTTGTCTTGACGTTTCAGGAAATTTTTTAGCAAAATATCCCCTATGAATACCTATGTTAAATATTTGCTTAAGCAAATCAATAAATAGACGGCGCCTGTGATGGTAGACCACTACTTTGGGATCATAATAAATTTTTCCCTCTTTTATGAGTTTTAAACAGAGAAAGGTGTCCTCACCACCATAAAAGTCGTTTCCATATCCTCCAACTCGATTTAGAATGTCTGTATTTATTAGCAAATTATAAGCTGGCCAATCATCAACATACTTCTGATGGGTTGGGACAAATCGACGTTGGGCTTTCCCGCTGCAAAAAATTGATTCATAAACTAAGCCTGCCAGTTTTTCCCAGTATCCGTCTTCTGGCGGAGTTACTCCTGGTCCACCAACTGCTATTATATTTAGCTTATTAAAATCATTAAAGGCATTTTTTAGCCAGTTGGGATGAGGATATGCGTCATCATCAATGAAAGCACATATTTTTCCTTTAACGCACTTAAGAGCAATATCTCTTTTTGTAGCTGGACCCGTTGAATCTTGTCCTGTAATGATTTTTCTTAAAAAAAGTCCTTTAATCCTCGGGAGAGATATGTTTTGATCACAAACAACTAAGATTTCAAAGTTCTTAAATGATTGATTTAGGAACTTTTTCAAATCACGAAAAAATTGTGGTTTGATAACGTATAAAGGAATTATTACTGAAATTTCAAATTTTTTATTAGTCATAAATTAAGTCTAAATAAAAATTTCCTGTCTGATTAATTAAATATCCATTAGCATAGCCGTCTATCATAAAGTGAGGAAAAGTTTTACCAGATAGGTAGATTTGCCAATGAGGATCGTAGGTCTCGTGAAATCCTAACAAGAAAGGAGTGGATGCCCCTATAATTTCTATCCGATAGTGCGACGAGGAAACCTGGACAAATTTAATCTGAGGTAAAGGACCTTCTCTCAGAATATTTCTTAAAATGTCAGTCCCAGCTTGGTAGGGAGACACAAAAACTGCTTTTCCAGGAAGAATATCGGATTGACCTAAAAGCCTAAAAATGGAGGTAGAATTTTCTATCCAGACCATCTGATTAGCCACGAATATTCTGTCGACTCTTACTTGGGAAGAAACTTCATAGAAGCTGAGGGGACCAAAGGAGATGGGTGAAAGCAAAAATGGTTGTGCTTGTAATGTACCAGGATCCAATTCTAGAGAAGTTATTTTTACTTCTGGGCGAGAGTAAAAATTTACCCGGGAAACTTTGGTAAAAGAAAAATCCGGATTTCCTTCTGTGGGTTGGTAAAGAGGCAAAATAAACTCTGTCGTTGGCTCTGAGAAGATATAATCAGGATCACTTTGACCGTCAAAACGGAGAATGTGACCCTGGTCATCCACAACGTTGACTTCCAATTTCTGGGATTTTTTTCCCTGAGCAATTATTTTCAGGAAGTTTATATTTTGCCAATTCTGTTGCGACGAAACAAGAGTACAACGAGGGAAAAGGCTGTTTTCTATACAGGGATTTATTTTGCTCAAATTCAATCCGGGGGCGTTATAAAATTTAAGCGATTGGGAAATTTTATCTGGGGACAAAAGACCTAGTTTCTTCCATGCAATATCTGGGTTAGTCATTATCAATTTAGCACTAAACAGACCAGCGCTTTTCCACAAGGGCAGGGTGGGCCACCATTTCAGATAATTGCGATACATTGCGTCGCTAGGTTCCACCGCCAAAGTTTGGGAAACCACAGGCACTCCAAATATTTGATTGAGGGGGTCAAGTCCGTGATAGAAATTTGGGCCAAACTTATATACACCTCCGTCTCCAAATGCAGCCGGCAATGATAAAATTCGATAATTTCCTAAGTTCTTGGCCAACCAGACTCTGGCTGACAAGTAATACGAGGGAACATTAATATCTATTTTTTCAGTCCTACTACCAAAGAGTTGACCTATCCAAACTGGCCAAAGATATACTCCACTAACTAAGAAGAGTAAAAGACTAGTAACAGCAATTCCCAGATAAAGCTGGTGTTTCTTTTTGGTCCAGGTAATCACATGGTCTATTCCTATGGCCAACAATCCGGAGTAAGCAATTACCACCATTAGACCCATTTTTTCAAAGGGGTTTCGTAATAGTTGTAGGGGACGAATGTATTTCAATAACCACACCATTACTTCTCCAGCCGGAGGGGAAGATCCCTTGGCTATAAATAGACCTACCACAGCTAGGCCGACAAAAATAACCACTAGGTGATTTCTGCGATATTTAATGGCTGTAACTAAAACGAAGATTGGTATTAACCAGCTAATTATTTGAAAATACCAAGTGGAGTAAACGGGTCCCCAAGTTTGATTCTCGAACAGAAAATCTGAGGACAGTAACCTAACAACATATGGTGCCGAGAAATAACGACTAGTGGAATGAAAAGAGCTTAAATTATAAGTAGATGTAGTGAGTGAAGATTGGGGTGTTGCTAAAGTAAGTTGAGGGATAATCCACCAAATATTAATAATTATCCAAATTATTAAACTTGTCAAAAAATATCTTATTTTCCAAAGAAGCTTTCCTTTGTCTAGAATAAGAAAACCCGCCCAAAGAGTTGTTAGTGAAACCCACAATAGGATTGCCACGGCAGGGGAACCAAATGCTATCGAAAAAATTAAAGAGGGTATGGGAAGTAAGAAGGTCCAATAAATTTTTTGAGATTTGAGTCCTTGCCAAAAAATAGCTAATGTTGCAGGAAGTAAAGGTAAAGAGAACATTAAAGTATAGAGAAAACGATTCCAAATGTTTATGGAAACAAAGGGGTTAAACAAGTAGTAAATACTTACCGCGAAAGATATCCAATATTTGTTTTTTGTATCTGGTAGCAACTGGGTAGAAAACCAAAACATGGAAATTAAACTCAAAAAGATGAGCAATGACAGGAATATTCTCTGGATAGTATGGAGATTTAATCCCAAGCGCTGAAGGTAATTAACAAAAAGAAAAAATGGCCATCTTGGTCTAAGAAAAGCGGCCTGATTTGTACCCAAAGATATGTCTTGCCAATTACTTCTATAAAGCCGGGCGGTATACTCAAGATTAATAAAGGGCATTCCTTCCTCACCTGTGGCCATCATCAAGCTATTTTTGGTCCAAACCGAAGACAAAAACATACTTATCCCCAGAAAAGTACTGAAGATCGCCCACAGATGACGGTAGTTTCGCAGCATCTTAAATTTTCTGAGCTAGCACAAATATGCCTACTGTTGAATTGGCTGGGGAAAATTTTCTGTCGTTCAAATGGTCTATAGAATTGATAATTTGCAGAAAGTACTGATATATGCTTTTAGAAGATGCGGGGGAAAACTTATTAAGGGATGTTGTTACTTTTGTTGGAAATAATTGCGATTTGCGAAGTTTATAACCCAAATTTAATAGGAAATGATTGAAGGGCAAACCGTAATGAGTCAGATATTGAACGTCTTCAACTTTTAGGCCAGCCTTTTCGACGGTAGTTATAAGTTGATCCGGAGTATACAGGCGTAGGTGCTGATTCCAAACACCGGCCCAAAACCCGTCTTTAAAATGGGTATTAAAGAATCTTTCTAAAATCCAGTTTACCGGATCCCATAAGAATGGGTAATTGTGGCTGGGAACGGTTATGGCCACGGTTCCGCCGGGTTTGAGAACCCGCTTGAACTCTTTGAGCCCGGCTACATCGTCTGGCAAATGTTCCAAGACTTCACTGCAGATTATTTTTTGAAAAGAGTTGCTTTTGAAGGGCATGTGCATTACATCGCCGAGAACCAGGTTGAGATGGGGATTGGGAACGTAATGCCTGGCCAAGGCCAGGGCTTTGGGGTTGTCGTCTAAACCCACTAACTTGGCTTTGGTAAGCTGGGAAATGAGATGGAGATAGAAGCCGTCGCCACAGCCGGCATCCAAAACCGTATCGGCTGGCCGTGGATCAAGGCTAATGACAATTTTTTTAGCCCGGCGTTTAAGGCACATATCGCCGGTATTGGCCAGCAGCTGATCGAGTTTAGTTAAGTTGATCATAAACGTTGATTATAGCCGTGGCTTGCCGGGGACCAAATCTACGGGCAAACCGGGCCGCAGACTTGGACATGGACCGGCAAACTTCCGGATGGGACACCAGATACAGGGTGTATTTTACAATATCTGACACTTTAGGACTAATTACAAACGCAGAAGAAGGAGAAAGTTTGTAAATTCCTGATCCGGGATTGGTGTTGATAACAGGGGTTCCGCACGACAGAGCATCCAGTAAAACATAGGCCATATCCTCTTTATATAGAGCCGGGTATATAAGAACATCGGCTGCCTGATAGTAGGCCGGCAGTTGATTGTGAGGAATTTTACCCAAGAAATTTATATTTTTAGAGCTGGATTTAAGAACGTATTCTAATTCGGTACTGTCGTCACCAATAATTTTTAAGTTTATATTTGGGCCGATTTCTTTGACCGCATCGATGACTAGACGGACTCCTTTTTCGGGAATTAACCTGCCAACAAATAGGGCAGTGAACTTGTTTTCCCAACCCAACTTTTTCTTGGCCAGCTTTTTGTTAAGAGGCTTAAATATATTTTGATTGATCCAGTGGCTAAATACTGTAATTTTTTTGGGATTTACACCTAGATCTACAAACTCTTGTTTAGATTGCTCGGACTGGGCCAAGATAGTATCTAGATGGCTGGTCATCCCCTTTACCACCCGGGCTAAAAGACTGTGGGGACGAAAATTAAAAAGTGTTTCGGTGGTCATAATTACCGGAATGTGAAACACGTATTTGAAAATTAGCCCTGAAAAGGCAGTAGATAACCCGACGCAGTGAATAATGTCAATTTTTTTTCTGTGGTTCAGCAGAAAAAGAAAGGTTCTTAGACCCAAATACGGGGTTAGATACAAAAAATTAAAGATTGGATGAAGATTTACAAAAATATTAAAGTAGTTTCCGGAAAACCAAGTGTATCGGTGAATCTCTAAGTTACGTCTTCTTTCAATTCCTGGGCCTTTTGTCTTTGAGGTGATTGGTTGATAAGTTAAAACGAACGTAAAATAGTTGTTGTTTCTTAAATATTCTGTCAGATCTGTTAGATGTGTTTCTACTCCACCAACGTTAGGGGCGAAAGCCGGGGTAAGAATAAGAATGCTTTTCTTATGATTAGCCATGATAAAACCGAGTAATATGTTCAATAACGTAATCCTGTTGAACTTTAGTTATGGAAGGAAAAATGGGCAAGGATAAAATTTCACTACTGATCTTTTCCGATTCAGGGAAATCTCCCTTTTTGTAGCCCAGAAAGGCAGCACTTTTTTGTAAGTGAACGGGGGTGGGGAAATGAATTCCGGTGATGATTCCATTTTTGAAGAGGTATTTTTGCAAGTGGTTTCGGTGTCTAGCTCGAATTACAAAAAGATGAAAAACTGGGGTAGTGTGAAGAAGTATTTGCGGCAAGTTGACTTGCATGATGTATTTAAGCCGGGACAGATAATATTGGGCGGCTTGTTGGCGGGCCGCGTTTTCAGTTGGCAAATTTTTTAGCTTTACTCTCAAAATAGCCGCTTGTAGCTCGTCTAACCTACTGTTCATACCCAAATACTGACTGTGGTAACGGCTGGTTTCCCCATACATACGTAAAGCTTTGACAGCCAAAGCTAAACTCTTATTAGATGTCACAATAGCGCCTCCATCTCCAATGGCTCCAAGATTTTTGGTGGGGTAAAAACTGAAACATCCAATTTCTCCCACGCTACCAACTACCTTTCTTTTATATTTGGCTCCATGGGCTTGAGCACAATCTTCAATTAAATAAAGCTTGTACTTGCGACATATTTTTATTATTTCCCCCAGATCTTCCGGCTGGCCGTAGAGATGGGTTACTATTACAGCTTTAGAATGGGGGGATATGGCCCTGTTAATTGATTCAAGACCAATGTCATACAAGCGCACTCGGACTCCGGCGTTGGCAACACCAAAAAAGGTGGGGTAGGAGTTCGTGGAAATAATAACTTCATCTTTGGAACCAAGGCCCAAAGCTTTGACCGCTAAAGTTAAGGCCTCTGTACCATTTGCTACTCCGAGGCAGTATTTGGTTCCAATAAACGATGAGAACTCCGACTCAAATAGGGATAGTTCCGGACCCAAAATATACTTTCCGCTTGAGATTACCCGATCTATTACTTTGAGAATTAATTTTGATGGGAAAAGATTGGGAACGGTGACATTTGTAAGGGGAACTCGCATAGTTTAAGAATTGTCCCAATAATATTTTTTGTTCTTTAGATAATATTTGAACGTCTGTTTGATGCCGACCTCAAGGGAAGTGGATGGTTCCCAATCTAGATGGGAATTAATTTTTTTCCAATTGGCAGTATAATCCCCTATTTCAATTGGTTGCTTGTCTTTGGGATAAGGAACAATTTGATATTGGCCTTTACCGTAAATTTTTATGGCTAATTCTACGAAATCTTTCAGACCCATCGGGATACCCCCCAAGTTGTAAGCTTCTCCCCAACTCTTGTCCGAAATTCCCGCCAAAAGCAAGGCTTCCACTACATCATCGATATAATTTATGTCTCTAATCTGGGTTCCGGGATAATAGAGGGTAATTTTTTGGTTATCTATAAGCTGCTTAATGAACCAATTTAAAACTCCCTGGCGGGGATGGCGCATTTGATGGCGAGGTCCGAAGGTGTTGGTCATCCTTAACGAACAGGACTTAATGCTATAAATCCGATGGTAGAGCATGTGGTATTGCTCTCCGGCAATTTCATTAATGCCGTTGATGTCGGTTGGGTTTTGAGGATGATTCTCATCAACAGGCAAATATTGCGCTCGACCGTATTGATTTCGGGTACCAGCCCAAACAATTTTTATATTTGGATTATGCCATCGACAAGCCTCAAGAATAGACAATTGGGCCACACAATTTATCTGCAGATCCATGAAGGGGTCGGTCATGCTGTCTATGTGGCTTAGTGTCCCGGCCATGTTGAACATGATGTCTTGATTTTGGACAAGATAATTCATGCTTTCTCGATCTCTGACGTCTGAAATGTTTATTTTAACTTTGTCCTTGACAGGATTTATATTAAATAAGTTTCCTCCACAATTTGGGACAAGAGAGTCTATAAGAGTTACCTTGGCGCCAAGTTCAACCAATTTTATAGCTAAAGTACTGCCAATGAAACCTAAGCCTCCGGTGATAATGACTTTTTTGTTTTTGTATCTACTTAATCTCTGAGACATAATTTATTAGTTTATGGAATCGGGAAAAACTTTTGTCCCAATCGAATTTGTCCGCCCAATTGAGACAATTGGTATAAAATGCATCCCGGAGTTTTTCATCCTTAATAATTTTAATCATTGATTCGGCGATTTCTTCAGATGACGGATTAGATGACAAAATAATTCCAGTTTTGTCGTTTAATACAGAATCTCTTAATCCAGTTACATCGGAGACAACAGCCGGGGTGCCACAGGCGGCGCATTCGGTAACCGTCATCCCCCACCCTTCTTTAACTGAAGGAAAGATTAATGCCCAGGCTTGCTGCATTAATTTTAATTTTATGTCCCGGTTGTTTTTTTTAAAAAACCAGACGTTTTCATCGGCAAACTCTACCTGTGATTCAAGGTGCAAGTTGTCACGCAATTTTTGCAATCGCGAGCGATCATACCCGGTACCAACGATAACCAATTTCACTTTCGGATAACTTCTCCTGACAATGTCTATGGCCCGAATGGCTAAATCCGTGCGTTTCATTTTTACCAGACGGCTGACACTGATAAATAACGGCGTGGATGACTTCGCTCCTGGGTGATAGCGGGAGTGGTCAAGCCCCAGTGGAAAGACGTTGATGTTTCCGGCAGGGATCCCTGTGGAAATTAGATCTTGTTTGGTGCTATTGGCGTAACAGAGAAACGAAATATTGAGATAGGTTAAATATTGTAAACGCTCAATTAACCAGCCGATGTGAGAGACAATTGGTGGATACTCGTACCAAAAAACTTCCTTTGCCAGCTGATTTAGGTAGGCCACCTTCCGGGATCTCCATGCCCAAATCGGAGTTTGCCAATAAATAGTGTTTGAACAGTCGATAACGAGATCGGGTTTTTCTTTTTCGGACCAGTAAAAAATTGGGGCCAATAAATACATGGTAACTAAATTTCCCCGGCGGATGATGCGGATGCCGTCAATGTTTTCTTCTGGGGTAGCTTGAGGAAATGATCGGCAGAACCAAGTGACGTTATGACCATCCTTAACCAGACGTTTGGCCAGTTCGTAAACGATAATTTCCGCCCCGCCTGTTTGGGGATGTTTGATGTCTTTCCAGTTAAGTATCAGGATGTCCATAAAAGGCGTGGACCAGGATGGCCTGACCATAAATTAATAAAAAACTAAAACATACCAGGGGATGTAAAAACCACGCGTTATCCTTTGTCTTTCTGTAACCCCATAGCGACTCTGCTAATGGAATTACCCCGGTAGTGGAGATAATTATAAACCCGGTTAGTTTTACCCAATCCCTTATGCTCCGATAGTCAAAAATTTTGAACCTCCTTTTGGACAACATTTGTAAATGATGCAGCCTCATATAACCTTGCCGCTTTTGCAGATGTTTTTTTAAAGTGGTGCTGGTGGCGTGCAATACGGCAGTGTCAACGACGGCGTGAGTGTCTCTTCCCTGTTTTAGCAAATCGAACAGGATATCGGTGTGGAAGAATGTATCTGCTGATAATTTCTTCAAATTAAGAAATTCCTTTCTAATTATTGACCCATTACTACCCAAGGTGGGAAAGTCGTGATAGGAAAATTTTACCAGAGCATAGCCCTTTTTGTAAGAAATTATCTGGTTGGACCGTGGCCATTTCTTGTTTGTCCATTTGGTTCTGTCAGCCTTACCTAAATAATAAACTACCGGGTCATTGCCACCAAAAAGGGCGATGTATCTATTGAATATGGTTTGATTGGGATCATATTGATAATGCAGCGTAAAACTACTTACCACATCTGGATTTTCTATTAAAGGCTGAATCATTTTTTTAATCCATTGGCGATCCTGCAAATAGTTATCTGAGTCCAAAACGCACACCAGATCAAACTTGGCTTTTTTAAATCCCAGATATCTACGGCCTTCTTGGTTGTCACTCATTCCGGCTTTGATAACTTTTGCCTGGGGGAATTTTTTGGCTAATTCGATTGTTCCGTCTGTACTTCCCCCATCAAGAATCAAGACTTCTATTAGGCGCTTAGGGTATTCTTGAGCGGACAAACATTCTAGGCAAATCCCTAGGTTCACTTTGCTATTTAATGTGGTAATTATGAATGTTATTCCTGTTTCCACGGGGCAATTTTACACTATTTTCTGGGCAATAATAATTACCTGACTGCTTGCCACATCTGGGTACCGGCGTTTTCGTAAATTTTTTCTACTCCCAAATCTCCCGGTGAAAATGGCAATGACTCTGGATATTGATTATACTTAACTAAGTAAACATATTTAGCCCCGGATTTTTGTAATCGCTTTTTGGCTGTAGGTCTGTCTTTAGCTTCGAATATTAAATGATTATAAATTATGGGTTTTTGGGAAAATTTACCTACATACCCTCGGGAATTGGCAAAGGCCGCCGGACGGTACTTGCCAAAATACTCACATTGCAAGCATTCGTGGTCATAAACCAGCACTTTGCCAGCGGGTAATTGCCTCAACTTGTCCAATCCGATAATTTCTTCCGAGGAAATCCAATAGTTCTCTTTTTTGAATTTATCCCGGTCAAAAGAAATAATAGCCCTGATAAGACTTTTGGGGGCCTTGAACAAATGTTTTGTGGCCAGGCTCCAATCACTAAAAACTATTCCGTCTTTCAAATTCTCTATTCCGGTATTTATTTCTACCCGCCAATTATTGTTAATTTGGGTAATTTTGATTAATTTTGACTTGAAAAATCTTTGGGGGGGCTTATTTACGGATTCGAAATATTTTGGCGTAGTTTTGATATTTACATCTGTAATTTTCCAGACTTCAGAAGGGTCTTGGACTGAATCGATCAAAGACGGAATATTTATGCGCAAATCCTTTTCCCTGTTTGGCCACAGATAATATGGCTCACGTAAATTTGACGGATAGACCCTAAAATCAATGATTTTGCTATTTGTCTTGTCTATTCCTAATCTATAGTAAGGTGATTGGTACCAGATCATCCCATCGAAATCGATCTTTTGTTCGGGTGATATATCAGGAAATTTATCTTTGTACCATTTGGCGAAGTTTCCCATGGTTACCTTGAGCGCGCTTTTTTGGGAGATAACCTGCATTTGTTTAGTGTATTCACCCTGATAAACATTGGGGGGAAAATCGCTTTCCAAACCCACCGTAACTTGAGAAAACTGATTTTTTCTTTTTTGCGAATATAAATCGACCAGCTGGGAAAAATAATTGATATCAAGTTGTGGGGTAGTGAAATAATCCTGGGTACTATATAAACTGCTGTAATAGCCCCGCTGGGGTTCGCGCGGAGCCCACTGGAGAGTGACCACTCCTATTTTGTTATCTGCGCTTCCGGCCGGAATTCCGGCATGAATTTTGCTGGGATAATAAGGAGTGGACCAGTAAGTGCCCCAAACCTGATAGTTGTCAGTCGAATATTGATCGGCTACTCCCAAATTGGCGATTATCCTGTATTTATCGTGTATATATTGGAGGGAAAAACTATCCACCCACCAAGCCCCAATCGATTGGGGATAATATCCAAATTCCTGCTTAAA
>ERZ1292629.878-Hain-H43-01um-R1-878-length-32459-cov-7_pt1 | contig 32459 bp, 35 predicted proteins | sample MGYA00564399_ERZ1292629 | MGnify/ENA primary metagenome ERZ1292629 (study PRJEB36523, sample SAMEA6512636) | groundwater metagenome | collected 2019-01-08 | study: AquaDiva: Metagenomics assemblies of 32 groundwater samples
CCCTGCTCGGTTGGTTTGACGGGCGGTGTGTGCAAGGCTCAGGGACATGTTCACCGGGTTATGATGAGACCCGATTACTAGGGATTCCAACGTCATGAGGACGAGTTACAGTCCTCAATCTGAACTAGGACGGAGTTTAGAGGTTTGGCTTCTCCTTTCGGAGTGGCATCCCATTGTCTCCGCCATTGTTGCGCGCGTGTAGCCCAGAAGATCCGGGGCATACTGACCTATCGTTGACCGCACCCTCCTCCTTGTTTCCAAGGCAGTCTCCATATAGTGCTCACTCCTCTCGGAAGAGATGTTAGCAAATATGGATACGGGTCTTGTTCGTTGCATGACTTAACATGACATCTTACGACACGAACTGACGACGGCCATGCACCTCCTCTCGGCTCGTTAGGTAAGACCTTCAATCTGACCGTCATTCTGCCGTCGCTCCTGGTGAGATTTCCGGCGTAGAATCCAATTAAACCGCACGCCGCACCCCTTGTAGTGAGCCCCCGCCAATTCCTTTAAGTCTACTGCGGCAATAGAGTTTCAGTTGCTCTATTGCCAATTCAGTCTTGCGGCCGTACTTCCCAGGTGGCAAGCTTAACACCTTCGCTTAGGCACTGCATGTCCACTAAGAACATGCAACACATAGCTTGCAGCGTTTACAGCTGAGACTACTGGGGTATTTAGTGGACAAGGGAAAGATTATGAAGTTGTGATAATTTATCTGGGTGTCTTAACTCTATTACTTTTAATAAACTTTTTATTCTATTTTTCCCATAAATATATATTTCATACTCTTTATTCTTTCTTCTATCTCTTATTCTCATACTGAATTCAATATTCTTTTTATTTAAAAATTCTTTAATAAATTCAAATATTTCTTGACAAGTTGTAGAAAAATTAATTTCCGCTTGTCTCTTGCTTATGTAAGATTCAGCATCAAATAATCCAGAGATATAAGAAGCTTTTAGATTATCTGGAAAACTTTTTAGGTATTCCGGAACTTTTAAATTGTTCCTTACAGAACCTTTTGGAATTTCTAATTTTTTTGTTAAATAATTATAAATTCTTTTATCCTTAACATGACTATAGCATGAATTTCTATTTTTGTCATGAAATAAATTCATATCAAGGTTAAATGTTTCTTTAAATAAATGTTTTATTACTTTGATATGATATTCATGACATTTATCAGTTATATGTATTCTTGATGATGACATATTACCATCACCATGAATAATGCCAATTATCCTACACAAATTTTTGGTTATCCTTCTCGGTATTTTACTTGGCATTCTAATCTATAGCCATGATAGTATAAAAAGTTTTCCCTTGCCCATATCTAATCCCGACTAAGCCTAGAAAAGAAATTTGTTCTAGTTCTAGTTCGCTCCCTCAGCTTTCGTTCCTCACAGTCGGACCCGTTCTAGGCAGACGCCTTCGCCACAGGTAGTCCTTCGTGGATTATAGCATTTTACCGCTCCCCACAAAGTACTTCTGCCCCCTCCCGGTCCCTAGTTATGCAGTGTCTCTCGCACGTTGTTACGTTAAGCGCAACAATTTCACAAGAGATTTACATAACCTGCTACGGACGCTTTAGACCCAATAAAAGCGGTCACCACTTGTGGCGCCGGTGTTACCGCGGCGGCTGGCACCGGTCTTACCCACCACTTATTCTCCAAGCTATTTACACTTGGCAAAAGCTATACTGAGTATAGCACTTGGGATACCCTTATCACGCTTTCGCGCATTGTAAAGTTTTCGCGCCTGCTGCACTCCTTAGAGCTAGGGCCAGTATCTCAGTGCCCTTCTCGGGGCTAGGACTCTCATCCCCCCTACTGATCTTAGGCTTGGTGAGCCTTTACCTCACCAACTACCTAATCAGCCACTGACTCATCCTTAGGCCTTGCGTTTTGAAGAAAGTACGTTCCAGTATCAATCTTCTATCGGGTTTTAGCGACAGTTTCCCATCGTTATCCCCAACCTAAGGGTAGATTATCAACGTGTTACTGAGCCTTATGCCGGTCGTATTGCTACGCCCTGACTTGCATGGCTTATTCGTATCCCAATAGCAGCAACCTCCTGCAGGATCAACAGGAATTTAATTGGCCGCAATTTAAATTGGAAAAAAACTCACTATCTAACTATTCATACATCATACCTAAATAAACATGTTTTTAGGCACTCACCGACAAGACCAACTCTGACGAATCAGCATGTCTTAAATCTCAATGTGAGAACATAAATTTTTTAAACCTTATTAAGAAGATATTCAAAATACCTTCCACACATTTATTAGAGAAAACGTTTAACCAATAGCTTGTTTATAAACCTTTCTATAATTTTTGGCTTTTTTTTGTGATGTCCCGAAATGATGTCACACTTTTAAATCTAATTTTAACAAGATAAATATTTTTCATGCGGGCTGTGAAAAATTGCGGTTTAAAAAGTTTTATAAGAGTCAAACGCAGAAAACAATAAATGAGGTGAAATTTTGTATAGAAACAAAAAAGCCATATCGCCATTGATTGCTGCGGTGTTGTTAATAGGTTTTACAATAGTACTAACTGGATTAACGTTTATCTGGAGCTCTGAAATGTTGAACACTTCAATAAAAAGTGTAGGCTCCATCAACAATTCCCAGTCATATTCTATAAATGCGCACCCTGTTCAACTAAAGTATTATGGGTATTATTTTGTTGAATTTTCTGAATTGAATATGCACTATCTTGACGATGTAAGCAATTATACTAATGTAGTCCAAATAATAATAAACAACCCAGATGATATAAACCAGGAATTTGCAGATAGAATAAAAAAATCCAACATAAAAATGCTTCTTCAAGTGTTTAACAATAATTACGAAACCTTCTCAAACGATGATGTTCTCGATAAGAAATTAAAGGAATTAAAAGGTAACCTAAACGAATTTAATCTTTATGATGATATAGCCATGATAGAAGCTTGGGATGAGCCTTATACATTGGTTGAAACTCATTTGTATGACAATTGGGGTTGGCCCGAATTCATACGACTCACTAGTACTGATGATGAAATAAATTTCATGAAGAGTAAGCTAGAGACAAAAATTTCAAAGATTAATCAACATTTTCCTGGAATACCAGTTTATATAAACGAAAACAAAGCGCAGCATGTATTCGATAGGTATGATAATGGAAGCTTTAAGTATGCACCCCCAAAAAATATCGATGTGATAAGCATAGATCCTTATTTTAATCCAACAAGCATTGAGTGCAATGAAGAGCAAAGAAACAGGTTCGATGCTGCCATAAACATATCGCTAAACTGGGCAAAATCTACTGGGAAGCCGATTCAGTTGGTTGGTCAATCTTATTACCAAACTGACTGGCCTAGTCCTATAATGCCTTCTGTATGCCAAATGCAATGGTACTATGAAACCGCAAACAACCCAAATAATAATATCCTATCATTCTTGTGGTTTAGCTATGCGGGTTGGGAGCAGGGAAATGTTATTGGGGTTAAAGAATTTAGTGATAGAACAAACTACCAAAGAATTATTGGGAATGAGATATTAAGCAACAATAGGCAAAAATAAATTTATCAATCTTGTTTGTAGCATATAGCACTTCTGTAAAAATTTCTTATGGGCCCGATTTCAGCGTTATTAGTGTTGTATACTTCAACATCAGCAGCCATGCAGACGCTGTCCAAAGTTTCTTGAGCATTTTTTATTTTTTCTTCTTTTGTTTTTGGCGATTTTATTGCAAGCATCCAATCCTTGTAATATTCATAAAGATTTCTCATCCCATCACTATTGTGTAGATTAAATAAATCAACGACTGCTTGTATTAGTTGATAAGAAGAAACTTCGAGTCTATAAGAGATAGGTTTCTTGAATGGCTGTTTTTTGTTTTCTTCAGTAACCTGCAAAGTGGCTGTTTTTATCTTGTCTATAATGCTTTTATAGTGCATTGTCTTTGATCACAATAAAAAGGTATAAAAAACTTTTTAAAAATTGGAATTGTCTAATCTGAGATTTCATCGTATCATTATGGCAGTATGAACTTGATTATTGCATATCCTATCAGGCAGCCAGCAGTAATGAACGGCATAGCTGGATAATATCTGTCTTTCTTGCTGAACAATAGCAAGCCCATTAAGGCTAATCCTGAGAATATAGCTACAATAAATGCATCAGTGAAATTGTAAGTCTTTAGAATAACACCAGAAAACAGCAATGGAAAGGCTATATCGCCCCCGCCAATAATCGCGCTTCTTTTCTTCTCGTATTTCACATGAATGCCTGCGAATAATTTCGAGTCAGACTGGAATTTCGCTAAAGTAACCATATGTTTTGATTTCCAAACAGCCCACATGTCATATACAGAGATTATTGATAGCAGTATGATCGCGCTCAATAAATTCAAGACAGGAACAAAAACTGCCGCAAGCCCCGCATAAATAAATAATTCTGTAAAATTATGCACCCAGAAGTTTGGCTTAAAAACTTTCCACACAGAAAGGATTAATGCAACCAGCAAAGCAAGATACTGGTTCATGAAAGCTCCAAATGCAATAACTAATGTAAATAAAACGCTGATAAAAAACCAGAATCTCCAAATTTTAACAGCCTTGAATTTGGCAAGTAGTAACACCAATAATGTCCCTATGAATATGGCTATTACAATAGGGATATATGAAGTTTGTTCATCATACTTTGGCCTTTCTATATCAAACGGAAGTTTTTCAATAGACGCATATTTCTCCACAATAAAGAGCCCAACAATCTGCGCTGCTAGAAATAAAGCAAAAATTAACAAGGTTATTTTTAAATTGTGTTTCATTCAACTGCCTTAATCTATTCCTTTTTAAATATTTTCCTTTTGTGGGATTTGTATGTAAATTAGATTCTGCACATAAATAAAACCAAGTTGCACATAAATTAAGAATAGATTATTTTAAGTGCCGCTACTTTGAAATCTTAAAAATTTAGATAATCTCATATCTAATATGTTAATAGAATAATTTATTGCTCTTATTGCATTAACAAAATAAGAATAATCTATATTTGTTAAATTTTTTCCCATGCTATTTAATTTTTTTGAGATATCACTCAAATTTTTTATTATAACATCAAGTGTATTTTTGTCTTCTTTATCCTGTAGTAATCCACTAATTTTTAATAAATTCATCTTAGCAACTGTGGAATTAAAATACTTTTCTGAGTTTTTTGTCCATCCAATAAATTCTTTAAGTCCATTTGGATTTTGTGTTGCTAAAGTTTTTATATCGGCTTTACCAAAAAAGTTAACCCATTTCAATAATTGAGAAGAAAAGATATTGTTATATTTTAATAATACATTGAAGTACTCTATATACTTGATGTAATCTTGCTCTTTTGGCATTTATGAATCTGAAATGTAGAAAATATATAAATCTTTGTTTTTATATTTGTCTAGCAAAAGTGTTTAATGCCATAAAAGTCTGAGTTTTGTCAACGCCGTCTATGTTTCTGAGTCTTTTTATCAGCAGGTCGTTAAGCTCTTCTATGCTTGCGACTCTGACTTTTGCAAAAATGTCTGTCACCCCTGTAACTATGCTTGTTTCCTCTACACCTTCTAGTTTGCTTATTTGCATTGCAATATTCTCCTGATTTATTTTATTGCCATTCGGCATTGTGTAATTCACGCTAATCAATATATACGCTAAAATAGGCTTTCCTAGTTTGTGGTAGTTAAGATTCAGTGTATAATTTTTTATCACTCCCAATTTTTCAAGTTTTTTTATTCTATTGTGCACGGTTGTAATAGGCAATCTCACCTTTTTAGCTATTTCTTTTGTGGTTAGTCTCGCATTCTGCTTTAGCGCTTCTAAAACTGATTTGTCTTTTTGGTCTATTTCCATAATATGGAATAATTTTCCATAATTTATATAATTTTCGGTTATTATTGCAGTATTTTCCATTATTTTTGGAATAAATATATAAACAAGCCATACATTCATTATTGTATAGGTGATGGGAGGAATAAAAATGAAAATAATACCAATTGAGGATTTGACTTTTAAAGAGTCTGGTAGCCGGAACATGTCTGTCTAGTGAGCATTCTTATATATTTAGTTCTGGAAAAGACATAAAGTTAGTTGACTGGGAAAAGCCTCTAGAAGGCAAAGAAAAGCCAAGAGAACTTGGCTGGCACGAGTCTAGGATTATAAAAACCCTGTTTCTGCAGGACGGAACCCCTTCAATTTACGGGGTTGTGTTGCCTTTAGACAGGAGGGCTGATATGGACATGCTTGCAGTCTCATTGAAAATGCCAAAAAGAGCAGCCAAAGGATTGAGGCTTTCAGAAACATTGCCTTATCTACACAAGCCGCATTCTGTAGCACCATTTATTTGCGAGAAGGACTTGGGATTGGTAAGCAAGATAATATTTAGCTTCGAGACTTTATTGGACGATCCAGTCGATTTTAGTGTTCCTGGAAGGATGGACTTGTCATTGCACATGGCATATTTTGATGCATTTCAAATACTAGAGGCAAAATATCCGGGAGTTGTGGAATTCGGGGAGGTGTACTAAAATGAGCACAAAATTCTTTGTAGAGATGCATTTTAAAGAGCCAGACATAGAGCTATTAGTTTCTAAGGTACAAAAATTAGTTGGAATCACGTCAATTCTCGAAGAGTGTATATATGCTGTAGATCCAATAGGGAGAGCAACTCCGTTAAGCCCACAATATGAGACAAGAAGTGATGAAACTAAAAGGGCCTGTTACATGTATGATGTTCCAATTTCATTTTGGAAACCTAAAGAAACAAGCGTAGAAGCACAACTTAGACATATTCATGGCGAAATTAGCGAAGAGCTATCTAAAAAAATCTCTGACCCGAAATGTTTTTTGTATGGAATCTATTGTGTGTCCGATTTGGGTGCTTATGATGTTGTTAGAAAGCTGCTTCAAAGGCCATATTCCCTCGCAAAAAGAGAATGCGGCTGCGAGTTTATTGGGGATATGTAGCATTTGTTTTCGAAAATTAATTACTCCAAGATAACTAGGCAAAGTTTTTAAACAAAAAACATTTCTCTTTGTTGAATGCCTCAGCCACCATACATTGAACTTCAAAAGGTGTCCAAAAAATTTGGTAAGAATCTTGTTCTGGACAATATAGACTTAAGCATACCATTCGGCGAAATAACAGGCATTATAGGTGCTTCAGGATCAGGCAAGACCACAATACTTAACTTGCTTATAGGCTTTTATAAACAGACTTCTGGTAAGATAAAATTCCAAGGTCGCGATATCCATAAAGACTACCAGAATATAAGCATGATATTCGGGTTTGCAACCCAAGGAGGTTCTTTCTATAATGAACTGAGCGTTGAAGAAAATCTGTGTTACTTCGGCAAGCTCTATAACTTAAGCCTTAAAGAAATAAAATCCAGGGCTGATAACTTATTAAGGCTCCTTGAACTTGAAAATGCCAGAAAATTTCTTGCAAGAAGCTTAAGCACAGGAATGCAGCGCCGCCTCGACATTGCATGCGCTTTAATTCACAATCCTAAAGTCTTGATTCTGGATGAGCCTACAGAAGACCTTGATCCTTTGCTTAGAAGGGAGGTCATTGAAGTGCTTAAAAGGGTAAAAAACACCGGAACAACTATAATACTTACATCTCATCTTCTTGGCGAGATAGAAAATTTATGCGATAAAATTGCAATACTGCATAAAGGCAGAATCATGAAATTTGATAGTCCCGCAACATTGAAAAAGCTCTATGGAAAAAACTCGCTAGAAGAGATATTCATCTCGATAATAAAGGAAGGCGACAAACTAATAGCAAAAACATTGGTGAGCAGCGCATTGCAGCAATCTGCTCAAAAATCTAGTGTGAAGTCAAATATTTCAAGAAACAAAAGCCTCGAGAAAGGGGAAGATTTCCAAAAAAATAAGGGATTCACTTTCTGGAAGAAAAAATGAAACTGTTCCAAATAATAAAAAAAGACTTGAAGATATTGATAAGGTCTAGATTAAGCGCCTTAATCGTGCTGCTGGGCCCTTTGTTGATTGTTCTTCTTGTAGGCATGGCTTTCAACAGCTCAAGCGTCAACAATATAAAGATATACACTTATTCTGGCTCATACAGCGAATTGAGCAACAGCTTAGTTGATGCGTTAAAAGACCAGCAATTCTCTGTGAATAAGGTAAACTCTGAAAATGAATGCATAGACTCAATAAAAACCGGAACAAGCCATATTTGCATAGTCATGCCGCCTGACTTGAGCGTAAAGGAAAACACGACAAATGAAATAACATTTTATGTCGACAACTCAAGAGTAAATTTTGTCTACCTTGTTATTAATGAAGTAAACAAGAAAGTATCTTTGCAGAGCAAAGAGCTTGGAAAGACCCTGGCACAGGAATTAATCAATGTAATAAATAATGCAGAGGTCAAATTAATAGACACAAAAGACAGGATAGCAACCTTAAGGAGCAGCAATCAAAAGATAGGCACAGATGTTAGTTCAATCATAGGAAACATAGGAAATTTTGCCATTGACTTGAATGTTACAGAGTTAAGGGTAACTGACTTGGATTCTGGGAACTTATCTTGCAGCAATTGCAGTTCTGAATATTCAAGCGCTATAAGCAATATAGTGAATAAGCTCCAAGGCCTACAAAATCAAGCGACCCAGATAAATGCAGCGAAAGCTGAGATACAGAAAAGTGTAGACAGCATAAAATCAGAGAGTGACAAAAGCGCAGAAAACCTCGATACGTTAAGCGAATCTACAAACAATATGCTTGCCGGCATAAACAGCCTTTCGGTGAAGCAGGCTGAAAATATTGTCACACCGATAAAGACTAGTGTAAAGCCGATATCTGCGACAAATTCAAACTTGAATTTCCTGTTTCCAACATTAGTCGCCCTGGTAATAATGTTTGTAAGCATTTTATTGAGTGCCACTATGGTTATGAGAGAAAAAAAGAGCCGCGCCTATTTCAGGAATTTTATTACTCCGACTAATAATTTTACATTCATATTGGGAGCATTGATAACGTGCCTTCTTATATTGATAATCCAGCTAGTCATAATATTCGGGCAAAGCCTGTTCATTCAGAATTCATTGGTAAGTCTGGCCATATTCGGCAGTTTATTTCTTATGCTGCTCATAATCGCAATATTATTCATATTAATAGGAATGTTTATAGGATACATATTCAATAGCGAAGAAACCGTAATTCTGGCTTCGATGTCTATAGCCGTCCTGTTGATTTTCCTGTCAAACACAATACTTCCGATAGAGACCATTCCACTGCAGCTTAAATGGCTGGCTTTCCTCAATCCGTTTGTTGTAGCAGATTCGATCCTTAAAAAAATGCTTTTGTTCAATTCAGGGATTTCAAGTGTATTGGCAGAGATTTATTTGTTGGTTGCGTATATATGCCTGTTTTTGGCTTTAGTTTATCTTGCAAGAATCATCAATAAGAGGAAACTTGTCTAAGGACAAGATTTTTAAACTTAATAACAACATTAAACAATAAATGACAAACCAAATAACGCCCTGGGAAGTCTCTGGAGATATTGATTATGATAAGTTAATCAAAGAATTCGGAATACAAAAGATAGATGATGCTTTATTGAAAAGAATAAGCAAACATACTCACGGAATCCATTATATGCTAAAAAGAAAGATATTCTTTGCTAATCGTGATTTAAACTGGTTACTTGCGGAATATGAGAAAGGCAACAAGTTTTTCTTGTATACTGGAAGGTCCCCCTCTGGGCCCATTCATATAGGGCATTTGTTGCCTTGGATTTTTACTAAATGGTTACAGGATAAGTTTGATGTAGAACTATGGTTCCAATTTCCTGATGAAGAGAAGTTCTTATTCAGAAATGACTTGTCTTTAGAAGACATAGACAAGTATCTGTATGAGAATATGCTAGATGTAATAGCTCTGGGATTTGATCCAAAGAAGACTCATTTTCTTATAGATACAAAGCATGCTAATCTTATGTACAAGCAAGCAATTAGAGTAGCCAAGAAAATAACTTTCTCAACAGTTAAATCCTCATTTGGATTCGATAATGATACTAATATTGGAGCTATTTTTTATACATCGATGCAGGCTGTTCCTGCGTTCTTGCCAAGTGTCATAGCAAAAAAGAATATACCTTGTTTAATTCCACTAGGCTTGGATCAGGACATTCATTTTAGGCTCACAAGGGATGTAATAGACAAACTTGGATATTACAAGCCAGCGATAATGCATTGTCGTTTTTTGCCTACATTAGAGGGCTCTGGAAAAATGTCTTCATCTAAAGACAAGACTATATTCACTACAGATACACCAAAAGAAGTTGAAACAAAAATAAGAAAATATGCTTTCTCTGGCGGCCAAGATACAATAGAAGAACATAGAAAGAAGGGCGGCAATCCAGAAATAGACATAAGCTATCAATATCTTGCATTCTTTGAGCCTGATGATAAAAAACTCGAAAAGATATACAAAGATTACAAGTCTGGAAAACTATTAACTTCAGAACTTAAACAGATAGCAATCGATACAATAAATGCATTCTTAAAAGAGCATCAAAAGAAAAGGGAGAAAGCAAAGAATCAGGTTGGCAAGTTTATATACAAAGAATAATTTATTTTTTATTGTAATACTCCCAATATATATTTTGCAAACAATTCTCACATTCCACGGCTCGCGCGGCAGATTTATAAGTTTAAATGTATTTGTTGCATTCATGGTAAATATTCCGGTAAATATTCTTAATTCTAATGTAAAGATAAATGCAAAGATCCATGATAAACTGTTTGAGAAAATTGTGAATATAAAAGAAGGTTTCTCGGGAAATTCGCCGCCATCAGTATTTATAGGGTCGAAGCTCAAATACCCGAAAGTAAATGTGGGCATATTAGCCCCGCCAGAAATCACAGAAGATTCATGGATTTACGATTCCCAAAATTACTGGGCGAGGAATAATTATGGCATAAAAGATATCTTGGAATTCAGGACCAGCCTTATCAATTCAAGGTTTTCAACAAGAGTGACTAACTTCAATGAAAGATTAATCAGCATAGCTCAAGAGATAGCAATGGCTGCGAAGCCTGTTGACCTAGAAGTTTCTTTAAAGAAGAAAGTAAGTTTTGACCTTGAGCTTAGCAGGTTTAATCTGCCAATGGGGCCTAGAGCATTGCTCGATAATGTTAAAATAACAAGCAATCCAAAAGTGGAAAAAAAGGTGGAGAAGGTAATTTATGATACTGACTTGAAGGCGGTGGATGCTTTGAATTATCTTTACTCAAACAGCTATGATGAGCAAACGCTGTCAAAGCTTCTTTCAATAGGATTGCTTGGTGTTAAAAAGAATAGAAAGCTAGTATCAACTAGATGGAGCATTACTGCAGTAGACGATTCTTTAGGAAAAGACATGCTGAAGAATATTAAGGAAGATGAAACTATTGACTCATTTCAGCTATTTTACGGAAACCATCTTGGGAATTATTATTTTATCATGCTTTTTCCCAATGTGTTTAGCTATGAGCTTTTTGAAATGTACCTTCCAGGCAGTTCATGGAATCCAAGCAACGAGATAGCCGCCTCAACAGATCACGAAGATTTTTTCGGCAGAACTAATTATGCTTCTAACACAGTTGGGGGATATTACGCTGCAAGACTTGGTATTCTAGAATACTTGTCTAAAATAAAAAAACAGGCTTCCATACTAGTAATAAGGCTCGAGACTCCAGAGTACTGGGCAGCACTCGGCGTATGGGTTGTAAGGGCTGCCTCCAGAAAAACGATGGAGGCAAGGCCAGTCATTTTTGAAGATAAAGACAAAATGCTGGAATTCGCAAGATTGAGCATAAAGAAAAGATTCAACTACGATATAAATAGCTTATATGCAAAAAGCGTATTACTTAATAATATCTTAAAGCAAAAAACACTTAAAGATTTCTGAAATACAAACAAACATGCTTAGATTTGAATGTCATGACCTTGAAACAAGACTCAAAATACTTGGATTAAAAGAAAAAGATATAGAAAGAAGAAGGAAAGGTGGGTTAAGGTCTTATGAGATGCATAAAGGTATTCATGCATTGACTTCGGAGGAACATTCATCAAATGGTCTTAGGGGGGCTTCAAAAGGCGGAAAAACAGGCGGCAGAATCGCCTATCAATTATGTTTGGGGGTACATGCACTTAATTCTGAGCAACATTCTCTTAATGGTAAAAAAGGCGGGGAAATAGGCGGCAGGCTGAGTTTTGAGAGAAAAAAAGGAATCCACAGTTTAACAAGCCATGAAAGAAGTTATTATGGAAAGATATCTGGGGCATTGTCTGTAATAAGTCGCGGCCAAGTTCCATATACAACAACAGAAAGAGAAACTGAGTTTGGGCTGATGAATGAAAAAGACTATATAACAACCTTAAAATTTTCTGGGGGATATGATTCTGAATGTGGATGGCAGGAAATTGCTGACAAGGTAAATAAAGTCTATAGTAACAGCAGAACTGCGAAGAAGCTGAATAATATTTATAGTTTTTGGAAAATCTCATCAAATAAACTAAATCATTAAATAGCGGCTTTGTTAAATAAGTCGCGATTTAAGCTTACTCATTTAACAACTTATGGACTTTTTTAACAAACGATAGGTTTTTAATATTTTTTAAATTTACGATAAATATGGTAGAACAAACAGAACAAGGCTTAGAAAAACTAGCTATAGCCTATGGTATTGATTATCCAATAGTAGACTATAGTAAAACTGATAAGAGAAATGTTACACCAATAGGCAAGCCTATAGTAATACAATTTGATAATAATTTACCTGAACAGTTGGAACGGTTTTTAATAGAAAAGAAACCTCAATTTGCTAATGCTTATGTTCTCGGAGAAGAAAAAAGAGTAGTAGGTGCTTTTGGTTTTTCTGTAACTAGATACGGAACTAGGAAAATCCCGCAATATATTAACGTTCCAGTCCAATATTATAGGATTATAAATCCTTAAAATTAGAAAAAGATTGCGTCATTCATCCACTAACTAAAGTAGGTGGATTTCTGGCGAAGATATTCAATAACCCAATTAATTATTTTCTGGTTTTTCTTACGGGAATACCAGCATAAACTCTAGATTGAATACCCCCATAATTAACATTTATTTGAGATTGAACTAATGCTTCAACACCCGTATCTAAGAATTTTTGTTTAGTTGTATATTCCCAATGCGATATTGGATTGAAAATGTTTGATGCATCAAACATAACATAGGGGTGTCTTATTCCGAGAGGTTCTAATCTAACAAACTCAACTTTATAACCAACATACTCTTCATATTCTGATTTTGTTCCCTGCCATACAGCTATTCTACTTAATTCATGGTCTATTCTAAGACTTTCTATAGCAGAATTTTTTATTTCTTCTTTTGAAGGAATGCCTAATCTCTCTCTCAATGTCATTTTGACCTCCATTAATACAGTAAGTTATACCTATTTTATATTATATAGTTAAGTTTTTAAAGTTTTTTAAATTAAGTAAGCGCAATTAATGCAATAATACTAAACAGCGAAAACAATATAAACAAGCCAAATAAGTCAAGAGTTCATGCAAGATAAGCTTTTTGTTCCAGCCCAAAGTCTTCTTATAGACTCATTTAAGCTTGCAAAAAAAATTATGGATTCTGGTTATAAGCCTAATTTTATAGTTGCCATATGGCGCGGCGGTACTCCAGTGGGGATGGCAATCCAAGAATTTTTTTCGTATCATAATATCGAAGCAGACCACATAGCAATAAAGACTTCAGCTTATGGAAAAGAGATTGATACAATGAAAAGAAAAATAACTGTTGACGGAATAGGGTATATCGTGAAGAAATGCAATTCTGATGATAGGCTGTTGATAATAGACGATGTTTATGATACTGGACTGAGCATAAATGAAGTAATAAAAAAAATTAAACAGAAGTCTAGAAAAAACACTCCACAGATTAAAGTTGCCACTGTCTATTACAAGCCTACAAGAAACAAAACAGATACAGCCCCAGAATTCTATATCCACGAGACTGAAAAGTGGATTGTATTCCCTCACGAGCTGGAAGGCTTAACAGCAGAGGAAATATCAAGAAAGGGCCTTGACATAGAAAAATACCTCGACAATAATTTGGCTAAAAAGTAAATTAAAGAAAGCTTTATATTTCTATTTCTAATATATTAAAATTCGATAAAGATGAAAGAAAAACTAGATAGAAAAATACTCGCGGATATATCGAGAATCCATCCCAAAATAAGTAAATATAAAAAGGTTAAGCGGCCTAAAAATGATTTCATCTTGCAATCAACAAGGTCATCAAGCGACAACGCTGTAAATCCTGTCGAATCAATCATACTCCAAGGGTCTGATTATGCAACAAGCTCATATCCGGACTTGGACATATCAACTAGATTATTAAATTATAGCTTGGAAATAAGCAAGATTTCTGAAAGATTTAATTTAGATGTAAGAAACAACACAAAAAACTTTATTGGATACATTAACTGGATTGAAGCCCATAAATTGCTGCAAAGCCTAGGTTATTCCATGCCTCCAATAAATGTTTTTTTTGCCTATTGGAAAAAATTGAAGGGAGACAAAGTGTATGCTGGCAATGGCAAATTGGTGAATGGCGCCATTTTAGATGGGCCCAGAAACGAATTTTTTTCTGAGAAGAGCACTAGGTCTGAATTTTTGGATGCATTGTTCAGAAGCGTGAACAAAGAGCTCTTTATATTTTATGATCACAGATTTGTGGATGGAAATTTAAGAGCAAATAACTCTAAAAGACTTGAAAGAATAATTAGGGAAGATTCATCAATAAGCCTAGAACACCTTAATCAGTATGGACTGCCTTCAAAAAAAGGCAAAGATATTGAGTATATTCCGCCTGAAAAGAACTCGATAGCAATATTTTCATTTAATGCGCATATGATTGGCCTTGACTGCTCAAGAAAACAAAATTACAGGCATGAATCTTTAGGTGTAAGGCCTGTTAGAATAAGGAGGTAATTACCTTCTGGAATGTTGCAAAACAATAAAGCTTATAAACTGGTTTGTGGCAGCTAGTCCTCCTTCAAATAAAATAAAATAAAAATCTGATACAAAAAATGAAAATTCCAAAAAAATTACAAGACATTGTTATTGCAGCAGGATCAATTGCATTATTTGGTATAGCCGGAAAAGTATTTATTATGGGATCTGCAAGGCCGCAACAAAGAGCATACTCGTATGTATATTCTCTGCCAAAAAGAGAAGATATCATTAATCAAGAAGAGTCTGTCGACCATTTGATATATAGGAACATAAGCGATGTTAATCAATATGTAAGAGAAGCTGCAAGAAAAAGAATTATAGAACTTAATATCAACGAATTCCCCAAGGGCATTATAGGTTTAGTGTATCCTAATCAAGTGTTAATTGTACCTTATACACCAGATTCAACTAAAACTAAATATTCTGAATGATAAACATAGCTTAAAAATGGACTTGAAAAAGATTGCTAAAACTTATGTATTAACACCTTTAATTATTTTGAAACATTCAGTAAGAACAAAAATCAATAGAAGATTATTATTTTTTGTCTAACTTGCTGAATATTTCATTAATCAATCTTTCATAGATTTTATTGTCATCCAGAATTTTTTTCCGAATATAGGAGCTTAAAGTTTTGAATCCATCTGACTCGGCATTATTCTTAATAAGTTCAAACTGGTTTTTAGTCACCTTAATCCTTATGTCATGAGTTAGTGCCATTCTTTATTTTCCTAAACAGATTCTTTATGTTGTTTGTTTTTATCAGGTCAGTAATTATTTTCTGTCTAGCATAATCGCTTATATTTTCAAAACCATTATTCTTGGCATTTGTTTTTATCAAGTCCTTTTCTTCCTTATTTAATACAACCCGGATGGTTTTAGTATCTTTCATCAAAAGCATAAATAGGTAAATAAGTTTTATAAAGATTTCCCATAGATTTTATATAAATTATAAAAACTCTATAGTTTCTAGACAAAACGAACATTTATATATTTTATCATAGCTATTGTAGTTAATATTAACTAGGGGTTAAAATGGTCTTTGAGTATATAAGAAGAATAGTAAAATTTTTGATTCCCAAAGATTCTGGATGGGAAGATGAAAAAATCATGAGAGAATATTGTGATAAATTCCATCGAGAAATGGTTTTAAGAGAGAAAGAAGTAAAAAGAATAATAAAAGAAAAGTACCGTCATATAAAAGAGCCATATCTGCTTGAATCTATAATAAAAAAAGAGATGGAAAGACTCGAAAGAGAGTCTCCAGAAGCCAGAAAGAGAGATGAGGTTTTGAGAGAATGGCTTGCAGAAAAGAGAGCTAGTAGGGGAAATAGTGGGTGTTATATGGATTATGATGCGCCTTCTTATAGACCAAAAAAAGAGAAACAAGGAGATTTAGAAGTTATGGTTAAGGCAGGTTTATATGTTCCAGTAACTGTCACAGATTTAAGAGATGGTACTAAATACTCTTATGGTACAGATGGTAGGGATCACTATGCTAGATATAACTCACATAATAATGCAACAATATCAAGGGATAAAGATTTTGTGATTATTGAACCTTCTTTTGGTGGCCAAAAAGTGATACTCCCAAAAGAACATGTAAAAATCGAAATTAAAAAATAATTTAAAGATTCTTAAAAATTGGTGATAGGAACAATGAATGAAAAGAAAAGTCATCAGGATGGGAGACAGCACTTCTTTAATATCCCTTCCTAAAAATTGGATTAATCTCAACAGCATAAACAAGGGAGATGAAATAGAGATAAAGGAAATAGGCAATAATCTTCTCATTAAGGGCAAGCAAAGCCAATTGCCAAAGACAATCAACCTTAACAATATTACAGACAAGGACTTGATATGGCGTTATATAGTAACGTCTTACAGAAAAGGCCTAGATGATTTAACTGTAATCTACAATAATGAAGGAACTCTTGAGGAAATTCAGTCATTTATAGGGGATTTAATAGGGTATTCTATAGTAAAGGAAGAGCCGACGACTATTCTTATAAAGGACTTGATACAGGCCGACAACAATAACCTGGATGAAACCCTGAAGAAAGTCTTGTCATTGCTTATAGAAGTTGGAAATTCTTTATACAATGGACTATCAAAATCAAATAAAGGTCTTATAAAGAAAATAGAGCATGCTGATTACAATATCAATAGATTCACAAATCTATTTCTAAGGGTATTAAACAGGGAGGGCCATTTAAAATATGAATCTACTAGCGCTTACTATAAAATAATAAACTTGATAGAGGAAATTGGTGATGAATACAGGAGATTGGCCCAGATTTATGATGGAAAGAAGGTAAGCCCAGAAATAATTGTATTGTTTAAATCTGTGAATTATCTGCTGCAGGATTATCAAGACTTGTTGTACAATTTCGAGCAGCAAAAATTCAAGAATTTCCACGATATTTGCAACAGGATTATGAAATTAGTGATTTCCACAGATATAAAAACTCTAAATGAGGCAAGAATACTTGGCTCCTTGTCTACGATATTTCACTTAACTAAAAGCCTTAGTGAGGAAAGCGTGATAGTCAATTTGTAATTTTGCCTTCAAACAGAACCATATAAAAAGTTTTTTGTTTTATTTATCGCATGCCTAAACATAAGGATCTGGTAAAGAGAGTCCTACTTTACATTCTTATAATATACTTAACACTAATTTCATTGTATGGGGTAGCTAAGGGATTTTATTTTATTGGTTTAATTTCTTTGATACTGTTGATATTTCTGTTTCCAATAGTAAACAAGTTTCTGAAGAAACGATTTTCAGCTGCAATTCCAGGAGCCTTAAGATACTTCATAGTTATAGCTATAATAACCGCTTCTAAACTAACCATAAAGGATTACTGGTCATTTTTCTTCACGCCAATAATAGGGATTCTATTTTATTTAGTCTACAGGTCCTCGAAGAGAGATGTCTTGCTTAAACAAAAAGAGCAAAAAATCATTGCAAGAAATAAAGAGTTATTACAAAGAAAAAATCTTTATTCCTACGTAGAGAATTTCGTAAGCAAATATGCCCGTCTAGAATCTATATCCAACACGGAAGTGGCTCTTGACTACATAAGCCCTAGCCAGATGAACAAGCTTAAAACACTTCTAGAGGAAAAAGGCCTTTCTTTCTCTGATGACGAAATAAAGAACCTAATTAAAGACAATCTGTATGAGAAGGACTATCTAAGACTAAAGAACAGGATCTTAAGAAAAAAACCAAATACAGTTGAAGACTATGCAAAATCATTTGTAGAGATTTATGGCTATGATTTCGAGAATAAGGAATACTACATAGACTTTTTATTGAAGTTAATAATAGAAAAGGAACTAGAAATCAGAAGAAACGATTTAATAGAACTACTGGAAAAATTCAACAAGGAAATTGAGTTGAAAAGATTCGAGAAGAATATAAGCACAAAGCCAGAACATGACTATTCTATCAAGCAAATTGATTATATGAACGGCTATCAGTTCCAGAGTTTTCTCGCACGGCTATTTGAAAAGATGGGGTTTAAGATTGAAAGAACAAATCTTTCCTGGGATCAGGGAGCTGATTTATTGATAACAAAATTCAGCGAAAGATATATCATCCAGGCAAAAAGATACAGAGAAAAAGTGAATAATCATGCAATCCAGGAAGTTAGTGCAGCAATCAAGCATTATAAAGCAGACAAAGGCATCGTAATAACAACAAATTATTTTACTAAATCCGCAATAGAACTCGCAAGATCAAACCAAATCAGGCTTATTGACAGGAAAGAATTAAGACTTCTCATCCAGAATTATTTATGACCATTCCCTGGTGCCTAGAATTCCTAGTTCATAAAAACTGTCTATGGTTTCGGGCCTTATTCGCGCCTCTTTTAGATTGCAAATCTTTTCCTTTAGTTCTTTCTTTACTTCTTCATCACTAAGTTTTTTATTTCCTGTTCTTTCATTGACTCTATACAGAAGACTGTCATGCTGATCTGCGATGGCCAAAAATTTTCCGCATACCCTCGCCATATATCTGACATGCATTGGCAAGTCTATTTTTGGCTGCGGCAATTCTAATGGATAAGGCTTCTCCTGGAATAAATGGTGAGTGATTATTATCTCTGCTGCAAACGGAAAAATGTCAGAAACCATCTGCCAGGAATATTCAACATGCTTCCTCATTTCAATATAGTCTTGTTCGGTGAAGCTATCCTTTTTTAGCAGTTCGCTACCAAGCTTTATCTTCCCCAGATCATGTAAACAGCCAGCTATTAAAGTCCCTTTTTGGTACTTGACGCCTGGCCTTTCAAGCATTTCCATTTTGTATCTTACAAGTTCGCTTGCCGTAATAGCAGTCCTAACAGAATGGGCATGCAAATCTGAATCCTTTTCTTTTATGCTGGTTAAGAATCCCCTTACATTTCCTATAACATCCGTGTCATTTATATGCATTGGTCTATTGATATCTGGCTTGTCTAACTCTTCAAATTTCTTGTCTAATATCGTTTCTAGGCTCATTTCATAAATTTTAATGTCAAAGTTTAAAAAACTTTTTAAAATCGAAAAAGATATTTTTATATAATACTGTATATACTACTCTCTATAGTGCGGAGGTAAGTTTTGCCTGATCAAACTAATGACATCGGTGCTGTATTAGAGAAACTCTTGACACAAGAAGGCAAAGAGTATGTCTGTCTTTTTCTAGTAAAAAACAATATAAATGGAAAAAAAGAATACCGTGAAATCGCGTTAAGATGCTATCTAAGAAAAAAAAATTACCATGATGCACTTGAACTTGCCAAACGCCTAAAGGACCCGGAACTTCAGATACTTGTGTGCGAGGAGGCTGAATGGTATGGCGAAGCATCGAGGATTGCTCATGAAAACAGGTTATACAGCCTTGTTGAAAAATTTAGCAGGAAAGCGATAGAGCAAACGCATGTAAATGGGGAAATATCCCTGGAAGAAACCATACGAGAGTCAAAAGACGCAAGATTCCTTGAAAATGCCAGAAGTTACTTTTTAGAAAATGGAAGATATGGGGAACTTGCGCAGCTGTATGAAAAGATCGGCAAATTGAAGGAAGCTATAAGTTATTATGAAATGTCGCTGTTTTCCGGAGATGTTATCGATTATGATGGAAAAACGCAGGAAATGAATTCGCTATTCTTCAATAATCTCTTGAGGGCATGTGAAAAATTAGGATTGTTCAATGAAGCATTAAATTATTGCCTAAGAGTCAAAGAAAAAAATAGCCTTCCGGAAGAAAGTCTGGCCTCAATAGATGGCCTGGCCGATAACTATAGAGAAGTTAATGACTTGATTGGGCTTCAGGAAAACCAATAATGCTCGCCATAAAAACAGTAGCATTTTCCTGAAAATTCTAATGTTTGGCATTTATCAGGGACTTGTTAAACACAAAGAACAATGTAAGAATAGACATCAAAAATATAGTTGAATATGCTATGCTGAACAATAAAACTTGGTTGTTTCCGAAGCTGCTTGCTAGTTTTGACGCCGATATCATAATGATGGAATATACAGAAGGGAAAAACATCAAGATAACCAGGAATTCTATTATCGCGGCGCCGTAAGGTTTAAGATTCTGAAATGAATACAATATTCCTGCCAGGGGGAAAAACACTATGCCCAACATGAGTATGAAGTTCCTTGTCCCAATAGCTAATAAACTAGAATAGCTCGCAATCAAAAGAAAAAAATAGCTGAATAAGTTTCCTAGGCTATCAATTCTAAACTCAAAATACGATATATCGTTGCTTATATAATTTGAAAAAATGCTGTTTACTGAATGACTAAATCCCAGCAGCGATTCATAGATTAGGTATGACGAATTTACAAATATGATGATTATTATCAGATTCCTTAAAGAGTTTTTGGATTTGGACCTGCTTATAGCATCATTGTTTGTTATTAATTTGATTCCATGAAAAGACAATATCAGCACATAAAAAGAATTAAGCGTCATAACGATAAAAAGCCATAAATCTTTTAATGCAGAAATATCAATTTTCATACTGGCAAAAAATATTATGTTCTTAATAGTCTCATTCAAGGGAATATTCACAAAATCAAAAATAAAATTTTTTATAAAATCCGCTATCCCATCAAACAAGCCATTTTTATCTTCATCTTCTTCAGCTACAACAAAGCTTATGGATAAGAATATTGCAAAAAGGGAAAAAAGCGTTCTATAAATTATTATTTTAGTACCAAGCCCACTAAATAAGGTGCGGCCCATATTATCACTAATCCTATGACTATATAGCCAACTCTGCTTTTTATCACGTCTTTTTTCTTCGGGTCATTGCTGCTGGTCATATAAGAGATGCCAGAAAACACCAAGAATATAGATGCTATTATGGTAGCACTATACCTCAGTAAGTCATATATAGTCAATAAAGGCGTTAGTATAGTGTCAAAGTCTTGCTTTTGAGAATCTGTCAGAGAGTATGCTATTCCTGACAATATCAAGAATGCCAAAATTGTATTTATCAATATTCTCATGCAACTTCAATATTTTTTTAAGATAAAAACATTAGCGGATTTTTGTAGCAAAATCTCACTAATTAACCAGTAAAGTAATACCACTTACAGATAGTACCAATCAAAAAATTTATAAATGCCTCTTACATGGCAAATATCCCTATTCCTTATACAAAAATGGCAAAAGAAAAGAAACTTTCAACACGGCAAAGGAGAAATTATGTTTTGGCATATTTAACTGGCTTGAATATGCAGCACAATGCCTTGAGCTATGCAAGATATCTTAATGACCCATTAATAGATTTTTATTCATTAACGCCAGCACATTCTAGATTTGCAAACGCAGCCCACCTATACTTAGTATTTAATGACCGCGAGGTTCAAAATTCCGATTTAGTCAATAGAGTGAATCATGCAACCACATATTTAGGGCTAAATAAGAGGAAATTCAGTCCGGTAATAACAAGAGTTGTAAAAGAGACTAACTTGGAAGTGCATTCGAAACAAACCAGTGATAGCAAACTGGAAAGATTAGTATCGGATTTGTTTGGAAGAACCGATCCTTATAAATATGTAAAATCGATGCTTCTAGACAGACTTGAAGAAGTCTATAACGAAGGAACTGTGCAGACTCTATTTAATGTAAGGAATTATTTAACAAGGAAAGTCGACTATAAAATAAAATACGGCGCTTTTGGGATTACTGATTTAAAACAGGACATTATAATAGATGCTCTAGAAGTTTTAAAAGAACTTGATCCAGATGCAGAGAGATTAATATCTGTTTTGTACGGATTAGACGAAAAAACAGGAATCCAAATAGCATCGGAGTTTGATAGCTCTTTAAAAAGAATTGATTCTCTTAAGAGAAGAGGTTTTTCACAATTAAAGAATCCAGAAATTTTCAGTGAGTTCAATATGCTTGCAGCACCATTAACAGACCAAGAGATAGTCTATATGCGCGAGATAGAAAGAATAAAAAAAATACACAGCGAAACATCAAGGGAAAAACTCCTAGAAACTCCCATAGATCATTTAAGGATAAGCTCAAGATTATACCGTATACTAAAGGCTTGTGAAATAAAAACTGCCGGAGATATAATTGAGATGGATCACACTAAGTTCTTAAGTTTTCCGGGAGTCGGGCACATTTCTTTGGAAGAATTAAAAAATGCCCTGTCATCTATAGGTCTGAATTTCAAGCCGAGACTTAATGTTTCTAATAGATGATTATAAAAAAGATTTAATTTGTAATCAAACTGAAATTTGTAATCAAGCTATATAGTTCACGAAACATTTAAATAAGAATTTAGTTATTTCTCTGCCATGGCAAATGTGGTCTGGCTGAAAGATGTGACTTCTGAGGAAATTGGAATCATAGGCTTAAAGGCCAGCAGGCTAAATTTGATGTATCAGAACAATTTTACAGTGCCATTTTCTTTTATAGTGACAATTCAATCATATCAATATTTCCTTGACAACAAGTCATTGCTTAAAGACATAAAAAAAATACTATCTAATTCTACTAATGAGAAGGAAAGCATCCTTAACGCATCCGAGTCTATCCAAGAATTAATTTTAAACTGCGATTTGCCGGATTCTATAAAAGAGGATGTAATCTATGCATATTCCCATATGAACATGGACACCGACATAATAAAGATGTTAAACAAGAATGCCCTGAACTTTATAAGGGCGGGCCGCGAATTTCCATATGTGGCTTTAAGGCCGAGCTTTAATGTTAAGGGCTTGAAAGGAAAGTATTTCCTTAATGTTAAGGGCAAGGACAACTTAATTTATTCAATAAAGCATATCTGGGCATCTGTTTTCAATCCAGATAATATTCAAGCTATTAAAGGTCTTAACTTTGAAAACCTTGGAATAGCTATTATAGCTCAAAAAATGATCAATTCAGAGAAATACGCAATAGTCAATGTAAACAATAATGAGGTGAATATAAACTGCGTCTATGGCCTTGGAGAAAGCCTTTCAATTGCAATGCCAGATTTTTATTCAGTTAATTCAAGCACTCTAGAATTAATAAACAAAATCCAAAACAGGCAAGATGTAATGCTTATTCGGGACGACAATTATGGAAGGACAGTAAGAAAAGCACTGAATAAGGATATTGCTTTAAAAGAAAAATTAAGCTCAGATGAGATAAGAAGGCTCTCAAATTTTTCTTTAAGCCTATACAATTTATTCAACAAGGAGATTAACATAGAAATTGCCATGGAAAATGGCAAGCTGTATTTAATAGACGTAAATGACGAGCCCATGATTAAATATCCACAAGTTTCTGAAACACAAGAGCCAATTCTACAAGATGTTCAAGCATCTCAAATTTCAAATGAAGAAAACAAAGGTATATTTGAAATGTTTTCTAATAATAATGTTCAATCTATAGATTCTCAGCAGGATAGTTATTCTCCAAATGAAAGTTCTGATATTGGCCAATCATACATCTCTAAATCACCCACATTCGGCAAGGTTCCCATAAGCTTTGACATCAAGATTACTGACTCAACAGACATAGAAGAAATAAAAGCAAAACTGAAGGCAATCAAGGAATTCATCAACCAGGAATTTTAAAATACATAAATTTTAAGCTTTTAAGCCTTAAAACAATAAAAGATAGTGTTTATATACTAGTAATTACTATAAGATAGTAACAATTATGGAGGCATAAAATGACATTTAGTAAAGATGATTACATGAAATTGTTTGGTAATTATAGTTTTTTAAAGCAATTTAGAAAGAACTTCGCTGAAAATCCTTTTGACACTCAATCAAGGATGAGACTTGGCGATATATCTTTCGGAAATCCACATGCGTTTTCCGGAATATCTCCCGATGCTATAGACTTTAATCTAAATGAGCAGCTTATGGGCCATTCAAAGAGGATTGTTACAGAAACAAAAGCCAATCTTGAAGACATCGTAAGTGATGTTATCAGCAAATCTAAAGAAGATAACGAGCTTATAGGTCTTGCTATGGCAATGGGCCCTTATGCAAAAGATCCAAAATACAAAAAAGCTACAGAACTTCATAAGGAAATAGCGCAAGGACAGATGGCTTTACAATCTCAAAATATCGATTATATGGTTGCTGTTATGTCTAAAATATATAAAGAAGTTAGTGGAACTATCGGATATATGGCTGCAGGACCTTCAAGAGAGTCACTGCCCCAGATATTTGCCGGAATTTTGCAGATGAGACAAAGAGAATTTGTAAAAGAATTCACAAAGGACGGCAAGAAAAAGGTAAAGGAAAAGGGCAAAATGACTGAAAAAGAAGGCAAAGTGCTTGATAGGGATGCAGTAAGTGAGTATATTAGAGATTCAGTTTACCATATCAAATCAAGTGATAGATTGCAGAGATACGAGACCCTTGGCAGAGTATACGCAAAATATAATCTACCAAAAAAACCTTAGTAGACTTTAGAATTATTTAAAATCGGGGAACTCTAGTTCCTCTTTTGTTTCTTTTTTCCCAATTTTTGATTTTGGAAACATTAGATCTTTTTTTATTTGGGGTTTTTGTGCAGCCTTTTTTAATTTGATAGCTGGTTTCTTTGCAAGTTTTTCTTTTTTGACAGGCAGTTTTTTGACATTGATTTTTGTCTCTTTTTTCTTCAATTCCTGCTTCTTTAAGGGTAACTTTACTGTTTTTATCTTTATGATATGTTTTTGTCTCTTTAATTTTTCTTTGTCTCTTTTCAGCTCATTAATCTCTTTTGATAATCTGCTTGTTTGCAGCTTGTATGAAGGAATATTCTTGCTTAAAGCTGTATTTTCCCTAATTAGCTTTTGTACCCTTGCTTGGGATTCATTAAGTCTCTTCTTGTAATCAGCAGCTTCAGAAGGTTGTTTTAGTTTGTCCTGTAAGAATTTTATTTCATCTTTGTAGTCTTTTAGCTGTTCTGAATATTCTGGGGGTGCTTTCTTTAATTTCTGCATATCTTCAATTTGCGATTTTAATCTGCCCATTTCTTCTTTGTAAGAATCAGCCATAGACTTGAATTTCATGTATGATTCAAGCTGTTTTCTTGTTTTCTCCTGCTCTTCAAATAATTTTTTGTTTTCATTCTGAAGATTTTCTTTTTCAGTATCGAATTCAGGGAATTCCATTCCTTTCTCTTTTTTAAGGAGAGATTTGTTCTTTTCTATAAGTTCCTCTATTTGTTTTTTTAGTGAAGGTATATTTTCGCCTAATTCTTTATTTCTTCCTGTAAGAATAGCCACTTGATTCTGAAGATTTGTCAGCTGTTTTTGAAGCTGCTCGTCCGCAAGTCTTTGCTTTGACTGCCTTATTTCCTGGACTTGCTGCTTGTATTTTTGTATCTCACCTAGAATCTCTTTGTTTTTTGTTTTAAGAATTTCAACTTCGGTGTTAAATTCTGGAAACTCCAATGTTTTTTCCTTCTTTTGAACCTCAGACTTTAATTTGCCAGATTCAATATTTAGCTGCTTATTAGTTTCTTGAAGTTTTTGTATCTGTGTCTTCAATACTGGAATCTGTCCGATTAATGAATCATTTTGGTTCTGCAATTGCTCTACTTTCTTGTTTAATTGCATTATTCCAGTATCTCTAATCAATGGCCTTTGTTGGTTTTCCTCTTTCTTCAGTTGCTGCATGCCTTGAATATGGGCCTTTAATTGGATTAATTGCTCAGAGAGCTGCTTGTTCCTGGAATTCAACTCTTGAATTTTTTCTTCGTATTTGCCAGTTTCTATGCTGTAAGAAGGGAACTCTATCTGCTTCGGCTCCGAGACATTTTGTTGTTTTGCAAGAAATCTAGGTGCATTTTCCTGCAGTATTTTTGATGCCTCCCCCTGTTGTTTTCTTTCAATCATCACTATCTTTTCGTTTTCTATGAGCTTAGAAGTAATGTTTCTCATAACCTGCTCGAATTCAGAAGCTTTTTTCAAGTATTGGTCTATGTCTTCTGTCTTGATTTCTGAGGTTTCGCCATGCATCAGACTTTTCGCGGCATTATATATCTGGTTATAATAGTCTACATATTTCTTTTCCAATGAACTGCTCTTTACAAAGATGTCATCCAGCATCTCTGGAATATGTTCTGGGCTGGGAGGAATTTGATTTGCAGCCATCAAAGCAGAATGAGCGCTGTCAACCATCGCCCAGTAAATATTCTCAAGCGAGCTTAAGATATTGAATCTAGCTCTTGCAATGTGCTCTGGGGCTCTTTTTAAAGTTGTGAAGACAGCCTCTGGCGTCGGTCTTATTCTTCCTTTTGCCAATAAGACTTTTAGCGGCTCGAAAAATCCGCCAAAATCGATCAACGGCTGTCCGTATCTTATCACGTTCATAATGACCGGAGTGCCAGCTTTAACTTCTTCCCAGAATGCAGATAACGTGACAGTATTAATATGCAGCTCCCTGTTGTATTTCTGGCTAGCAACTAATTTGCCCAATTCTTCCCTATACCAAGAAATTAATTCCTGGTCCCATGCGACTGATGCATCATCAACGACTATTATTATATCTATGTCAGAACCCTGAACATCTTTATTTTTTGAAACAGACCCGAAAAGAACTATGCTTTTAACAACTTCCCTGAATTTTTGGTATACTTTTGTTGCAAAATCATAAGCTATGTCGTAATTGTTTTGTTTTTTTTCTGCTGGCTTAGAAATATTCTTTTTTTTAGGCAATTATAGCACCTCTTTTGTATTTTGCCATATTTGATGGTATATTAAATTATTTATTTTCACTGCATAGGTGTTCCTGAAAACCTTGATTTGTCTCCGCCCTGCATCTGCCCACCTAGCTCTTTCGGCAAGTTTGAAAATCCACCGCCGTAAAACTCCCTGAAATGCAAGTCCGGCAGTATCATTCCATATCCGCCGGAATAGTCTGGATATGTGTCTCTTGCAGCATTCCAGCTTGGAGCCATTCTATGCGCATATAAAGGGCTGTTTGCCTCCGCTAACATGTATGGAAAGGAGCTTTCTTTGAATTGGACATCAAAAGCTCCGAACTCTCCGATCATAGGGATTTCGTTTCCAAGGCCAGTCTTTTTTAACTCTTCAAGCTGTTCTTTCCAAGGAACGTTCCCCATGCCCATTACTAGATGCGAGTCAGCATATCCAAAATTGTCAGCCAGATGTATTTTCTTAATATCAGCTCCCCTCACTTTTTTCGCCTCTTCAACTATGTCTTCTGAACTATACCCATATTTCCTAAGTAGGTTGATGTGTGCGACGTCCCAAGTTGCCCCAATAAGCTTGTCAGCAACTCTCCTTGCTTCATCCTCGTTTAATTTTTCCTGCTGCATTAATGCTTGGGCAAACTCATCTTTTGTCTTTGTAATAAACTGCTGGAAACTTTCTCCTCTTGACAATGCTGTTTCCGGCTGCCAGTTTTCAACCGCGATTATAGGGGCTTTGTCACCATACTGTCGGTAAGCATGCAGTGCAGTATTGACTACTGTATTGGCGGCTTTCTTTGCGATGAAATCGTCTACCGGCACTATTACTTCCGGAGCAGAAATTTTTGATAGTACATTCAAAGTCTGAACAGCATCTGGCACGCCGCCAATTCTTTGCACCTCTTTGTCCCTCTGTTTCCTCAGATCATTTATGAGAGGTTCATTTTTATCCATTAACGCATTCAGTATTCTTGGGGTATAACTGTCATCTATTTTAGAAAAAGTTTCCCATCTGCCCCTTAATTCTTCCAAAGCTTCTTGGTCCTCATGCGTAAAATTTTTCCCATATGTCCTTAACTTATGGTATACTTCATTAAGCGACGACCTCACATCATGGTCAAGATGCTTTATATGTTCGCTCGCGGCGTCTATGTTAACTTTTATTCTATTGAGAGCTTCTCTTTCGGGAGGTTCTAAAACTCCCCTTCTCGCGCCGTCCAATAATGGAAGGTTTTGCTGTATTAGCTCGTCCCTTTCTCTCAGTCTCTCGTTCATTACTTTTTGCATGCTAAGGACACTTGCAAAATCATGCTCCCATTTTGTTTCATTAATGTTTGTGAGTCTTTGGTGGGGCGTAAAAACTTTCTTTTTTCCGAGATATTCTTTTTCCTCATACTTCAATGGCACTAAACGACCTTCTTCTTGGTCTATTGCAACTAAAGCCCTCGGAATTTCTCTGCCTTTTAGTTCTGGCATATATGCTTCCATAGCCTGTTGCTCAGTATAAATTCCAAGGCCCTTTTCTGGAATCACTGAAGGAATTCCTCTATTTGTATGCACCGTAATAGGAATATTTCCTTCTGGATCTAGCATATTTGCCCGATCAATTATGCTTTTGAATTGCTCTTCTGTGTTTTTTCTCGTTTCCTCGCTATACCCTTGATCAGAAAAGCCAGCCAAGTCAAACATGGGTGCATGCAATGAAATTTGTGCTCCAGTTAATTTAGCGAGCCTTCTCAATTCGTCGAAATGCTGTAACGGAATTTGCTCGAATGTGTTTGGATCAAGAGGCCCGGAAATCTCCACATTTTTGACTCCGGAATTCAATCTTTGCTGCAACTCATAAAGCTGATTCGGTGCCTGGAATGATGTAGTGGCCGCAATTCTTCTTGCATCTACATAAAAGGGCCTGTCAAAACTCGCTTCGTATTCATTGTTAAAGTATTCAGCCATTTTAAGTTTGTAAATGCTACAAGTATTTGTCTTCTAGTTGTTTCTTTTGTTTTTTAAGGTTTTCCACTATGTCGTGGGAGTAATTGCTTTTTATTTCCTCGAATGCTCTTTCGTTTAATTTTGGATTGGTCAAGAATCTCTGGAATTCTTCTTCATTGGCTCTTTCAGGATTGTACTCTGGAATAAATTCATGTCTAGGATTTATATAATCATGTTTTTTAATCAGTTCTTTCATGTTCAGTCTTTCAGAGTCCCTTCTTAAGTCTTCGATGTTTTGGTATTCTCTGTTTGCTGTGCCTGTTCTTTCTTCGGGCCTTACTAGATAATCCCTTAAGTTTTCTCTTCGTGCATTGGTTTCTGGGTTTAGTTCATCTGCAAGCCTTTCAAGCCTTGAAAAACCCTGTCTTTCCCTGTTCTCTCTGGCTTGTTGATTTTCAGTTTGTCTTGGCTCATATTTTGGGGCATCTTCTACTTGGCTGAAAATATTCCTCGCAATATTATTTATTCGGTTATGCAGCTGCAGTTCTTCATTTAATGTCAAAAGCTTTTCTTGAAGTCTTTCTTTTTCCTGTTTCTCTTTATCAAGGTTTTCTATCTGCCTCATTAATTCTTTAATCTTCTCTCTTATCTTGATGTCGGAATATTGATTTAATGCTCTTTCTAGAAAAATCTTCTTGGATTTTATTCCCTTTATTCTTTCAAGTTCCTTTAATAATATATTTAGCATATTTACCAAGAAAGCATGCCGTGGGTTTTTTTGTATACATCATAAACCACAAAAGTATTCTTCAATGCAGTCTCTTCTGCCTTTTTTCTTATCTGGCTTATTTCATAAGTGTGTTTTTCAGGGCTGCTTATCCTGAAGAATTCCATGATTCCGGTGTTTAAATTCTTAAGCATTTCATAAATTCCCTTGAATGCCCCAAAAACAGGCACCCCCGAAGTAATTTTTGGCTGATTCTTTTTTTTCAACTCAGCAATTTCCTCTTTTTTTGGATTAATGAATTCGTCAAGGTCCTTTTCCAATGCTTCCAAAGAAACACTAGTTAACTTTTCCACTATGTCCATGTCTTCATAAAGCTCTTGCGCTTCTAATTCCTTTAATTCGTCATCACTAAAAGTATAAGATTTAAATGTCATTTCAGTAGTTCCTGTATGCACATATTGGTTGCCTTGCTGTGTCCTTAATGCTTGGGGAATCGCCCTGAACTTGAAGTCAACTTCAACGCAAGCATAATATTTCTTTCCAAATTTAACTTTGTTGTAGTCTTCATAGACTGAAGCTGGCTTGATTTCCCTCTTGCCGAACAAAGAAAGCTCCATAACCATATTATCAAAGGCATGCACTAAATCCGGGCTGTTGAATTCCTTCATCCTTAATTGCTGCGCCGCCTTCAAGTATGGCCTTGCCCATTTAGTGTATAATTTTAAAGAATCAACCTGGGTTTTTAGGTATTGCAGCTCAATAGAGTATCTCTTCTTTATCTCTTGCTCCGACAAGACATGCCATTTAGAGTATTCTTCTAGTTTCCTTATTAATATTCTTTTCACCCTTTCATTCAGGTCAAGGTTGTTTGCGTCTTCAAGGTTTTTGGCCGCGAAAAAAGCATCTCTTAATGTATAGAATTGCAGTTGCTGTGTAAGCACATTTATCGACGCTCGGCCTTTTTGAATGTCCACCTGATCGAGCCAGATTCCTTTTATGGCAAGCTCGCCTGCCTCTTTCTTTTGTTGGTCATTCTGGATTTTGGCGTCGTCGTAAAACTCAATCCTCTGCTTGAATTCCTTTAAATCATAGATTAAGTTTATAATGGACCTTACAACAGTATTGACCATTTGCAGCATTTTCATGGCTCGATCTTCCATCACCGCCCTTCTATTGCCCATCTCGCCGAAAAAGCCTGAACTAGCAGTCGATTCAAAAGCCTCTCCTATTTTCGTAACTTCCAAGCCTAGTCCTGAGGGCTCGTCACTCCTTAAAAAATCCAGCACCCAGAAATACATTGGCTCAAGTCCTTCGCCGATAGCGTCATATATCAGCCTGAATTCTGCCGTTTCAGAATTATCCAGCTTAACAAGAGAAGATTTTCTTAACTCCTCAATGTATAATTTCCTGATCTGGCCCTTTAAAGAATAGTCTTCCTGCTCATCAAGTTTCTGTTTTAGGAAAGCCTTCTTGTCTTTGGCCCTATCAATCTCTTTTTTTATGTCATCAATAAGCATTTTAATTATATTTCAATTATTGTTGATATATTTAAATTTAATCTTAATTAAAGCTTAGTCCCATCATTAATATTTGTCCCATGAGGAGAAAAAATGTCCCAAAACCCGACTAAATATGGAGGTGAGAACAAAAAACAAGATTTAAATATCAATAAAACTATTGATTCTAAGAAAAAAGAGGTGAATATAATGAATAAAACAAACCGTAACTTAACTTCTTTAATTATTGGCATCACATTAATCTTAATTGGATTATTTTATGGTGGAGTAACAATTACATTTACTAATCCTAATTACATTCCCCCATCTATAGTTCTTATTGTTGGGATTATCTTAACCCTATTAGGTGCATTTAGGGCGTGGTGAAATATAAAAATGCCTATTCTAAATAACCAAGATTTTTCTAAAGAACTAACAAAGTTAAGTAATAAATATCAAACATATGTGGCTTATATTAATACGGTGTTAACTGTTGCGATATCATTTTTTATTGCCATGTTTTCATATATAATCACAACAATAGATTCTTTCAAAAATAATCCATCGAAAACAATACTAGTAGGTGTCATATTTATATCACTGGAGATAGCATTTATTGCAGTGATATTTTACTTTAAAAATAACAAAAAAGAAATAGATAAACAAATTGATAATCTAAAGACTGATTCAGAATTACGCACTGGTAGTGCTATAATTCAAGGAAACACGACAAGTATAACTTATTATCAAGATTCAAAGTCAAAACCTGAGGATATTAATAAACTTAGTTCTAGCAAGAATTTAGGTAATAAATAGAATCTTAAACTTGAGCGATAACTGTTCTACATATTCAGAAAATCTTAAACAGAAGAATAATCAATACTATGATGCCTAAGACTATACCGCTAATACCAATTACATGGATTAATATGTCTAATTTCCTCATTACCACTTCTTAATGTAATAAAACCTTAATATAGTTTATTGTTCTTTTTGATACAACTTTTTATTAAAAAGGTGTGGAGGCGTTAAAATGGATAATATACAAAGAGTATTTTCGGCAATAGCCAGACAGGATAAGATG
>ERZ1292629.879-Hain-H43-01um-R1-879-length-32454-cov-8_pt1 | contig 32454 bp, 44 predicted proteins | sample MGYA00564399_ERZ1292629 | MGnify/ENA primary metagenome ERZ1292629 (study PRJEB36523, sample SAMEA6512636) | groundwater metagenome | collected 2019-01-08 | study: AquaDiva: Metagenomics assemblies of 32 groundwater samples
TGGGGAGACTGGCGGCGTGGTCTTCGGGGGCGGATTAAACGCAGGATTTCCAAACTGCCCAGTGAGGTCTTCTCTGGGCTGTACAGTAAGTGGAGCGTTTGGCGCGAATACATTGTATCCTTTCGCCTTGCCCGTATCGCTCTCGGTGGCTCCGACCATCCGTGTCGTTGTGCCTCTAAGGACGGAAGTTGCCAGTCCTTGTAATCCGCCCCAGTTCTTTTGGACATCTTGGATATCGCCAAACCGTGTTTTTGATATCGCACTCCGCATCTGTCCTTCGGCGGGAGCATATCTGCTGAATCCCGAGGAGGCGGCTTGTATGTCAAGAAGGATATTCGCTTCTTCCGGCGTGTACCCTAATCCTTCAAACTGCTTCTTATACTGTTGTGCGGCACTTTGATATCCCCGACTGTCCCAGTTAGGTTGATTCGGGTCGCCGTACTTCTTGAAGTCAAATGGTGTGATGGGCATGTTATTTTGTTATGAAAGCTGTATCTGAATAATGTTACCAGAGGCGCCAGCATTACCTGTAGTTCCTGTCGCCCCAGAAGTTCCCGTTCCGTTTCCAGTGCCGCCGGTACCTCCTGAACCTGCGGCGCCGCCTGTTGCTTGGATAGTACCCGTATTCGTCAGAATACTATAAAGAAGCACAATAAGTCCTCCCGTCCCCCCAGAACCTCCGCCGCCACCACCACCGCCGCCAACGTTACCTCCTGTACCATTACCGCCGTTACCGCCATTACCACCTACTCCCCCGTTGCAACCGATAGTTCCTGCGTTGATAATTTCGCGCGCGGAAATGAATACAAAACCGCCCGACGAACCTGATCCTGCACCGCCACCACCTGCACCGCCTCTAAGGGGGCCGCCATCGCCGGAACCACCCCCACCACCTCCACTACTTCCCGTACCACCTGATGTGTTGATTAACGCCGGACTGGAGCCAGCCGTAATAGAAATCATAAGTGCGGCCATCGCGGGGTCAAGAATTTTCATAAAGCTATTGCTCGGAGCCGTAGCGGTCCCTGCACCACCGCCAAGGCCACCATCTCCCTGGTCGCCTAGTCCGCCTGTACCGCCAGTACCTCCAGTGACACCAGCGACACTGGTAGCACCCAATGAGTTTGTAACATTGTCACCTGCCGTCCCAGTCAAACCATCTCCAGCAGGATTTGCAGTACCCCCTACTCCTCCTGCTTTACCAGGTGAACCTGCTGGCATATATCCCGCCGCGAGAGCCGCTCCTGCCGCGCCAGCAGTACCTCCGCTGGTGCCAGGAGTACCTTCGCCTACACCGCCGTTACCGCCAGTATTGCCAGTACGCGATATTGTTCCGTTATTCGTTACTGTCCCCGAACAAAATATCCTGCATGAACCTGTGTTGAGAGTGACTCCATTATTCACCGTAAGAGAACTATAATACTTATCACCCGTTAGCGTCGTGTCCACACTGATAGTCACAGCTCCATCAGAGCCGTTCCCACGATAGAAAGTACCACCAACTATAGTGCCGACAACTGTCAGCGTGCTTCCATTCCAGGTAATTTTATTCCCCGCCGAGTTCCCTATGGACAGCTTCGGCGTTCCTCCGTCGTTCCCTATCCACCAGCCCGTGCCTGTGTCGTAAGCCGTTTGGCCTGAACGAATAAGTCCTGCGGTGTCAATGATGATGGAACCAGCATAGGTGATTGAGGTTGAAAGCTCATTAGCAGTTATAGAATTAGCTACAATTGAAGCTGCATCGATGTTCTGCCCTCCAATCCCTCCAAATACTTGAAAAGTTGCTTCTCCAGTTCCATTCTGTGCTTTTGCAATAAGGACTTTTCCAGCTCCAACAGCAGTGGCAGCTGTAGTTGTTGTTTGGTATGCAGTTGTTGAAACTCCTATATCAAGATAGATATAAGTAGCAGCTGCCATATTGCCAGTGTTGCTTCCAGAGATTGAATAAGCAGTACCATCAGCTGAAGTAAATGTTCCAGCTCCCCATGCAACAGTATCGGCATCAGTTACAGAGAACACTGAAGTTTGTGTCCAACCACGAGCTGCTATATTTACATTGGCAATTCCAACAGTTGTAGTTCCAGAAATCGATCCTCCAGTGATAGTAACATTTGAACCAATTATTGCTCCTACATTAGATATTGATGCAGGAGCTGCAGCAAATGTAGATGCTCCTAACCACAGATTGCCATCACTATCAACATGGAACGAAGTTGCATCAGAACCGCCGATATCAATTGCTCCTGCTGATAGTGTCCCAGAAATTGAAAGAGAAGTTCCTGTCCAATTCATATAATTGGAACTATCTCCTATATAGAACTTTGATACTCCTTTGTCAACTCCTAGAATATATCCAGCATCTATATTTGTAAAATCAATCTTACCAGATGACAATGCTCCAACATTTTGAATTATTGTTGACACAACTGGTCCAGACCCAATGTCTAATGGATCAATCTCATTTGTCTGTATTCTTCCTGCATCAACTATCTTATACAGAGAACGATCAAATTGTTCGTAGATATCACTCATTTTGCATAGTTAACAGTACTATCACTGTCTATAATTTCGAAGCCATAATAAGTGAATGGTTCACCAGATGACACACCAGAAGCTCTGAATGTTACCTCGTTACATCTAATGTCAGCATTTGGAAATAAGGTATTCCTATCATTTAAGCTTCCTAGAGATTTTGTCCAATCTGATTCTAAATCATTCTCCTTTTGCCATTGAATTGATGTGTCTGATCCACCACCATCATGAATAAACATAACATTCTCAATATTCTTTTCAGTAGCATTAAGACCATCAACAAGATAAGGTCTGTGAATTATCTCATATCGAACAGGAGTCCCAGCATCATCATTGCCAATATTGTGTCTCATTATTTGACCCGCACTGTTTCCCCACACAGCTTCACTAGCATCTGATGAACTATTTTCATAGATAATTCCAACTAAAGGTCTTGTTGCATATGAATACAATGTCCATGATTGTGTTGAGATGGTATATCGAACAACTGCATTGGTAATGGTAACATTGTCATAAATTGTTACATCTCCAATTGACCAACACACTGCATCTCCTCCAGATTCAATCCAACCTGCTATATTTTCATACTCTGACAATGCAATTGCTTCAACAATGTCCTTGATTGGTTTTGATATCTCTTGAACTCCACCATCAGAATATCCGTAGAATCCAGTTGGATGATGAAAGTAGGTACCACCATCTTTAGCTTCAACAATGCTTTCGTGACTATAGGTTCCAACATTGATGCTTGGATCTGGCTCGGTCTCATTGATGCTGTAGATTCTATAAATGTGATTCTGTTTGAACACAAGGAGTGCTCTCTTTGTTCTTTTTCCTCCCGTTATATTTTCACCATCTGATGGAGAGATGTCAATCCAATCACCTGTGGCAACATCTGTATCCCATGTAATAACTGGAGTAGTTGCTGCAGAGGGGAGTGATGAATACCACACCCTGTCTGGATAAGTGTCATTACCAAGAATCCATACTCTGGATCTAAAGTTCTCAACAAACTTTCCAATTGGAGCACCAGAAGCATTTCCACCAGTTGAGAAGTTTGATACTGGATCTCCATTCCATATTGCTGTAGCTTCAGAACCATTCACCATCCATTCAAAGTCAAGGAATGTTGTAAATCTTGCCTTCTTACCATTGGTGAGACCTTCTCTTTTACTTGTCCATGTAGCACTGTTGAGATAATATGCAGCAGTTCCATTTACTGCAACAATCTTATCATTCGTCCCTGTACCAGAATCTCTAAAATTGTGGAGTCCAAGAATATCAGTACTGCTAATTGTATTTCCAAGTTGAGTTACTCCTTTACGCAAGGTTGCAGAGCCAATCTTGTCAAAATGCATATTAACAGCCAACACAACACTGTCCAGTGGAAGTTTGTACTTTGAAACTGCTGACTTGGTAATAAGTCCAGATCCTACTGATGTGTATTCTTGTGGTGGTAACTGTGGCATTTGTTGATTTTAACTCAAAATGGCTTGTTTATTTGGTCTAGGTGTGGTGCATTTTGCAGTGTGTGGTCAATTCCACACCTCTGCACCAAACTCATCAAGAAGACCATTTTCCTTGGTTCCTTAGCTCGGAATTAAGTAGACATCTTGACCACCAATTTCTTGCAATACTACTTTCTCCTTGCCTTCTTCCCATTCTTTCCAATCTGGATCTCCTTCTTTCTTTATTTTGCCATTTGATTTGAGATATTTAATTCTCCATCTCAAGTAAGGAACATACAAATCATAAAAAGGTTCGTCAAGTTCATCAGCATCACTGTCATGAGCTTGCAACTCTTGATAGTAATCCATATAGACATTCTCACCATCTAAATCATCTTCAAATGGAATATCAAAGTAGATAACACCATCATGAATGGTATAAGCAGTTGGAAATCCAAAGTTTCCTCCTTGCCAAACATCTGTTCCAGATGCTTTGTTTGCAACTATTCCTGTTACACCTGATATAACATTGGTTCCTTCATTGTTTGCAGTGTAGGCAACTGTGTCAACTACATGGCCAATACTGGTACCTGCAATGTAGATGCTTCCAGATTCATCAAAGTCACCTGATGAAGTTAAAGTTATTGATGTATCAGTTGTAATTATTGCACCATTGAGAGTTGTATGGGCAATATTGACATAATTCTGATTAAATCTAACTCTGTCTTGATAATCCAATGGGTCGTTCTTTCTTCCAATTCTTATTGCAAGAATGTTCTTGTGAGTATTTTCATCTCTCAAGTCCGTTGGAGCTGAAACTTTCCACTGTCCTGGAATAATTGTCCCTATATCAGTGTCAAATTTTGTTCTGAATGACCATCGTAGAATTCTAGGATCTTGGTCAAGATCTCGTCTTCCTTCTAGCAATGCTTGGTCAAGGAATTCTTCTGTTATCTTTCCACTCCTTATTTCACCCAATGAATCCAGTGCTCTCTTCTTTATCGAATAGGGAGTATTATCTGCATAGCCAGTTGCCAATATCCCTTCTGAATAACTTGAATATCTGGTTCCTTGTTCGTGATAGAATCGTGCTCTGTAATAATCTGTGGCAGCTCCTGTGGTGTGCTCATAGAATGTCTGAAGAGCATCAACTCTTAGATTGGCAGTTGCCAGTGTAGTTGGAGAACTAAATGATGAATTGTCATCTGTTGAGATCTCAACTTGATTGAATGGTATGAATCGTACTATTGCACCTCTATTATGGGCAAAAGTAGTAGCAGATGAAACATTTATAATTCCAGTTGAAACAGAAGATATCAATCTTAATTCTGCCAGTTGTGATCCTGGATTTTCAATGATGATGTATTCATTGGCAGATAGATTTGCACTTGAAACAACACTTAATGCTGTTTGACCAGCAGCTTCATCTGCTGATAAGTATGTCTTTTCATACTTTGTCAGATCTGGAAGATCAACCAGAATTTGATTCCCAGGAAAATCTCCACGACGAATTGCAATCTTTGGAAGTAGAACCATTGATTTTTACGAATCTAATTATTGCTATCTATTTTTTACACGATCAACAAGATTGCTGAATCCATTCCTTGTTTTATGAACAATCCATGTTCCCGCAAACACCACCACAGTCTGCAACAGAACTTGCACATCTTGACTTGACACAAAGTCATTCCATGAACCATTGAGATAAGCATTTAATCCGACACCTACAAATGCCAATACTCCTGCTACTGTTCTAATCCTAGCTGTCTGTCCTTCTAGTACAGGAATCAATGGAATCTTTTTTGCCAACTCTGTAAGAAGATATACTCCAACTGTTCCAAATCCAATAACATTTATATCCATATTATCTTTTATTTAATGTATTATTTATTATCTTTCTGGTTTCGACCCCCACCAGTTTTCCTGGCCAATTTCTAATCATTTCCCAGAACAACGGCTTCGTCCATGCAGCTAATGACTTCCACCAGACATCTGGGAAATTTGCTTTCTGAAAGTTCAACACCAATCTTGCACAATCATCATCATACAACTCTCCTTTATTCTCTGTAGTGAATCCATTTCGTGCCAGTGTCCTCTTGAGCTTTGCAATCTGCGATCCCCAATCACCATAATTGATGTCAGTGAATAAAGAATCAGGATCTGGTGCATGTTCTTTTGGAGTTATGACAAGTTTGAGTGCACTAACAATAGCAGTTGTCTGTTTCAAAAATGGTTCATAACTATCAAAATAATTAATAATATCTTGTGTTGTATAGAAGTTCATTACAGCATGTCCTGGAATAATTACAATGAGAGGGGCGTGTTTGATGTGCTTCATCAAACTTGTCCTATCTGTTGCAACAGATTCATATGAGACACTCCATTTATTGAGCCACTCTTTCCCCTTTGCTTCTAATTGCGACTTTAGACGCTCTGGAATAGTTGCATGGTATTCTTCCCATGTGTATTTAAGAGGAGCTGGATAATCACTCTCAAGAACAAGTCCAACTTTACGAATGGTCTCTGCTACAGTGCTCAAATAGTTCCCTTCTCTGGTTGTTCCAGACATCTTTGCAATCCATCTATCAGAGTAATTAATTTGTTGTCCTGTCTGTTGTCCCTCTTGAGTTTCAACACTGTTTATTTCAGCAAATGTAACACAACTCATCGAATCTCCATTGTCAGATCTTTGCCATTCACCTAGAGGTAGAAATGGTTTATAATTGCCATCAGATTGACGAATTTCATACGGCAATGCTCCTACTTTTGCATTTGCATGGTAGTCAGTAATTTTCCATCCAACTAATGCTCCAAAGTTTTTGAATTCTGTTTTCATGTGAATAGTGAGATTAACCAATGCCAGATATATTGCCAGACACTTAATTTTGACTCTGGTGATATTGTTCCTCCTGTAGGTGGTTCCTTGCCATCAAGCTTCGCCAAGCGTGTTTCAAGAGCATCAATTCTGGCGTCTTGAGCTTCGACTTTGGCATTCAACTCTTGAATTGCTTTCGTATTTAGTGCCAGTATACCTGCGATGTCAATACTTCGCGCTTCGCCATCCACATAACCATCGCCTAGTTTCGGGTCTACTGCCTGCACCTCATCGGCTATAAAGCCCCAGCGCATCCGTTCGGGATGGTCTTTATACGCGAACTGCGTCGGATTCAACGCCATTACCAGGTCTAGGGCAGAAAGGTCTTTTTGCACTCCGCCTAAAACCCCCGACGGTTTCGTGAAGAAATCGGAGATATTCATTTTCTGGTCGCGTGCAGAAACAGTACAGGTAAGAGCCGCATTTACAGTTACCTCTGTTCCATTGCGACAGAGAGAATCTGGTGTACCCGTTGCAGTGGAGATGCCGGAGAGGAAGAACGTACCCGATACCGATGCCCCCGTATTGAACTCCCAGCGAGAGGCGGAGACGGAGGCACGTTGAACGCCGCCAGTGGAGAAACCAAGAGTATCAGCGGCGATGGCATACATTCCAGTATCTATATCCCCTGCGAATGAATATGTCGGAGCTGTTACACCGGTACTAGTGTTCTCAATCTTGAAGAAACCAAGACCCACATTACTAGCAAGGAAATCGGCATTTATGTTCACCGTCAAAGTAGTAGATGCAAGGGTCAATCTAGTCGCACCATTTATCGCAAAATCTATCCTATCTGATGTCCCACTTTGATGAATCCCAGTATTTGTATCTCCAAGAAATGCGAGGGATGGAGCCGCAGCAGAGCCACTAGGGAGATACAATATAGATATACTCGCAATCCCTCCTACCTCAAACGGCGTATTAAGCGTTCCGCCTGATTTCACGCCCAATCCGCCATTAGAAAAGTTAAGTGAGAATCCTCCACTCGCCACCGTCGTATTCGCATCCAGCGTCATTGCATCTACGAACTCATCAAAATCAAGGCCATCCGACGCTACCCCACCGCCTGCGCCTGTATCGTCGTCTCCACAAAAGAACCTCTGATTGGTCGCATCCCAGCCCACCGCTTGGGTATCACCGTCGCAATCAACCATGGTCACACCTGTTGCGCTGTCGGTGAGGGAGAATTTGGAGATGGAAGCGAGGTTGTCTACCTCAAAATTCGTAGATACCGATGCCGCACCGATGACATCCAGCTTGGTGGTAGGGCTTTCTGTGCCTATCCCCAGATTACCTCCAGCGAGGAGCGTCATCTTCACCGAACTGTTTGTCCCGAAGTAGACGTTATTATTCGATTCAGTACCAATCCACAACCGTCCCTTTGAGCTAAACTCGTTGAGCCCTGCGGCAGTGACGCCTTTCCGATTACCTGCGAAAGCAGAACCCCATGTTATGAACTGATTGAAACTGCCTACCGTATCATTTATCGTAGCCAGTGACGTTAATCCTGTAGAGGATAGATTTTTCATCCACTGATTGACTCCAGTCGTACCAGTAACCGTACCTAAAATATAGACCTTTTGAGTTGGCGTTGAGTAGCCAATCCCAATGTTGCCACTATACCCCGGCGGTGATACCCAGAGCGTATTGGAGAGAGAGGCGTAGCCGATGGCTTCGAAATTCGTCGAGACAGATGCATCACCATCGACAAATAGTTTGGCAAGTGTTTTATCAAATGTGAATGATGCAACTCCACCAAATGATGAAGAATCATTGAACTGGACATTGGTATCTGCACCACCAGGAGATCCACCAGCTGCGGCAATAGATAGTGTCCCAGAACCAGGAGTAAGAGTGATATTTGAACCAGCAGTGAGTGAATTAACAGTGTATGCTCCTGAAGAATTACCTATTAACAATTGTCCAGAACTAGGAACTGTTCCTACACCTGTACCTCCTTGATATGGAAACAGAACAGATGCTCCAACAGGATCGTCTGAATTTGTTGATATATTTTTTGCAACAAAGAATCCAGATACAACAACTAGGACTGCTACTAGAATTATCTTTTTTGTGTTATTCATAGTTACTAATATCTATACCATGCCAATACTACTGAATTTGTTGGGGGTGCTGTGATTGTGGTTACTGTTGTTCCAGAAAGTGTCATATCAACTCCACTCGGAGCAAGCACTTGACCATTAACTACAAATATAAGGGAAGTTGCTGGACTTGGAGTGTGAGCCAAAACAAATGTTGAATTCAATCCATTAACAGAACCAGATGGAGTCTCTGAATCTGAAAAATTAAATCCACCAGAACCAGAAGCAGATAGTGTTGTTCCAGAGATTGACAGACCTGAACCAATAGAAAGATGCTGTATCTGTCCAGCACTGTCATCCCAGAACAGAATTACATCAGCATTTGGATCTCCAAGATTTGTTAATTCTGTCAGTTTGGCAATCTCTGCACTGGTGCTCTTTTCACCTTGTACACTGATAAGTGACATTTATAATATAATCTTTATTTCATCACTCAATCCATAGACATCTATCTTCTTCTGCAATCTTTTCCTGTAGATGTCGAGGTCTTCTTTCACTTTGCTCAATCTTGCTTCTTCTGCAGAGATTAGAGCTAATGCTTCTTTCTTCTTGTTCTCAATTTGTTCCAACTCATCATGCTGTATATCAATTCTCTCTGACAACTTATTAATCAGTTTTGAGAATCCTTCTGCAACTTCAACAGAAGCATTCATTGCAAGAATAGATTCATTAACAATTCTACCAGCAGTACCAACAAATTGTGCAAGATCTGTATAAGGTACAGAGATTACTTCTTCAAGATCTTTCTTCCTTTTCCTTAAATCTTCAATTGATGATACCAGTTCATCAACTTCTCTCTGTGCATTCTCCTTTACAGATTTGAATCTATTTATTTCCAACTGAACATCCTTCAATTCCAACTGTGCATCTGATGCTGTCTTTGTAGTTCCAACATTTTTCATGTTTAGTTGCCAACAATTCTATACTTTACATAACCAGTTACTTGTGTAGCTGCTGAAAGATTGATGACAAATGATTCATTGTCTCCACAGGTAATAATACCAGATGGATCGTGAATTGCATTTTCAAATGTATAAGGTTGGTTGTCATCTAATACAAGCCTGAATCGTTCAGTTGTGCCACTATTAACCACCAAGGTTTGCCCACCACCATTAGGATTGAGGGCTAGGAAGTCAATTGCCAAATAGTGACCAGCACCTGGAGCCGAAATAATGGTATTATCTCCAGAAGTTGATGTATTTATTGCAACTGATAATCTATTTTCATTTGCATACATGTCTTTATTGTGTTATTATCCCTTTCGGGATCACTCTGCTTTGTGAAAGAGAGTGAGAGAGAAACTAATGACACTAAGCTACTCGTGTGAAGGCATAAGCAGTCGCACTTATAAACATAATCTTATAGACTGCAATACCTGTTGCACCAGATGCTATTGTCAAGTCGCCAAACGAACCAGCAGTATCAACTGCAGCAGTAGACAGAACACCATTCACTGCCACTGCAATTGTAACAGTGCTCGCTCCTGCAGAGTTGTCAATAACTAGATCGAAGCAATCTCCAGCCGAAGCTGACAATTCACCCCCAAGTAATGTACCTGTAGGAAGTGTTATTGTCGTAGCAGCAGCAGAAGTAGAGGTGATATAACCAGTTGCAACTTGTGCAGCTGTAGCTGTACCTGTTGAATTGATTGCAGCTGAAGTTGATCGTGTACTGATAGTGGTATTGAGTTCAGTCAATATTGGCAACACTGGTTTAGCTGTGAATGTCGCTATGCCTGTTACCAATAATGTTTCATCAAATACAACTGCACCATTATCAACTTTCAATGCTTCAACATTAGCACCTTCGGCACTAATATAGACAGCATAAGCACCAGCTGTTCCAGCACCAGTTCTCTGGACTACAGACAAGACATTTGAAGTTGCAGAGATATTACCAGTGCTGTCAATGCTCACGACATCTGCACCAGCAACCAGATCACCTGTGTGTGCTACATCCAGCACAACACCTTCAGCAGTCACACCAGTACCTGCAGAACTGACATAGATTGCCTGTCCTGCAACATTCGTACCCATTGCAATGCTCAATGCAGAACCTAAGGATGCAGCTGTTCCAAATGTCAGTTGAACTAGATTTGAATCCAGCAAGCCAGTCTGGTCAATGAACAGAACATGGTCATCTGTTCCACCATCTGTTGCAGCATTTGCAATCTTCAGTAGGGGAGCAGTTCTTACTCCAGCAGCATCAACAAGTAATGCATTGCCAGCTAAGTCAGTCCCCATATCAACATGGAGTGCATGACCTGTAACTCTGTTGGATGACATCACAACATCTAAGACATTGCCTGTGCTGTTTCCAGACACATTGATGTCAAAGATGTGACCTGACTTTGTGCCAGAGTCATCAATCTGGTACACATCAGTTGCACCAGCTGAAGAATCTGTCCAAGTAACAGCATTTGCTGTTCTTGTGCCAGAGAGTGTAAAGTTTTGCAACTTTGCAGCTACAGCATTGGCCAATGTTACTTCGAAGATTGTTCCAGTTGAAGCTGCACTTGAAGCCCAATCGAAGACATTGCCAGTCGTAGCAGCAGTAGCATCCAAGTCAAACCAGATACCAGTAGAAGCACCAGTATGATTGATGTCGAAGGTTGCTCCAGAAGGAGTTCCTGCATCATCAATCTTTACCAATGCAGTGGTTCTAGTCATTGCACCAGATACCAGATTTGCAGCTGCGGCACCTGTAGCAGTTGCACCAAGATCTACTTTTACAACTGTTCCTGTTATACCAGCATCAGCACCAAGTAGGACATCAAAGATGTTTCCTACATAGGCAGCAGATACATCAATATCAAAGAATGGATTTGCACCTGCACCAGTCATTGATACATTGGCATCCAAGAAAGTTCCACCAGCAGCACCACCAGCAGTACCATCAAATGTTACAAGAATGCTTGCAACAGTTCTGGCACCAGCATGGTCAATGGTAATTGCCTTGTAAGCAACACCAGCATCAAGATCTAAGTGAAGCAAAGATCCTGTGGTAGCAGCAGCATCAGAGTGAATGGTAAGCATGGAACCTGTAAATACTCCAGTTGTCTGAAGTAATACCATTCCATCCATTGAACCTGTTTCTGAAGATACTACATCTATAATGCTGTCAGTTCTGGCACCAGCACCAGTGATAACCAAAGCACCACCAGCAACATTGTCAGCCATTACGACTTTCAATGCATCTCCAGTATCAGCAGCTGAATATGTGATATCGAGCACATTTCCAGAACCAATACCAGATGAATTGATATCAAATACATGACCAGAGCCTGTATTTGAATCTGTTACAGTTGCCATGTTGGAATTTCCACCTCCATCATTGACAACTGTCACCAAGGCAACTGTGCGAGTTTCATTACTTCCATCAATTGCAATGGCAACTGCACCAGGAGCAGAATTGAGATCAAACTTCAAAGCAGTACCTGTATAGGCACCCGAAGTTGTAATGTCAATAATATTTCCTGAACCAGCTCCACTAACTGCAATTGCAAAGTAGTTTGCAGAACCAGTTGAATCAGAACTTAACTCCAAATAGGGTTGAGTTCTAACACCAGATCCCTCAACATGCAATGCAGTAGCAGCTACAGCAGAATCAAGATTGACAAAGATCGCATTACCAGTAGCAGCTGCAGAAGTCAGGATGTTAATTACATCACCTGCTAAAACGCCAGTAATATCAATGTCAACGACATTTGAAGTACCAGTTGAATTGTCATCAATGTTAATAGCTTGTCCTGTTCTTATGCCAGTCCCACGAGTAATCTGCAATCCAATATCATCAAGTCCATTGCCATTTCCCATAATCAGACTGACACCAGTACTTGCAGGAGAACCTGTATATGAGTCCGTCCAGTCAACTCCAATACTAGCACCAGCTCCTGATTTGTTGATATCAATTACACTATGAGTCCCAGTTGAATCATCTGTTACTTGGATATCAGCTCCAGTTCTTGCTTGAGCAGCACCATCAATGTGGATACCTACAGCTGCAACAGCAGTTGTGGTATTCAAGTTAATCAATCTTCCTGTATGGGCAGCAGACATGGTGATTTCAAATACATCACCAGATCCTGCACCTGACTTGTTAATAGTCAGAGCATTCGCTGCACCAGCAGTTGAATCATTGAGTGTCAATGCACCATTATCCATTGTAATGGCTGCACCATTGCCATAAGCAGCATCCAAAGATGTGCCTCCACCAGCTGCAGCAACTGTGAGAGTAGACCCCTGATAGGAATATACTAACTCATTTGATGCATTTATATACAATCCATTTGATGTTGAATCAAAAGGATTCGTAGAACTGGTTCTTGCAAATCTTAATGCAGAACCTTTGGCAGAACTCACACCTTGAAGATTGATGTTCTTTGGACTGCTATATGGAATACCATTTATAGTCATCTTCCATTACTAGGGATATTGGTTGTATGACGGAGTCTGTTCACAGACTCCCACTATTAGCCAATATCCCTCAATTATTCCAATGCTACTATGAAGTAGGATTAGAACTATCACCCTTAGAACCAACCCAGGAGCGAGCCACATCGTTATGACCTAAGTCAAACAAACTCGTTGCCGAGGTTTGAATTTCCTTGGTCTTATAAACGACATTCACTGGATCTACACTTGGAGCTTCAGATTCAACAAATTGGAATCCTTCATTATCTGTCAATGCCCTAGAGCTGTCAAACATAAACCAATAGCCAGAATTGGACAGATAGTCCAGTTCTACTAGAGTGAATGCTGGCACTCCAGAACCATCATTGTCAAATGATTCAGGAATCTTATTGTTGGTAATCGCCTTGAGAATTTCCTTGGCTTTGAAAGAGTTTGCAGAACCTCTTTTAACCACCAGTGTATCAAGGTTAGCTGGACGAGGATTGCCTCGTGGATCTACGAACAATGATGCTGTTCGATGGGCACCTTTGAGACCAGCATAGTCAAGAGCAAGATTGTAAGTTGTACCATCATAAACATAGTTGTTCATGTTCGTACCACCATCTTCTCTTGTATGGTCATCATCAAATGCACCAACTGTATCACCACCAGAAGTCGTCACAGATGTGTTTCCACCTTGTCCACTGTGAGTGTACGAAGTAGATTCAAATCCATTATCCAATCGCTCTGCACACAGCTTTTCTCGCTTGCGAGCATGAGCTGCTTTGAGTTCCTTGGATACATTATTCAGACTCCTCTTAGTAATACCGAACTTCCACATCTTATATGTGAAAGGAACAATAATACCGACCATATTCTGGGTGTATGTTTTATCATATCCCTGAATAGGAATATCACTGACAATCAAAGAATTTTCATCTACGAAGTCAGCTTCGCCGAGACCTGATAGACTGCTGTCCTTCTCATAGTAGTCAAAGGTCTTTCGGAAATTGAAGTACTTTTTGTATTGTACTTCTGGATCCGACGACTTCATGAATACCTTTTGAATAGACAAATCTACCAGGTCTGCAGCTTGACCAATTGTAAGTGGTGCAGGCATGTTAGATTATTTAAGCAGCATCAGGATCAACACTAGGTCCAACGAGAACATATCCAAGCAATTGCTTACTGGCAGCAGTATCAATTGTGCCAGCTTGCAAGAAACCAACTGCCTGTCCAGTCACATCTGTCCCACTGTTGTTGACAGTGTTACTATCAGTGAATGCCATTCTGTCACCATTATGTGCAGTGTTTGAATTGTTTGCAGATTCAGCACGAACCAGTTCAGTACCATCCAATTCTTGTGCCAATACTGTTGTAACAGTAGTGCCACCAGAGTGGACAATTGCCTTTCTGGTAAAGTAGTCTGAAGTGCTTGTCACCGCAGCCCAGTTTGCAGAGCCCGCAGTGAGTTCAATCAAATCACCAGCAACATAGGTAGCAGATGTAACAGGCAGAACTCTGCTTGGAACATCTCGTAGGGCTTTAACAATGTTAAATCCTACCATGTTTGCTTTTTAAGAGAGCAATTCATCGATCTCTTCATCTGTAAAACCTTTGAGACCCTTTCTAGCAGTCTCTTTGTCAACAGTTGAATTAGATCTATCAACGATTTGCTCTTTTTTAGTTGATTTACTTTTAGAAGCAGAGTGAGATGCAGAATCAATCTTCTCCTTCTTTGCTTCTATCTTTCGTAAATCAGAAGCAGGTTTGATACCAACAATATCATTGTGTATCTTCTTAAACAACTTTTTCAAATCACGAGGATTTTCAGGACGCTTGTATAGTGAGAACTCTGACTGGAATCTGTTCCAAAGAACATCATCCTTGTCATTTGTGGGATCGTATTCCTGATGGTCTTCTAAGAAGTCATCAAGGATATCTTTTGCTTGGCCTTCATAAGAAGATTTGTTGTATTCGTCTTTCTTGACAAATCCAAGATCATCAGCCATGACATCAAGTACTTCTCTCAAGTTTTCAATCTCTTTAGGATCGTACTTCTTGAGTCGTTCCTTTTTGTCCTCTGACATCTCCTGTTTCTTTTTAACAGGTTTTTCTTCAGACCCAGCAAATAGGTCATCAGATTTCTTCCTACGATTCCCATCCCTCAACCTTTGGTTTTCAAGACGGAGTGCCTTTTCCCTTGGAGTTTCTACTATACCATCCTTAAGTGGTTTATTCTCTTCTTCTGACTTATCATCATCCTCTGTGTCAGATTCATCTTCCTTAGAAGTTTCATCATCTTCAGAGTCTGGTTTTTTATCTGTGGATGGGTCAGTGTGAGTGTCCTTCTCACTATCTTTAGAAGTTTCATCAGTTTCTGAATCTTCCTCTGAATCCGAATCGTCTTCATCAGACTCTTCATCTTCAGTGTCATCTTCATCAACCTTTGACACTTCCTCAAATTCTTTTACATCCTTGTCTTGTTCTGACATGTCGTTTTACATCTACATTTTACATCCCGATGATAGGATGAGACAGCCTGGACAAAGACTGGCTGCTGCTGTGGCAACGGAACAACCACAGCATGAGTCAGCCTTTGTCCCAAGTAATCAAGTTATTTTAAAGATTCTTCCAATTTGGTTCTAAGACCAACAACTGCCTTATCTGCTAAGCCAAATCCTTTTTCTTTCTCATTCTTATCAATTGAGATCTTCAAATAGGTAAGAATCTCCTCATCAACTTCGATTGCTTTGAGACCTCCCTTTTCATCGCTCCATGTCCATTGGATCTGGTCACCATTCTTTAACTCATTCTTTTCAGCTTTCTCCCAATCTTCTTTTGTAACACCAAATTTCTTTACTTCATCAAGAATCTTGGAAAGCATACTTACAGAACCTTTAAAGTCATCAAGATACTTTAGGGCAAACAATCGCTCTGAAATGTTCAACTGTAATGTTTTCATTGTATTAGGATTCATTTTTAATTAGTTTATATTTCTTCTCTCTTAGTTCTTGCAAGATTCTTTTTGATGAGTTCACACCACTTCTTAACACCCTCTGCTCCAGTGTGTCCAATTTCCTTTGTTCGTACATCTCGCTTATTCATTTCCCAGTACGATTGAGATGCATTTGATTTGTCTTTAGGGACAATCACCTTGAACAGAACACCACCAGACTTTGGATAAGTGACCTCACAATCAAACTCTTCACCAAGAACTTGATGCACAATCTTCTTCCAATGAGGATTCATAGGTTGTTCATCAGGACCAGCTTCTGAAATCTCTTTCTGTTCAACTGGACTCAATTTGCTCACCTGATTCGACTCAACCAACGCCTGCATTGTACCTGCAAGAGATTTTACAACATCTGCAAGAGCATTAAAGTCCTTTGCAGATACTGATTCACTCTTCTTCTCTTTGTCTTTCATCTTGTTTCAATGTGCCTTTGAGCAAGAAATAACTATTTGTTAATGTTCCTACTACAAAACTCACATGTATTAATTTCATATCCTTTTACGTCTTTATTTTACATCCTTGACGATGGGATGACTATGGGATTAATATTCCATTCCCAACACCAAACACTTTCCTCTTCTTAAACAATTCTCCCCGCAAGCCATCGACCACACTTACTGGGATGTCTATCTCACAATTTGCAATAATCATCTGTCCTCTCTTAATATCTTTATTGGCAATAATCCTATGCTGTCTAATTTGTTTGTATACTTGGGTCTGTCGTACTGGCATTAAATCTGATTGCATGTCTGCTGTTCCTGCTGTAAATACAAAGAAATATAAATCTTTCAAATCAACAATGGCAGTTTCATCCCCGATTGTTATCTTAACATCATTTGGAGTAACAGAGTTATTCCAATTCAATTCAAGTGCAACCTCTTTGCTGCTAGATTTGTCTTGTATTCCTACCTTTTGATGTTCTGTAATCATTGTTCATCTGCTCCTTCTAATCCTTGGCTGTCAAGGAGTTCGAAGAAACCTCTTAATCCAATTATCTTCCCTTCTCGTATGAAAGTCAATTTCAAAGTATCAAATTCATTAAATCCAACACCACTTTCTTTACCCCATTTGTCAAGTGTTTCCTCATATAACTTAAGTATTACATCAAATCTTGAATCATTCAACAGCGACTTTATAGCCTGTTTTTGTGATTTGTTTAATATCATTATAGTCGTCTGTTGAATAGATTACCAGTTGGATTTGAAATGCTCGTATTAAGATTTGGAGCTTGGTTTCCAGGAACAACTGTAGGACCTCCTGCATTAGGAGCAGGTGACGAACCTCCTTGACCTGGAATCAATGATTGATTTGGAGTAAACAATGGTTGTGCATCACTCAACCATGCATCTGGCAACCAATCCTCTGGATCTTCTTCATTCACTTTGATAATCTGATTAACTGATTTGCCATAGAGTTCTTTTGGCATTCCTAGTAATGGAACAATAATATTGAACAGTTCCATCTTACGCATCTTTTCAAGTTCCAATGATGGAGCAAGAATTGATCGTGGCATAACTCTAAATATACCTTTCCATTTAAGCATTGATGACTTAATCTTATCTCCAACTTGGAAGAATTTACTATCCTTGCTTTCTTCTAATTTTCCTTCACTGTCCTCAAGATGTAATGCTAACTGTGGATAGAATGCTGCTTTGTATCCTGTTGGATCTTGAGGAATTGGATTTCCAACTTCATCAAATTGTTGCTCTTCATTCTCATCGAACTGCTCATACACTCCTCCTGCTTTAATTTGATTCTCTTCCTCATATGCTGCAATTTGATTGATAGTGGTAAACTCTTTTATCTCTGGTGTTGAATAGATCTGTGATGCCCAGCTGATTGAGATATAAGCATCTTGCTCAATGGCATCTGAAATGTTCTCTAGTGGGAGTTTCAATCTCTTCATTGATTGTTCCTTGGCTTGAATAATCTCACCAAGGGTCTTCCCTGTTACTTCACCCTCTAGTGTTGGAGTAATACCAGAATTGTCATCAGCTCGTGACTTTGTATAACGAAGTCCTTCCCATGACTCCTGTCCTGGTCCTTTTACTTCAAGGAACTTTACATCACCATTGATAATCTGCTTACCATATCCTGGTTTAATTCTAATCTTTCCATCACCAAGAGTTGTTGATGTTCCTGTGAAGAAGAACATCTTATAGATTGAGATGACAAGTTGGTCCATTGTCATATTGCTCAATTTGTCATAGAGTTGTTTGTCATTACGAATAATCTCCCACAAACTAATTCCATAAGGAGAGGTTGAGGATCGCAAGATCCACATGGTATGCCACAGAGACAGCATCCCATCATCATTTGGAAGAGGAGCATTATAGATGACAGCTTTGTTCGTACAATCTCTAATAACAAAGATGTCTTTCAATCTGTTCTCATAGAAACCTAGACGAACAATGTCATCTCTTTTCTTCTCTGGTTCTTCAGTTGGATCTCTCTTAAGATTGTCATCATCTGTTGAAGATCCTTTTGATGATGTTGTCTTGTTAACATATTTTTCAAAGTTTGGATACTTTCCATATTCTGCCTTTGCAGCATCATAGCCAAGTTCAACTTCATAGTACCAGTCATTCATTGAAAGAGGATTGTATGGCAATGTCATCTCATCGATCCATACATAACGAGGATCTAAAGTTTCCCTGCACAGGTCATTGTATAAAATTCTTTCTTCCTCAATGTATTTCTTATCATCACCATCAGATTCTTCAAGAATGCTCTTGGTATACTTAACAATCTTTGGATAAGTTCTTCCTGCTGACCATCCATACTTACACAAATTGAGTACAAAGAGCTTTAGATTCTCTTTGGAGTTGGTTATCTCCCAAGATCGTTTCCACACAGCATGAATAAGTGCTGATGTTCCTTCATATTTCTTAGTCATGGCTGTTAGAACAGCCTCTGGATTCTTGTCAATGATTACAGCCATTGCTGACATAATCTTGACAAGGAGCATTGGATCTGAACCTGTATTCCTCCAGTTCTCTTCATCTTGTCCAACTGGTATCAATCTGCTTCTTAATCCTGTTTCTTGGTCAGCTTCAAAGATCTTACGAGGATTGTTCATCACATCTGTTAAGTCAGATGGTATATATTCTTTGTCAGCTTCTTTCCACATCTTCTCAATCTTGAGAGATTTACGATAATCCTGCATCTCTTGAACTCTCTTGTCAACGAACTTTGACAATACTTTTTCAGTATCGCTAGGTTGAAACTCCTTCTTAGTTTCTTTGCTGTTTACTTCTTTATCAAGAGCAACAATCTTCTTGTCTTTGATTGGCTCTTTCTTTTTTCTTTTAGTGATTGGCATTATTGTTTCCGATAGCTAAAGCTGAAGTCATATTCTTTCTCTTTCAACTCTCTTAATCTCTTCTGTACTGTATTCTCCTTTGGCAATGACTTCTGTTCACGTAAGGTCTGTAAGAAATATCTCAAGTCATCGGCAGCATGGTCTTCTCCATCACTATCAAGATCCTCTGGCTTGAATTCATCATGGATTAATGTTGGAATTGTTCGTATTAAGTTTGGACATGTTTCAAATACTCGTAGCTTTGGTGTAAACTCTTCAATTACTTTGCCAGTAACCATATCAATCTTCTGCCATCGCATATATTGTCTAACAAGGTCCCAGCCATGCAATCTATTCTTTGCTGATGGTATCAATCCTGTTACACCACATCGTTCATAAATCTCTGCTTGGGTCTCTGGCATTCCCAATTGTGCAAAGGCAGCTCTGTCAATACAAGAGTAAACATACTCTTCTCCAAGAGATAGTTCAACAATGCTCTTTGCATGTTCATCAGAATCAAGTCCTGTGCCATAGTATTCTCTATACACATGAACATTGCCTGATTCATCAATGGCATACCAATGACATGATGTGATACCCTTGCGTCCAGATGGGTCAATGCTTCTTATTCTCCTCCAGTTATCTGGTATCTCATAAGGATAAACAACATGTCGTTCTCTTCTCCATTCATTAAAGAACTGCCCCTCAAACAGATCCCAATCTCCTTCTCTCCATGCTCTACCTAGATTGCCACCTAATCCTTCAAGATACTCCAAATACTCAACATTGAGATATGGATTATCCTTGTAGGTTGATGGTATAAATCTTGTTCTCTTCTCTTGCTTTGCTCTAAATGGTTCAATATACTGGTCTTTGACATCTTGATGGCCAATACCTCCTGGATTGAATGATGTGTACATTCGTGGTCTCCAGTCTGGCTTGGAAGTTCTCATTGAACCTTTGAGCTTATCAATCTTATCTCTTGTAAGCTGATTCAACTCTTCCACTGCTATGCCATCATACTCAATACCTATGTATTTGTCAATATCACTTTCATCATGATAACCTCCCAATATAACTCTTGAACCATTTGGAAACTTGAGAACACCTGATGTGTGTTCATATTTGATTCTCCTAGCGAGAACTTTCATTATCAAATCTTCAAATGATTCACGAGCTGCTGTTCCTGTCTGTCGTAGGAATAGGAACTTTAGTCCTGGAACTCTTTGACAGTCATCAATGGTAACTTGTCCAAAGACACAATGACTCTTTCCTGGTCCTCGTGCTCCTCCAACTCCAATGTCTGTTGGTCCATCTGTTACATCAGCTTCTCTAGAAGCAGCATGGAACTTCAATTGCCATGGAAGTGGAACATATCCTCCATTAAGAAAGTTAATGAGCTGATCTTGTGGCACTCCTGTATCTCTTGCACACGCAACAAACTTATCAAATGCTTGCACGTCCATTCCCAGCTTTTCCGTTTCCTTCTGTAACTTGGTGTTGTCCATATGCTTTTCCAACTTGTAAGATTATCGCTTTATCAATCTGCATCAATGAACCACCCTCTAACTCAATTGTTTCCTTTGGTCTTCCAATTACTTGGTCAAATAAATACTGTCGTGCTTTATAATTTGTTTCTGAATCTTTGAAATGTGCTCTTAACAATTTGTTCCAAACTTTATAAGCACCAGACACAAATGCTTCTCTCATTCTCTCTGAAAGCAAAGTATGATTAGCTTTACCTCTAGATCCTATCCTTCCATATGAATTTCCTACTTGAAATGACATGTTAATTCGTGTCTAAATAATTCAACCATAATTAAATTTATTCCAACTATCAGAAATAACTTTTACATCTTCTTCATCCTCATCAGTATCCTCATCATCATCACATACACAATTATCAATTGATTCTCCACAAGATATGCAATACTTCTCTGTATCAAGTTGTGTATTGTTATCCATATCTTGACCAATACTCCTTTGATTGTTTGTAGAATGAATCAACATTGTCTTTCTTTCTCATTTCTTCTATGTATTGTCTATAACTTTTCTCTACTTTCTTTGTCTCAACTTTCTTGTCTACAATCTTAAAGCTACTACCCTTTCTTATGTTGTATTTCTTTACATGCCACCAAATTGATGTATGGTTTACTCCATATCTTTCTCCAAGCATTGGCAGTGACCATCCTTCACTTCTCAATCGAAGCATCTCTTCCAACTTATCTAAATCTCTGAATACTTTTTTAAATGTCCTATTCCCCATTATGCTCTTGGAAGTGTTTTTAATTGTTCTTCTGTCATTGGTTTATTGACACGAAACTTGTAGTGTCCAGTATCATCTGGCAGAAGCAACAAAGCATTCTTCAGCTTATACTTCTTTAACAATCGTATAATGGTCTTTCCAACTTCTTTCATAAACTTCTCCTCATTTGTCAACTTCTGTTTCATTTATGACATCATTGAACCATCCGATGTGCTTCTCATCTTTTTCTTCATCTCTTTCTTCGACATCATCATCTTCTTTGTTTTCTTTGCATCTTTCTTTCCTTTCTTCGTATAGGGGAAATGTTTTTCTCCGACTTTTGGCATATATTTAATTGCTAATGTTAATTGTTCTCTTTGGCACCATCTTCTGGACTCCTCGTGAAACCATCGACCCTGTTGATGTTGCAATCCTCCTTACACCTACAAAAACAGCTTTAGCCATGCGTTTTGGTGCCGACTTGAGGTTTGCTACTTGTTCCTTGCTTTCTTCCAGCATTTTGGTTCCTGCAGATGTCCTTGAATGTCTCTGCTCTTGGATCTTTCCATAATTTGAAGAACCACCTCGAATATTCTTTATTGTTCCTTTTATCTCTGATTTTATTCCCATCTTACTGTAGTTAATATTCCTTAAAATCTGAAGTCAATTATGAGTATAGTTCCAGTTATGTCTTATCTCTTGGGTGGTTCGCAATACTTTCCAGGGAATGCTTGAGGAGTTATATATACAGGTTTGCTATCAAAGTCAATTCCAATCTTCAGCAGCTCTTCCTTTGTATTGTAGAACAACTCAAACACTGCATCTGGATTTGATTCTCTGTCAAATTCAACCTCTCTTACTTCAGATCTCTTTGACTCTCCAAATCCTGTTCCAAGTTCTTGATTTGAGTGAGAGGTAAATGTATTATAAGATGGTGAATTAGAATTGACAACATTTTGCAATTTAGTTGATTGGAGAGTTGCTCTGACAACTTCTACTCCCACAGCTCCCAGGATGATGTCCCTGCTGTGAATTAGAATGCCTTATCCCACTTGCGAGGATATTTCAGCCACAGTGCTAAGATGATATCTATTGTTAATGTATTGTATCAAGCCGAGATGTAATAAAGGAGGAATGTCTCGGCTTACTCACCAGAATAATCTGGCAAACTTTTTATTCCATCCCTGCTTGATAAAACACAAAACAGCTCTATTGAGCTGTTAATTCTTCCTGCAATCTCTTATTGTGGACTGTGCAAACAACTGTTCGGAAGTCAAAAGAATGGATAAATGCTTCACAGGGTAAAATATGTTCAAGTTCTTCATAATTTGATTTGCTCCATCTGCTTCTTCCTGAACCTGCTTTATCATGACATGACTTACAAAGCATAACTAGATTGCAGATGTCACTCTTCCCACCTGCCCCACGATTATAAATGTGATGGCACTCCAACTGATAAGGAGAACCACACTCTCTGCAGGCATTGCCATCACGATCTAGAACAAGCTGATAAAGTTCATTCGAAACACCATATGGGATCTGGCTGTTTAAAGTATGCATCTTTTCCAAACAAGAGTCAACAGTTGATAACTTTACAACCAGAAAGTATGGTTTTACCTCATTTTATGACATATCCGACAATATCTTCACTATTCCATGGAATTGTCCTTTCACTAATATTCCACACTCCTTTGTAGTTTCTTTCAGTGATGGTTATTGTGTGATTCAAGTAATCAATTTCAGTTACCACTGCAAGATGTCCATAGTTGAAGACAACCACAGCTCCCAGTTCTGGTTCATTTGCATTAACATCATCTGTCCAATCAATCGCATTTCCCTTTATCTGAAGGCCAGATAACGCTCTTGAATAGTTCACGCATTGCCCATTATCTCCTGCAAAGAGCATCCTTGGAAGTTTGGGATAATTCCAAGAAACTCTGTATGTTGGATTACTTTTTGCGACAATGTATGATTCACTGTATATAATGTCTTGCTGGGTGGTCTGTTGATTTGCATCTTCCAATGCAACTGGAACAACTGTTGTATCAATTGCATTTGCAGTGATTATCAGACCTGATACTAGACCAACAAAACTTTGTATCAGTCTACTAATGGATTAATTATCTTTCTTTATAGGAAATCCATCAAGTCCAGTTATCAACTGTGAGCATTTTGGATGGTATCTCTTATTTGGATGTTCTTTTGAGAATGCCAGTTGACAATATTTCTCAATTGTATTTCCACACTCATCACACAAAAGAACATCCAGAACATTGACAGTAATAATCCAGCTAGAATGGAATGTCTTTTGGATCGGGTCGTTCATCATCTTCGTCTAATTCATCATTGTCAATTACACTTTCCTCTTTCACACCTGAATCATCTTCTTTGACTCTGTGGCTCTTCAATTTTGACGACAAACTCTTCCTTGTAGGTCTGTCTTCAGATCTATCAGAACGACTTTCTGGTTTGTACTCCTCATCCTCAATTGTGATTGACAGATACTGTCCCTTTTTACCTTCACGAATCCAAATACCTCCAATTGAGTATCTTGACAATTCACCATCTTCACCAGGATTGATGAAAATCCGATAGTCAGGTTGGTTGTCCTTTTCCTTCCTCTTGTTCTCGAATGCTAAATATCTTTGTGACATAGTACTGTATTCAAACCATTCAGAAAGTTGAGTTATCTCTCCTCATTCCTATTGGTTGGAATATTTTTATATGGATTGTATCTCTTCAACTCCACTTCTGCTCTTGCAATATTCACTAACAATTGTATTGGTGGTTTGTATTTTTCATTCTTATACTCCTCAAACTGTCCTTCCAGCAACCGACCTGTTTTTAACAATCTTGCTGGAATCTCAATTCCTTTTCTTTCATAATAGTTAAAAAGAAACCTATAAATATCATCTAATTTTATAAGAATATTCTTATAAATATCTTCATGCAACAAATCAAGAACATTCTTATAATCAACGACGCTCCTTAGAACTTGAATGTACTTTATCCTCTCTTTTAGGTTTGGAGAGTTTTTTAATTGTTCCAGTGTTCTCATAAATAAATCTATTGTTTATTACTTCGAATACTCGATAGACCATCATGCCTGTCCTTCTGTTCTTTGCCAGTTCAATCTTGGAGTTGTTCGTCCAATGAGTTGTTTCAGCTTCCAATGCTTCTGACAATCTACCTTGCTTCTTCTCTTCTTTCTTTAATCTCTCGACCAAGAATACATAATCAGCTTCTTGAACAATAAGGGAACTGTCTCTGATTGATGACAAGTCCAATTTTTCATCCTGATAAATCTTCTTGGTATGGGCAACAAGAAATATAATGCTCTTTGTTCTTATTGCCATTCTCTTTAACTCTCGTACAATACCACCAACTGCAAGAGATACATTACTTGACATTGAATTGTCCAATGGTATCAAGTAATGAAGATGGTCAATAAAAACAATCTTTGTTAAATAGTCCTCATTACCCTCGATAATTCTATCTTCAATGAACTGCAACTTTCCTTCTAAATCATCAGTTGGAGCATATGTCAACAGATGCTTGTCTTGACCCATGTCAACAAATTTTTCTTTCAGATACCAAGGATCCATTTCATAAGTGAACCATATTGTTGGAACTTCTAGCTTGTGATAATTTACTGTTAGATTCTGCAGAAATGTCGTTTTCCCTTGTCCTGTAGGACCAGAAACAATTATCAATTCACCCTCCCTCACACCACCATCCATAGCATGGTCAAAGATATCAATCCCAACAGGAAAGAATATTTGATTCGGCTTATATTCATTCGCAACATCGAATAATTTTCCAACTCTATGAAATACTCTCATTTCTTTTAACTGTTTGATTAAGCTTGTTAAGAACTCCCTCATTAACAAACATGTTCATGCTCCATGCATTTGATTTGTAGAACTTATCATTACTATTGAAGTAAGCATCTATTAACTCTTTTGTCCTTTTAACAGTATAATCTTTTGATATCTGTTTGAATGCTTTAATCCATCTGCCCCAATTGTTTACCTTGTACTCTTCACCATTGCTGGATATTGTGTTCTGGTATTGTTCTTTGAAATAATCAATTAGTGCAACAGCATCTTTATGTGCTGTTGATGTATCTTTATTCTTTATAGTATTAGTATTACTTCTATATACTGGCCCTTTTGGGCGAGGGGGGTACGTCTTAAAGGGCGTGCCCTCTAATCTTGTATGATTGACAAATATTTTTCTACTTGTTCCTTGTTCATTTCTTTTAACATCAATCTTTATTAAGCTGTTTCCAGTTAGTTCTTCTAAACTGGATCTTAACTGTTTTTCTGTAAAACTTATTGATTTTGAAATATAGTTATTAGAAGCATAACAGTACCCACTTGATTTGGACAAGGCAATAAGAGTTGCCAATACAATTTTTGAGTTAGATGATATTTTTAAGAGAAGAAGAGATGAAGGTATTGCAATGCCATAAGGAAATTCATTCCTTCCATCTGAAACACCTTCTTTGTATATTTCAGAAAATGCCCTTAATACACTTGTATAAATTTCACCCTTGTCAAAGTTCAGCAACTTGGCATTTATCCCTTCATCTACAAACCAATTTGGAACTTTAAAACCACTATCAATGTCTTTGGTTCTTTTGTCAACTATGATAATTTCCTTTTCACTTTCTTTCATGGATGAAAAGAATCATTTGAGTGGGAGTCTCATCCATGAAAATAAGTTCTCCCACTAAAATAACTCTAACTTAACTCTTTTATAAAGATGATGGATCGATCTTCACCATCCTTGATAACAGACCATGTCAATTTCTTAACATAGTCAATGCTGTCATCAAGAATGACGACTCCTACCAATCCATCACAGATAAATTTAGGAACAAAGTTATCAATGTCCAATCTCCTTTTATCAGTTGATTTGTACTTGTGGTGATACTCAATCTCTATCTCAACTGGATTCTTAATCATTGGAATCTTTGCAGCTTTTGCAGCTCCCCATACTGTCTTTTTCCACTGGTTGTTAAGATTCAATCTTGCCATGAAGTGCATCCTGCTCCACTGGTTAATTGTCGGATGTGTTCCTGGCAACTCAATTGTATATCTTTTAGCCATAATGCAATTATCCCTCTTTTCTCAAAAAAGTCAAAGTTGATAACTTTTTTAATAAGATTTAGAAAAGACAAGTTGAAAAAGTCATAAGTTGATAACTATTTTTATACACAGTAATAATCAAGTAAAACCACACATTTCTGGAGCATTAGAAATATACTTGACTTTTATTTATGCATGGCGCATACTTAAGTTGTTGGTTGGGAGTGTGGGTGGCAGCTCCAACTCTAGGAATGAGGAATCTGTTATATGTAGTAGAACTGATTATCAGTTTCATGACACTACAAAAACAACCCATTCCTGGAATTGGAACTGCTAATAGAATAGGAAAGTACCTTCATAAGTGAATATAGGATATGGAAATAGAGGGCAGAAATAATATGGAAGAAATACCAAAGTGTGAAGTTTGTGGAAATCCGATTTACAATTCCGATTTCCAAGATACTGGTATGTGTGGGCCATGCACCACTGGAGAGGCATCGACCCTATGAACAAACCACTCTTCACCAAGAAGCACTACGAGGCGATTGCCGGAGTATTGAAACAAGCACGATTGTCTGCAAGACAAGACTCAACACTACAGTTCTGGACAATAGCAGGAATGTTCAGAGAATTATTTGAGAAGGACAGTCCTAAGTTTGATGAGCCGAAGTTTAGAGAAGGAGTTGTGAACTAAACTAACTAGCCACTCTATCCCTATCTTGTATTCACTTGCGAGGGTATTAAATAAGAAATATGTTAAAGAAATTAGAAGAAATAATGAATCAGTTACAGGATCTTAAACTGGATCTGATTGAAGCAGAGACAGACGGAGATAGATTGACAGATCTTCTTGACCAGATAGCAGATCTGGCACAAAGATGGCACACAGATATTGTAAATATGATGGCTATTGGTGCAAGCAATAAACAGAGCAATCAAAAAAGCGATAGATGGTGGGTATAAAACCCCCGCAAGTAAATTTAATGGAATCCAAACAGATGTCGTTATACAAGAAGTAGTTTTACTTGACCCAGATGGTTCCTATTAAAATATGAATAATATAGAACAACTAAAAAATGAGTTTTTAACTAATTTAGAAAAGTGGGAAAAAGAACCAGCTAACTATTTAAAATACTCAACAAGAAAATGAGTAAGAATTACAAACAATATCCTCTCTGGTACAAGATTGCAATCTATGGAATGTACTCCTTGATAGCTCTAATGCTTGTTGCTATTTATGGATTGGAAATTAAAACAGGATACTACAACTTAAAAGCAGAAATTCTTGACAGTGAACACACCATCAGAACAACTGATTATAGAATTGGCAAGGCAAGCTGGTATGATTATAAACTTCTTGAAAATGGTCTTGGAGTTGTTTGCAATATGAAGAAAGAAGATTGTTACACTGAAACAAAGAAAGTTGCAGCAAGCAGGGACTTTCCAAGAGGCACATTGGTCGGTGTGTGTCGAGTTGGAACAGACAGATGTGTAGATGTTATTATAACTGATTACATTGAGCATCCCGACAGAATCATAGATTTGTCCAGTTATGCATTCTCACAATTGGAAGATCTTAGAACTGGGATTATCAATGTAAGTGTCACCAAGAAATAAAATGAAACAAAAGGATCTTAAAGACAAAGCAATAAGTTTCAAAGGCAAGGATTATGTTCTTGTCAAGGATAGAGTTGCATTCTTTAATGAAGAATTTGACAATGGTTCAATAAAAACTCAAATTCTTGTTAGTGATGGAAAGAGAGTTGAAGTAAAAGCAGTTGTTACACCTGATGTTGAGAAACCAGCAAGGATGTTCTATGGACATTCACAAGCTGTCATTGGAGAAGGATACATCAACAAGACATCTGCTCTTGAGAATGCAGAAACATCTGCAGTTGGAAGAGCACTAGCATTTATGGGTATTGGAGTTCTTGATTCAATTGCATCGGCTGATGAGATGGTTAAATCTGGTGTTAAACCTCTCAAAAATGGTCGTAGACAAGAGGAAGACACAGAAGATGAGGAAGTGGACACTGAAGAAGAGGAAGATGATTCTGAAGAAGAATCAGAGGATGACGGGAAACAAGAACCAGCAAGGAAAGAAATAAAACTAACAGCAAAGGAATTGTCAATGATTAAGCCAATTACACAACTCTTAAAGAATGCTGTTACGGAAAGTGAATTGGAAGCTGCCAAAGCAGCTGCAGGAGCAGCCAAGAGATCTTTGAGCAATCGCCAGTTAAATTATCTCATCAAACTGTTCAAGGAGACAGAAGCACGATTAGAAAATGAATAGCATGAATCAGACAAACTTCAAAACCTATCAGAGGACTGAATGGGACAGAAAGAGACACTACAAGATTGATGACAAAAGAGAATATCCATCATCAACTACCATTCTTAGTGTCAAGGACAAACCAGCACTACCTCCATGGGCAGCAAAGTTTACAGCACAGTATGCATCTGATAAGAACTCTGAAATATTATCAAAATATATTGGAGATAACAAAAGGAAGAAAGTAAGAGATGTAAAAGGAATGCTAGGATTGTTGAAGAATGATATTACTGGAGAAGAGTACATCAAGGATTGCAAAGGAGCACCATGGAGAATGTCAGGAGAAGCAATGAACATTGGTTCAACTGCTCATGCTATAATATCAGAATTCCATGATGAAGAGTTGAAGTTACGAGAACATGATGATGAATTTGGTTCAGAGGAAGCAAAGAGATGGTTTGATTCAATGATTGAGCTAGAAAAGAAAGAGAAGAAGTTAAACAGTGAATTTGTCAGAAAATTGAAGAATTGTATTGGTTCATTTCTTGAGTGGAGAGAAGATGTACACTTTGTTATTGTTGCATCAGAGTTTACAGTATACTCTGACACCAACAAATATGCTGGAACCATTGATGCTCTTGGCTATATCAATGGAGTTCTAACTCTTATTGATTACAAGACCAGTTCTGGCATCTGGCCAGAACACGATCTTCAAACAGTATCATATCTAGATGCATTGAATGAAATGTACCAGAGGAATCAAATAAAGATTGATGGTATAGTTGAGAACATCCAGATTATCAACTTCAATAAAGAGGGGACACTTGAAAAGAAGAATGTACAGAATCATAAGGAAGCATTGGATTTATTTCTGTGCTATAAGAATGCCTTTGTAGCGAATCAGATCTGGGATTCTGCAACAAAGATGACTATGGCAAAGAACAATCAATAACATGGATACTATATCAATTGGACAAATTCAGTGGATACTTTTCTGGATTGCTTTGTTGGGAGGACAAGATGGATTGTGGCTTGTCTGGATTGGTTCATTAATTCTGTTAGAACATGAATAAAAAGAATACAATTGAAAAAGATCTTCTTGCATCTGCTTCTTCTTTCCTAAAGTTGTATTCTGAAGTTGATAAGACATTCAGAGGGAAGTTAACCAACAAGCTTGAACAAGATACTGTGAGACAGATAAAAGATGAAGTAACAAAAGCATCTGCTAATATCCCATTTCATGTTCTAACACGATATGAAGCAAGAATAGCAACATTGAATATGACACTTGGAGAGTTGGCAACTGAAAGAATGAAGCAGGCAAATGTTGCATTTAGATACACAAAGTGGAGAAAGAGCAGTGAATGGAATCCAATTAAGAAACAGATAGAAAAAGAAAATGAGAGAGTTCTTGTCGGAGATATTGAGCATGAACTGGTCAAAAAGACATTCTCTGATAGCATGCTTGAATCCTACCTACAGGGACTGGCAGATTGGCTTGAAGTTCTTCATGGAGATGTACGATCTTTCTTGACTAGTTGTGCTCATCGCATTAGAACTGACTATGATGATTATAGTCTGTCAAATAAAACACCACAATAATGGTATTCACAAAAGGAAACAAATTTGGAGGAAAAAGAAAAGATAAAGAAGATTCAATCAAATTGGCAGTAGATGAAGCATTGAAAAATCAGAAGAATTCAAAATACAAGTGTAAAGGATGTGGAAAGAGTTTGGATAGCAATCCAATTGCTCATCTGATTGACTTCTGCTATGATTGTGTCAAGAAGAAGCAACCAGATGGAGAATTTCAGAACTACTTCTTTATCTCTGGGACATCTGTTAAAAAGATAAAACAAAATGAAAATAAAGAACTTTAATAAACATTACAGAGAGAAAGGTGGATTGCCACAATTGAATGAGTTCCGTTCTACTGTAACTTCATTAAAGTCAATAGCAGAGCATTTTGAAGTATCAAGAGAACGAGTGCGACAGTGGTTCAAAGAGTTCTACAAAGAAGAATACGATCCAAGACCAGAAAGAAGAAAAAGAATAATTGATTCAATGATTGATTTTGCAAGAAAGAATACAGAGTCTGATTTTGAGGAAGCATTTGGAGGATACAATTCTGAATACTATTCAATTGCAATAGAATCTTGTTATAGTATGGGAATATACCGACATGTGTAATAATTGCAAATATCAAGACAGAGGAGAGAAGTGGTCAAAGTCATTCAAATTTATTGGATGGGCATATATCATTGGAGCAACACTTGCACTGCTAGCTAATTTCTTAATCAATGATTTTAAGTGATAAAGACATAAAAAGATACATAGACAAGGGAAGCATTTCCATCAATCCACAACCAGAGATTGAAGGAAGTTCTGTTGACTTGACATTAGCTGATAAATTTAAGAGAGTTGTTCCAAATGCTCCAGAAGTTCCAGAACATGAAGAATCAACATACATAGATCCAAAATATCAACAGAACATTGTCAATATTTCACTTGATGATGATATGACATTTATGATACATCCTGGTGAGATGATTCTAGCAGCAACAAATGAATATATAAAGATTGATGGTACTGTTAGTGCATTTGTTCAAGGTCGTAGTTCATATGCACGAATGGGATTGGCAATAGAAATAGCTGGGTATGTGGATTCTGGGTTTGAAGGTACAATAACACTTGAAATGGTTAACACCTCTAAATATCCAATCAAATTATATCCAGGAGAAAAGATATGTCAAATTATATTTATGCCAATGTCTTCTGAACCAGATGTGCCATATAATAAAAAGAAGTCTGCCAAGTATATGGGACAGATAGATCCAGAAGAGAGTAGGATTGTAGATGAATTAAAATGAATCAAACATGCTCGGACTAAAAATACAACTATGCTACCCTCAAAAATAAAAATAATCAAAGACATCAAGAGCTACGGTATTGCGGAAGTTAAAGTTTATTGTAATGAAAAAACTTTAACAATAGATTCAAATGGTGATAGGTTCGGCAGTAAACCACAATGGTTAGTATTGAAAAAAGATGATGCTATTTTTTTGGCGAAACAAATAATGACATTCTATAATTCTTTAACCCCCTAACCCCTATATCAAGTATGAAGAAAGAAAAATACATTTGCGACAACTGTAAAGATGAAGTAAAAAATGGGT
>ERZ1292629.808-Hain-H43-01um-R1-808-length-34166-cov-5_pt1 | contig 32386 bp, 46 predicted proteins | sample MGYA00564399_ERZ1292629 | MGnify/ENA primary metagenome ERZ1292629 (study PRJEB36523, sample SAMEA6512636) | groundwater metagenome | collected 2019-01-08 | study: AquaDiva: Metagenomics assemblies of 32 groundwater samples
GGTGAGGCGTATGACACCGATCGTTAGGCTCCTCTGCGGGTGCACGGCACAGTGCACCACCAAGGAGTCGAGCGGCGACGAGCCGCCGACCGGTGCCGTCATGCTGGACCCCGCTTCCCGTTTCGCGACGATCGCGCAGTTCGCCCGCGCGATCGGCCGCTCCCGCCATGCCGTCTGGGCCGCGTGCGTCGAGGGTCGTCTACCAGCGGCCAGGGTCGGCCGCGGCTGGTTGATCGACACCGGCGCTCTCGGTGAGCGTGCCGCAGTCGAGACCGCCGAGCGCCGCGCCGCGCACGGGGTCGACCGGTGACCACCCTCGGCGATCTGCAGACGGCCGCAGCGGCGCGGCTCGCACTGCGACGCGAGGCGCGCTCACTCCTCGCCGAGCCCCAGCGTTCTCCTCGGGGAAGTGCGAATGCTTCGCCACGACGTCGAGCACGTCGCCGAGATCCGCATCCGGGACGCGAGCCTCGAGCGCGGATCGGAAGGCGTGGGGGTCGCGCGCGAGTAGCGCATGCGTTGGTACGGTATAAGCAATGGTACGGGGGGCCTGACCGGGCTAGTCTGCCCGAGAATGGAGGTGAGGCGTATGACACCGATCGTTAGGCTCCTCTGCGGGTGCACGGCACAGTGCCCCGCTTCCCGTTTCGCGACGATCGCGCAGTTCGCCCGCGCGATCGGCCGCTCCCGCCATGCCGTCTGGGCCGCGTGCGTCGAGGGTCGTCTACCAGCGGCCAGGGTCGGCCGCGGCTGGTTGATCGACACCGGCGCTCTCGGTGAGCGTGCCGCAGTCGAGACCGCCGAGCGCCGCGCCGCGCACGGGGTCGACCGGTGACCACCCTCGGCGATCTGCAGACGGCCGCAGCGGCGCGGCTCGCACTGCGACGCGAGGCGCGCTCACTCCTCGCCGAGCCCCAGCGTTCTCCTCGGGGAAGTGCGAATGCTTCGCCACGACGTCGAGCACGTCGCCGAGATCCGCATCCGGGACGCGAGCCTCGAGCGCGGATCGGAAGGCGTGGGGGTCGCGCGCGAGTAGCGCATGCGTTGGTACGGTATAAGCAATGGTACGGGGGGCCTGACCGGGCTAGTCTGCCCGAGAATGGAGGTGAGGCGTATGACACCGATCGTTAGGCTCCTCTGCGGGTGCACGGCACAGTGCACCACCACCGGGCCCGGGGACAAGCCTTCCCGGCCATGTTGCGGTACCCACGGGTGCGACACGGTCGACCCCAGCCCCCCGGACCTGGCGGGGCGGATTATGGTCTGCTCCTACGGGGGGGCACCAGCTCCTAGCTCCCCCGATGCGGCGTTCTTCCGGTCGACCCCGGATCGACCGACCGACGACTACTACTGCGGATGCCGGGGATGGGAGTAGTGCCTAGAACGTCTCACACCCCCATAGTCGCGTTAATTCGAGCCGGTAGGCTCGACGATGCCCGACTCTCGATCGAACACGCGATGTCCATGGCCGGGGGATGCGTGGCGCGAGCTGCCCGAGCGCTCGGGATCTGCCGAGAGCACTGGTACCGGTACTGTCGCGCCGTCGGGCTCGACCCGGTCCCGATGGCTGCTCGAGCTCGCTCCGCCGCCGCCGAGCAAAAAGCCGAAACAGCCGCGGCCATGCGCGCCGCAAAGGCACGCAATGGGTGACGGATACCTGGAGTGGCTTTCAGACCCCGCCAACGGGATGTCGGTTCGCCTACACGGGGCGCTCCTCCGCTGCTACGAAGGGGTCACGAGATGGGGACCCCAGTCGGTTTTCTGCACTCCGATCACGACATTCGCCCAACTCACGGCTAAAGCACTGCTCAAACAGCGCGGACTTGGTACACGGTCGCTCATGGAACTGCGGACGCTACTACTCGAGAAGGGTCTACTCACCGACATACAGAAACCCACCCGCAAGAAACGGACACTACGCGAGGCCATGGCCCGCCATCGCCGATGCCGGTGCCCATACTGCAAGGCGGCCCCATGCTCGCGTTGACGCCTGACTTCCTGGAAGTCTGCAAGGACGGAGTCGTGCTCGCATACTCACGCGGCAAACAGCCGCAACGATGCCGGCGAACATGCCCCCACGTCAACCCCCCTTTGACTTTCCCGAGCGCCTGCATCAGATTGTGTGCAGGTCGCAGACAAGCCGACCCGCGCCTCGTCGCCGTCTACGCCGACGGCTGCCGTACCAACGTCGCACCACGTGGCGACGCCGACACCGAATGCGACTGCCCCTGCCGCTCCGCACTCCAGGGCCTGCTCGCAGCCGAAAATGGCTGTTGCCGGCGCTTCCGTCGTTTGGTGTGCCGCCGCGTCTGAAAAGCCTCAAGTAACACATGAAAGATTAGACGTGCCATGTCGCGCTGTTGCCGATTCAACTTGACAGCCTATCAAAACGCGGCGTTTCCTTGTGACTTGCTCCCTCGCGTGCGCGCGGTAACAAGCCCACGGAAGACGGACGGACGGACGTACGAATGACCCCGCCGCCAGACGAAGACGACAGCCCGCCGACAGACGCGACGGCGACGGACGCGACGCCTGCCGCTAATGATCCAAGCCCGAAGCGTCCCGCTACAGGCCAGGGTTTTGGCTCTGGCAAAGGCGGAAAGACGACCCCCAAAGCTCTCCGAATGCTCCTGCAAGAGCTTATCGAGCAGACCTTCCTGCAGCACGGGACCATCGAAGGAACCTGCCGAGCAGTCGCCGCCTGGCCTCGGGTAACCGCCCTCTGCGGCGGAAAACCGATGCCCGTCGGAACGTGCAAGAACCACCTGCGCGAAATCCGCAAGCGGTGGGAGCAGCGGCGCGACAACCGCATGTCCCTGCTCGAGCAACACCGCCGCATGCTCCTGCGTCGCATCCTCAAGGCCGAAGCCGACGGCGCCTGGGGTGCCGTCATGGGCGGTCATCGGCTCATCTCGGAGCTGGACGGCATGGTCGGTCAGCTGCGCATCGAGCCCGACCAGAAGATCGAAGTCATCGTGCGCCTCGACGATGGCTCGTCCAGCGCCATAGACCCCGCCGATCCCGCGCTCGTCAAGTGACCACGGTTGAATGGGGGCTGGCCTACAAGGGCCTGCCGCGGCACACGGACATCATCCGCACCATGCGGGCGCCAGAGACGGTCGTCGGCGTCATGGCGGCTGCCCGACGCTCGGGCAAGACGGGGATCGCTCGCACCCTGCTCTTTCTGTCAGCGCTCGAAGGGCACGACGGCTGGTACCTGGCCCCCACCTACTCTCACTGTCGCGATTTGTTCTGGCGCCCCTTCATCACCGAGTGCCCCGCCGAGCTCATCGTCGGCAAGCCGAACAACTCCGAGATGTCGCTCACCCTGCGCGGGGGCGGGACGATCGCATGTAAGAGCACCCAGAACCCGGACAACCTGACGGGCCGCGGTCTCTCCTTCATCGCATGCGACGAATACCAGAGCATGCCGCCGCGCCTGTACGAAGAGCAGCTCGCCCCGATCCTTGCGGCCGTACCCCGCGCCAACAAGCCGCAGGGCAAGCTCCTGCTGACTGGCACGCCACGCGGCAAGGACAACCACCTGTACACCCGCTACATGCGCGCGGGGAAAGACCCGGGCCACTTCTCCTGGCACCTGACCGCGGCGCAGGCGGGCATGGTCCCCGCCGAGCAGGTGGAACGAATCCGCATGGAAGCGGTCGCGGCGGGCACGACCGCGACGAAAATATGGGAGCGTGAGTGGCTTGCGTCCTTCGACGCTTTCGCAGGGCAGGTCTACTCGGAATGGAACCCCGAGACCATGGTCGTCGACGACGACGACATCCCCGCGCGCTTCGACGAAGTCGTTGGCGGCCTGGACTGGGGCTTCAGCGACACCCACCCGGGCGCTCTGGAGATTCTCGGGTACGTCGCAGCGGACGATTCATGGTGGGTCGTCGACGAGCTCGTGCAGATCAAACAGACGGTCGAATCTTACTGGCGCCCCCAGGTCGACGCACGCATGCGCGAGTGGACCCGCGGCATAAACCGCGACGGGGTACGCCGCACGGATGACGAAGGCGCGCTCTACTGCGACCCCGCACGCCCCGACTCGATCCAGTACTTCCGCAACACGTCCCAAGGAATCTACTCGATCCGCAGCGCGAACAACCAGGTCTGGGATGGCATCGCCACCGTCGCGAGCAAGATGCACCGCGGGAAGCTGAAGGTCAGCCGACGCTGCGAGAACCTGATCCGCGAGATTCCGAACTACCAGTGGAAGGAAACGCGCGATGGTCACTGGGAGGAACGTCCGCAAAAGGTTAGGGATGATTCGATCGACGGCCTCAGGTACGGGCTCCACAGTCATTGCGCCTACCCGAAGATCTCGTTAGGGTAGCTGCGATGGCAGACGCATTCGTCCCGCAGGTTCTCGCGCAGATGGGCCGCGTTGGCCTTCACCCGACATTCATCGAGCTTGCCGCGTACTGGGACTTCTTGCGCGTCTCGTACCTGGGGGGCGAAGCGTGGACCGCGCAGGGGACGACCTGGCGCTACGCCGTGCCGATCGAGCGCGAGACGGAGTCCAGCGGCTACAAGATGGCGACGTCCGCACGCGTGGAGCGCGCCCACCTGTGGCGCCATCCACGCGAAGAGAACTACGCCTACGAAGCCCGATTCCGCTCGGCGACCTACCACAACTTCGTGGAGCCTGCGATCAAGGAGTCCGCCCGCGCCCTGTTGCGTGGCGTGGTGCCGGCTAAACTCCCCGCTTCCCTGGCGCATCTCGAGAAGGACATGGACGGCCGCGGCACATCCCTGGACGCGTTCCGATCGTGCCTGGTGGAGTGGGCCGATTGTTACGGACATATGCATGTAATCGGCGACCGCCCCGTAGCAATCGGCCAGCTCTCCTCGAAGCAGCAAGAGAAGGCGCAAGGGATCCGCACCTACGCGCAGCTTGTCTCCCCGCTCGACATGCTGGACTGGTCGTTCAACGACAACACGCACGAGTACGACTGGGCGAAGATCCGAGTGCGTCGCCCGCTGGCGCGCTCGCCCGACGGCAAGCTAAACAGCCCCAACGTGCTCATCACGCGCCTATACACGCAGGACGGGTGGGAAGAGTCCGAAGGGAACACCCCCACCCGCGGCGGTCCCGGGTTCGGGTTCGTGCCCATCGTGACGGTGAAGGCGGACTACGACCCGCTCGAGTCGGAGCCGGTGGGAATCAGCGGGATTCGTGACGTCGCGTACCTGGCGCGTCTCGCCTACAACAAGGGCTCGTGGCAGACGGAAGACGAGTGGGCGCATTGCTTCAACCAGATGGTCATCCGCTCGGCGGACAAGCTGACCGCGGAGAAGAAGCGCACGATCGGGACGTCGCGGTACATCGTCTGCGAAGGGGGCGCTTCCTACATCAGCGGCGACGTCGGGGTGCTGCAGCACCTGATGGAGTCGCAGAAAGACGACCAGCGCAAGAGTCTGTCCGCGCGTGGCGCGGGTGAGGCGTCCACGTCGGGCGGGGTGGAGAGTGCGTCGGCGCTGTTCCTGCGTCGCGAGGGGATCGACGCGATCTTGTCCGGCAAGGCTAAGCGGTTCGAGTACGGCGAGGTCGCGGTGCTCAACATGCTTGCCCGCATCGAGGGTGTGACCGACTGGGAGCCCGCGCCGAAGTACCAGAAGGACTTCACGCAGCTCGCGAAGACGACACGTGTTGAGCAGATCCTTGGGGCGCTCACGGCGGGCGGGTTCACGGGCGCGGCCAAGGCCGAGCTGCTGAAGGCGGCGATCGTAGGGCTGCTGCCGGACATGGACGACAAGACGAAGGACGCAATCGTTGCGGGCATCGACGCCGAGGTAGAGGCTGCGGACGCTCAGAAGAAAGCCGCGCAGGCTGCGATGGAAAAGATTGCGGCGATGCCGCCTGGGATGGCCCCTGGTAAGCCTGCCATCGCGAAGGCGCCGTTCGTATGAGCAAGCTCCGCGACGCGCTAGTGGACGCGGTGGACGACCGCGACGAATCGGTGGCCTACGTCGGCGACAAGGCCGCGGAGATGGCCAAGCACGCGCTGATCCGCATGGCGGTCGAGTCGATGCCCGCGGAGGCCACGGCCGCAAGCGTGGCCGTCTCTGTGCGTTCTGCGGAGGCGCAGCGCGCCTACAAGCAGATCCTGGTCATGGCCGCGGAAGCCGCCGAAGCGCATGCGTCGGAAGCTGCTGCGCTCATTCTCGCGGCGGGGCGTGGCCGCAAGGAAGGGCCCATCACACGAGAGCACGTCGCCGCACGTCGCAAGGTGCGCGGTGGCTGACCCGCTCGTCGACCGCATCGAGACCGAGGGGGCACGACTCCGGCAGGGCGGGCGTGTGCGTTCCCTCGAGCGCATCGCCAAGCTGACGGACGCGGAGCTCAACCTAACCCTGCGGCGGTTCGGGATCGGGCAGGACCGCGTGGAGATGGTGGCGCAAGCGGTCGAGCGGTCCATGCAGCGCCTGGTGGGGACGACGGCGCCGACGCCAGCGCTCCTGCAGCAGGTGCTCGACCGCACGGAGTCCGCCGTCCGCAAGGAACTACGGCTTGCGGCCAAGGAGCTAACCCGCACCTACCTGCACCAGAAACTCGGGACGAAACCCGGCGACCTGGAAGAGTGGCAGGCGGTCATGGACACCCGCACGTGTGACGACTGCGAAGAGCGCGACGGCATGGACCCCATGACGCACGAGGAATGGGAAGCGCAGGGGCTTCCAGGCAGCACGAATCTCGTGTGTGACGGTGAGTGCCGCTGCATGCTGGTGCCGGCGCGGATGTTTCAGGATACGGAGCAGATCGAAGTCATCGTGCGCCTCGACGATGGCTCGTCCAGCGCGGAGATGGGCTGATGGTCGCAGGCGCACATGGTCTCTCAAGGATCGGCAAGCGGTGGGCTCGCTCGGCGGAGGCGGACATCCTGGACCGCGCGAAGCCGCCCGAGAAGGACCCCGGCTTGCAGATGTTCACCCGGCTGTCGGCGCTCTACGACCCGCCCACCAGTAACTGGATCGAGACCCACCTGGACGAGTACCGCCCGACCGCGGGCCAGGCGCTCGCTCGCAGGGAGCGTCCCCACGTCGCGGCCAGGGAGCTAGGGATCGTGGTGCCTGAAATCGTGGCGAACCGTTACGAGGGGATGACGGCGTCGGCCGTGTTCGAGATCCTGGCGGTGGGTCCGGGGGTGACGAGCGTCGCGCGAGGGGACAAGGTAATCGCGGCGGCGTTCGCTGGGCGCGACGCGAAGGTGCTGGGCCGTGACCTTGTGCTGCTGCGCACGCCCGAGTTTCGCTGCAAGGCGTCCGGGTTCGATCTCGCCACTGACACAATTTACGGCGGGGCGTGGGCCTGGACGGACGACAGGCGACTGACCCCCGGGGGCGAGTTGCCCATTTGGGAACCGGCAAAGGTGCCGCAGACGATGGTCGTGCGGCGCATTCCTAACCCCGACCCAACCGTGCCAGACGGTGCGACCGAGGAAGACGCCGAGATGGGTCGTGCGTCCTGGAAGCTGGTAGTGCGACGCGAGCCGAACGAACACTGGACCGCTCGTGGGCGCCGTGACGGGTGTTCTTGCGGTGGGGATATTCATGCCGTCTTGACACAGGGATAGTTCGCGGAACAGACTCTCAGTCAGCTCGGCCTGGCGGGTCCCAATACCAGGGGTTTTACGCGAGGGCTTCCTACACTACGGGCCGCCTCGCCCCGTTAGAAAAACCGGGTCCGGACGTGCCGGAGAAGCCTGCTCAGGGGTCCACCACTGAGGTTCCCGGCGGCGGCGCGCCAACAGAGACGCCGCCCGCTAAGGCCAAAATCTATGACGATGACGAGGTCAACCGACTCGTCATCAAGAAAGAAAGCCTGGCGGAACAGAGGGGCCTGGAGAAAGCACGCGCTGCGCTTTTCGCAAAGCTCGGCGTCGCGAATGAGGACGAGGCTGCCGCCTTGACCGAGCACGGCCGCAAGGCTTTGCCCAAGGTCGAGTCGGACGACGCCAAGACCATTGCCAAGCTGAAGGCGGACCATGCCGCCCAGCTCGAGAAGATCGAAAAGGAACGCGCCGAGCTGCAGCGCATCGCAGACCGGTCGACGATCCTGGAAGAGGCGCGCAAGCACCTCGGCGACGTCAACGACCCGGAGCTGTTTCTGGCTCGATACGGGTTTCAGACGCCGAGCGATCTTCGCATCGAGGTCAAGGACGGGCATCCGGTTTTCGTGGATCGCCACGGAGTCGAGAAGGACTTCGCTAAGACCCTGAAGGCCGAGAAGGCCCGCCCCGAGCTCGACTACTGGATTCGCAGCAATGGCGGCGGATCTGGCACTCGCACTGCTTCCCCCGCCAAGGGCGCGACCCCGACGATAGACACCGGCACCGCCAAGGCGACTACGTTCCAAGACGCACTACGTAGAGCTGCGGCCAAGAGCTAACGAAGGAATCACGGCCATGGCTGATCTGACCTCGGTCACGAATCTACTCAACACGATCGTGACCCCTGACCTGATGGACTCCACGTTCCTGAACCGCGAAGTCTTCGAGCTTCCCTCCGGCGGGCCGACCCCGCCCCCGGACGGCTACCCCCATCGCTGGCCCGTGCTCACGGTCGCGAACGCCTCCGGTGGCGTTGCGAACGCGAACGGCGGCCCGTTCCCCGCGGCTGGGCAGAACACCTACCAGCAGGCGACCCTGACGCCCGGTCTGTATGACTCGGCGTTCAACGTGACCATGGACCTCGAGGCGGCCGTCGCGAACGGCGCCAACGCGGTCGACATCATCGGTGCGGAATTCGACAAGATGGTTAACCGCGTCTACGACAACATCGCGGGCAACGTCCTTGCGGTGACCGCTCCCTTCGGCATCGAGCTCGCGATCGACTCGACCGGAACGTACGCGAACATCGCGCACACCACAGTTGGCTGGGATTCGAGCGAGAACAACTTGGCGGGCGCTCTGACTGCCGTTGCTTTGTATAATATGGATGAGACGATGACGCTCCCCGATCGCGCCATCTTCCAGGATTTCAATATCGTCAGCTACGAACAGATCGGGAACTATCTCGCGCTGACTGGTGCCGGCACGACCACGAGCATCTTCCGTCGGCAGATCAGCCCGAGCGAGCCCCAGAACGCGAACATCGGGATCGACCGGCGCATTGCCTACTTCGGCAATGGAGTGATCATGCCCGTCCGCGACCTGACGAACACGATCTGGCTGATGGGCGAGCGCGCCAGCCTGTCGTGCCACTACTACGACACCCCCGAGACCCCGAACGCCTCCGCGTCCGTCAAGGGCTTCAAGATTCACCGTCCGGACCCCGCGGGTTACGGGCAGACGATCGTGGGATCGTGGTTTGGAATCCCGTTGAAGGTCGGCAATCCCTTCCATTGGCGCAAGGAGACCGGCGTCACGGCGTAAGCCTGACTCGGGAAAGGTGAAACCATGACCGCATGCACGATTGCAACGGTTCTCCGCGGTGCCGCAGGAACGGGCATCATGCAGCAGAGCGAACTCGGCGCGCATCTCAAGATGGGCCTGAAGGGCTTCACGGGGCCGACTAGCTACGACATCACCGCAGGCAGCGTCGCGGACTTCTCGGGCGGTGCCGCTCCGTTCAGCATCATCCACGGGGCCGCACCGATTCACGACACGGGAGCAGCTGCGAGCATCATCCGGACCGGCCGCTACCAGCGGGCTGCTCTGGGGGCGCCTGCTACCGGCACCGTCCGATTCATGGACGGGGCCGCGGGCGCGAACGTCGAGACCGTGGACACGACTGCTCTGCAGACGATCCTGCAGACCTGGCTCGCGATCGGGGCGTGACGCCATGACCGCATGCACGATCGCAACGGTTCTCCGCGCCGCGGCTGGCTCTGGCACCATCAAGCAGAGCGAGCTCGGTGCCAACTTCAAGTGTGGCGTCAAGGCGCTGACTGGGCCGACGTCCTACGACACCGGCGGCAGCGTTGCGGATCTCTCGGGCGGGGCTGCCCCGTACAATGTGATCCAGGGCGCCATGCCAATTCATGACACGGGCGTAGCGGCTAGCATCATCAGGATGGCCCGCTACGTGAGGGCGACCGCGGGAGCCCCGGCGACGGGACTTGTGATGTTCCAGGACGGTGCAAACGGCGCATCCGTTCAGACCGCGGCAGCCGTGGACTTGCAGACCGTCATCCAGTCCTGGTTCGCGATCGGCTCGTAAGATGTTCGCTCACCTGGAAGACGTGCTCGCGACCTTTCCGCTGGAAATCGACAAGGCGGAGTATCGGGCGCAATGGTGGGCGGGCGTGGCTGAATTTCTCGAAATGTGGGCGGCGGATATGCCGGAAGAAATCTTCGCCAGGCTATCCGCTGCTCACAATTCGGAAGACTCGGCCGCGGCATTGACTCCGCTGCTTGAACTGCGTGGTCTTATCGCCCCCCCTGGCAGTGGTCTCGGTCAGGTGGGGCGAATGCTTAGCATCAACGCCGGCGAAGCGATCCTGTCCGTCGTCGGCGGTGTCGCGGCGGGGCACATGACTCCACGCCAGGCGGGAGACCTTTTCCGTACGATGGGGCTCACCGCTCTTGGTGCTAGTCTCCCGGCCGGGCAGAAGGTGCGCGAGCGCCCGATGCTTTCCTCTCACGACGATCCGGACCGGGGCGCGATGGCGGCCTGGGAAACGATCGCAGAACTACCGGAGCACACAGATGGCTGACTGGAAGTCACTCTCTGCAAGCATCCCGACCGACCCCAAGGACTTCGACGGCTACCTGAATGCCCGCGTCGCCATTCGTGCGGCGTACGACTCCGTGGCGTCTCACCGCCAGGGGGCCAATGTGACGCCCGAGGGCGCGATTCTGTCCTCGGTGGCCGGGCTGCTGGACCACGATGGATCGATGGACTCGCGCGCCCGCATGCGTGCGTACCTGGGTGGACTGGCTTCGCTGCAGGCGCCCGAGCCGGAGGCGCCCGAGCCGGAGGCGCCCAAACCGGAGGCGCCCAAACCGGAGGCGCCCCAGCATAAGGTCCCGCGTCGCCGCGAGGCGGTGTCCGAGTGAGCCGACTTCTCGCCGCAGACGGACGCGCCGCCGTCGCTCCCGCTCCGTCCATGACGTGCGACCAGGAGCTTGCGAGCATCTCGCACGGTCGGGCGCACCTAGACCAGCCCGAGCTCCAGCGTCTCGTGCGCGAGATTCTCAAGCGCCATGTTCCAGCGGGGCTGTGCCTTACGGACATCATGACCTTCCCGAATGGGTCGCACAAATACCTGGGGGAGGCGTACGCACGTGGGTACGAGTGGACGTCGGAGGGTGGAGGGAGCCTGGTCCTCAACGACGCGGACCTTTTGTTCCCGGACGGGGTGCGGCTGTGCTCGTTAGTGAAGGATGAGGATGGCACGTACTGCAAGCTCGAAGGGATCAAGACTGGCCCGCCCAGGCAGATGAACGCGCTGGAGAGAAAGGCGCACGACGCGCGCAAGCAGAGCATCTACCCGCTGACCACCTTCGACGTGGACCCCAAGACGGGTGCGTTTACCCGCATGGTCCGTGTCGAGACGGCGATTCCGTTGCTCCGCAACATGGGTCTCCCGTTCTTGGTGGGTAAGGCCCGATTCCTGGCGGTCTGCACTCACAAGGTCGGCACCCACGCATCGGGCTACTGCAAGGAGCCGAACGCCTTCTCGGACCGGGCGATACTGGCCGAGGTCGCGTATCTAGAGCGCAACCCCGGGATCCAGGCGCGGCCTGAAGCTCCGCGTACAACCCAGAACATCATCTCTACGATCGCGGTGTAATCCGTGCTCTTCGTCCTGCGTAATTTCGGTGGCACCCTCGAGTGGTACGCTAGGGACGACTCTACCCCACGGCGCCCTGACGCTACGGTGACGGTCCAGGTGCTCGACACGTTCGGGGGCGCTCTGGTCGCTGCTGGCACCGCAGCCACCCTGGACCTGGTCAACACGCCGCTCTCTTCGGGCGCGGCTGTTGGCGCGACCACCCTGCAGGTCACGGCCGCCACGAACATCGTGGCCGGGCGCCGCTACGTAATCGGCGACACCTGGGAAGAGGTCAAGGTCAAGCGGGTCTCGGGGACGACGGTCTACCTGACGTCGCCGACGTGGGCCGCACACGCGAGCGGAGCGGCGTTCGCTGGGCACCGCATCAGCTACACCCTGAGCGCGTCACAGGCCGGAACGGTGTCGAAGGACTACTGCCGCGCCCTGTTCTCGTGGCTAATCGGGACCGTGGCCCAACCACCGGGGCAGGTAGAGTTCGCGCTGACGAGGTACTACCCGCGGTGTCCCATTACCGCGGTGGACCTGTTCACGTATGACGAGAATCTGGCCGACAAACTGCCTCTAAACACGGATATCGCAGACATCATCAACGAAGCCTGGGATAACTTCAAAGACGACGTCTCCGCGAAGGGCGCGTGGATCTACGACTACGTTGGGTCCGAGCGAGCCCGCTCCCCCGTGATCTACGGGACACTGGCACTGTGCGCGGATCGGTTCGGACGCGAGCCAGAGGTCAGGGATCGATTCCACAGGGCGTACATCGACGCTCTGGCGACGTTCGGGCAGGTCGCCCCGATCGACACGGACCGTGACGGAGCCGTGGAGCCCCATGAAGAGGGCGCGATGGATGCTTATCGGATGGTGCGCGGCTAGTCATGTCCGTCTTCAATGCGCTTTCGGCAACATGTCGGCGGTTTCGCGACCTCCTATTAGGCGCGCCCGTGACGACGCCGCACTCCATCGCGGCAGGCCGTTTTCGTGGCATCGACAACAACGAACCGCTTGAGCGCCAGCCTGCCGGCATCTTCCACGAGAAGCCATTCGAGGTAGTGTGGACAGAGGAGGGCGTTCCAGACGAGACGCAATACGAGACGCTCAGCGGCAACCTGGTAGACAGAAGCGCTACAGTGATCGTCCGCGTCGGGTATCGTCACGGCATCGGCAAGGCGATTACCGTGAGCGACGACGCCTACGAGGACGCGCGTCTTATCCGCCGCGTGATCGAGGAGCCGGGCAACTACGATGCCGCGGTGACCGGACTCGTCAAGGTAGACCACCTGCGCTCGACTCTCAATCAACCGGACGACGCCGGGCGCGTGTTGTGTGAGATGACGTTCCGCGTGCGCATGCGCGAGGATCAACCGACTTGATGTGAAGGAGCGCCGATGGCGACTGGACTCGAACGTAGAACCGTACTGGGGTGGGCGATCGAACCGGATGATCGTGCGCCCGTGCGCAATGCATCCGAGCCAGAAGCGTGGTCCTTTTCCGCGACCGCACAAGGAGGCGCGGGATTCAACACCACGATCGCGTCTGCGTTAACTGGCGCGCAGGATTACTTCTATGTTGGAAGCATCTTGAAATGCGTGGGCGGGACAGCCGCGAACGTAGGTGTGGATGTCGAGGTGATGATGTTCACGAACGGCGCAGACACGTTGACGCATACGCTGTTCCCGGCGAGGACAGAAATCGGTGACCAGTTCGTCTTGTACAAGCCGCCAGATCCGTTGGCGGTTGTCACTACCGCTGACGCGGTGGCGCCCATACAGGTCACTGCGACTGGCCGTGACGAAGCGGACTACACGCCGAGAGGTGCGTCGCCACAGATTGGTACTCTACGGGCGACTATCTGGTGGCTCGTTCAGGCCCGGGTCTCCAGACGCAGGGGGCCACCGCAGCTGTGACGAGTTTCGACGCCGCTACCGGGGCTTTCACGCAGGTGGCAGGCTTGGGTGACGCCACTGTGCTCGGGGATCTACTTTACATCCGCCGCTTCCCAAAGCTGTGGGGGCCGCCGACGCTGTCATGGAAAAAGGAAGATCTCGAGCACGTCACGCAGCGCGTGTCGTTTTCGAAGGACCAGAGCGTCGCTGGCGCGAAGGCATGGACGGCCGAGGTGGCTCTGCCACTCAAGGCCAGCGGCACAGCTGCTGGTGACGCAACGTACGGCGTGGCGCCGCCCGAACTGCACCTGCCGCTGCGTGCCGTGTTCGCGCCAACGGTGAGCCGTGGCAACACCGTTGGCGCAGGTAGCACCACGAGCATCGTCCAGGTCGCGGACGGCACTGCGGCGTATCACCCGGTTGGCACGTTCCTGCTGGACGTGGGCGGGCGCGCCGCTGTGGTCACTGCGACGGCTGCGGACGGCGTCAACCCGGACGACATCACTGTCAACCCTGCACTCTCCGTGGCGCCAGTGGCCACCCAGATCGTCTACGGCGCCTACTCCTACGAGCCGAAGACCACCGGACACTACACGATGACGCTCGACGCCTACGTGGGCGGCGTGACGAACGTGAAGCTGTACGGCGGCATGTTGACGTCGTGCAAGATTGTCGACTTCAAACGCAATGCAATCCCGAAGATCGTGATGGGCTTCGCGGGAAGTTATTTTCTCGAGACGCCGACGGCGCTCCCCGCCGGACTGTCGCCGACGTACGATACGGTCCGTCCGCAGGACGCGAAGGATTGCCACGTCATCCTAGGTGCTAGCACACGTCTCGTACTCAAGGAGGCCACGATCGACTTTGGTCTGGCCACCGTCGCGGAGGACGCATTCTCGCTGCCCGACGCGGCCTACGGATACCGGATCGTCGACATGAAGCCGACGATCACCGTTTCGGCATATTGGGACACGGCAACCCCGAGCAACACATGGGCCGAGGTGCAGCGCTACATGGGCAGCGCGCAGACGTTCTCGCTTCTTCTCCAGCACGGCAAGGAGCGTGGCAAGGTCGTCGCGATCTACGCCCACAAGTGCGCCTGGCTTGCGGCGGACCACGGCGTCACGGACGGGCTTCGCACGGTGTCGTTCACTGCCCAGGTGCTCTCCTCTGACCTGACGCTGATGCCGGACATCAGCCTTGGCTTTATGTAGATGGCCGCTACCCTCGCACTCACGATCGACCTGAGCGGCTGGACGCGTAACATATCGCGCGTCCGGGCGGGCATCGCTGCGATCCCGCCCACGGAGATCGGGCCGACTGGAGAACTGAACGTCACGAAGGCGGTGAGGTCGTTCCGCCGCGGTGACAAGACGTACCCTGCGAGCGCGGCCGCTCTTGCGCGTGCCGGCAAGCTCATCGCGCGAGGGCTCAAGGCCGTCGCGGGAGGTGACGCGCCGGGGTCGATGGTCAACGTAATGGAGCGCGCAGCGAAGCGACTCGTGCTGGATGTGAAGGCACAGATCAATGACAGCCAGGTCATGGGACCGCCGCGCTCCGCGAAGTGGATAAGGCGCAAGGGCCAGAACATCAACATGGTCGGTCTCACCGGGCGCTTCGTCCGGTCGCTACGGGCCAGAGTCGTGAGGTAGGGGATGGGCCTTCCGGTTCTCTCGCTCGTCGGTCTCGACCCGAGCGCCACACGTGAATACGTCTGGGTCGGTGACGACTCGGTCGACCAGGAGGCGAGTGACATCGCCGAGTGGGCGCGCACTGGACGAGGCCTCGTGTGGCGCGAAGGCGCCGCCGTGTTCCGCACGCGTGCGCTGACACCGACCGTGCTCGAGCTCGTCCTCAACCACGCCCGCGTGGTCATGCAGGACGCGGCGGCGCCAGAGGCGTCGTCCAGCCTGGAGACAGTAATCCGCAACTGGCCCGCCGCAGAGCGCGCCGCAGTCGCGTATGGACTGCTCGCGATCGACAACGGGCCACAGGTCAAGCGCGTCAACGACGCGGGTGGGTGGCGCATCGACGACGCCACCCTCGACACCCTCGACGTGCACCGATTCTCCGGGACGCGGCTAATCTCGCACCTCGGGAATTTAATCATCGGCGACTCGCAGGCCAAGGTGGCAGAGCGAAAACCGTGACGGCCGCGGTCTATAGCGACGTGATCGCGGGTGGCGGCGCCTGGGATTGCGAGACCTGCGGCCGAGATCCAGAGGAGTGGACGCGCCGCGGACGCTGCACCGGGCCACTTGCGGACGGCGGGCTAGCGGAGCTGCCGATCGTGATCAAGCGCAAGGGTCGTGAGCAGAGCACGTCTGCAGCGTACCCCATCATGTTCGACACGTGTCCTCGAGGCCTCCTGCGTCGCGACATCTACCCCGCGGAGAACTCGGCAACCGTCATCGTCTCGCAGGCTGCGTACGCCGAGGCCACAAAGCGCTGGCCCGATCTGCCGGCCAGACTTTGGGAACTCGTCGTTTTGTGGAACACGACGCGTGACGCTCGCCTCAGTGCGTACCAGAACGCGCAGATGACCGAGGGCGTGTGAGTCTCGGGGGCGGCAGCGAGGACGCGGTCCTCAAGCTCCGCGTCGACACGACGCAGGCCAAGGCCGAACTCAAGCAATTCGAGCACGACCAGAAGCGCTTTGCCGAGATGATGGGGACGAACACGGACGCGGCGACATCCTCGTTCGGGCGTTTCGCGCAGTCGATCGGCATGACCACGGTCGAACTGACTGCCATGGGCGTGGCCGCGGCCGCCGTCGCGGCCGGCATGCTGAAGCTATCCGCGGAGGGCGGGCGGTCGATCGAAATATACCAGGCGCTAAAGATCGACCTGGAGGCAGCGCGCAGGGCGACCAACAACACCATTTCTGACCAGAACCTGGCCATCATCGCCAATCGAGCGTGGGCTGCGGGGCTGCACATCACATCGCAGGAACTGGCGACGCTGACAGGGTTCGCGGACAAGGTCTCGGATGCCGTCGGCGGTGAGCTGATCCCAACCGCGGAGCAACTCGTGCAGGCGCTTGCGTCGGGCCGCACGAGAGGGCTGAGGCAGTTTGGCTTGGACCTCACAGAGTCGGGCACGAAGGCGCAAAACGCGGCGGCAGCGATCAAGCTGATGAATGAGCGCATCGCCGACATGGGTCCGGCTGCGATGCACGGCGGTGAGCAGCTCAGCAAACTCGGCGTGGCCTGGGATAACTTTTATGAGTCGGTCGCGATAAGCATGTCGGGGGAGGGTCCGCTGACGTCCCTCCTCACGTGGCTCGCGGATACGGCTCACGGAGCGAACGCCACGGCGCACGCTTTCCAGGGACTCGGAGCTGCGTTCATGGGCGCCATGGACATCATGTCGGGGCAAGCCTACTTCGACGAGCTCGCTCAGAGGCAGGCAGCGCCGACAGCCAACGATCGAGACACGGCCGCATACCACGCACGTGAGGCGGAGATGACGATGCGGCAGGAGGCTCGGCGTCGAGCTCGCGCTGCCGCAGAGGTATCGGCTCGAGGCTACGCCTCCGACACTGCATCAGTCGATCCCGGCATGTCCCCAGCACCGACCGCGTCGGACCTTGACCGGCAGGCGTTCGCAGCTAGAGAGGCGCGTCGACGGGCTCGGTCCGGCGGCGGTGGTGGCGGCGGGCGTGGGGACGAGGCCTTCTCTTTAGAGCAAGGCCGACAAGCACAGCTCACACGCCTTACCGAGACGGAGATTGCGGCGCGCACCGAGATCGAGGAGGCCGCGGCAGATGTGCGACGTCTGTCGATTGAGCGCGATCTCGTGCTCATTAACGAACGCGCAGACGCGGAAACATCCGCGCACGAGCGGCGCATGGAGCAGGGCGCTGAACAAACTGCGGCTGACAGGCTTGCCTCTGAGCAGCGCAGTGCAAACGCCGACGCTGAAGTGGCCCATCGCGAGCGCATCACGCGGATGGTCAACGCGTACACGCAGGCAACGTTCCAGGCGGGTCTCGCTGCAGTGCTGCAAGGCAAGAGCGCGTCCGGTGCGGCGCGCGCCATGATTGCATCGCTCGCGAGCCAGGCAGGCACCGCCGCGATCATGGAGATGGGGCTTGGTGTCGCTGCGGTCGCCGCGTCGATCTGGCCGCCGAACCCGGTCGCCGCAACAGCCGCGACGCAACACTTTGCGGCCGCTGCGATCCTTGGTGGCATCGGACTCGGTGCGGCGGGCCTAGGCAAGGCGGCGTTCGGTGGATCCTTCGGACGCGCGAGTAATGGTGGCGGCGGCGGCGGCGGCGGTGGCCTCGTCGGAGTCGAGGACGGTGCGGGTTTCGGCGCGGGTCGTGGTAGTGGCGGCCGTTCGCCTGTCAACGTGACCGTGGTCTACCAACCGTCCACGGGGGGATACATCCCGGATGCACATATTCGCGATCTGCTGGACCAAATTGGCGAGGGCGTCACAAAGGGATACGCCTGATGCTTAGCGCGTTCCACAATCGTATCGAGATCGGTTCTCAGACGGCGACGTTCACCGACACAGCCTTGCGCACGATCCCGACCGGGCTCTATCACTGGGACGAACTGCGCACCGCGTTTCTTGCTGCGTGGACGACGGTCGGCAGACGCTTTGGACTCAGCTCCGCCGGATTCGTGACGCTCGACAACGGCGGAGGCGCTCCTTGGGGTATCACGTGGACCTCGTCGAAGCTCCGCGACATACTCGGGTTCACGACAGACCTTGCTGCAGCCAATACGTACACGGCGTCGAGGAATATCCGCGGTGCATGGCACCCTACGAAGTCGGTAAATAGTGTCATTGCGAAGCCGCGATTCGCAATCGTGAACCAGGAGAGTACGCTCTCCGGGAAGCGACGCACGTTCTACTCGGGCGCGAGGTATCAGCGCGCCCGATTCCTAGTCCAATACGTCAACGCGCTCACGGAGCTTGCGTCTCCATCTGGCTTCTATGGCACGAGTTATGTTGGCACGGCCATCACTGATTACTTGCACGCTCGCGACTACTGGTGGGACACGAGCGACGCCGCGTATCAGGGCTGGTCGAATGGTCGACCAGTTAGGTTCTTTGCAAACAGGTCGGACGCGTCGATAGATCAGACGGACGCGGCGGGGTTCACGTTTACCGCGGCTGACTACACCACGTGGAACTTCGACGCGAAAGCGTGCGAAGACTGGGCGGAGATCGCGACCGAGCGCATACCGGCTCAGACGCTGCACTACACGCTTGACTGGAACGCCCAACAGGAAGTCTAGGTCGTGGCGACGTTCGCAGAACTGAAGGCCCGCGGCGCGCGCAAGATTTACTGGCTCGAGCTGGACGGCATCCGATGGGCCTTCGGCGACGGTGCGATCACGAACGCGAACCGCGGCACGCTCTTCACGGATGCGCTGACCCCGACCTTCGACTTCTCCGTGGCGGCGATGCAGGCGCCACGCAGAGTAGACTCACGCTCGATCAAGGTTCTCAGCGGTGCCGGCAAGACGGGCGGCTTCGAAGTCGAACTCGTGGATCTCACTATGACGTCCGTCGTCGATGGGTACTCGCCGGCCACTACTGTCAGCACCCCTGACGGGTTTCTGACGTGGATGTTCGGCTCTGAGCGCACGACGATCGGACGCGCACCTCTCACCGCCGACGTGACGAAACAGGCGAGCGGCGCTGCGGCGTGGGCTGTACTGCAAGGCACGCTCCCATACGGGGGAGCCACCCCACTGTACTTCTATTGTGAGCTGGAAACGATCTCCGGCTTGCACGACGCCGGCACGCCTAATGGGATCACAGCAGTGACCCGTTCAGTGTGGCACTCGCACGCGACCGCGCACCGTGCGCTCGGCTCTGGTGCGAGCGCCATCTTCCCGGCGGTCACGGACCACCCGACAGTATGGCAAGGCCGCGGCGGTACGCTTTTCGTAACTTTCATGGACGAGAACGGCAGCCTCGCCGGTACCCCCGCGACGGCGCGCAGCGTGGCTCACAAGACGCGCGGCGTGTTGAAGGGCTTCCACGAGGCCGAGGGCGTTTACGTTCTTACGTTCGCAGGCATCGACACGCTACTCGATCGCCAGATCATGCGTGGCGGCGCGCGCGCGAAGGTCTCGCAGAAGATCGTCGTGGAGAATACCATCGTCGGCGCCACTGACGCGCTGACCATGACCGCGTTCCAAGAAGACATCGGCGGGGCGAACCCGGAAGAGTTCAGGATCCGTATCGCGATGGGGACGTATTCCGCCGATCGATTTGTTGAGCTGGTCAACGAATCGCTCAGCGGCGCGCTCTCCATAGACGCTGCGGCGTTTTCTGGACAGTTGCAGTTGACACTAGAGAGCAATCGTCTCGGCATCCACTATCGGACAGACTCGATCACGGCGAAGCCTGTAGCCGTCTACCTGAGTGGCAGCAGCATGTTGGGCAACGTGTTGACCGACTCCGCGGACGAAACCACATACTGGATCAGCATGGGCGTCAACCCACCGGCTGACGACCGTGGCCAGATTGGGCACGCCCTGCCCGTGCTCGTGACTGACGACGGGGATCCAGGGGTATCGGAGAACTTCGACTCTTATCTCATGCGACGACCGTCCATGATCATCGACGGCTCGATCAACCCGACCATCGCGCTCGGTTCCGACGCAGACGATTCACCGATTGCGGATTTTGTTACGCCGCCTGATGGCGACTACATGATCCTACGCTCGCAGGCGGGAGACCAACTCTTCAGCGTCTTCTCGATCGATACTGGCACTAGACTGGTCAAACTTACTTCCGTGTCTGGACCTGACGGAGACACCGAGACAGCGGATATTGGACCTACACTGCCCCTGCAACACGAGGGTACCTTTGAATCTCCTATTTGGGCGATCCGTCCTTACTATGGCATGCCCGGCGAAGGCATCAACCGCACGGGTGCATGCGGTGAGACGACGCTATGCCTGCTCCTGTCAACGGGCGTTGCCGCCTACAACGCCGACGCAATTTACGACTCTCTCCCCGAGGGCGTCGGCATTGAGTTTCCGCACGAGACGCCTGCGGCCGGGGCAAGTAGCAGCGAGTCGTGGATCGACGTGGAAAGTTTCGAGCGTTTCTTCGGCGAGGTGCAGCCGTACATCTTCCGCGTGGTGGATCTCATCATCGACCCGACTCCGATGCGCAAGTGGCTCACGGATCGTATCGCGTTCCTCGGTGGCTACCTCGTCGTCGAGAACGGGCAGCTCAAGGTGCGCAAGGGCCTCGGTCCTCTGCAGCACGAGGGGCTCACTGTCACGTCGGACATGATCCGCACGAAGGGCACGCGCGGCGTGGAGCGGACCTTCAGCGTGACCGCTGGTGGCGTCAAGCATTCGTGGAACTACGACTGGGTGCGCAAGGTGTTCTTGCGCACGTGGACGTCGTTGATGGGCAACTTGACGTCGACGCTCAAGGATAACATTTTCCACTTCGAGGACCGCGGCATCCACATGATGGATGACCTCGCGATTCGACTCGGCAATCAGATCCTCGGCGATTTCGGTCTCGAGAATCCGATCTACACGGACAGCTTCGACGGCTCCATGATCGATCTCGAGGCCGGGCAATCCATCTCCTATTCGGACGAGGGTGCTTCGAGCGCGACGGACGATACGCGACGTTACATAGGCCGCCCAAACCTGCAAGGTACGCGCGGCCACAGTAGCACGCGCATGATGACGCTGACCGCGAAGTACTCGCATGCGAAGGACGCATGCGACGTGACCTTGATGCAGGTGCGACGCAAGAAGGGCGGCTTCGCGCCGTCGGCAAACATCGCAAGCTACGTGGAGGGCGGAGGGCAGACGACGCTGACGTGCCAAGCGAATGTCTACGGCGCAACGAGTGACGGAGTTGATGCCTCGTGGTTCGCTGCAGGCGACCTCGTGCGCGTCGTGCGCTGCAACCCCACGCTTGCTGGTGTCGCAGACCCCGGTTCTCAAAATCAGTTCTCTGGATTCACTATCGTCAGCGTGAGCGGCAATACGATCGTGCTCAACGCGACCATCTCCGGGGTTTTCGGCGCGTCGCCGCAGTTCCTCGGACTCATCTACGACGAGTACGTGAGCGGGCAGCGCGCGGGCGCGAAGGACTTTTGCCACGTCAGCGATGGCGGGGACATCAACGCCACCGCGGACGATCCGTACGACTGGGGCTAGCAGATGACCGCAAGCTACCTCGGTCCGTACTCTGGAGTGACGAACGGTGCTGCCGGCTGGGCGAATCACTGCACAGGTGCCGGTACGTTCAAGCCGCGCTACGACGACGGCGACCCTGTCGCGTCGCTCCTGTGGCGCGAGTTCGCAGGCAACGTGAACTTCCAGCTCGCGCAGAGCGCGCGCGAAGTGTGGACAGACGCTTTCGTCGGGTCGGGTGCAGCTGCCACGGATCCGACCTACGTCAACATCGCGACCGCGTGGGACGTTGCCGCGGTCTATGCGTTTACCCCGGCGATCATCGTGACGCCGAATGCGCGGCGTGGGCCTGGACATCCTCCGCGTCTTGCGTGTCGCGTGCGCGCGCGCACGAACGGCGCTGGCACCGCGACGGTGCGGGTGTACTCGGTCGCTACTTTCGCCGAGGTGCAGGCATTCGACGGCACCAACACAAAGCGCACCACGGACATCGCCGTCACGTCCGCGACCTACCCGAGCGACGCGAACGAAGGCTTCCTCCCGACCGGCGGCAACGGGAACGCCGTCAGCCTCACGCTCGCCACGTCGCGTCTAGCGCTCGTGCACCCCGTCTACGGCGCTGACCTCGAGGTCGGCATGGACGTGCTCGTCACGCACCTAATCCTGGCCGGCATCGGTGATGCGGCCAACGGGCCGCTCGTCGCTGCGATCGAAGTGTTCGAGGAGGCCCCGGCCGTATGAGCCTCGTACGCACCCCGCTCTCCCCGATGCCGGTTGACTTCGACCTTGTCCAGACAGGGCGTGTCGTCTCGGCGGAGAAGGCCGACCTAATCGGCGACCTGTGCAATCACCAACATGCGCAGCGCCGCCGCATTGGTCACTGCTGCGTCTATCAGCGCGACCAGGGCAACGTCACGCGAGGCCTCCCACCGCATGGCGATAACGAGCACATTATCTACCACCCAGTCTCGCAAAGTTGCTCGCACTTGTTCGTGTCGCTCGTCACTCAGGGTGCGACCACTCAGAGTCCGGTCGGGCGGCTGCGCGTCTTGACGAGTACGGACGCGGTCGGCGTGCTGTCAAACGAAGTGACGGCGCGGGCGGCGCCTGCGGGCGCGGTTCAGGTGACCGGGACGGAGCACCACTACGTGATCGTCACAGTGACGCCGGGAGTCGTCGAGGAGGTCAGCATCGTACAGGAAAACGCCTCGTCGGTGGCGCGCATCCTCGGCATCAACGTGCAGGAGATGCCCATCCCGCGGTTGAACACGACAGTCCACGCCGGGGTGTACGACAAGCTCCTCAACACGGGCGGCGGGAACATCACCGACGTGAACTACGACGACGTGGCGCTTGCCGTGCAACGCGTGCGGACGAAGCACAAGAAGATCATCGGCTCCTGCTACAAGTACGTTCGCACGGATTCCGCTACCTTCGTCGACCTCTACACGAAGAGCATTGCGAACCGCATGTGGCGCACGACCAAGCCGAGCCCGCACCTGCCTGAGTCGACACCCGACCCCGTGGTGGCGCTCACGTTCCGCGTGAGGGGGCAGAGTCTGGGTGCGGCCAACAGTATCGTTCGGTTCGCGCTTACGAGCGGCAACGTCGACATCACCATGACTAACACGACGCTCCAAACGTGGACGGGCACCGGCTTCATGAACCGAGCATCCGAGCTGCTGTCAGTGCAGGCGCATCGCGCGGGCGGCGCCGGCACATACGCCGACGTCTACGGGTGGACGGTTATCGAGCAGGAGGAGACCGCGTGAAGAAGTGTACCGGCTATGGTAGCGTCCCTCACAGAGGAGCATGAAACATGAGCGCATCCCCAACGGTCGAAGTCTACGGCGCGTCAACCGGCGTCGGCCAGGTGTTGACCGCCAGCTACGCGGCCAGCGCATTTCAGGCGAATCAGCGCGCCGGGTCCTGGAGGCGCATGACCCTGTACATCACGGCCACGGGGACGGCGCCCACGTCCTTCGAGTGGCGCCTCACGGGCAGCGACGATGCGGGGACCACGTGGTTTTCTGAATGCGACACCCGCAACGCTGCGGGGGTTATCGCGCACGCCGAGATGGTTCGCGGACTACTGGACGATACCGGCGCCCCCGCCAACGGACTCTACAAGGTCAACGTGGACCTGACGGAAGCATGCCTGGACTTGTTCAGGCTGGAGTGGAAGCGCACGGGCGGGGACGGCACGACGACGGTACAGATCAACGCGCAGTTCTTCGGGGCGGAGTAGGGTCGTGGCGTACCCTCGCGGATACCCCGGAAACACCGCCGCAGAAGTTCGCGCTACGCTTGACGGGGTTGCGAACGGTGGCGGGCTCCCGTCTTGGCTGACCGTCACCCGCGGCGCCGGGTCGTGGTCGCGGCAGACGGCGGCGGCCGTCAACGGTACGACGTTCATCACGCTCGGCACGGCGCAGAATACTGGCCGGTTCGATTACGACCCGCAGAGCGGACGGGCGTTGCTCCTCATCGAGCCGACGCGTACGCAGTGTCTGCACTACAGCAATTTCGTGGACGGCGACGCTGACCACCGCCCCGACACATGGGGGCCAGGAGTCGGTACAGTCGACGTGGATTTCGATGTTGCAACAGGGGGGCCACACGGAGGCATCGTAACGCGTCTCCTGAGCACGGCGACGACCGACAAGGGTTTCGGCACCGCTGCCTACACGATGGCTGGCGTCACCGAATACACCTACTCAATCTGGGAACGCGCAGTGGGTCTCGTTGGTGTCGCGACCATGCGCGCGTTTGGGAACCCGGAAGTGCAATACTCGATAGCGGCGGGGTCTCACGATTGGACCCGCACTCAGGGGACTGGCACGACGGTTGGTGTTCCGGCCGCCGCGTACCTCCGATCGAACACGATGGGGCTCGGCCAGCTGAGTCTGGTATTGCCGCAGATTGAAGCAGCGGAATGCGCAAGCTCATACATCTCGACCGCGGCAGGCGTCACGGCGGCGCGCGCCGCCGAACTCTGCACCATCGACCCGACGCTAGTCGGCCGACTCTCGGGGCGGGTCTCGTTCTTGTGGCGGCCTGATTTCGCCAGCACAACGGCGCTCACCGTCTCGCCCGTGCTGTTCGCGTGGGCCGCCGGATACGAGCTGCTCTACGACCCGGCGGATGACAAGCTCAAGATGATGGTCGGCGGCGTCTCGCAGGCGGAGACGGCCGCACTGACGTTCTCGCGCCAGGCGCTCATGCGCGTCGGCATGGTCTACTCCTCGGCGGGAACGTCGCTCACCGTCAACGGCGTGACCACGACGGACACCACTTCGTGGGGCGACCCCGGCGTGCTCGCGACGTACCTCGGCTCGCGCGCTGCGTCGGTCAACTGCCGTCCTGGTGCATATGGTGATTTGCTTTTGGCGGCACTCTAGATGCCCGTGTCCTTCTACGTAGGGAATCAGACCGGACAGCTGCTCGCATCCACGAACCTGGACGCGGCATCCGGGCAGATTAGCTTCGATTGGGTGCCTGGCATCGCGTGGGATGCTCCCGCACAGACACGCCAGGTGCTGCTCGACCTCGGCCACTACGGCGGCGTCGACGTGCAGTTGATTTACTTCGGCGACATGGGCGGCCTTGGAAACTATCTGGAACCGTACATAATCCTTTGCGTGAACGGCAATCAGGGCGCCTACCTCGCACCGCGCCATGATGCGAATGACAGCATTCACCTGGCGTTGCGATGGGGCCCGCGCATTGATGCGTTCGCCGGCACCGCGCCGTTGTATGCGGACGCATGGGCGACTCCGTTCACCACGATTTCACGCCGCGAGTTCGGTGGTGGACCCTGGTGGAAGTCCGACGATTGGGCCATCGATCTTTGGGGTGGGTGCGTCTTCGGCGCCACCATCGGCATCGGCGCGAACATCGCAGGCAGTGACTACGGCGCGGGGAGCGTCGTCGGAACGATCAGCAACGTACAGATTTCGTCGGAGCGCGACTACGAACGGCAGCTGATCATTTTCGGGAACAGCATCACACGCGAGCCTAGCGGGCAGACGACCCCGAACGCCCGCTATTGCTTCGGGCGCCGGTTCGCCACAGCGCGATCCGGGTGGGGCGTCGGCATCTCAGGCGTCAGCGAGGCGACGTCCGTCGCGCTGGCAAGAGTCCAACAAGACGTGATCGACCAACGCCCCGACCTGGTGCTGGTGTCTCGCGGAATTAATGAGATCAGCACGGGCGTCACAGCAGCGGCGGCGCAGGGGTACTTCACGACACTCTTTGCCCAGATCGCGGCGGCAGGGATCCCGATCATCGCGACGACTGTGATGCCGTTCGGAAACAATGTGCTGTACACGGCCGGAAAAGAGATTGAACGCCAGACGCTAAACTCCTGGCTCCGCACGGTGCCGACCGGGGTGAGTCGCGTGCTCGACTGGGATGCACTCATCCGTGACCCGGCGGCGCAGGAAGACATCCTGGTCACATACGACTTCGGCGACGGGGTGCACCTGAACGATGTGGGGCACGCGGTGTTGGCGACCGACCTGCTAGCGGCAATTCCGGAAGACGCGAAGGTTGCCGTGAGCACGGCTACCTTCGCGGAGTCCGCAGTCAGCACAGCAACCTTTGCCCAGGCGGTGATCGCATGACCACGACGGAGCAGCGTCTTGACACGATTACCCGCGGCGATACCTGGCAACTGGACGTGACCTACACGTCGGACGGGGACATCACGGGCGCAGCCATCACGGCCACTTGGCGCGACGCCGACGATGGCATTGTGTTCACGCGGAGGAACCTCGCGGCCGGAGGTAGTGCGGCGGAATGCGCCATCACCAATGGCCCATCGGGACTGTTCTCGGTGTACGTCGTTGCGGCGAACACTACTGCGCTGTCAATCAAGAGCGGTGGCACGGCGACGCTGCAGTACGACGTGCAGGTAACGCTGGTGACTGGGCCAGTGCGAACTGTGTTGGCGGGCACTCAGGTCATACGCGGGGATGTGACACGGTGAACGGCCGCAACAGCGACGCGGACTTCGGCAAAGCTTTGCGGCACGGGCGTACCCTCGGCGCGCTCGCGGCTGCGCTCGTGCTCGCCACGGCCGGGCTAATCTCAGTCGCGTACGGGATGGCTCAGTCCACTGCGACCAGTACCGCGGAGCGAGTCTTCGCCAGCGAAGACCACCGCGTGCGGCTCCAGAGCGTGGCAGACACCGCAGTGGAGAAGCGTGTCGCCGCCCCGCTGGCCCGCCTCGAGGTAGAGGTGCGGCAGATGCGCGAGATCGTCGAGCGCATCGATGCGCAAGTTCGGCTCATGCCACGACCACAACCGCCGGAGCGCCGATGACCTGCCACGGATGCGAGCATCCTCCCCACGAGGGCAACTGCAGCGGCGACGACTGCGAATGCGCCTGGCTCATGTTCGCGGCAGGCACGGCGATCGGGTTCGGACTCGGGTGGCTTGCGTGCGCGAGGGCGGCGCGGTGATCTGGGACGGCGCGGGGACGGACGCCGCTGGCGCAGTCCACACGTGGCTCACCACTGGCCTGACCTGGCCCGTGGGGACGTCGCGCGTGGCACTCCGCACCGAGGCGCCGTGCCTCGTGGTGCTCCACGCTACGGATGGAGAAGGCAACGCGAAAGCGATCTTCCGCAACCTGACCGCGCGGGGCTACAGCGTCCACTTCGCCGTCGACGATGGAGTGGTCTACCAGTATCTAGACCCGGCCGAGCGCGTCGCGGCGCACACCGGCGGTCTCAACGCGCGCAGCGTCGGGATCGAGGTGCGGTGCAGGATGAGCGGACCGGACCAGCCTCGGCCGGACAAGCCGCGCTCGCTCGACCAGCACGTCTATCAGGTCGTAGACGCCAGCAAGAACTGGGTGCGCTCGAGGCGTGGCCCGTGTTGGGGACTCTACCCGGATGACCTCGCGGCGCTCGAGCGGCTCGTGCCGGCGTTGTGCCGACTCATGGGCGTCCCTGCCCGGCTCGCCGACGAGCGGGACTACATCCCGCGTCCAGAGCGCGCCGCACTCCGTGGCGTTGTCGGTCATTGCCAGGTGACCACCGGTCACTCGGATCCGCCGTGCGCGGCGCTAGACCTCTTCCGGGCACGGCGGCCGTGAACGAGCGCGAGCTGGTCACCCTTCTTCGGAAGGCTCTGCTTCTAAGACCTCCATCCAGGCGCCCGTCGCCGCGAACTCCGGCCGGAAGGCGGATCGGCGGGCATTACGTCGTGGATCCTGGTAGTCTGCGCTGGGTCGTGTGGCGCAAGGCGCTCCACGTCGGAAGGATTCACTGATGGACGCCTGCGCCGCGGTCGACCTGCTGCGTGAAGCGACGCCGATCGTGCTCGCGCTCATCGGCGGAGTCGTCGTGCCCTTCGTCACGTGGCAGATCGGCAAGAGCACGCCGAGGCCCGAGGAGCATGTCCTCGAGGTCGCGAACGAGCGCCTGCGCGCGAAGGTGGACGCACACGATGTCCGCGCGTCGCAGGTACCGGCCGCGCCCGTCACGTCCACGGTCTGTAGCCCGCCGGTGGACTCCACCGTCGGGATCGGTACCAAGGCCGCCCCGTGATCGATTCGCTCCCTCTGTGTGCGCACGGACGCATCGGCGGATATCGCTGCCCGCACTGCCTCCGAGTCGCTGCGCACCTGCTCCAGGACGCTGACGGCAGCATGGTCCGGTGCGGGGGGCCGGGTGTGTGTCCCGAGTGCTCGGAGCCGACCTGCGCCGTGTGCCACGAAAAAGGCGTGGCCCACCACGGCGTGCTCTGCCCGGATTGCCTGGACGAGGCGCGCGCCAATTTCGCCTGTCGCGTACCGTGATCGCCACGATCTACCATATCCCTGCCTACGTCGTCGTCCGCGACGGCGAAAGGACGCACGTCCAGTCTGCGATCGGCCTCGACGTGGGAGAGCTGACGCCGGAGGCCGCAGGCCTACTCCTAGCGGCGCTGCGGCGCTTCACGTGCGAGTATGGCCTTGCACCGTGTCGCGAATGGGAGAGTGGGTCACCGACGGAGTCCGCGCCGTGACGCGGATGGACGTGCCGGCGCTCCTGATCGCGCTCGCCATCGCCTGCGCGCTCACCGGTGCGGCGTACACGTTCGCACGCGCGGTGTTGCCGTGACCGAGGCCTGCGTGCCGGGGACGCACCGATGGGCGGCCTGGCCGGGCCATCCCGGAATGCAGCGGTGCCGCACGTGCGGCGCGACGCGGACGTCTGCCACGCTAGCCTCTGCCTCTACGGCAGCAGTGCAGAGCAAGCCGTGGTACGGCTCGCTCCAACTCTGCTGGCACTGCGGCGGAGCTCTGCCGGCGGGGCACGTCACGGGTCGCGCGCCACCTGTCCGGCTCTGCTGTTCTTGCGGCGCCAGGGTGCCAGCGGACTCGTGGTGCCAGCGGTGCGCGCCGTGACCACCTGGCTCCGCACCCCGTTTCTGGGCCAGCCCAGGCATGTCTGGCTGCTCGCGGCCGGGGTGCTGGTCGTCTGGTGCCTCTGGGTGGGCTGGGCCGGCCTGGTGGCGCTACTGGCCCCTTTGAGCTGGCTCGTGACCTGGCTCCGGGGCCGGCGGCAGGCCGACCGGCTCGACTGGGACGTGCCGGACCGCCCGAGTCCCGCCAGGGACGCCCAGGTCGCCCACAGCGCCGCCGTCGAGGAGGCCCGGGCGTTGGGCGCCCGGCAGGCGGCAAGCGCTCTCAGGGAGGCTGAGGCGGTCCAGGGGGCAGAGACGGACCCGGCGGACGAGGTCGCTGCCCGGGTCGCTGCCAGGGGGCGGGTCCCGCTCCTGCCTACCGACCCGGCGCACGAGGCTCGCCTAGACGAGATTCTGAGGGGTCGGCGCGGCGGGCGCAAACGGTGATCGGTATCACGACCAGCGCGAGGAGTCGGCGGAGGCGCGTGCCGGACTGCGTCGTCGTCTTGGCGCTGGTCGTGCTGCCGATCACCGCCTCGGGGCGCGAGCCGTGATCGAGCGCCGACTAGACCTCATCCAGAAGCACCTCGACATCCTATGGGCTGTGGTCGCGCAGGCGGCTGGCACCGTGGACGGCTGCGCCCTGCGAGCAGCACTGACCGCGTACGCGACCGAGATCGCTGCGCTCCGTGCCGAGCGAGAGCAGCTTGACGCCGACCTGGAGCGTCGCTGGTGATCGGCACGACGGTCAGCGCGAGGAGTCGGCGGAGGCGCGTGCCGGACTGCGTCGCCGTCGTCCTGGCGCTGACCGTCGTGCCGATCACAGCTATCGCCGACCCGCTCCCCGTCCCGCCACGGTGCGACGGTGGCTACTGCATCCCGATCGATTCGCTGCGCGTCTGCGACCGTGACCACGCCGTCGCCGTCGAGTGCCCCCTGCAGCTACGCGCCGCCGAGACACGCGCCACCGTCGCAGCCGGCGACGCCCTGCGCCTCTCCGCCGCCGTGGACCTGCAGGCCGCGACAGTGATCGACCTGCGCCAGGCGCTCGCGTCAGAGCGAGCCAGGCTCCCCGCGTGGTCCTGGTACCTCACCGGGGCCGCTACCGGACTCGTACTGACCGTCGCCGCGATCGTGATTGGGGCGCTGTCGCTCTAGCGCGGCGGCTCCAAGCGCGGCGAGTGCACGGTCTCGTTCGTCGCGCAGGGCACGGACCGCGCGCACGAGGTCTGGCAGTGCGTTCCATGCCGCGGCCACGGCGTGCGCATCGCCCGTCAAGTCGCGCTCGGCTCACGGCTCGCCCTTCAAGGATAGACCGCTCTCCTGGGCGAGCAGGCGCTTCAGGTCGTCGACCTCGTCTCGCGCTGCGTCGCGCTCCTTGCGCAGGGCCTCGTTCAGCCGCTCCACGTCCGCGAGCAGCGCGGGCACGGCCTCGCGCGCGGCGGCGTAGAACCGTGCGTCAGCCTCGCACTCGAACGCAAGATCCGGCTCGGCCCCTCCCTCCCCCGAGACGTACCAACACGGCCCTTCATGCCACGTCTCCACGCCGATCTCTGCTGTCACATCAAGGGGCCCCGGCGTCGCCGCGTCCGCGAGCCTCTGCCACTGCGCGCGTTCCTCGCTAGTAGTCACGTCGTCCTCCACTCTCCGCCCTGCACCGTATCGCGCCACTCCACGTCTCCGCGTTTTTGCAACCACGACAGACACTCGGCCACGCGTGGCAGCGGGAGCCGGGTTATTTGCGCGATTGCTGCGGTACGCTCTCCCAGTGCGCATGCACGCCAGACGTTGCGCGCGTCCACGCAGAGGGCCAGGTCGAGTTGTTCGCTCATGGCTGACCCGCGCTCAGCCAGCTCCGAGTGTGGTCCACCAGAAAGTGCGATCGTCGTCCAGTCATCGGTCCTCTCCTTCCAGCGCAGCAAGCGCCGCGCGCAATTCCAGCCCCCACTCGGGCACCGCAGAGTCGCACCTGGCGCGCACCGCCTCAACGAGTACTCCGTACGGATGGAGTAGTGCCTCAGCGAACACGATCACCTCGCTGCGTCCCTGCTCCGCAGCGAGCACAATCGCTCGGCTCCACAGGGCCACGATTGCGTCTGTTTGATCCGTCACGTCGTCTCCCTCGTCGCGCGGTACACCTTCCGCTTGTGCGCGCACGTCTCGCACAGCGCGCGTTCGTCGCCAACGCCGCCGCAGATCGTGCAGCGGCCCTCGCGGATCATGCGCCAGTAGCGCTCACGCGCGTAGTCCGTGTCCCGCTGCAGGTACCAGCCGCTCACGCGATTACCTCTACCGTGACCTCGAAGCGAGGCTCGCCGCCGACGCACCGGATCGCGCGGCCGTCGTCCACCTGACGATCGTCGTTCCACAGGATTTTGTTGCACGCGTCGGAAACGAGCTTCCCAGCATTATCCCAGTCGGTATTGCCGTGCGCGCCGAAAAAGCGCACCTCTAGCCGGTAGCGCGCGTCCATCGGCCAGTCTCGCGGGCATGCCCCCGCCGCGCACCACGCAATCGCATGCTGGGCCGCGCGCGTCGACGCCGGCGTGTAGTGCCGGCCACTCTTCGTCGAGCGTGCGCGTTCCTTGCTGCGCGGCTTGATCGGCACAGTGAACGTGAACGTGATCGTCATAGCCGCGCCCTTTCCGCCGCCGCATTGATCGCGGCCAGCCGTCCCTGCCCGTTCGCCGCCGCAGGCGAAGCGCACGCGGTACCACTCGTTGCGCTCCGCCCATTGCTCGGCAGTCCACTCGCGCGGCGGTAGCACGGACGCCACGGGCGTCGCGTGGAATGCGTCCAGCAGCGCTCTTTGGTGTGCGACTTGTGCGGCGCGCGCGACGACTTCAGCCCGGCGCTTCATAGCGCACCCACCCTTCTCGCCAGCCTGCGAAAATTGTTCCTTTCCATGACTGCCATCCTTGCGGCTAGGCTCCAGTTGCCTTCGCAGATCGCCAGCAGGTCCAGTATCCTCTGCCGCGTCCACGCGTCCGACACCTTGCGGCGCAGATCCATGAGCGGCGGGTGTTTCACTTGCCACCCCCCAGCCACTCGGACGGGACCTTGCCGCGCACGAACGGCGCCGGCTTCTCGGCCTTGCGCGGCGCGATCTTCTCGGACGCCGCCAGCGCGCATCGCAAGCACACCATCACGCCGTCGTCCATTTCCACCATCGCCACCGGGAGTTCCCGTGGCCCGCACCGTTCGCACGTCGGCGTCAT